>Ga0070706_100000069_pt1 | contig 119582 bp, 108 predicted proteins | sample KBSK5501metaG_FD_65476 | JGI IMG/M metagenome (GOLD analysis project Ga0070706, IMG submission 65476) | Corn, switchgrass and miscanthus rhizosphere microbial communities from Kellogg Biological Station, Michigan, USA - KBS K5-50-1 metaG | ecosystem: Host-associated > Plants > Roots >...
ATTCACCACCGAGACGCGAACGCCATGTTTTACTTCACACTCGCCAAGTTCATGCAGGTGTGGCTGCCAGTGAGGGTATTCCTCCAGATCTTCAGCCACGTGCTTCGACAGCAAAATGTGTCCGGCGTCGCCGCAGTCCATGACCCGCTGCGCGATATTGATGCCGGGGCCAGCCACGTTCGCTTTTCCGGTTGCGTCGATGACTCCGCTGACTGGTCCACTGTGTACGCCCATTCGCAGCTGAAGTTCCGGATGTTTCTTGAGCGCGCGGCTTATTTCCAGCGCGCATTCAACCGGCGCTTCAGGGCTATGATAAAAAACCAGCGTGATGCCGTCGCCCGTCGGGATTGTGAGCAACCGCCCCGCCGTTTCCGCGATGTGGAATTCATCAGTGCCTCGGACGATCTCGTTTAAGCGCTCCACTAACGCTCGTTGCTGATTGATCGGCAGCTTGGAGTAACCGACGATGTCCGTGAACAAGACATGCGCGATTTCCAGCTCAATTTCTTTTTTAATCTCGGCAGCCATATAGATTCACATGGAAATGCCCTCGCAAGGATACTCTTAAGCAGGCTGCCGAGAGTCGAGCGCAAAGCTCGCCCCCTCGAGAAATCGCCCCGCACCGCAAGGGCGTCTTGCCCATCTCCATTCTATCCGTTTATTGTTTCGATCCGTGTCAGTCCCCGTAGTTCAATGGAGAGAACAAGGGTTTCCTAAACCTTAAATGTGGGTTCGATTCCCGCCGGGGATAGATAAAGGCAAATCATGGAGGAACGAGAGAAATCAGAGACAGAGAAAAGCCTCACACCGGCTCAAGAAAATCTGCAGCAGCTGTGGGAGGAACATGTGCGACACGAGTTTAACACCCATAACACTGAGGAGACGCTCGCCACCATGGTCGAGGACGCTTATGTCAACCACATCCCGGTGTTGACCGGGGGCGTTGGTAAGGATGAGCTGCGAAAGTTCTACTCGAAGCGTTTCATTCCCCAGATGCCTCCCGATACGGAAATGATCGCCATCTCGCGAACCATCGGGGACGATCAGCTGGTAGATGAAATGGTATTCAGGTTCACTCATACCATCTCGATGGACTGGATGTTGCCGGGCATTGCTCCCACGGGAAAGCGGGTTGAAGTACCACTCGTGGCGATCGTTCGATTCAAAGAAGGTAAGTTAGCGCACGAACATATTTACTGGGACCAGGCTTCCGTCCTCGTCCAGCTCGGTTTGCTTGATGCCGCCACGCTGCCCATCGTTGGCGTTGAAAGTGCCCGCAAAGCGCTCGATCCAAGTATTCCGTCAAATGCACTGATGCGCCGCGCTGAACCAAGCAAGTGAAGCGCGGTTGACACAACCTCCTCTACAACGAAACGCGCCCTCCATTTCGGCGGCCCAGGAAGTCTATCGGCTTGGCCAGATGAAATCCAAATCTGGCTTCCTTATCGCGCCGGGGAATGATTTGCTGGGCGTGGTGCAGATGAGACTCTTTGGGACAATTCGGGCGCGTCCATTTCCACTGACTCATTCGCTCCCGCTCGTTTACCCGACGGGGATACGTCCCATTTTCGATTTCAGATTTTCAATTTGCCAATGAAATGAGCCAGCACACGCTCAGGTCTTTGAACATTGGAGTTGAATTGCCTGCTCGCGAATCCTTTCGGAGTTGGGCGATGAATGTTGAAGGTTGATTCGAGGGGCTATGGCCAAATCATCCATCAGGTTTGCGTTCGACCTTGTAAAACAAACCGCGAAGGAATGGATCAATGATGAGGCGCCGCAGCTTGGCGCGGCTCTGGCATACTATAGTGTGTTCTCGCTCGCGCCGATGGTCCTGATAGCGCTCGCGCTTATTGGGGTTTTCTTTCGCAATGATCCGGCGGGCGCATGGAGTTTGATCGTTCAGCAGATGGGCTATTTTTTAGACGAAAGCGCGGTCCACGTTGTGCAGGACATCGCCCAGCATATCGCGTCGCCCGAGAAAAGCGCGCTCAGCGGTGTCATCGGCCTGGCGTTGGCGCTCTTCGGTGTCACCGGAGTCTTCAGTCAATTGCAATACTCATTAAACCTCATCTGGGGCGTGAAAGCAAAGCCCCGCGGCGGCATTTGGGGGTTCTTGCGGTCGCGATTGCTGTCCTTCGCGTTGCTCGCAGGTATTGCGTTCTTGATGCTCATTTCACTCGTGATCGAAGCATTGATCAAAGCTTTGAGCCGTTATCTGGAAATGGTTCTCCCCGGAACTCTCAGCGTCATCGTTCCGATCTACCTGATTGTCGATCTTCTTGTCGTCGTCGCGGTGTTCGCGCTGATTTTCAAAGTCTTGCCGGACGTCACCACGCGTTGGCGTGACGTCTGGATCGGCGCCCTACTGACTGCGATTTTGTTTCTCATCGGCAAATGGGCGCTCGGCATTTACCTCGGCAGCAGCACGGCGGCATCGGCCTACGGTGCAGCCAGTTCACTCATCACCTTGCTGCTCTGGGTCTATTACTCATCGCAAATACTGCTCTTCGGCGCTGAGTTTACGCAGGTTTACGCGAGGCGCTCCGGCGGATCCATCGGACCGGACAAATACGCCGTGCGCATCGAGCGCAAAGAAATCGAAAAACCCGCGGGCTGATCTTGTCAAAAACTACAGCGGCGGTGGCTCTGTTGAAAAGCCAGCGCTGAGGCGGGAGCGCTGTTAGGCGCGACATGTTTATAGCAAAAATCGATCTTCCAACCGCCAAGCTCCGTTAGGAGCGGCATGAAACGGCGGCGGCTTTCCATCCCGCTCCTACGGAGCTTGGATTAATTTATTGGCCCAAGTCTACAAACAGGTCGCGCCTAATGGCGCTTTCAATCCGCCGCTGTGCTGATCGGATTTTCAACAAAGCTAGCGTCGGTCTACGACCGTCGGATTTCTTGGCCAAGTGCCTGTCTCATTTCGGTTCGGCGTTTGACACAAACGCCGCTACAACGTTCAAGAACGCCCGGCCCCGGAACTTGACCGCTTTAAACGGTCAAGTTTAGCTGGCTGAAAGAGGATCTGAGTTCTTTGACGACGAAGGTCCAGCGATAGGAAAAATGACTGAAGCAAAACACCCAGCGCTGAACCAACTCCGAAAGCATTCGCCCGCCACGGCGGGCAGGCTGAGCGGTCAGCTGAACGCCCAATGATTCTGTTATCTGCGTAATCCGTGTAATCCGCGGTTACTGCTTGGCGAGATTATTTGGCGATTTTCATCCTGAGCTCTTTGACCAGAAAGGTCCAGCGGTCGGCAGTTTCTTCGATGATTTTGGTGGTTGGTTTGCCGGCGCCGTGACCGGCTTTGGTTTCGATTCGGATCATCGTGGGTTTGTCGCAACCTTGCGCTGCTTGCAATGTCGCGACGAATTTGAAGCTGTGCGCGGGCACGACGCGATCGTCGTGATCGGCGGTGGTGATCAATGTCGCGGGATAACAGCAGCCTTTTGCGATGTGATGCAGCGGTGAGTAGGCGTAGACAAACGGAAAGTCTTCCTTCTTTTCCGAGCTGCCGTAATCGGATGTCCAGGCCCAGCCGATGGTGAATTTTTGGAAGCGCAGCATGTCCATCACGCCGACCGCAGGCAGCGCCGCGCCGTAGAGATCTGGTCGTTGTGTCAGGCATGAGGCGACCAGCAAGCCGCCGTTACTGCCGCCGCCGATCGCGAGTTTTGGCGTCGCTGTATAATGATTGTCGATCAAGTACTGGGCCGCAGCGATGAAATCGTCGAACACGTTTTGTTTCACGTGCAGCATTCCCGCCTCGTGCCATTTCTCGCCGTACTCGCCGCCGCCGCGCAGATTCGCGAGCGCGAAAATCCCGCCCATCTCCATCCAAACGAGATTGGCCGGACTGAACGATGGCGTTTCGGAAATGTCGAACCCGCCGTAGCCGTAAAGGTAAGTCGGATTCTGGCCGTCGCGTTTCATTCCTTTTTTATAGGAGATGAACATCGGCACGCGCGTGCCATCGGCGCTGTTGTAAAAAGAGTGTTCGGTCGTGTAATCGTCCGGATTAAATTTCACCTTCGGCTGAAAGAGGAGGTTGCTCGCGCGTTTGTCGAAGTCATAGCGAAAGATCGAAGTGGGTGTGGTGAAACTGGTGAATGAATAAAACGTTTCGTGATCTTTGCGTTTGCCGGTGAACCCGCCAGCTGTGCCGAGGCCGGGCAGCGCAATCTCGCCATCGGGTGAGCCGTCCGGTTTGAACAATTTCACTAAACTATGCGCGTCTTTGAGGTAAACGGCGATAAAGCGATCACCGACTGCGGTAACCGCTTCCAGCTTGTCGCTCGATTCGGGAACCAGCTCTTGGATTTGCGGCGGCAACCCTTTTGTCGTGTCGATGGAAATGATGCGGCCGAGCGACGCATTCAGATCGGTCCTGAAGGCAAAGACCGGTCCTTCATTGCCGAGAAAATTGTATTCAGCATCTGCTTTATCAAGCAGCTCGATAACCTCCGAGTTTGGATCGACAAGGTCCTTGTAGAAGATGCGGTTCTTCGGATCGGTGCCGCGCTGGACAGTGATGATGAGATAATGGCCGTCGTCCGTGACCTCGGCATTGAAGAGCCATTCCTTTTGGTCGGGCCGCTGGTAAATCAGTTTGTCTTGCGACTGCGGTGTGCCGAGCTGATGAAAGAAAAGCTTATGATTGTAAACCTGCGAGCGCAATTTCTCGTCCGGCTTGTCGTAACGGCTGTAGAAAAATCCGCTGCCATCTTTCTTCCACGACGCGCCCGAGAACTTGACCCAGTCGAGAACATCTGGTCGATCTTTTCCGGTCTCGACGTCGCGCACTTTCCATTGCTGCCAATCCGACCCCGCCGTGGCGAGACCGTAGGCCATTAACTTTGCATCATCGGTCACCTCCAGGCCGCTTAGCGCAATCGTGCCGTCTTTTGAAAGGAGATTTGGATCGAGAAGTTCCCTCGGTTGCCCTGCGAAATTCGTTGTGGTGTAAAGAACATTTTGGTTTTGCAGGCCGGTGTTTTTGGAAAAGAAATAGCGGCGCTCTTCTTTAAACGGTGTGCTGAACCGCTCGTAATCCCAAACTTCGGTGAGGCGCTTTTTGATTCCATCGCGTTCGGGAATCGTTTTCAGAAAATCAAATGTGAGTTTGTCCTCTGCTTCGATCCATTTGCGCGATTCGGGCGAATCCGGATTTTCCAGCGGGCGATAAGGATCGGGAACTTTCGTGCCGAAATAACCGTCAACCTGACTGCTGGTTGGCGCCGGCGGATATTTGAATGAGGTTTTCGAATCGGCGGCGAAGAGAAGCGAGATCGAAATTGCGAATGAGAATGCGAGAATGATCCGGTGCATAAGCTGCCGCCGAATATGGCGAGCCGAGTAACGCGAGCACGCTTAATTTTCATGGTAGCGCCATCGCAACCGCGGTAAGTTGCGGTGGCGGTGACTTCGCCCGTGTCGATGACTTCGACATGTTCGCCGACCGACATCTCGCCCGCTGCAAAAGGCATGAAGCAGACGCGCTCCGGTGATTCGAGCTAGGCCTGTCGCATGGAAAGATGCTGGTATTGCTCCATTAAAGCGCGTGCCCGAGCGCAAGGTACTCGACTAACCAAGCCATGTGCACGATCGCACACACAGCTGGTCGTCGCTCAAGTTGGGCTTGTTATCGCAAAGTCTTTTTAGTCCTATACGAAAACGCGGGCCGGCAAATGCGCGGCCCGCGTTTCTATCTCAGCTAGAGATTCGTTTAGGCAGATTCTTACTGAACGTTCACAGCGTACACGTCAAAACCGCCACCGGATGCAGTTTGCGGATTGCTTGTGCGATGATCGGAAAAGAACGGCCAGACTGCGCTGCTGAATGGCGTAGATGACGAATAATCCCCGGGGCCATTCGGGTTGCCGTCAAAATCCGATTGAGCCGATGTCATACGCACGTTTGCCGACCACGTTGCCCCGCTGTCGGTGCTTTGCGTCGCATACACATACGCTAGGCAGTTGTTGGGGTCGTCGCGCCTGTCATAGAAACTGACGGTTGCTTTGTCGCCGCCTGCGCCGTTCGACTCGACGCTCAGTGTCGGGTGGAATTGGTCAGCTGAACTGTTGTCATCATTAAGGACGACGGGAGTTGACCAGTGCGCACCGCCATCGCTTGACTTGGTGAGCAGAATGTCAAAGCCTCGATTGATTCTACCAGAGGTGACCGGGTCGGCATAAACCAGGTAGAGCGCCCCGCTTGGACCCACCTTCAGCGCGTGCGCCGGCCCCTGTGCGCGTCCTCCGACGCAGCCGATGTCCTTACCAAAACCGGCGTGGGTCGTGGCCGCGGCTACATCCGTGCCCCACGTGACGCCACCGTTGGTGCTCTTGTCCACGAAGATGATGTTCTTGGCGTAATCGTGCCACGAATCATAGACAACGCCCGTGTTTTGATTTACTGCTGGGTATGCGCCGATGACCCGTTCGAACTTCGTTGTGCCGTCGTTGACTTTGATCGGTGCGCTCCAAGTTGTGCCGCCGTCCGATGAGAAGGCGATGAAAAGGATCTGGTTGTTGCCTTGATTACGATCCCAGGAAACGTAGATGCGATTAGCGAATGCGCTACCACTGCGATCAATCGCGAGGTAATATTTGTCATCAAAGGCCTTGCCCTGGTTAAACGTCACAGCCACGGGCGTAGACCAAGTGGTGCCGTTGGTACATTTGCTCACGGCAACCGAGTTCGGATAGCTGCCGCTCAATGGCGCGCCGCCGAACGAGAAGTATAAGTTTCCATTCTTATCATAGTCCACGCCCGGGTCAAAAGTGATGCCGAAGGTGTTGCCGTTCCAAGTCCGCGATATTGTGGTCCCAGTAAAGCTCAATCCTCCGTCCGACGAAGCATACGCCTTGACTGCGCAATCACCGAAAGTCCCTGACGTCGCAGAGGTGCTGCAATTGCCGGGGTAGATATGATTCGATGCGCCGACCAGAATGCCTATGCCGGTCGCACCGGTTTCGCCCTCGTAAGAATCAGCACTGTCCGACACGTCACGATCCGTTCCCGTCGTTAACGCCAGACTGCTGGCCTGAGTACCAAAATAATTCGCCGTCCCAAGGTTTGGCGCTAGAGGCGCAGGTATTCCCGCTTCACCTCCAAAAACGAAGTGGCCGTGGTCAAGGCCCGACGGCGCGACATGCACCAAAATGGGAAGAGTTAAATATTGAGGTGGCCCGTTGGATGCGCTCTGCCCTTGCGCACCGACGCGCGTAACCATAGGCAACAAAAATACACCGACACTCATAAGAAGACCGAAGCTCATACCTGCGACCAAACGTTTTTTGGACATGTGATTCTCTCCTGTGATGAATTTCCCGTAATTCCCGTAATTGGGAGAAAAGCTATATCGCAAGCTTTTCCTTTAGTCAAAGCAAAAGGCAGCACCAAACATACCGGATCTTTGGCTCCTCGAACGGGCTCGGCAGGTCGAAGCGATTCCCGTCCTCGCCTCGGGCAAGCTTGGTTTGAAGCGATGCCAGGAACCCGCAGCCTCCACCGCAACTGAGTGTGAAGATGTTGGCGAATTTCGCAGCGAAACTGACTACATCCACTCGTCGCGCCGCGGCGCGTCCGCACGGAGCTGCTCTTCTGTAGCGATCGCGCGCTTGTGCGTTGCCGCCACCGATTTCGCTGCCGGAGATCGGTGACTTTCCCGCCGATCTCCAGTAGCGACTGCGAGCGCCGCGGCAGGAGCGAGGCTGCTACAGTTTATCCTTTTTTCCAGCCGTTGCCGTTGCTGTTGTCGTCTCGCGCAAGCGCCGGTTCGGGAACAAGATCGACATCTTCGGGTGTGCCTTCCAAGTCCACATCCATCAGAGACTTCTCATGGTGCTCTTTCGCGATGAGCATGTAGAGCGAAGGCACAATGAACAATGTGAAGATGGTTCCGATCGTCATGCCGCCGACCAAAACAAGACCGATGGAATTTCGGGCGGCCGCCCCGGCGCCGCTTACCAATGTGAGCGGAAAGTGACCGGCGACCGTCGCAACGCTCGTCATCATAATCGGACGCAACCGAATCCGCGCGGCTTGCGTCACGGCGGCCAGTTTATCCAAACCTTGCCGTTGTGTTTCGTTGGCGAACTGGACAATTAGGATCCCATTCTTCGAAACAAGGCCAACGAGTGTGACGAGGCCTACCTGCGAGTAGATGTTGAATGAAGTCGTCCAACCATCGGTGAAGAATTGCCCGAACGGCATCTTTAAAAACATGAAGATGGCCGCGCCGAACATGGCGAGCGGGACCGAGCCCAACAGAATGATGAATGGATCGCGGAAGCTGTTGAACTGCGCGGCCAGCACAAGAAAGATCAACACGAGTGAAAGCAAAAACACACCAAGGAATTTGCTCCCTTCGGTGCGCAACTGTCGTGACTCGCCAGTGTAGTCAAGAACGTATCCTTTCGGAAGGATGTTACGAGCTTCGTTCTCCAGAAATTTCAAAGTGGAATCCAGCGAACCAGTTGGCACGCCGCTGATGGTAACGGCGTTAAGCTGTTGCATGCGATTGAGTGAGCGGGCGACGGTTTTGTGGCGAATCGAGGCTACTGTGCTCAACGGGATAAGCTGATTGTTCGGCCCACTTATGTAAATATTTTCCAACTGCTCGGGATTGAGCCGCTCGGTTCGTTTGAGCTGCGGGATCACTTTGTAACTGCGGCCTTCGATATTGAACCGATTAACGTAATTCCCGCCGATACTTGCGGAGAGATCGGCGCCCACTTGTTGCATGTCGAGGCCCATCGCCGAAACCTTGTCATGATCGAAGACAATTTCGGACTGCGGTTGATCGATTTTCGTGTCGACGTCGCCAAATTGGAAAACATGAGCCTGCATCGCTTTCAAAAAGATTTGCTGCGCGAATTCGAGAATGCGCCCCTGATCCGCTGTCGATGTGATGACGAAACTGACCGGAAAATTATCGGCGCCCGGAAGTGCAGAGGGCATGATGGGAAACATTTGAATCCCCGGAATCGTGCCAAGCTTGGCCTGAACCTGCGGCAAGTAGGCCTTGGTCGGCGTTTTGCGAACGCCCCACGGTTTTAAGACCATTCCGCCGAATCCGTTGTCCGGGTTAGTAAGTTGAAAGGTGAATCGCGTGTCGGGAATGTCTTGGAAAACTTTTCCTGCCGCATCCGCGTAGCGAATCGTGTCATCGATTGTCGCGTTCGCCGGCGCGGTAATGATGCCAAAGATCACGCCCTGATCTTCCTTCGGCGCCAGTTCTTTCGTCGCCAATTTTGGAATCGTTGCGAACATGAAAATCGCAAGTAGCGAAATGCCACCCCAAACGATATAAACCGCCGGCCGCGCGTTCAACGTGCGGCCAAGCTGGCGGCCATACCACTCGCGGAACCGGTCGAAGGTGCGATTGACCACGCCACTGAAGCCTTTGTCGACATGTTGGGTGCGCAGAAGATTTGCCGACATCATGGGCGAAAGTGTCAGGGCGACGACGCCCGAGATGAAAACAGCGCCGGCTAGTGTAAGGGCAAACTCACGAAACAGCGCGCCAGTCAAACCGCCCTGGAGTGCGATGGGCGTGTAAACGGCCGTGAGCGTGATCGTCATCGCAATGATCGGGCCGATCAATTCACGCGCGCCGACAAGCGCCGCGTTCATGCGCGACATGCCTTCGCGGATATGGCGTTCGACATTTTCGACGACAACAATTGCGTCATCAACCACGAGTCCGACCGAAAGCACGATTGCGAGCAGGGTGAGCAAATTCAAGGTGAAGCCAAACGTCTGCATTAGAAACAGCGCGCCAATAAGCGAAATCGGAATCGCAACTACAGGCACGACCACGGACCGGAAAGATCCAAGGAAAAGGAAGATCACCACCATGACGATGAGCAGTGTGTCGATCAAAGTTTTTACGACTTCGTGGATTGCGTCGTTGATGTAGGCGGTGGCGTCGTAGGCAATCTCGCCAGTCATGCCGGTGGGAAGTTCCTTTTTGATTTGCTCCATCTCGGTGCGCACGCGCTTGATCACATCGATGGAGTTCGCGTTGGGCAAAACCCAGATGCCCATGAACACCGCTTTCTGACCGGAAAACCGCACTTCGGTGTTGTAATCTTCCGCGCCGAGCACGACGTCAGCGATGTCGCTCAATCGAATGAGATTTCCTTTGTCCTGCCGGACGACAAGTTTTTTGAAATCATCCGCCGTGTGCAAATCGGTGTTCGCGGTCAGATTGACCTGCAAGAGCGAACCTTTTGTGTTGCCTGCGGCCGAGAGATAGTTGTTTCGCGCCAGTGCGCTGCGGACTTGGGCAGGCGAGATGTTTAGCGCCGCCATTCGATCCGGCTTCACCCAGATGCGCATGGCGAACGTGCGGCCGCCAAGAATGTCCGCTTTCTGCACGCCCCCAACCGCCGTGAGCCGCGGTTGCACCAGACGAACGAGATAATCAGTCACTTCGTTCGGCTGCAAGACGTCTGAGGTGAAACTCAAATATGCGGAGGCAAATTGCGTATCCGCCGCTTCAATATTAATGACCGGAATCTCTGCGTCGGGCGGCAGATCCCGGCGGATGGCATCAACTTTCGAACTGATATCGGAGAGCGCTTTGTTTGCGTCGTAATTCAGTTTCAGACGCGCGGTGATTAACGAGCTGCCCTGCTTGCTTTGCGACTGAATGTAATCGATCCCATCTGCCGCCGCGATCGCTCGCTCCAGCGGTGTCGTAATAAAACCACGAACAAGTTCAGCATCGGCGCCGACGTAAACTGTGTTGATTGTGATCGCGGCAATGTCACTGCGCGGATATTGGCGCACGTTGATCGTCTTCATCGCCTGCAAACCTGCGATGAGGATCACGAAGCTGACGACGAGCGCCAGCACCGGGCGTTTGATGAAAAGATCAGTGAACGATTTCATCTGGATCGGGGAGCGCACGCTTCCAGCGTGCTGATCGCCGCATCTTGCCGCGATCGTACTGTATGAGACACAGTCGTTCGGCAGGATGCCGAACACTGCACGCAAGATGCGTGCGCTCCCCAAAAGACAATGGGCGCTCTCATTGTTTCGTCATTCGACATTCGTGCTTCGACATTCAGTTCATGTATCCGCCGGTTTCGGATTTAACTGCGGTTTCGGCGCGAGATTGTTGTTTATCGTAACGACCATCCCGTTGCGCAATTTGAAAACCCCAGTCCCCACTACCGTTTCGCCGGCCTTCAATCCCGTAGTGATGGAAACAAAATCGCCGCGCGATTCGCCCACGCGCACGAATTGCTGACGGATGGTTTGCGATTCCTTGCCAGTTTTCGGGTCCTTCTTCTTCTCGATCACAAAAACCGAGTCCCCAAAAGGCGCGTAAGACACCGCGCTTCCCGGAATGACGAGCGTTTTATGTATCTGGGGCAGCACGACCTCGACCTTCGCGAACATTCCTGGCCGAAGCGAATGGTCCGGATTTTCCAGCGTAGCTTGCAGGGTCACGTTTCGCGTCGCCACATCAACCATCGAATTAACCGCGGTTAGCTTTCCGTTGAACACGCGACCTGGCACTGCGTCCGTCGTCACGCGTACTTCGAGACCTTGCGACAATCCCGCAAGATTTTGCTGCGGCAGCGCGAAATCGGCGAAGACCGGGTCGAGCGAGGTTAGGGGAACGACTTGCTGACCGGCATTGATCATCTGACCGACGTTTACCTGGCGAATGCCAAGCTGGCCATCGAATGGCGCACGCACAGTTTTCTTCGCGATCATCGACCGCATTTGGTCCACCGTTCCCTGCTTCTGCTTAAATTTCGATTCCGCGGTGTCGATCTCCGCTTTCGAAATGACCTTGCGTGCGGCGAGGCCGCGTGAGCGCTCCAAGTCGGCCCGCGCCAGTTCCGAGTCAGCTTCTGCGGAGTGCAACTGCGCTTCTTCCGCCGAGGCGTCCAGTTGCACGAGCAAATCGCCTTTTTTCGCAGTGCTTCCATTTTCAAACGCGACCTGGTTCACAACACCTCCCAGCTCAGCGGAAACAACCGCGCCTTGAACCGCTGAAATCGAGCCCACGGCCGAAAGCGTCGGCGCCCAATCTTCCTCTTTTACGACCGCACTCGTGACCGTTGCCATGGGCACCGGCTGCGGGCTCTTGGCCATCTTCACCATCTGCAATGCCTTGATTCCAACAAGAACGATGACAAGGGCGATGAGGCCCCCGATCGCTACGCCCAGCTTTCCAGAAGTCGATCTCATCTTTGGTTTAGCCGAAACAGATTTCGCCACGTCATGCATAGATTGGTTCGGTTTCGGGTTTGAACAACAAGCGCCAGAGCCCTCGCGTCACTTCCAGTTGCCGTGCGCGCCTTTCCGCAGCCGTCATTTCCTGGGGCTGCAACACATCCCGCATCAACATTCCACGCGCGACGGCGAAGATTAATTCGGCTAGTTCGTCAGGGGTGAGGCCATGCGGTGCGGTCGCTGCTTCCGGCGATCGTCCGATCAAATCGACCAGCCCATCCATCGCCGTTTGTAAAACATCGCGCACCAAATCGGCCACAGGTGGATTCCGCGATGCTTCCGCATAAAGGTCGACAACGAACGCCGACGTGACCGGCGGCTCGTTTTCGCAACAATGCGCGGTAAATAAGACCTCCAGCGACTCGAGCAGAGTAGGGGCGTGGCGCGCGCGCTCCAGCACTTCGTGGATCTCTTGTTTGTGCCGGTCCGCCATTGCGGAAATCACTGCCTCTTTGTTTTCGAAATAGCGATAAATGAGCCCGACGCTGATCCCGGCTTCAGCGCTGATATCGTGCATGCTTGCCTGGTGAAAACCGCGCTTGGCGAAGCAAACCATGGCCGCTTTCATGATCTGCTCGCGACGATCCTGGGTAGGCTCAATTTGGTGGTTAGACATGAGGCGGAAACGATGAATGAACGTTCATTCATTGTCAAATCATCTTCTAACTCCCGCTGGAACATAGGCAAAACGCCCGGGGTTCCGCTCGCTCGCCGTTAAGATTCCCAATCCGGGCCTGCTTGCATCTGATGATGCGACATGTGCTGAATGTGATACAGCTCTGTTGTCACTCCCATGGGCAGCTGATCCTGTACGTGGGCAAATTGGAAAATCGAAATGACCACGCTCAAACCTAAGAGCGCGTAGATCGCGGCCTCCATGATGCTGCGCCCCTTCTCCTTCTCTTCCGAGCGGACCAAGAGGGTGTAGCTGGTTTCGTGTTGGTTGTTCATAATCTCATAATCAAGACGTCGCTGAGTTATCGTTTTGTCTAAGGGTTGATAATCGTTCATCATTTTGGCTTTGAACGTTGGATGTGATAGCCGCATGGATTGGATTCAGATTAAAACAACTTTATTTCGCAGGTCTTCGCCTGACGCGCGCTAGCTCTGTTGAAAAGCCGACGCTGAAACGCGGGAGCGCCGTCAGGCGCGACATGTTTATAGCAAAAATCCATCTCCCAACCGCCAAGCTCCGTAGGAGCGGCATGAAACGGCGGCTGATTTCCCTGCCGCTCCTACGGAGCTTGGATTAATTTATTGGCCAAGTCTACAAACAGGTCGCGCCTAACGGCGCTTTCAATCCGCCGCTGTGCTGGTCGGCTTTTCAACAGAGCTAGGTTTGATCTACCTTGCTGCTTATTCGACGTAATGCCGCAGCGGCGGGGTTGAACACTGACCGTTGCGCGTTGAGCGTTTTAAAAATTCGTGCTTCCATCTTCATCTACATCAAGCCTCTTGCGCGACTTTCGGCCTAACAAACGCTACCTCATCGGCGTCTCCGGCGGCCGCGATTCCGTCGCCTTGCTCCATCAACTTGTCGATCTTGGTTACAAAAACCTGACCGTCTGCCACTTGAATCATCGACTGCGCGGCCGATCGAGCGACGCCGACGCGCATTTTGTCGAGAAACTGGTCGCAGAGTACGATGGTAGAATTGCAGGACAGGCGCTCCGCCCGCCGGGTTCGCAGACGGGCAAGCAGCGCGATCGCCCTACAACACGCATTGCGAATGTCGATCTCGAACTCGGCTCCACGGACGTCCGGACGCTGGCGAAGAAAAAGAAGATGTCGATGGAGACGGCTGCACGCGAGGCCCGTTACAAATTTTTTGCAGACGTAGCAAAGCGCAGACAGTGCCCCAGCATCTTTCTCGCCCATCATGCCGACGATCTGGTGGAGACCTTTTTGATTAATCTTTTTCGCGGTGCGGGAACCGCTGGGCTTGCATCCATTCGTGAAGTTTCAACGCGCCGCATCGACAATGTTGATGTTACGATTCTGCGACCGCTCCTTAGAGTTTGGCGAAATGAGATCAATGATTACGTCCGCAAGCATCGCCTGAAGTTTCGCGAAGATGCGTCAAATAAAAGTCTCGCGCCGCTGCGCAATCGCATTCGCCGGCGCGTTATTCCGTATTTGGAAAAAACTCTTGGCCGAAATATTCGGCAAAGCATCTGGCGTGCAGCCACGATCGCCGCCGAACAAGAAGATTGGATCGATAATCAATTGTCCGATTCAAACGATGTCGATCTTTCCGTCGAGAAAATGCGCGACCTGCCGATTGCCCTTCAACGCCGGCAACTTCTGAATTGGTTGCGTAAACAAAATGTTGCCAGCGTCGGCTTCGATCTGATCGAGCGCGTTCGCTCGCTTCTCGATCAGCAGTCGAGCGTCGCCAAAATCAATTTGCCGCAGGACCGACATGCCCGCCGCCGGGCAGGGAAGATTTTTGTGGAGTAATGGAGAAATGGAGTAGTGGAGTTATGAAAGAGGTGTGTTACTCCATTGCTCCACCACTCCAATGAGCTCCGAGGTCCGCGTCCGCTTCGCTCCGTCGCCGACCGGTTATCTCCACATCGGGGGCGCGCGCACGGCACTTTTCAACTGGCTATTCGCGCGGCATCACGGCGGCAAATTCGTTTTGCGAATAGAAGATACCGATCGAACACGCAACATTGACGAAGCCGTGGCGGCAATCTACGAAGGGCTGCAATGGCTCGGGCTGAATTGGGACGAGGGTCCGCACGTCGGGGGAGGGTTTGGACCCTATTTGCAAAGCGAACGCACCGAACTTTACGAGCGCTACCTGAAAAAGCTGCAGGATGCCGGTCACATCTTCGAAGATGAGGGCGCGTTGCGATTTCGTTCACCGCGCGAGCACGTCGTCGTCGAGGACATCGTCTGCGGCAAAATCGATTTCGATCTGACGAATCCCGGAACGCACCCTGACATGACGGTGCGCCGACCCGACGGCTCATGGATTTTTCATTTCGTGAATGTAATCGACGACATCGAGATGAAAATTTCACACGTCATCCGCGGCGAAGACCATCTGTCGAACACGCCCAAGCACATCGAGATTTTTCAGGCGCTCGGCGCGACGCCTCCGCATTACGCGCACATCCCGCTCATTCTAAACCGTGACGGCACAAAGATGAGCAAGCGCGATGAAGGCGCACGCGTCGAGTATTACATCAGGCGCGGCTATCTCCCAGCAGCCGTTCGCAATTATCTCTGTCTGCTCGGGTGGTCGCCCAAGGATAATCGGGAAAAGATCGGCACTGACGATATCGTTCGGCTTTTCGATCTCAAAAATGTCGGCCGCAGCTCCGCCACGTTCGACCCCGACAAATTGCATTGGTTAAACGGCGAATATGCGCGGGAGCTGAGCGACGCGGAATTTTATGAGCTCGCGACAAAAGAGCTGCGCTCGCGCGGAATCAAGATCGACAACTTTCCCGACGAATACGTCCGGGCCGCGCTACAAACGTGCAAAAGCAAGATCAATAGGTTCGACGAACTGCCGGCCTACTGCGGGTTCTATTTCACCGACCATTTCGAGTACAAAGCCGAAGGCATCGCCAAACATTTTAGCGCCGAAAACAAACCGCGGCTCAAAGCGATTCGCGACGCGCTGAGCGCGCTCGAGAAGTTCGATGCGACCGAGATCGAAGCGACATTTAAGGCCACAGCCGCAAAACTCAGCGTCAAAATCGGTGCGCTCGTCCATCCGACCCGTCTCGCCGTCACCGGGAGCAACGCCGGTCCGAGCCTCTATCATCTGCTCGAAGTTCTCGGCAAAGAAAAAGTGCTGGCGCGAATTGATCGCGCGTTGGAGGGATTTTAGCGATTCGCGGAATGGGGAGCGCGAGCATGTTGCTCGCTCTGGCTGAGCATCCTGCGAGCGAGGTTCGCAGACGGGCGCTCTAATTCTCGGCGCGCTGTGGTCATCCGGCAACATGCCCGATGAAGCGAGCAGAATGCTCGCGCTCCCCTACTTCTTCGCCTCTTTCGACCACGTATCTTTCAACGTGATCGTACGGTTCCACACTTGCCTTTCGCGTGTAGAATCCGGATCGAGTACGAAATAGCCAAGGCGCTCGAATTGGTACCGTCCTTCGGGACGCGCGTTCGTGAGCGCGGGCTCGCATTTCGCCGTCACCACTTCGAGCGAATGCGGATTTATGAATGATTTGAAATCGCCGGCAGCGTCGGGTTCGGGAACAGTGAACAGCCGATCATACAATCTAACTTCCGCATCAGCCGCGTGCGCGGCGCTGACCCAGTGAATCGTCCCTTTGATTTTGCGATTGGAAGTGGCCCCCCCTGATTTGCTCTCAAGATCCACAGTACAACGCAGCTCAACCACGTTGCCGCCGCCATCTTTTACGACCTTATCGCACTTGATGATGTAAGCGTATTTGAGCCGCACTTCGCCGCCGGGCAGCAGCCGAAAATATTTTGGCGGTGGCGTTTCCATGAAATCATCGCGATCGATGAGAAGTTCGCGGCTGAACGGAACTTTGCGCGTCCCGGCACTTGGATCTTCGGGATTATTGATCGCGTCGAGCTCCTCGACCCTGCCTTCGGGATAATTCGTCAGCACAACTTTGATTGGGCGCAGCACTGCAAGCCGTCGCGTGGCAGTGCGATTGAATTCGTCACGCATCGTGTGTTCGAGCACGGCCATGTCGGTCATGCTCGGATATTTGGTGATGCCGATGTTGTAGGCGAACGCGCGCAACGCATTGGCGGTCACGCCACGCCGGCGCAGACCAGAAATGGTGAGCATGCGCGGATCGTCCCAGCCGTTTACCAGTTTTTCGTTCACCAGCTGGATCAGCTTTCGTTTGCTCATGACGGTGTAAGTGAGATTGAGCCGCGCAAATTCGTATTGATGCGGCCGGGGCTCCGGCAGTTCGAGCGCATCAAGAATCCAGTCGTAAAGCGGCCGATGCACTTCGAACTCCAGGGTGCAGACCGAGTGTGTGATTCCTTCTATGTAATCACTGAGAGTGTGCGCCCAATCGTACATCGGGTAGATGCACCATTTGTCCCCAGTCTGATGATGGGACGCATGCCGGATGCGATAAAGCACCGGGTCGCGCAGCCAGACGTTCGCCGCTTTCATGTCGATCTTCGCGCGTAATGTGCGGCTGTTATCCGGGAATTCGCGGGCTTTCATCCGCGCAAAAAGATCGAGATTTTCCTTAATCGCGCGATTGCGGAACAAACTCTCCTTGCCGATGCGACGATACTCGTCCGTTTCCTCTGGCGACATATCATCTACATACGCCTTTCCTTTCCGGATAAGATCGACAGCGTACTCGTAAAGTGTGTCGAAATAATCCGACGCATACAGCGGCGCACCGCCGACGTTCTTGTCCGCCCATCCGTCGATCAACCAACACACATCCGCCGTGATGGAATCGACATATTCGGCTTCTTCTTTCGTCGGGTTGGTGTCGTCCATGCGCACGTTGCAAACGCCGCCGAACTCGCGCGCGATCCCGAAATTGAGACAAATCGATTTGGCGTGACCGATGTGGAGATAACCGTTGGGCTCGGGCGGAAACCGCATGTGGATTTGCTTGTATTTTCCCGTGCGCACATCCTCTGCCACCACGTCGCGAATAAAATCTGAAGGGACTGGAGTTTCAGTCGGAGCCGTCATTGTAATCGCGCGAAACTACAGACGAATGGTTAGATCGACAACTTTCGCGGTCGCGCGCTAAACTGTTTCAGTGTGTCATCCTGAGCGAAGTCGAAGGATCGTGTGGCATTACCTAAAAGTAACGCAACGGGATTCCTCGACTTCGCTCGGAATGACGGCGAAAAGTGCAAATGAAAGCGAAGCAAACCAGGGATCGTTACACACTCGCTGATCTTGGCCATTGGGTTAAGGCGACGCGCGATATTAATCCACCGATCCGGCTCGGGGTCTTCGGCGATCCAGTCGAGCACTCGCTTTCACCGCAGATGCAAAATGCGGCGCTTAAACATTACAAGATCGACATGCAGTATGCGCGTTTCCACATTTTGCCTAACGAATTACGTCAAGCGCTTGAGCTCGCACGCAAGCTCGACTTCGTCGGTCTGAATTTGACGCTCCCGCACAAGGTCGCTGCGCCCCAGATAACGGCTCGGCTCGATGACGACGCGAAGCGCATTGGCGCAGTCAATGTGGTTAAGATCGACAACGGAAAGGTGGGCGGCTTCAATACTGATGGTCGCGGCTTTTCCAGGGCCATTCGCGAGGAGTTCTCCGTTGATCTTCGCGATTTGCGCGTGATGATTTTGGGTGCCGGTGGCGCCGCCCGAGCGATTGGTTTGGAATGCGCGAAAGCAAATTGCGAGCGTTTGGTCATTGCAAACGGCACTTTCGAGAAGGGCAAACAGCTTGCAGATAAGCTGCGCGATTTTTTCCAAGGCCCAAAGGTTTTTGGACCGGTGCCGCGGCTGCAGGCGATCGGGTGGGAGGAAAACGCATTTCGATTCCAGATCGGCAATATCGATCTCATTGTAAACGCAACGTCGCTTGGGCTAAGTCGGGCGGACGCATCGCCGATTCCGGCGCGATTGCTCGCGCCGCACCTGATGATTTACGACACAATTTATTCGCGCCAGCGCACGCCATTTGTATCAGCCGCGATCGAGGCAGGTGCCCGCGGCGCGAACGGAATGTCGATGTTACTGCATCAGGGCGCGCTCGCGTTCGAAATCTGGTTTGAAAGGGAACCGCCCATTGAAGTGATGCGAAAAGCGCTGGCGTTGTAGAGGCGGCTGTGTCAGCCGCCTAAGGCGCTTGGCACAAGCGCCTCTACAAGTTTCCCCGGGCCATTTCCTGGCCGCGCTTGGTCGCGGCTTCGATCGCAGCAATCAGGCTCTCACTGGTTCCAAGTCTTTTCATTGCTTCGAGACCGGCCGCGGTGGTGCCGCCAGGCGTGACCACCATGTTTCGCAAATCATCGGGCGAAAGCTGAGTTTCACGGGCCAGCTGCGCCGCTCCAAGGACGGTTTGGGTCGCGAGTGTCAGCGCCACGCTAGAACCAAGCCCCATTTTTACTCCCCCCGCAGCCAGCGCTTCAATCACGGTGTAAATAAACGCTGGTCCGCTACCGGTGAGCGCCGTGACGACGTCGATTTGTTCTTCTTCCACTTCGACTACGATTCCGATGGCGCTGAAAATTTTCTGTGCAAGGGCGACATCTTCATTCGTGGTGCGTGTTCCCCGCGCGATTGCAGTGGCCGCGTGGCAAATCGCGGAAGGCGTGTTCGCCAGGGCGCGCATGAAACGCGCATTGGAAACCGATTCCATGTTTTTCAGGCGCACTCCTGCCGCGAGCGAAATGACAACTTTGCTTACCAGATCGACATGGAGCTCGCGCAAAACGGGCAACACCAGTGCCGGTTTTACTCCAATAAAAATGACTTTTGCGTTCTTCGCGACCTTCGTGTTCTCCGTGGTTACGTTAACTGCAAAGGCGTCTCGCAACATGACGCGTGCTTGTTCGTTTGGGTCGCTTGCGATAATCTCGTTTGGCGAAGAAAATTTTGCGCGAATCAATCCGCGGATAACTGAACCAGCCAGTTTCCCCGCGCCAAGAAAACCGAGCCTATATTGCGCCTCGTTGGGTTGTGAATTCATTAGAAATTGCAATATTAATCAATGGTAAGCGCGGATGTAAATTTCGCTCCGAGCCGAAATGGCACTGATCTGGCGGAGGAACTGCTCCAACTCAAGCGCGAGCGGAATGCCGTCATCCTCGCGCATAATTATCAGGTTCCCGAGCTTCAAGATGTGGCGGATTACGTGGGCGACTCGCTAGGCCTGAGCTACCAGGCGGCCAGAACGGACGCGGATGTGATTTTGTTTTGCGGCGTCCATTTCATGGCTGAGACGGCGAAGATTATTAACCCAACCAAGCGGGTGATTCTGCCCGATCTCGAGGCAGGTTGTTCCTTGTCGGAATCCTGTCCGCCGGAAAAATTGCGGGCGTTTCTGGAAAAGAATGCCGAGAAAAACTATTACGTCATCGCTTACATCAATTGCAGCGCAGGGGTGAAAGCGCAGGCAGACGTGATTTGCACAAGCGGCAATGCCGACAAGATCGTACACGCGGCGCCGCATGATCGACATATTCTCTTCGTCCCGGACCAAAATCTGGGCGCATGGGTGATGGAGCGGACGGGACGCAAAATGGATTTGTGGCAGGGCACTTGTTATGTGCACGTCGAGTTCACGGCGCGGAGTATAAACAGGATTCGAGAAAGACATCCGAACGCGCCGGTTGTTGCGCACCCGGAATGCACCTATGCCGTGCGCATGCTCGCGGATGAAGTCTGTTCGACTGAAAAGATGATCGCGTTCTGTATGAATTCCTCGGCGCCCGAGATCATCGTGGTAACCGAAGCGGGAATCCTGCACCGGCTGCGAAAAGAAATTCCCGAAAAAACATTCATTCCAGGTCCGACCGACAATTGCTTCTGCGGCGAATGCCGATTCATGAAAATGAACACCCTGAAAAAAGCGTACGACGCGCTTTTGCACATGGAGCCGGAAATCATTTTGTCGGAACCGCTGCGCGAGCGCGCCGAAGCGCCAATTCTGCGCATGCTCGAGTTGAGCAAGTAAGGCTCTCTATCATTCCGAGCGAAGTCGAGGAATCTCTCACTGTTATCCGTGCATCCTCCCTGCAATTAACGATAAGAGATGTCTCGACTCCGCTCGACATGACAAGGCGCCGGAACTGCTCCGCAAACGTGCGGAAGGGCCGATTTTGCGTATGCTCGAGCTGAGCCTGCTGAAGCGGCAGCAATAAGAGGCAGATGGGCGGTGCCGAGGCAGAACCGGCGCGGCCTCATCACGATCACCGATTTTTCCTTGTCACTTATCATTCATCATTATCACCTTGTGCCCGATGCAACGACCGTCTCTCTGGCCTTTGCTGGTGGTGTTGCTGCTTGGTTTGCTATTTCTGCGAGAGCCGCGTTTCCAGCGTTTCGAGGAAATTTATTTGCGCTGGCTGGTAAGGAACTCGTTGCCGTCGGGAGGACCGGTCCCCCTGACCGTTGTGGAGATCGGCGGTGAGTCGGCACGGCAAAAAAGCAGTGACCTACTCACCGGCGGCCGCAGGAAAAACACTCTTCCGCTGGAGCTGGCCCTTTTTTTGCAGGGGGTTTTGGATTTTAAACCAACTGTTGTTGCGATCGAACCCGTTCTGGATTGGGGCGAGCACGAGAAAGAGCAGGAGCAAGTTTTCATCGATCAGGCCATGCACGTACCGAAGCTGTTGCTCGGGGCGCAACTGACAGCTAGACCGGATCCTGACGCGCCGGTTCCGGAAATTCCCGGTTTCACCCAGGTAGTCGGAAAGCGTGGCGATATTCCGGAATTTTCCGGAATCGCACGCCAACCAAGCGAAGACGTCCGCGTTATTTCCACCCTCGGCTTCGTTAATCTTCCGCGTGAGATCACCAGTGACGTGCACACCCCGTTGCTCTTCCAGTATCGCGGCGAAATAATCCCGTCATTTGCGCTGCAGGCAGCATTGCTGTGGCTGCGGATCCCGCTCAACGAAGTGAAGGTCGATATCGGCTCGGCGATTTCGCTTCCAAACGGAATGAAAATCCCGATCGGATCCGACGGCACCGCGCTCTTTAATTCGGGGATCTCCCGCCGGGCCCGCCACATTACCCTGAACGAACTGCTCCTGGCCGCACAACAGCACGAGACCGGTGAGAGCCCAACTCTTCCGCTCGATGATCTTGCCAACCAGCTCGTGCTTGCCCGAATGTCAACGGATTCACGTGCCGCCGATTTTTTTGCCGCGACGATTGCCGCCATCCAAAGCGGTTCTTTCGTGCACAGGGTGAGCTGGATTTTTGACTGCGTCGTCATCGTCCTCGTCGCGGCGGTGAGTGGGGCCGTGCGCCAATTCTCGCGTGTCGATCTTATTCTGGCGGCGATCGCCTTTACGGCTGGTTATTGCCTGCTCGATTTAGCTATTTTTTCGCGCTGGTCGGTTTGGTTGCCCGGCTGTCTGCCTATAGGCGCAGTGTGGGTGCTGGTAATTTTTTCACTGGTTCAGCCGAAAACAAAGGACGCGCCGCGAACGGTTGCGATCGCCGCGCCGCCACCGGTCCCATGAGCCAACCGCGAGAATCTGTTAGTGGGCGTATCGACCAATTGCATGCGCCCGGCCTTGTCGATCTTCATTTTGACCTTTTGATCGACTTGTACGAAAAACGCAACCAGGCGGGCTGGCTCGTTTCACATTTTTTGCCGGAACTCGAAGCCGGCGATATTGGCGTGATCGGCGCGGCCGTTTACATCGAGGACCGGTATATGCCGGAGCTCGCCCTGCGTGTCGCGCTCGATCAAATCTCACGGCTTTACGCCGAGGTTGCGAGAACAGAGCGGTTTGCGCTTTGCAAAACATATGAGGAGATCACCCGCGCCCGCGCTGCGAACAAAATCGCGCTGTTGATCACGATGGAAGGCGTGGAGCCGTTAGGGGAGGATTTGAATTTGTTGCGTGTCTTTTACGAGCTTGGCGTGCGAGCCGTCGGCCTGACGCATGCGCGTCGCAACGCTGCCGGCAGCGGCGGCATTTTTGCGCCCAGTGGTTCGCCTCGCGACGGGCTTACCACTTTCGGTCGCGACATCGTGCGTCAGTGTGAACGGCTCGGCATGATCATTGATGTCGCCCACATCAACCCGAAAGGGTTTGAAGACATTGTCGATCTTACGAGCAAGCCAATCATTGTTTCACACACGAACGCCCGAAAATTTTACGACATCGAACGCAACATCAGCGATGAGCAAATTAAGGTAATTGGCCAACGTGGGGGCGTTGTGGGAGTGAATGCCATTCTCGTTAGTCCTAACCAGGAAGAGAGCACGCTTGATCATTACGTCGATCACATCGAACACGTGATCAGTCTCATCGGGATCGACGGTGTCGGTCTCGGCTTTGATTTTTGCGAATACCTCTTTCAGCAATTGCCCGAGAGCGTGCGACAGGAGCTCGCGGCCAAATTAACTACACCGCATTTCATTCCCGATCTGACCAACCACAGCCACGCGCGCAATCTTACTCGCAAGTTAATCGAGCGCGGCTTCCGTGATGAGGAGATTGAGAAAGTCCTGCGCGAAAATTGGATGCGGATTTTCAAAAGGTTGCTGTAGCTTGAAGTTTACAAATCTGACCCGCCGCACTGAGATCGGCGCGAACTCGTATTACCTCGAGGTCGGCAATCAACGCCTCGTGCTCGATTGCGGGATGCATCCGAAGTTTGAGGGGGACGAGGCACTTCCGAACCTAAAATCGATAGCCGATCGGCGGCTGAACGCGATTCTCATCTCCCATTCGCACCAGGACCACATCGGGACGCTGCCGGTGCTGATGCGGCGCCAACCCGGCGCGCGCGTCTTCATGACAGAGACGACGGCAGAGATCGGCAACGCACTGCTGCACAATTCAGTGAACGTAATGACACGGCAGCGCGAAGAGCTTGGCACGATGCTGTATCCGCTGTTTACCCATCGCGAAACGGATCGCGCAACCGATCTTTGGCAAGCATGTCCGCTGCGCCAGGCTTACACGCTTTCGGGTGGGCGCGTGAATCCGCGCCAGACCGATGCGCTAACCTTTGAATTTTTCGATGCCGGCCATGTGCTCGGCTCCGCCGGAATTTTGTTGCGCGGGGAAGGTCGCACAATCTTTTACTCGGGCGACGTCAACTTTGATGATCAGACCATCGCGCAAGCGGCAATTTTTCCCGAAGAAAAGATCGACATCCTGATCATGGAATGCACGCGTGGCGATACACCGTCGCCGGCCGGATGGACGCGTGCTGGTGAAGAGCAGCGCCTGGCGCGAGCAATCGACAACGCGTTCACGCGCGGCGGCTGCGTTCTCATTCCCGTCTTCGCGCTGGGTAAAACCCAAGAAGTCCTGGCGATGCTCCACAAGTTTCGCCGCGCAAAGCTAATACGTGATTTTCCCGTTTATATCGGAGGACTTAGCTCGAAGATCAGCGAGATTTACGATCGGCGTGCCCACATGAGTCGGCGCCAATTGCCGCGGCTGCAACTGCTCGCAGAGCCGAAGCCTTTCGTTTTGGACGGGCAAACAATTCACGACGCGCCCGCGCGGGCCGGTCGTGTTTATGCCCTTTCAAGTGGAATGATGACGCCGAAAACTCTCTCCAATATTTTTGCGCGGCGCATCGTTGAAAATCCGCGCCACTCCATTTTCTTCGTCGGCTATGCCGATCCGGAATCCGCGGCGGGAATTTTGAAAAATTCATTGCCCAGCGAGCAGGTGACGATTGATCCAGACGAGCCCGCGCGAGCAGTTCGCTGTCACATCGAGCAATTTCAATTCAGTGCCCACGCTTCACGCGAGTCAATCGTGCAATACGTGGAGCGGCTTGCTCCAGGGAAAGTCCTGCTAGTTCACGGCGATCCGCTCGCGGTGGAGTGGATGCGCTCGCGGTTGAGTTTGGATTTGCCGAATTCCGATATCATCGTGCCGGTGCCGGGAGTGGAGGTAGAGTTGTGAGAAGTGAGAAGTGAGAAGTGAGAAGTATAGGGGCTGTTGCCCAAATGCTCTTTTTGTCATGTCGAGCGCAGTCGAGACATCTCTTGCTGTTGGAAATTCTTAAAATGAGAGATTCCTCGACTCCGCTCGGAATGACAAAGGAGGAAAACCCCAGCGTGAGATGTTGCCGTGCGTTTGAGCAACAAGCCCTATAGACGCCACGATTTGCTTCTTACGCCTGACTATTTACCTCTCACGTTGCCGTGAAAATCGCCTCTTGGAACATCAACTCATTGCGCAAGCGACAAGACCGCCTCTTTGCGTGGCTCGAAAACGCCAAGCCTGACATCGTTTGTTTGCAGGAAACGAAATGCACGGATGAGCAATTTCCCGTGCTCGCGTTACAAGCGGTCGGGTATTGCTCTGCTTACCATGGCGAAAAGTCCTACAATGGTGTTGCCATTCTTTCAAAGGTCGAGATGCAGGATGTGCGCGCTTCGCTTTGTGATGAAATTGTCGATCCACAGGCGCGGGTGATCGCAGCGAAAATCGACGATGTGCGCGTTTACTCGATCTACGCGCCGAACGGCCAGGCGGTTGGCTCGCGCGCCTATGAGTACAAACTGAATTGGTACGCGCGACTCCGCGATTGCCTAACGAAAGAAAAACATGTCGATCTTGTCGTGTGCGGTGACTTCAACGTTGCCCCGGAAGATCGAGATGTGTATGATCCTGGACTTTGGCGCGGCGCGATTATGTGCTCGGATGGAGAACGCGCGGCGTTTCGAAGCTTATGCGATGTCGGTTTGCGCGATACATTGCGGCTTTACCACGAGGAAACCGGACTCTTTAGTTGGTGGGATTATCGAATGCTCTCGTTTCCGAAAAATCGCGGTCTGCGCATCGACGCGATTCTCGCAGGCGACAAGCTGGCAAAGAAATGCAGCGCGTCTGGGATCGACCGCAATCTGCGCAAAGGAAAGGAACCTTCCGACCATGCAGCGGTTTGGGCGGAGTTTGCCGGAACATAGACTTTCAGTCTGTGCGCCCAGCGGAGTTTAACTCCGCTGAAACCTGAGACAGCGGAGACAAATTCCGCTGGCCCCACAGGGCAAAGCTCTATGTTTCGTTGGGCGCCTGCTGCGCTGCGCGGGCAGCCTAAGAAAACGCCGAACGCAACCTCGAACATCGAACGTCGATCCGGATTCTGAGTTGGACGTTCGAGGTTGGGCGTTGGACGTTGGGCGTTAATGGCTAACGAACCGCAGTTGCGCGTTTCCAATCCGCCGCCCAAGCCGTTTTTGATTTGGGACGGCGAATGTCATTTTTGCAGGCGTTGGATTGAACGCTGGCGCGAGATGGCGCGCGGCGAAATTGAATTCCCAATCTACCAGGAAATTGCGCATGAATTTCCGGAAATCGCGTATGAACAATTTCAGCGCGCGATTGCATTTATCGACAAGGAGGGAAACGTTTCTGTTGCGGCCAAAGCGGTCTATCGCTCCTTACGATATCGATCTTCACGAAAATGGCTCTCGTGGAGTTACGATCACGTTCCGGGCTTCGCTCCGGTCTCGGAGGCCGCCTACAAATTCATTGCACACCATCGCCCACTTGGCTCGGCGATCACGCGATTGTTATGGGGCGAAGATGTTCGCCCGCCGGAATATTTTTGGGCGCGCAAATGGTTTCTGCGGTTACTCGGTCTCGTCTACCTGATCGCGTTTGTTTCGTTTTGGGTTCAGATCGACGGGTTGATCGGATCGAACGGAATTTTGCCCGTCCGCCAATTTCTTTCCGCAGCGCACGAACAACTCGGCCCCCGAGCATTATCTATCTTACCGACGTTATGCTGGCTAAACCCGAGTGACGCGTTCCTGCATTTTCTCTGCGGCGGAGGGGTTTTGTTCTCGATACTGCTCATTGCCGGAATCGCGCCGGCGATCTGCCTGGTGATCTTGTTTGCGTCTTATCTCTCAGCCACCGTTGCCGGCCAGGTATTCCTCAGTTTTCAATGGGATATTTTGCTGCTGGAAACAGGTTTCTTGTCGATCTTTCTGGCGCCGTGGCAGGTTTGGCCGAGAAAAATTTTGTGGTGGCCGAGTTCAAAATCGGGGTCGCCGATCCCTCCTAGCGAACAGCCGGTCTCTCGCGCTGGACTTTTCCTGCTCAAGTTTTTGCTTTTTAAGCTCATGTTGATGTCGGGCGTGGTGAAACTCACCAGCGGCGACGATTGTTGGTGGAATTTAACCGCACTTGATTACCATTACTGGTCGCAACCGCTGCCGACCGTCTTCGCGTGGTATGCGGATAAGAGCCCGGAGTGGTTCAAACATTTCTCAGTCGCATTTTGTCTGGTCGTTGAAATCATCGTTCCGTTCTTTATTTGGACGCCGCGCCGACTGCGGTTGATCGTCTGCGGTCTGTCGATCTTTTTGCAAATCGCCATCGCAATCACGGGGAATTATTGCTTTTTTAATCTGCTCACCATCGCGCTGTGTTTATTGCTAATCGATGATGCGGTGGTAGCGACGGCTCGCCGAACCGCCCACTTCGGTGCGCCGGGGTCCGAGCCAGACCGGCCCTATCGCACCCTGCCAGAACGATTGTCGAGCTCAGTGGCAGCAGTCGTAATCGTCGTTGTGCTGCCGCTGAATGGCTGGCTTATTTTCAGCGCATTCGAGCCGGCTGCGCAGATGCCGGGAATAATTCAATCGGCTTATGAGCGCATTGAGCCATTCCGAATTGTCAGCGGTTATGGACTCTTCCGTGTCATGACAAAAGACCGGGGCGAAATTATTCTCGAAGGCAGCGCCGATGGGATCGATTGGCGAGCGTATGAATTCAAATGGAAACCGGGCAACGTGATGCGTGCCCCAGGCTGGTGTGCGCCGCATCAGCCGCGGCTCGACTGGCAGATGTGGTTTGCCGCGCTCAGTTCGCCCGAACAGAATCCGTGGCTCGCGGGTCTGGTAATTCGCCTTATCCAAAACAGGACCGAGGTGACTCATTTGTTGAAAGGGAATCCGTTTCCCAAGTCGCCACCGCGCTACATTCGCGCTGAATTTTATCGATATCGTTTTACGACGCCGGAAGAACAGCGAAAAAGTGGCGCGTGGTGGAAACGGCAGTTGCTCGGCGAATATTTTCACGAAATTTCGATTGAACGCCTCGGGCCAGATCGACAATAAGTGACGCACAGCTATATTTCGGCATGCCGAAAGAGGAGCAAATCGTCACGGAAGGCACGGTCACGGAAGTGTTGCCGGGCACGATGTTCCGGGTCGATCTGGGCGGGCAGCGCAAGGTGCTGGCACATATTTCCGGAAAAATGCGCAAGCATTTCATCCGTATTGTGCCGGGCGATAAAGTTTCGGTGGAACTTTCGCCTTACGATCTGACCAAAGCGCGGATTATTTTTCGCGAGCAATGAGCGCGTTTGCGCGTCGTTGAATCGTGAAGCCGTTGTAACATTGTCACGGCGAAACGGTGTAACGAATCACACGCGCAATCGACGCTCGATTTGCGTTTCCATGTTTGAAAGAGTTGTCGCTCGTCGCGTTTGCTCAAAGTGGGAAGCTCGCGGATAATCGAATTAGAATTCAACTGGAGAAAAGATCATGGCTGAAGAAAACAAAACACACCGGACGTCCGCTGCGGCGGACCCGCAGGAGAAATTAGAGAGCAGCAAGACGCACGCGCGGAAAGCGGCTGAGGATTTGAAGGACGCAGCTGGCGCGCTTGCGAACGAATATCGTGGGAAAGCCGAGCAGGCGTGGGACCAGGCACGCGGAAAGGCCGAGCATGCGTGGGGCGATGCGAAGGTGCGCGTGCGCTCGTTTCAGGAAGAGACGGAGCAATACGTGCGCGAAAATCCGACCAAAGCGGTTTTCACCGCGCTCGGAATTGGGTTCGTGCTGGGTTTGATCTTCCGGCGCTAAATTTCCCGCTGAATGACTGACGAGACCACGCGATCCCGCCGTCCCGCGGGACACGGCGGTTTGTTCAACAGTCTGCTGGCGGTGATCAGCGCGCTGGTTGATTTTTTGCAGAGCCGCGGTGCGCTGGTGGCCGCAGAATCCAAAGCGGCGCTCGTCCAATGCGTAGTACTTGCGATCTGTTTGCTGGCGGCGCTGATGCTTTTTGTTCTCGGAGATATTTTTCTTATTACCAGCATCATTGTCGGAATCGCGCATGCCGCGCAGATTTCCTGGATCTGCATCGCGCTGGTCGCCGCCGGCGTTCATTTTGTTTTGGCCTTGGTTTGTCTGCTCATCGCGCGCAGTAGAATGGCGAGACCAATGTTTCGCGCCACGTCGGGTGAACTGAAAAAGGATGCGGAATGGCTAAAAACTCTGGACACAACAAGTCAGCCACGGAGTTGATCGACGAAATCGAGCGCTCCCGTCAGCGCGTCACGCGTAATCTGGCGAGTCTGCGTGATGAGCTGGATTTGCCGAGAAGAATTCAGAGGTCATTTCGACGCCAACCCGCGGTGTGGATTGTTACGGCGGTCGCCCTGGGTTTAGCCCTCAGTGCCATCTCAATGCGAAAGAAAAAGGTCTATGTCCGTGCAAAAGGCGGAGCGAAATCAAAGAATCAGCTACTTGAGGCTGGCTTTTTATTAGGCGCGCTGAAAATCGCCGCGACCATATTCAAGCCGGTCATCATTCCATTTCTCCAACAAAAGGTAAGCCAGTTTTCCGGACGTTCAGGCGCGGCAACCAAGCGCTGATTCGAATTTCAGTTTACGCCGCTGCTACGCCGCATAATTATCTCAGCACGCACGATGACTAAATTCGATCGGGAACAAGCGAACACGCTCAAGCATGTTGATCATTACCTCACGATCGGCCAAAGTGCCGGCGCGTCGGATGTCCATCTTGGTGTCAATGCGCCGCCGTTATGGCGGTTGCACGGCAGCTTGCAACCGATCTGGCCAGATGCGCCACGTCTCACCCGTGAAAATACACTGGCGCTGGCGGAGAGTTTCCTCTCCGATTTGCAGAAAGCGGAGTTGAAGGAGCGGGGCGACACCGACTTCGCTTACGCCAACGCTGTCGGCCGTTATCGCACCAGCGTGGTACGGCAACGGCTCGGCATCGACATCGTCTTTCGTATCATTAACACGAAAGTGCGCACCATGGATCAGCTCGGCTTGCCTCAGCATCTCAAATTACTCACGCGCTATCAGAATGGTTTGATTCTCGTGACCGGCTCCGTCGGGAGCGGAAAATCGACCACGCTGGCCGCGCTGGTTGAGCAGATTAACATAGAGCGACGCGAGCACATCATCACGCTGGAAGACCCAATTGAGTACGTGTTAGAGCCGAAAGGTTGTCACATTACACAACGCGAAGTGCACACGCACACGCGCTCGTTTGCTGCCGCCTTGCGGGGCGCGCTGCGAGAAGATCCGGACGTGATTATGGTCGGCGAAATGCGCGATCTGGAAACCATCTCGCTCGCGATTACCGCGTCAGAAACCGGCCATCTTGTCCTGGGGACGCTACACACCGGAAATGCGTCGCGGACGCTTGATCGATTACTCGACGTTTTCCCGCCTGACCAGCAAGAGCAAATCCGGGTCATGGTAAGCGAATCGCTGCGCGGTGTAATCAGTCAGCAACTCATTCCGCGGAGCGACGGAAAAGGACGAGTGCTGGCACTGGAAACGCTCACCAACACCCCTGCGGTTGCGAATGTCATCCGCGAGGCGAGAACTTTCATGCTGCCCGGAATTATCCAAACCGGCAAAAAGCAAGGCATGCAATTGATGGACGATGCACTTGTCGATCTTTACGGCCGCGGCCTGATCAGCGCTGGAGAAGCCTATGCGCGGGCCGAATACAAGCAGGAAATGCGAAGGCAAGTGGAGATTTGACCGCGGATAACCCGGATAACACGGATGAGGACAGCAATGATTTAGGAAGATTTGAACGGCATGAATCATGCGGCGCCGCAATACCACATTCTGAACGACCGTAACCCCGGTTTGGACAAAAAGCTGTTCTGCTTATGCCTTATTTGGATCAACTTCTGAAGGTAATCGTCGATCAAGGCGGTTCCGATTTGCACATCGGCGAGGGGCAACCGCCAAAGATGCGCAAGCATGGCGATGTCGGGCCCATCCGCCAGAACCCGGTTATGCACGAGGAGGCGTTGTCGATGTTGAGTGAGGTGTGCGGAGCGCATAACTGGGAAATTTTCGAAGAGCGTGGCGATCTCGATTTCGCCTACGAGATGGATGCGGCTTCACGTTTTCGCTGCAATTACTTGAAACAGACGAACGGCTATGGCGCAGTCTTTCGCTTGATTCCAACGAAGATTGCCTCGCTGGAAGAACTCGGCATTCCGCTGGTGGTAAAAGAATTCGCACAGCTGCGCGGCGGGCTCGTTCTCGTGACCGGCCCGACCGGCTCCGGCAAATCGACGACGCTGGCGGCGCTCATGGATTACATCAACGAAAATTTCGCCCGCCACATCGTCACGATCGAAGAGCCGATCGAATTTGTGCACGACAACAAACGGAGCGTCATCACGCAGCGCGAGGTGCCTAGCGATTCCATTGCGTTTCCGGTGGCCCTGAAAGCGGCGTTGCGCGAGGACGTCGATATCGTGTTGGTCGGTGAGATGCGCGACCTGGAGACAATTTCGCTGGCGCTCACCGCTGCGGAAACTGGCGTACTCGTTTTCGGGACGTTGCACACCAACAACGCGCGCAAAACGGTCGATCGAATGGTGGACGTTTTTCCCGCGCCACGACAGGCGCAGGCGCGCGCCATGCTGGCCAACTCATTGCGCGGCGTGCTCGCGCAACTGCTTTTGAAAAAAGCCGATGGATCTGGGCGTCTCGCGGTAAACGAAATCCTGGTCTCGAATGCCGCCGTTTCCGCGATTATTCGCGAAGGCGCGACCCAAAAACTTCAGGACGTAATCGTTTCTGGCAAAGCGCAGGGGATGCAATTCATGGACGACGCCATCTGGTCGCTCTTGCAACAGGGGATCGTTTCGCCGTACGAAGCGTTTATGAAAGCCATCGATAAGAACCGCTTCAAAAAACATCTGCCGGCCGAAGACGAACATCTTGCCGATGCCGCCGGGGCCGTTCCCGATGACGAACAGCGTCAACCTGGCGATTTTAAAAAACGGATGGCGGGCCGTCGACCGATAGAGTGAGTTTACGATCGTACCTGGGGAACACTTGGACGATGTTTACGTCATTTTGTTGCGCCGCCAAATACGCGAAAAAGACGCGAAAATTTTAGCCACAAGCAAAGGCAGTTTTCCTCCTTCTTGCTTGGGTGGGCGGGATTATTGCGATTTTCGATAATGGCCAAGTTCTCCTGTATTCGCTGTGATTTGCCTGGCCCCCAGGGGGTGAGGAGCGGTTTCATCCATCCGTAAGACGAGCTGAGGTTCAAGATCGGGGCAAGGCATGGCTAGGGGTGCTCGCGTTGACAGCAAAAAATACGAGTGATAATTTCGCGGGATTTTCGGTGGTTTGCAGGTTAAACAGTTGTCGCGCCCCAAGATCGACACGTGAATTCGCTATTAAACACTCAGGTTTTGGTTCTTAATCGTCTCTGGCAGGCGGTGAACATTTGCACTGCGCGGCGCGCGTTTGCCCTGGTTTACGCCGGTCATGCGCACGTCGTTTCCTCAGATGCTACGAATAATTTCTTGACCCACGATTTCGATAGTTGGCGCGATTTTTCCTCGAATGCGCCCGATCATGAACTGGTTACCACAATTTCATGGAAGATCCGTGTGCCGCGCGTGATTGTGTTGCTCTTTTTCGATCGGCTTCCAAAGAAGGAGGTCAAATTTACGCGACATAACGTTTTCGAGCGTGACAAGAACACCTGTCAGTACTGCGGTCACGCTTTCGATCGCAGCGATTTGAATCTTGACCACGTCGTGCCGCGAGACCGCGGTGGAACGACCAGTTGGGAAAACGTGGTCTGCTCGTGCATCGAATGTAACACGCGCAAAGGCAACCGGCTCCCCCAGGACGTGCACATGACGTTGATTCGTAAGCCGAAACGGCCAAAGTGGCGGCCGTTTGTGCACGTCACGTTTTCATCGCCGCAGCACGAAAGCTGGCGACACTTTGTCGATCTCGCTTACTGGAACGTCGAGTTGAGTGACTGAGCTTCGCTCGCGTGATTCGCTGAAGCGTTGAAACGTTAAAGCGAAACATCGTCTTATTTTTCGCTCCTGCCGCTTCAACGCTTCATCGTTTCAACGTTTTAACGCGTTTAGAATTGGCTGGGGATAAATTCCGAGCCAAATGATGGCGACGATCAATGCGCTCATCGCCACACGCGACAAACCGCTCACCGGAATATTGTCGACCTTAGCAGCGGGCTGCCAGTACATCGCACGCACGACCTTGAGATAATAATAAAATCCGCATGCGACGGTGACGATACCGACAACCACGAGCACCGTTTGACGTTGCGCGACCGCAGCGGCGAAGATAAAAAATTTACCGAAAAACCCGGCAGTGAACGGCACGCCGGCCAGTGAGATCATGGCCATCAACATAGCGAAGGCGAGAAAGGGGGATCGTTTGGCCAAACCGTCGAAGTTCGAAATTTGCTCGCCGGTCCGCTGCGCGACAATGATCAAAACCGCAAAACTTAGCAAGGTCATCAACAAATAAGCGACAAGGTAAAATGCAACCTCTTGTCCAGCGAAACAAGCAACGCCGATGAGCAAATAGCCCGCGTGCGCAATGCTTGAGTAACCGAGTAGTCGCTTGAGATTATTTTGCGGAAGCGCGGCCAGGTTTCCGTAAACCACAGTCAGCAACGCGATCAAAACGATCAGGCGCCCCATGTTTGGCAGCATCATGAATGGCCGCAGCACGCGCAGGAGCACGACGAAACCGGCTGCCTTGGATCCAACGGAAAGAAAGGCAGTCACCGGCGTGGGGGCGCCTTGATAAACATCCGGCACCCAAATTTGAAACGGCACAGCTGCGATTTTGAAACCAAGCGCGACCAATACGAGCACCGCGCCAAAAACAGCAGCGTGCTTGTCGATGTCACTATTCGCAAAGGCGGCCGTGACACGCTGCAGATTTGTTTCGCCAGTCACGCCAAAAATCCAGGTGATTCCGTAAACAAGAAATGCAGTGGAGATCGCGCTCAGGATCAGATATTTCACTCCGGCTTCGAGTGCTGCCGGATTCTTTTTTGTAAAACTCACCAGCACGTAGAATGAAACGGTAACGAGCTCGATTGAGACGAAGATCATTATGAAATCGATCGCTGAAACGATGTACATCAGCCCGGCGCAGGTCAGGATTGGCAGCGCGAAAAATTCCCCGAGAACTGGTTGAGTGGTTAGCGCGCCAGAACTGGACAGCACTGGCGTGTAGTCGATCATCATGATGAGCACGAAGATTGTAGTGACCAGTGCGAAACGTTTGAAAAAGATCGACAACGAATCAGCGGTGTAAAAGCTCCAGAAACCGCTTGCTTGCTCCGGCGTACTGGGTGTGAGAAAAAATGTGGCGATCAATACAATCGTGAGTCCAATAATCGCTGCGAACGCCAGAATGCGTTTGTCGATCTTAGTAGCAAAAGCCTCGAACATTAAGACGATCATGCCGAGCACGAGCACCGCGATCTCGAGATTTGGCGGTGAAATCATCGTCGCGCGTCAGCGCTGAGATAAGTTTTAAACGCGGGCGTGACAAATCTCACGAATGTCTGCGGAAAGAATCCGTACCAGAGCAGGGCAGCAACGAGTAAGGCGACAGGCACCCGCAAACTTGTCCGAAGATCGACAAGATTGCTCCAGCGTTCAGCCATTGTCCCCATGAATGTCTGGCGATAGGCACGCAACATGTAAACCGCCGAAACAACGACTCCCCACAACGCGAGTACGGTGGCGACTTGGAAAATGTGGAACCGCTGCATTTCCCAGCCGTTCTGAAACGCGCCGAAGAAAATCATGATTTCGCCGGCGAAATTCGCGAAACCGGGAAGACCGATCGCAGCGAACGCGGCAAAACCGAAAGCCAGTCCGGCAAACGGCATCACTTTGGCGAGACCTCCCAGATCATCGAAAACTAATGTCCCGGTGCGCTTGCGAATTTCGCCAGCAATCGCAAAAAGCAACGCGATGGAAAGGCCGTGCGCAAACATCAACGCGGCTGCGCCAGTCGTCCCGAGAATATTCGCGCTGGCGATGCCAAGGAAAATGTAACCCATGTGCATCACGCTCGAGTAGCCGAGCATCCAATCGAGGCGCTTTTGCGCGATCGTGACAAGGCCAAGGTAGATGATGTTGGCGAGTAAAAGCACGACCAGCAGATTCGTCCAGTATCGTGACCCATCCGGAAGCAACGGCAGAGCGAGCCGTAGCAGACCATAAAGACCAAATTTCTTCAGAACACCTGCATGAAGCATCGTCGCCGGGGCCGGAGCCGAGGCGTACGCTTCCGGCGCCCAGGTGTGAAATGGAAAAAGCGAAACAAGAATGCCGAAGCCGATGAGCAGGAGAAGGTAGATATTTCGCTGCGCTTCCGGTGCGATTTGATGCGCGGCAGCCGCGACCTGCAACGCGCGAATATCGAAGCTGCGCGACGCCGCGGGCAGACTTTGGTAAAGCAAGATCAGACCGATGAGCAGAATGAAACTGCCGAGCGCAAGATAGATCGTGATTTTCCAGGCGGCGGCCACGCGATTTCCACTACCCCAAATTCCAATAAGCAAAAAAGTGGGAATCAGCGCGAGTTCGTGAAAGGCATAGAAGAAAAACAGATCGAGCGAAGAAAACGCGCCGAGCGCACCACCCGATATGAATAAGAGACAGGCGTAGAATGCGTTTTCGTTGTTGTCGGTTTTGCCGCTGAACCAGACGCTGGCCAGGGTCACGATGGCCGTGAGCAAGACCAAAATGAGACTGAGACCGTCAAGTCCGGTCGCGAAATGAATTTGCCAGCTTTCCGAAACCGTCACGGAATTGACGAATTGAAAGCCCGGTTTCCACCACTCGTAGTTCACGCAAGCGAGAAGCGTCATGAGCAGGGTGACGCTGGCGGCGAGCAAGGCGGTGAATCGCACCGGTGTGCCGGCGATGATGAGAATCGCGGCAATAATCGGGCAGAAAATGATGGTGAGAAGCATCAGCGGAAAACGGTGAAGTAGATGAGCGCGACAATGCCAAGGCCAAAAAGAAACGAGTAGGCCTGTAAATTGCCGACTTGGAACAAACGCAGGAGCGCGCCGATTCCCCAGGTGCCGCCGCTGGTGCCGCGGACCGCGCCGGCATCGATAATCCAGCGGTCGAAAAACGCGGAGACGCGCGCGAGTAATCCTTGCGTGGATTCAATCAGCCAATCGTAAAAGTCGTCGATGTAGAATCGGTTTCGCAGAAGATCGACATGTAGCGGATCGCTCGCGCGATTTCGGTAAAGCCAAATCGCCAAACTCGCGCCGAGCAGCATCGCAACGAGGGCTAGCCCAGGAACGATGAGTAGAAATTCTTTCTCACGTGGGATGACAAGAAAGTTTTCTGCGAAAAACGGAGCGCCGCCAAAAAACGAGAGCAAAGCCAGCAGCACCAAGGGGCCGGTCATGACGAACGGCGACTCGGTGCTTGTGCGAGCGACCTGGCTGCGCGGTTTGCCGAAAAAGACGACGACGAGCAAACGCAAGACGTAGAATGCGGTCAGAAGAGCGGTCAGCAGTGCGACCGCGAAGATTGGCATCTCGCGTTGGTAGGCGAGCGCGAGAATTGCGTCTTTGCTGAAAAATCCGCTGAACGGCGGGCAACCGATCAGGGCAAGCGCGCCGACCGAGAAGGTCAGAAAGGTAATCGGGAGGTTTTTGGCGAGCCCGCCCATTTTCCAAATGTTTTGCTCGTGATGAAGCATGACGATGACGGAGCCCGCGGCCAGGAAGAGCAGCGCTTTGAAAAAGGCATGCGTGAAAAGATGAAACATAGCCGCTGCATTCGAAGCCAGCCCGATCGCCATCACCATGTAACCGAGTTGCGAGAGCGTTGAGTAAGCGAGAATGCGTTTGATATCGTCTTGCTGCGTCGCCATCAACGCGGCGAGCACGGCGGTGATTGTTCCAATCCAGGCGATAACCTCGAGTGCGATCGGTGAGGCTTGAATGATAAATGCGACGCGTGCCAGCATGTAAACGCCGGCTGCAACCATAGTTGCAGCGTGGATCAACGCCGATATTGGGGTGGGACCCTCCATCGCGTCGGGCAACCAAACGTGCAGCGGGAATTGCGCGGATTTGCCGACCGCGCCACAAAAAATCAAAAGCGCGGCAGTACCCAGGTAACCGGGGTTGCTCGTGACTTTCGACAATTGAGGCAGGATGTCATCGAACACGATCGAGCCGGTCGTGATCCATACCATCAGGATTCCGAGCATGAATCCGAAATCGCCGACCCGCGTTGTGAGAAACGCTTTTTTCATTGCTTCGGCCGCGGCGTCGCGTTCGAACCAATGGCCAATGAGCACATAGGAGGTGAATCCGACCAGCTCCCAAAAGATAAAAAGCATCACGAAATTGTTCGCGAGCACGATGCCAAGCATTGCAAACATGAAGAGCGAGAGTGCGGCGAAGTAGCGCGATTTGCCCGGGTCCTCGCGCATGTAACCGAGCGAGTAGATGTGAATCAGCAAACCGACCCCGGAAACAACGACCAGCATCATTTTGCTCAGCTGATCTAGAACAAATCCAAATGGGACGGTGAAGACGTCGTGAATGTCGATCCAGTTACGCACCGGTGCCGAGATATTCGGCTGAGCGAAAATCAAACAACTGCAAATGAAGCTTGCGAAAACGGCGGTAATTGAAATGAAGCTGCTGAGCGATTTTGCTCGCTGAGTGAACAGCGTTATCGCGCTGGCCGAAATAAGTGGCAGCATCAACGCATACCACGGAAGCAAGCTGTTGGTGGTGAAATTCAATTGTTTTGCCCACTAAACACGCGGAAGGACGCGAAAATTTCAGAGATAAACATCGGGTGCTTCGCGTTTCGTCGCGACGAGACGTTCGTATTCTATTTTTGGATAATGCCCAAAGTTTACGAGCACGCCAGGCTCACCGCCGGTGGCACTGAGATAGTTCAGGAGTTGCGCGCGATGCTCGTCAGCCAAGCTGGCTACTGCTTTGATTTCCACAATGATCTTGTCGTAACAAACGAAGTCAGGCGTGAACGTTTGAATGAATGTGCGACCGCGATACTGCAAAGTCTGCGGCGGTTTCGAAAGAAACGGAATTCGCTGCGACTCAAATTCGATTTCCAGGCACTCGTGGTAAACCGGTTCGAGAAAACCGCAGCCTTTATCCTTGTAAACGGCAAACCAGGCACCGACAATGGCGTAGCTCTCCTCTTTGTAAATCAACTTCGGCCTTTCTTCCGTTCGTGTCATTTCGGGTGTTTCGTGGGCTAAAATTTTAGATTACTAATGTCTTCGACGTGGGTGGTTTGGCGGGCGCGATAGAGCGCGACAGCGATGGCCAGCCCCACCGCTACTTCCGCGGCGGCTACGGTGATGGTGAAGAAGACGAAAACCTGTGCGTTATAGTTGGGTGTGCCGCTCGCTGGATCGACATGGAATCTGGAAAACGCGACGAGTGACAAGTTGGCCGCGTTCAACATCAGCTCCAGCGCCATCAAAATAATGATGATGTTGCGCCGCAACATCACGCCGGCAAACCCGATGGTAAAAAGCATTCCGCTGACAATGAGATAATCGCCCAGCGTGTTCATTTATTGTTGCCCGCGGAACACACGAAAGGTGTGAAAATTTCAGAGATGGACGTTTTCATGTTAGCGCAGCTCGCGTGTGCTCAGCACGACCACGCCTATGGTAGCGACCAGCACGACGACGCCGATGATTTGGAACGGCAGATTGTAGCTCGCGAAAAGTAACCGGCCGATGTTGTGGACGTCGTCGATGGTCGATCCTGCCAGCGGCGGGAAATTTTGCCGGGCCAATTTGAATCTGCTGACAACGGAGAAGATTTGAATAAGAAAGGCCAGCGCAACGACGATTCCGCCGGCTGAGGCGATCCAGTTAATCCGCCGCAGCCCCTCCGCGTGCAAATCGAGCAGCATGATAATGAAAAGAAACAGCACCATGACTGCGCCGGCGTAGACCAGTATCTGGATGATGCCGATGAAGTAAGCATCGAGTGACATGAAGAGCGCTGCCAAAGCGAGAAACGAGACAACGAGATTGAGTGCACTTGCCACCGGATTGCGATTGATAATGACGCCTGCGCCAAAGACCAGCATCAGCAGTGCGAAGAACCAGAACAGGAAGGGAGACATGGGCTTGGCCTAACCGGAGTAATGGAATAGTCGCGTCCTGGAGTAGTGGAGAATTGGAAGCGCGCTGACCATCATTACTCCATCACTCCATTGGTGCAGTGCTGCTCATTTCTTTTCATTCCACTTTAGAACCACGCCATGCATCACTCCGCCGATCTCCAGCAATTTGTCTTTATGATGCACCATCTCCGCGCGCGTGAATCCGGTGATGGCGTAGTCTTTCCGCAAGAAAATCGCCTGCTCGGGACAAACCTCCTCGCACATGCCGCAGAAAATGCAGCGGACCATGTCGATATCGAATTCCTCTGGATATTTTTCGACCTTGGAAAATCGATCGTTGGCTGGAATCTCGCCGGCAATGATTTTGATAGCGCGCGGTGGACAAATGAATTCACAGAGCTGGCAAGCGACGCAGCGCACCCGGCCATCCGCGTCACGCACGAGCGCGGGTGCGCCGCGATAATGCTCCGGCAATTCCGCGTCCCATTTTTCTTCCGGATATTGCATGGTTACTTTCGTCCGGCGGAAGATCATGTTTTTGAGATGCTTGATTGTGATCATCAGGCCGGCGGTAATGGCCGGGAGGTACAGGCGCTCTCTCCAATTGAGCTTCGGGCGTGGGACGGTGATTGCCATATTCAGGATTATCCGCCAAATACGCTAAAGAACGCCAAAGAGAGACTGAATTGGATTTTGAATTTCTTTGGCGTCATTTGGTGTGTTTAGCGGATCAAAGCGAGGATCCCCGCGACAATAAAAATGTTAACTAGCGCGATTTCGAAAAAGAACAGCCAGCCAAGGCGCATCAGTTGATCGTAGCGAAAACGCGGCAACGTCCAGCGCACCCACATGAAGAAAAACAAAAGAGCGGCCACCTTCGCAAAAAAGACTGCAATGTTGATCAAGCCGAAGATCCACCCGTGTGAGCCGTCAGGAATTCCCGGCAAGTGCCAGCCGCCGAAAAATAACGTAACGACGATGGCCGAGCCCGTAATCATGGCGGCGTATTCGCCTAGGAAGAAGAGGGCGAATTTCATCGACGAATATTCGGTGTGATAACCGCCGGCGAGCTCCTGTTCAGCCTCGGGCAAATCGAACGGCAGCCGGTTGGTTTCGGCGAAGACGGCGATCACGAAAATGAAAAATGAGATGAGCATTGGAATAGCGAGGAGCCATTTTCCGAGGTTCGTCCAATCGCCAACGAACGGCGCAATCATCCAGCCGTGTTCGATTTGATACTGGACGACACTCGTTAGGCGCAGGTTGCCGACGATCAAAAAAATCGGGATCACGGCGAGCCCGAGCGAGAGTTCATAAGAAATCATTTGTGAGCTGGAGCGGATGCCGCCGAGAAATGGATATTTAGAATTCGACGCCCAGCCGGCCAGGACGATGCCGTAAACACCTAACGAGGTAATGGCGAATACGTAGAGAATGCCCACGTTTATGTCGGCGATGACCATCGGCACGCCAAAAAGTGTGCTTCCGAATGGGACCACCGCGATGGTGATGATGGCCGGCACCATGGCTAAACACGGCGCCAGCCAGTAATAGAACGTGTTCACTGTCGCGGGCGTGAAATCTTCTTTAAAGATGAACTTGGCGGCATCGGCGATCGGTTGAAATAGTCCGGCCGGACCTACGCGATTCGGCCCAAGACGATCCTGGATCAGCGCGCTGACGCGGCGTTCCGCGTAAACGGCGTAGGATACCATCGGCAAGATCACCAGAAAAATGACCGCGACGATTTTGAGCAGCGAAGTGACGATGTAAAAGCCGTCCATGTCGGTCTTATTTTGCGCTAGGTCCGTCCCAGCGGCTTTTTGGCTTCCGCTTCTTCGATATCGCGGACCTTTGCATCCACCGGCGGAGGCGGTGACTTGCTCACGTCCATCACATGCACGCCAAGATCGCCAATTTTGCTCAAGCTCAATCTGGCGAGGGCCGGGACCGAATCGCTCATTTGCCGAAAGACGTCTTCAATCGACGAGATCCCGTTGCCACCGCCCAACGCTTGCAGCAGGTCGCGCAAAATTTCCCAATCGTCGTGCGAGTTTCCCGGTCCGCGGACCGCGCGATTCAATCGCTGCAGCCGACCTTTGCCATTGATCATCGAGCCTCGTTTTTCCGCAAAACCAAATCCAGGGAGGATAGCCGTCGCGCATTCGGTCGTCTCGTTCGACAAAATATCCATGATGATAAAGGCCGGCAGTTGGGAAAGCGGCTCGCCCGAAATGCCAAACGCAGTCGGCTTTTCTCCAAGTGCGACCAGCGCTTTGACTTGGCCTGATTTTACGGCTTCAACAATAGCCGGTAATTTTGTTCCGGGATCAGAAGCCAGGCCGAGGATCAATCGCGCGCCGTTTGCGTTTGGATTGCGATCCTCGCTGAGCAGAACGTCGTCCCCCGGTCCGTGGCGAGGCACGATGTCGATCCATTGAGTGCCGAGCAATTTTGCGATTTGCGCTGTAAGCCAAAGCTCCTCGTTTGTCATTCGACCGGAGGCGACGATTGCAATTTCCCAGCCCGAAAAATACCGCAGTTGGAGCGCTGCATCTGCGATGGTCGTTTTCCAATCCGCCGCGATCAGCTTACCGTCCGAAAAAATACGCGGCTGGAGCAGGCGTTTCTCTGATTCGAGGTAAGTGAAATTGAGCCGGCCGTAATCGCACATCCAGCAGGAATTCACTGCGTCGTTTTCACGCGGTGTCTGGCGATAAATGATGTCTTCGCGCGTGCCGACGATCGTATTACAACCGGTCGCACAACTTGTGCAAATGCTTTTTGTCTCCTTTAAAAACCAAACCCGCATCTTGAAACGAAAGTCGGTCGAGGTAAGTGCGCCGACCGGGCAAATATCGACGGTGTTGAGCGAATAGTTGTTTTCCAGCGGCTTTCCCGGATGCGCCGTGAGCACGGTGTGACTACCCCGATCAATGAAACCGAGCACATCGTCGTGCACGATTTCCTGGCAAAAGCGAATGCAGCGCGAGCAAAGAATGCAGCGCTCGTCGTCCAGCGTGACGCGCGGGCCGAGCTGCACATTTTTCGGTTTCTTCACCTTGTTTTCCAGAAAACGCGAGGCTGCCGTCCCGTATTCGACGCTGAATTCCTGTAAACGGCATTCACCGGCTTGATCGCAAATGGGACAATCGAGCGGATGATTGATGAGCAAAAACTCCATCACGCCGCGCTGGCATTCCTTGACCAGCGGTGAATCTGTCCGCACGCCCATCCCGTCGGCGATATCCTGTGCACAGGAGATTTGCGGACGCGCCATCCAATTGATCAGTGGTTTGCCGTCGGAGCCGAGCTCCGGTTTGCGATCCGGGCCCATTTTCGGCATGCCCATTTCGATCAAACACATCCGGCAATTACCCGGTGAACTGAGTTTCTTATGATAACAATAACGCGGCACGTAGCTCCCTGCTTGTTCGCATGCTTCGATCAGGCGTGTGCCTTTTGGAAACTGATGCCACACGCCATCAATCTGGACGCTGAAAATTGGAGCAGCAGCTTCTACAGAGTCACCCATTGGGAGATCTTACTCTTTCTCATGCTCTTGCTCAGGAGCGAATTGAAAACCTGGTTCTTCGCGCACGATCGCGGCTCCAGAATAAAAACCGTAGCCGAGCGCTTTCAGCAGCCCAATAAGCATATTGACGATCTGAACCAACTGATCTTTTGCAGAGTCAACGTGCGTCGTTTTTGTTAACTTGCGCGACACCAAGACATCAAGGCTCGCTGCCAACTCGAGCGCTGATCCGCGCGCGATGTCGAAGAATCGTCCGCCATCTCGCTTGGAAGACTTTCCATTTTCTTCAGCGATATTGAGTGGAATGCTTGTCGCTGCGCGATCAAGTTGATCCTTTGTTGCGGCCTTTGCTTCAACTGAGCCGGGAAATTCGCCGACCCATTCGTTAAAGGCGAGCGACAGTTGATATACATTCAGCTTCTCGTGATCAAAGTGAGCTTTCATTTCCCGGAATAGAGCAAGAGCAGGAGCATGAAAAAGAGTGAGAACTAAATTGTTCCGGCGGCGCCGGCTTTTTCCCAGCCAGGATCGTGGGCCAGGGGCGCGGTCGGAATCTGTTCCTTTTCGATTAATTCTTCCGGCGTGTATTCCGGCGGGAGCGGGGGTGGCACAGGTTTCCGCGCACGCGAGGCAAATTCCTCGGGGAATTTTTCCACGAAACTCTGTGTCGGCCAGGCGCATGCTTCGCCAAACGCGCAGATGGTGCGGCCGGCAATATTGTCACCGATTGTCTTCAGGGTACGCGGATCTTCCACTACGCCGCCGCCGTTTAGCATGCGATCGGTGATTTTTTTCATCCAAAGCGAACCTTCGCGGCAAGGTGTGCATTGGCCGCACGATTCGTGCGCATAAAATTCGTTGATGTTATTGAGCGCCCAAACCATGTCGCGCGAATCGTCCAGCACGATGACGCCTCCGGAGCCGGCCATGGAACCGGCGGCCGCCAGCGAATCAAAATCCATAGGGATCTCATCGATCGAGATCTCGCGCTCGATTGTCGATCCATCGGATTGTCGATCCTTAACTTTGAATCTCTCATCCGCGCGCAAAACTTTCGCTGAACTTCCACCCGGGATGACCGCTTTCAAGCGGCGTCCAAATTTCAAGCCGCCACCCATGTCGTAAATCAGCTGGCCCATGGTCACGGCGCCCACTTCAATTTCGAAATAACCGGGCCGTAGCACGTCGCCGCTCACACAGATGATGCGCGTGCCGGTGTTGTTAGGCCGGCCGAGTTGCGCGTATTTCGCCCCGCCCATCGCGATAATGTGCTTCACGTGGCAAAGTGTCTCCACGTTGTTGACGATGGTTGGACACATGTACAGACCGAGCGCGGCTGGGAAATACGGTGGCTTGATCCGCGGATAGCCCCGCTTTCCTTCGAGAGACTCGATCAATCCGGTTTCCTCGCCGCAAATGTAGGCGCCCGCGCCCCGATGAATAAAAACCTCGCAATCAAAACCGGCGCCGAGAATGTTTGTGCCCAGAAAATTGCGGGCTCGCGCCTCTTCGATGGCGCTCTCGAGGATTTTTGCACCTTCGGGAAATTCGCCTCTTATATAAATGTACGCTCTCCGGGCGTTCAGCGCGAAACACGAGATTAGAATTCCCTCCAGCAGCTGATGTGGATCTTCGTGAATGATGTAGCGATCCTTGAAAGTTCCGGGTTCCGATTCATCGGCATTGCAAATCAGATACACCGGCTTCTTCTCATCGGGTTTGATAAAGCTCCACTTTACGCCACACGGAAATCCGGCACCGCCACGCCCGCGGAGTCCGGAGGTTTTTACTTCGTTCACAATCTCGGTCCGTGACATCGTGACTGCTTTTTGCAATTGCTCGTAACCGCCATCTTCCAGATAGGTGTCGATGTCGATTTTCCAGCCGGGTCGGCCGATGTTTTTGAAAACGAGCCGATGTTCGAGCGGATGAGACCATCGCGGATTACGGAAAATGCCAGTCCGGCTCGGACTGGTTTCCGGATCGCGGAGAAGATCGACAACTGAATTCGGATCGACATTTTCGTGCAGCTCTTCGCCGACCATGCAAACCGGCGCCGTACCGCAACTCGCCAGGCATTCGACAAATTCGATGCTGTAATTTCCATCCGGACTCGTGGAAATCGGCGTGCGCGTGCCCTTGTTGTCGCTCTTCCGGGCGATTCCCGCAGCCGCGCAAAACCTGTCCATCAATTCGTAACTTCCCGCCATCGCGCAACTGAGCGTCCGGCAAACGCGGATGTGAGTCTTGCCCGCGCGCTGTTCGCGGAACATCGGGTAAAAACTCACCAGCTCAAAAATATTGATCGGCTGAAGCCGCAGCTTCTTCGCGATCCAAGTCACGGCTTGATCGCTGATGAACCCGAAATGTTGCTGCCAAAGATACAGCAGTGGCATGGCGGCGCTGCGTTTTTGGTCCCGCGGGTAACGGGCGATCGCTTTGTCTATCTTCCGCTTTAACTCGGCGGGAACGCGCCTACTCGTCGAGTCCACGGGAAGGAAAATCAATCGGACAACGTGCTTTGCTTGTCCGCTACCTTGTCGTCTTTGAAAACGATCGTCACCGTGTCTTTGCCTTGTCGGTAAAGGTAGGTCGTCTTCTTCATGATGACGAAATCCTTATTGTCGATCTCCGTGGGCGGGCCAAGAATCGATTCAACCTGTTTCTTGGACATTCCCTCTGTCACTTCGTCGACATTCGCCTTGGTTAGGCGTCTGCCGACGCAGGAGACATCGAGGACAAGCGCCAGTACGAGCACGAATCGCAAGATTGATCGGAAGATCGACCCGCTTCGGACCAAAGGCAGCCCATTGAAACAATCAGCTGGGTCGCCCACCTTCATCTGTTTGTAATTTTCGCGCATCGCCTGGTCTTGCTTGAAAGAGTCGCCCTGTTTCACAAGATTCGGCGACATGTTCATCTGTCGCATTCGCCCATCACAAAGTCCAGACTTCCGAGCACGGCTGGGACGTCGCTCACCATGCAACGGGGAAGAAGCTCCGGCAAGATACTTAGGTTTACGAAGGACGGTGCGCGGATTTTCAATCGATGCGGCACGCCACCACCCTTGCTGTTGATGTAGAAGCCAAGCTCACCCTTCGGATTTTCGGCTGCGAAATAAACTTCGCCAGGTGGCGCCTTCAGCCCTTCGGTCACGACAATGAAGTGATGGATCAGCTCCTCCATTTTCGTCATGACGTGCGATTTCGGCGGCGTCATGTTCTTCCAATCGGCGACGTTGATCGGCCCGTTCGGTAACTTGTCGATTACTTGCCGCAGGATGCGCGCGCTTTGCCGCATCTCTTCCAGGCGCACCAGGTAGCGATCGTAACAATCGCCTGCGCTGCCAACGACGACGTCGAAATCGTAGTTCTCATAATCGAGGTACGGATGCTTGCGTCGCAGATCGTGTTCGACACCGCTGCCGCGCAAATTTGGACCGGATAGCGCATAGGCAATCGCGCGATCCTTGGGAATCACGCCGATGTCCTTCGTTCGATCGACAAAGATGCGATTGCGCGTGAGCAAACGGTCGCATTCATTGAGCTGCGGCTCGAATTCATCCAGAAATTTTTTGAGCCGGGGAATGAAAATTTCAGGCAAATCGCGAATTTGTCCGCCGACGCGCGTGTATGAGGTCGTGAAACGCGCACCAGTTAGCAGTTCAAAGAGGTCGTATAGTTTTTCGCGCTCCGTGAATGTGTAGAGAAAGACCGTCATCGCGCCAAGATCGAGTGCCATCGCGCCGACCCCGAGCAGGTGCGAGGAGATCCGTGCGGTCTCACAGCAAATGACGCGGATCGCTTTTCCGCGGGGTGGAATGTCCCAGCCCATCAATTTCTCCACCGCGAGCGCATAAGCGACGTTATTGGCTAACGGCGCGATATAATCGAGCCGGTCGGTGTACGGTACAAACTGGTTGTATTGCATGTTCTCGGCGATCTTTTCGTCGCCACGATGCAAGAAACCGACATCGGGCGTGGCTTTGACAATGATCTCGCCATCGAGCTCGAGCACCAGTCGCAAGACTCCATGCGTCGCCGGGTGCGACGGCCCCATGTTGAGCACCATTTTTTCGCCGATGTCGTCATCGCCCCGGCGCAGCTTCGCAGCTTCCGCGACAACTCGCGTTACCGGATCGGGCGATTCAATCTCGCGCACGGTGAATGCCATTAGGAAAGTTAAAAGGGTAAAGGTTAGAGTGTTAAATGAGTTTGAACGCCGAATCTACGCTGGCAAGTCAGCCGCGGCACGCAAGCTGTTTTCATCGGTCGCGCACCGCTTGTGGCTGGGGAGCACAGGCTGCCAGTCCGCCGGTTGGACGGACTCGTCCTGTGGCGAGCCTGTAGTTCCCGGCCGGCTTGCCGCGAACCGCAACGAACACAACCCGGCGTCGCACAAAATCGCAGTCGGCGCGGCGCCCGGCTGCGACAGCCCGGCAGGCTGTGCTCCCCAGAGATAGAATGCTCTCGCCTTGGCAAGTGAAGCGCGTTACCTGAAGCAGGTATGCCTGAAAAAATCGCGCTGCTGTTTGCCGGACAAGGGGCGCAAGTTGTCGGCATGGGAAAAGATTTGGCGGAGCAATTTTCCGCGGCGGCGGATCTGTTTCGGCAGGCTGACGAAATTCTTGGCCGAAAGCTGAGTGAGATCGTGTGGAGCGGTCCGATCGAAGAGCTGACAAAGACGTCGAATTGTCAGCCGGCTCTTTTCGTCCATGGGCTGGCATGCCTGGCGATCTTACGCGAGCTGGCTGGTGAATTTCCGATTGAAGGCGCGGCCGGGCTGTCGTTAGGCGAAATGACTGCGCATGCGGCGGCGGGCACTTTTGATTTTATGAGTGGCCTGAAACTCGTGCGGCGCCGCAGCGAACTCATGGATGAAGCGTGCGAAAAAACGTCGGGTGGAATGGCGGCGTTGATTGGCGCTGATGAAAATGTCGTGCGGCAATTGGCCGCCGACGAAGACGTCGATGTCGCAAACATCAACGCGCCGGGCCAAATCGTCATTTCGGGTGAGCTGGCGAAAGTGGAGGCTGCGGTCGGCGTGGCGAAGGAATATGGGATTCGCCGCGCTACAATGCTCAACGTGGCCGGCGCCTATCATTCGCGGTTAATGGAAAGCGCTTACGAAAAACTCGGCGAAGCGCTTGCTGATGTCCCAATGCGGCCGCCACGTTTTCCGGTGATCAGCAATGTAACCGGCGAGGAAGTGAAAACGCCGGAGGAGGTTCGGCGCACGCTGCAAGATCAAGTGACGAGCACGGTGCGGTGGATGGATTGCATGGAGCGGCTCGTCGATCTTGGCTGCGAATTGTTCATCGAGCTTGGGCCGGGCGGGGTGCTCGTGGGATTGCTCAAGCGCATCTATAAAGGCGTGAACGCGATTTCTATCAGCGACGCCGAGTCGGTGCGCAATTGCGCGGAGCGGATTCGCGCAGCGACCTAATCGGGTTGTACGCTCAGGTCTCACGCAAATGTAAATTCTCCTTTGCTTACGCGCGTTTACAAGACAACGTGGGAACCTGAATGAGACTCAATTCCGACTCGCGCCTGATGCTCATTGCGCCGCATCCCGATGACGAAGCGCTCGCTTGCAGCGTAATCTTGCAGCGGGCGGTTCGCTTCGGCGCCGCCATTCGTGTGATTTATGCCACCGATGGCGACGACAATCCCTGGCCGCAACGCATGCTCGAGAGGAAATGGCGACTGAATGCGGCCGATCGCAAACGTTGGGGAAATTTACGACGCTCCGAAGCCTTGGCGGCGCTGCGGGTGCTTGGGGTACACCCGCGGGACGCCCAATTTCTGGCATTGCCTGATCAAGGCCTGACGAATTTGCTCAAAGCTGATTGTCGATCCACGCTAGCGGGTCTCTCCCGAGCCATCCACGCTTGGTCGCCCACTCATCTTTTAGTGCCGTCGATTGCCGACACTCATCCGGATCACAATGCGCTCGCCGTAATGCTCCGCCTTGTGGTGGAGGAGGATTTCGAATCGCAGCTCTCAGTATGGAGCTACGCCGTTCATGGGAAGAGCATCGCGTTTTTTGGCCGGGCCCAGCAATTTCGACAGTCGCAGACTGAAGAAGCGACCAAGCTCCAGGCGATCCTCTGTCATAAGACACAAATCAAATTGTCACGCCGGCGCTTCCTCGCCTACGCCGGGCGACCCGAGCGATTGCTTAAGCTTGGTTCAAGCAAGGCGACTGCCGTCGATGGCTCGATTCGTTCGATCACGAGAAAAACAGACGTCCTACACCTGAACCTGCGGCTTTCCCCAAAATTAGTCCGCACTGGCGAGACGGCATTGTTCCTGTTGGGCCGCGGCCCGGCAGGCTCCTTGCAGTGCTTAAAAGGCCGCCTGCCACTCCACTCGTGCAAGATTCGGATGTCCTATTGCCTGGGCGGCCAGGGCCACGGTGCGGCTCACTACTGTGGAAACGCGTTCGCCGGCGAATTCGTAATTCCCATCGATGTCTTTTCTCCTGCTCACGCTCTTTTCGTTAAACTGGAGCGGCGCTCGCTGTTTTTTGACGAGGCTGGCTGGCTGGAAGTGCCGTCGGCAGTACGTGTTCAACAAGGCGCGCCGGCGATAGCGGCTGAGCCGGCACTCGCGATTCGTTAGGCAATTTCTTGAAGCCTTGCACGGCGTGGTCGTTGCCGTAGTCTGCAAACGTGACTCTCGCCCAACGTGTCGATGAAGATTTGAAGCAAGCGATGCGGGAGAAAAACGCCACCAAGCTTGGTGTTCTGCGCATGCTCAAGTCAGCATTCAAATATTCGGCCATCGAAAAATCCGCCACCAAAGGCGAGCTGAATGACAGCGAGGCGGCACACGTGATTCGCAAACAGGTGAAGCAACGCCAGGATTCCATTGAAAGCTTCGAAAAGGGCGGCCGCGCCGAGCTCGCCGCGAAGGAGAAAAACGAATTGTCGATCTTGCAGTCCTATTTGCCGCAACCGATGACCGCTGAAGAGATCGTAAAAGTTGTGCGCGAGACAATTGCGGAGGTCGGCGCCACTTCCAGAGGACAGATGGGCGCGGTCATGAAAGCGTTGCAACCAAAGGCGGCCGGCCGCGCGGACGGCAAAACGCTGAGCCAGGAAGTGCAAAAGCAGCTCGGTTCGTGATTCGAGAATTGAGATTCGTGAATCGATGTAACGATTTAACGATTTAACGATTCACGATGTAACCTCATAAACATGCTAAGCGCCATCATTGTCGCGGCCGGCGGCAGTCGCCGCATGGGTTTCGACAAGTTGTTCGCGCCGATTGCGGGCAAATCAGTGCTTGCTCATTCGATCAATGCATTTGAGCGCGCCGATTCCGTGACCGAAATTATTGTGGTCGCGCGCCCGGATCGGCATGATGAAGTCAAAGAGATTCTGGGCCGCGAAAATTTTAACAAAGTTCGATCGATCGTTGCAGGCGGCGAACATCGACAAGATTCCGTCGGCGCCGGTCTGGAAGGATTGCATGAAAGCGCGCGCTATGTTGCCGTGCATGACGCCGCGCGTCCGCTCATTACACCGCAGCAAATCGAGCGCGTTTACGACGTGTCTCGCACGCACGGAGCGGCGGCCTCGGCTGAGCCGGTCACCGATACGCTCAAACGTGCCGATGTCGATCTTGGCGTCACTGGTTCAGTCGATCGACATCAACTTTTCGCCATGCAAACTCCGCAAATTTTTGAAACAAAGCTCCTTCGCGACGCGTATCGCACGGTCTTCGATCAACACATCGTAGTGACAGACGAAGTTTCGGCAGTCGAATGGCTCGGTCGCAAAATCTTCCTCGTCCCTAACGAGGACTTGAACTTCAAAATCACCTATCCACAAGATTTGCCGCTCGCCGAATTTGTGCTGAACCAACGGTCGCAGCGCTAAGCCAGCATCGGATCGATCGGCACGAGAGGACGAACGAGTTCGACCAGGTTCGGGACATCCTTGGTCTTGAAGCGGCGGCCGCGGCGGCGAAGTTTTGTCGATTCGAGTTCGCTGACGCGAAGAATCTTTCCGTTTTTCCAAATCCAGGCATTGGGATTGTAGGGGCCCACACGGCGCGGATCCGTCCAAGTGTGGATCGACAATAAACGGTCCTTGACCACGGCGGCGATATGCACCGGCCCACTGTCCACGCTGATGATGAAACGGGCCACACGAATCAGCCTGATTAGTTGGAGCAGCGACGTCTGGTTCGTGAGCTCGATGCAATTTTCGGCGACGTCGATCTTACGCCGCGATTTTCCGACAACGACAACGCGTGTCGGCGCGAACCCGCGACAGACCGCTTTGATCACGGCGTTGGAAAGCGATTTGCCGTCGCCGCGTGCAAACGGATGCAGCAAGATGAACGGCGGATATTCATCGAAGCGTGGCAATGGATCGCCAGTTGGGAGCGGACAACGCAATTCGTCGCCAATTTTTGCTCCGGCGATTTCTGCGAGCTTAAGATACCGCTCAACGGCATGCTCGTGGCGATTGACTTTGGCGATGCGATTATAGAACAAGCGCGAGCCTTCGCGCCCGTCGCTCATTCCATAAACTTCTTTTGCGCCGCTCACCTTTGCAATCAGCGCGCTGCGTAAAAGTCCTTGGAAATCTAGCGCAAGATCGGGCTTGAGCCGCCGTGTCTGCTTGAGCCATGGGAACAAACTGCGCGGTGCGCCGAGGCCACGGAGTTCGCCGCGTGGAAAAAAGTGGACATGATCGACGTCGGAATTTCCGCGGAGTAACGGCGCAAATTCAGGATTGATTACCCAGGTGATCTGCGCGCGGGGATGCGCGTCGCGAACGAGCGCGACCGCCGGCAAGGCATGAATGATATCGCCGAGCGAGCTCGGCTTGATGATGAGGATTGAATTCAAGCGTTAAGGCGTTGAAGCGTGATTCGTGAATCGATAATCGGAATCGATTTAACGATGTAACGATTCTCGAATCACGAAAACGAATTGCCGACCTTATCTTCCAATCGCCAATCGTTCCGCCAGCAAGCGCGGCAGACCTGCCTTGACGATTTTCTTTTGGGCCGTCGCCAGATCATATTTTACGCGGCGTTGTTCAACGACGTTTTTTTCGAGGTGGTAAATACAGTAAGCCGCGCGCCAATCGGCATCTCGCGGTTGGCCCACACTGCCCGTGTTAACAAAATATTTCTTCGTCATGTCGATCGGCAGCTGCTCAATGCGGACACGTTTTATGCCTTCATCACGAATGAACGCCATCGGCACGTGTGTGTGGCCGAAGAAACAAACAGCGGTGTGCTGATAAGTGAAGCTGGCGGCGGCGTCCAGATTGTTGAAGACGTAACCCCATTGCGCTGGCGTATCGAGGGTAGCGTGCACGATGGTGAAATCGCGCACCTGCCGCTGCAGGCGCAAGCCGCGTAGCCATTCCTTGTCCTTCTCGGTTAAATTGTTGCGTGTCCATTCAATAGCGTGCTCGGCCAGCTCATTGAAATCGCGCGAGGATTCGTTCAACGAGGCTTGCTCGTCGTGGTTGCCTTTGACGATGGGGCAATCCATCGCGCGCACACGCTCAACGCATTCGTGCGGGTTCGCGTTGTAACCGACCACGTCGCCGAGACAAACAAATTGCGTGCACTCTCTCTCGCGCGCATCAGCCAGAACCGCCTCAAGCGCCTCGAGGTTGGAATGAATGTCACTGAGGATGGCGAGCCGCATTGTGTGATTGGTTATAAGACGTTAAATGTCACAAAAGTTACAAAGTTAAAATGAACGAGAAACGTAATTCGTGATTCGGTGTAACTTTGTAACTATGTAACGTTTCAACGTTTCAACGGGTCTGCATCCGGAATCCGCTGCTCCTTGGGAATGTCGAGTTTGTTTTCGAGAAACTTGAGCCGCGTGATCAAGGTTGGCAGCCGTTCCTTTTTGCCTTCATCGTAGAGTTGACGCAGCCGCTCATACGCTTCCCGCTCCCGCCCTTCGCAATAGGAAAGCTCATACGCCGAAAAGCGTCTGTCGTAACTCGGTGCGCGGGGCAGCGCTGCCGCTTTGGCGAAGAACTCGGACGCGCGTTGGTGGTCCTTGTATTTCTCCTTGTAGAGTCGCGCGAGCGATTCGTAGAGCTGCGGCTTATCCGGGTTGTTCTTGATCCCGCTTTCTAGAAAATCTTTGGCCAGAGCAAAATATTCGCGCTGCGCTTTAATTCGCAGAGCAGTGCGGGGCTGCGTGCGATCGTTCAATGCCGCGACGCTCGCGTTCCAACCCATGTGCCACGCGGCAATGTCCCAAAACAGAATCGCGCGCGGTTGCAAAGTAGTCACCTGACGGAACAGCAAAAGCACGCGGCCCCATTCTGTTCGTTCCCACGCCACATGCGCTTGAATAAAGAGACCGTCCGCGACGATCGCGCGAAATCCGCTGAGCGCCGCGACAAAACCAAGCTGACCGATCTTTTCACGCAGGCCGAGGTTGAATTCGACACCGCGCAGGTGTTCTTGTTGATGCTGCATCTCGATTGCGTGCTCGGCTGGCAATTTCATCAGGCCGAAGCCAATGAGCGATACAACCACGATAAAGACGCGCGTCATAATTCCTTGCCGTAAAAAACAAAGATGGCGAGCAACGTGTAGATCAAGGTGTAAAAAATTCCGAGTGCGGCGGTTTTGACAAACAGCGCCAGCGAAATCGCTGCACCGACCACGATGTCATCGATCAGATTAAACGCCTGCAAATCCGGAAAAATCAGCGCGACCACCGCGAGAAAGATGCGTGCCATCCAGCTGGCGCTGTGTTCTTGCAGCCAATACTCTCGCGCAGTCGCCTGGAGATGGCCGGTGAAGTAGATAAACACCATCACCACGATGGTGAAAATGTTTGTAGTGGCGAAAGTAGCAATGAAAAGGGTCAGCGCTGCGAGCAAACAGGCTTTCAAATAAATAATCGCGACGCCGGGCAGGAGGTCAATATTGAGAGCGGAAGCGCGGAGCGCGCCAAGGGCATCATCGAGTTGGTCACGCGGTGCGTTAGCAAAGTGTCGCGCAGTCTCCTGCAAAGCCGCTTGCTCGCGGGTGTAAAGAACGACCGCGAACATCGCGCTCATCAGTAGAACACTGATCGCCAGCAAAAGCAGCACGCCGGTCAGTTTCCCGAGCAGATATTCCAAACGCGGCACCGGTTTTGCCAGAATCGTGTAAACGGTCCGGTCTTCGATGTCCTGCGGAATCAAGCGCGCAGTCGCGATAATGGCCAGGAGCGAGGTAAAGATTGACATCGCACCGAGCGAAACATCTTTCAGAATCTGAAATTCCTGTTGAAACGTGAACCGCGCCAGAAAAGCGGAACTGCCAATTAACAGCAGCGCAAAAATCAGCAGGACATAGAAGACCTTCTGCCGCGTTAATTCGGTCAGTGTGATGGTTGTAATCGCGCCGATGCGGCTGAAAGAGAACGCGCGATGCCGCGTGATTGCCGCCGTTTCGCTGCTCATTTGCAGTTGTAGAGGGGCTTGTGCCAAGCGCCTATTCTTTTAGTTTCGGCGCTTGATACAAGCGCCGCTACAACACCCGAGCTGACAGCGAGATGCTTCATTGTTTGTTCTCGTCCTTTGTCGCGTCGAGGAATAATCGTTCCAGTGTCGTTGTCGATCTTCGGCGCGCGACCAATTTCGCATTTGATCTTGCGGCGAGCGCCTCGACTTCCTTTACAAATGCGTCGGAAGCATTTTCAAGGATCAGTTCGGTTTGATTTTCAATCGCGATCAGTTCTTCAAGCGGACCCTCGCGCACCAATACTCCATTGGCGAGAATACCGACGTGGTCGCAAATTTCCTGAACCTGTGCGAGCAAATGCGAGGAAAGCAAAACCGTAATGCCGCGCCGTTTTAGATCGACAATCAAATTGCGGATCTCACGCGAGCCGGCCGGATCGACCCCGGCCGTCGGCTCGTCGAGCACCACCAGTTTTGGTTCGTTGATCAGCGCCTGCGCGAGCCCGATGCGTTGCAACATTCCCTTGGAGTAGGTGCCCAGGCGCCGATATCGCGCATTCGTCAGGCCAACCAGGTCGAGCAGTTCGTCAATTCGTTTCCCTAATTGACTTCCGCGCAGGCCGCAAAGCTTCCCAAAAAAACGCAACGTCTCCGTGCCGGTCAGATATTTGTAGAAATACGGATTCTCCGGCAGGAAGCCGACTGCTTCGTGGCTTGCGACTTCATTGCTGTCCCGCCCGAAAATCTCGGTTTTGCCTCGCGTCGGCGAAACCAGCCCGAGAATAATTTTGAGCGTTGTGCTTTTTCCGGAACCATTCGGGCCGAGTAATCCGTAAACTTCGCCGGCTTGCACGCGCAGATCGAGATCGCGCACCGCCACGACTGCTTGTCGATGGAAAGGGACCGGAAAAACTTTCGTTAGTCCGCGGATCGCAACCGCCGGCTCAGTAATCATGACGAATCTCGAAACCGTTCGCCTCGACCGGTTTTTGCAGTTTGTTCTCAGTCGTTTTGCGGATGTAGGAGCGCAATTCGCTCCGATCAATCGCATCGATAAACGCATGCACTTCGCTCTCCTGCCCGCTCACCTGCATCTCGACGCGGCCATCGATCAAGTTGCGCACCCAACCGATCACATCGAAGCCTGTCGCGATGTGCCGGACGGTCCAGCGAAAGCCGACGCCTTGCACCCGCCCTTCAAAAAAAACCTGCAGCGAAATCATCGTGAGTAGAGTAGCGCAACCGTCTCCGCTTACGATTCGTTCATTTGTAAGAATAAATAAAACAAACGCTGCTCTCTGCGCCTTCAGCCAGCCCCACCGACACGTAATACTGGCCGCTGCTCGTTGGCGAAAAGCCTGCGGCCGCCTTTTCGCCCGCATCGTAGGTTTCGGTCGAAACCTGCTTTCCTGTTTCGTCGTAAACATTGACCGCCAGTTTCTTCGCCGGAGCGGTGGCAGCGGCGGTAAACCAATATTGGTTGCCGGCGTACAGATTTACCGCAATGAGCGCATGCTCATGTGGCTTGATTGTTCCGCACCAATGGCCATCGCGCATTTTGAAACCGTCATTGGAAAACGCGCCCGCCAGACCAAGCGCCGCTTTGCGCGCCTCAACTTCCTGGTCGGTTTCCGCAGCTTTCAAAATCGTAACAGAAACAGCGGCCAGGATCGACAATAACAGGATCGATCCGCTTCGCGCCCGCCGAGGGGCCGATTTCATGAATCGGCTGGATCGCCCACCTCCTTCTACGTTCCTGGTTACAAACGGTGGTTTGCCGTTGTTGAAGGAGCTATCCGCCAAAGGCGCGTCGGGCGGCAAACATAGTCTCATTTCGCCTCCTTGCTTTGAATCTCGTACATGATTTTGCCGACGGCTTCATTGACTTTGCGGACGTCGTCCACGCTCGGCGCCTTCGCTGGAGGAAATGAAACGAGCTTTTCAATTCCGACCAACTGATTGTCTACCTGTTTCACTAGCGGTTCATCGTGCAGCTCCGGCGAAATGTCGTCCATCTTCGAATGGATGTAAGCCACCAGCGCCGGTTGCCGCAAAACTTTCGCACTCCGCTCGTCATAATTTTGCATGACCGAGGCGCTTACCACTTGTGTGCCGCGAATCCATCCACCCACGCTTACCAGAATGATCAAATCGTGGTCGCGATGTGTTTGCATCGACGATTTGACTTCATTCTGCGTAGCTTCGAGTTCTTCCTGGAGAGCGTCCCATTCGCTGTTTTCGGCAAAGTCATTGATACTGTTGCCGCGGCTCAGCACGTTCTGACTGACGCCGAGCGCCTTGGCCAATTTGATAATGTCCGTGCCGATGTTTTTAACTTGCTGGCTGTCTTGCGCTTCCACCGCGATGAAACCGTCGGCAATCAGCCCGCCGAGATTGAACGCAATCTGCGCGCGATTGCTGTAACTCGCGGAGACCGGTCCGCGATATTGTCCCGCCCAATTTGTCTTGCCCGGCTTTTCCAGCGCGGCGAAAAGTTCGCCCGGTGTTGGAATGCTAATGGAATCGCTGCGAATCGCCTTTGCCATTTGATCGGGCGGCAGTCTTGCGGGTTCTGCGCCAAGCAAAGCGCAGCACGCGACCAAAAACGCGGCGACTAACAGGCGCGTTGGGCGTTTCATGAGCCAGCAGCGTACCCACGCCCGGCGAGATTGCCAGCGAGAATGCAACTCAATCGTCATTGCGGTTGGACGTCGTAAAAACCTTCTGCGCGCAGAAGGAGAAATGTTATCGGGCTGTAGACATTTCCCATGACGAAGATCGCGTAGAATTGCCAGGCGTCGGCCACGACGAGAAGCACGATCGCGAGATAGAAAACTCGCCGCGACCACTTTTCGCCGGACTGAGTGGCGAAGTGTGCAATTGCGGCAACGGCTCCGAGTCGAAGGAACATGTCGATGAAAAGAACGAGCCGCACATTGACGATCGGCATTTGACCGAAGAGCAGAATGCCGCCGGCGAAATAGATGAGGGCCAGTTTGCGACCGTGCCGGATGGATTCCTCAGACCGAGCGAAGAAGCCGATGATAGCGACGACAAACACAACCGGTGCGATCGCGAGGAAGTCCAGCAGATAACGAAACCACGGGCCTTTTTCATAGTGAACGGTGTAGTCGAGCTTCTGTTGGAGGGACGCGTAGATGCGATATGTGCCGATGAAGTTGCCAATGCCGCCGCAGATGCCGATTTCAATCAAAAGATAAATGAGTGGCGCCGTGACCAACGGCAGGAGAAGCCACGGCGACGGACGTAATTTCATTGCGCGGTAATAATATGCCGCGGCGATTGCCATCATCGGATAGAGGAGCAGCGCGGATTCTTTGTCAGCAGGGCGAGGCAAAGGCAGATGCCGAGCGAAATGTGAGCGAGCATGCCTCGCCGTCGCCAGCATTGGTCGAAAAAATAAAGACAGGCTAAAAAGACGAGCGCGGCAAACGTGTCTTGCATCGCACGGCGCGAGAGTCCGGCGGCGAGGGGCGATGTTATTAGAAGGATTCCGCACAAGATCGACACCTTGCGTCCCGCGAGATTTTCGGCGAATTGCGCGCCGACCAGAACCAACGCGACGCCGCACGCAAACGAAAGCCACTCGAGATTATCGACGTTAAAGCCGCCGAGGATTTTGCAGGTGAGCATCGCCGGCACGATGAATCCGACCCGCAATAGGAGTGGGGATTTCTGCAGACTTTCAGTCGTCCGGTAATCGTGTATCCACTGTCGGATTCCAGAGACGCCATTTTTGTCCAGCGTCTGGGCAAAGACGACGTAGGCGCGTTCGTCCCAGCCGGTGCGCTTCACGCCGAACATCGTTGGCAGACGCACGGCGACGGTAATAATGAGCAACCAAAGCATCCAGGTTCGCGAAGTCATCGAGGCGCGAGATTAATTCAGTTAGAAACGCGATGACAACCCACTTGATCTAGCAAGAGCGATGAAAAGTTCGTTGTCAGGCGCGCTGGAGCTGTTTTAATCGAATCGTCGCATGTCTAAGACGACGATTTCGGCAGTGCATGCACGCGAGATTCTTGATTCGCGCGGGAATCCGACAATTGAAGTCGACGTCCGACTGGAAGGCGGGGCGCCCGGTCGCGCGGCCGTTCCGAGCGGTGCGAGCACCGGCGAACACGAAGCGTGGGAATTACGCGACGGCGACAAGAAACGTTACGGCGGTAAAGGCGTCTTGCGCGCGGTCGCAAACGTGAACGACAAAATCTCCGCCGCGATCAAGGGTTGGGACGCGCGCGATCAGGCGAAGATCGACAATCGAATGATTGAAATGGACGGCACGCCGAACAAAAAAAATCTCGGGGCAAACGCGCTGCTCGGCGTTTCGCTGGCCGTCGCACACGCCGCGGCTGCCGCGGAGAACGTTTCCCTCGTTCGTTATCTCGGCGGCGATGCGGCAGCGGTTTTGCCGGTGCCGATGATGAACATCCTGAATGGAGGCGTGCATTCCGATGCGCCGATCGATTTTCAGGAATTTATGATCGTGCCGCGTGGTGCAGCGACCTTCGCCGAAGGTTTGCGTTACGGCGCGGAAATCTTCCACACGCTCAAAGGCGTCCTGAAGGATCGACATCTTTCCACTGCGGTTGGCGATGAGGGAGGATTCGCTCCCCAGTTAAAATCCGCGGAAGACGCACTCGAATCCATTGCCGTTGCCGTTGAAAAGGCCGGCTATTCGTTAGGCAAAGAGATTTTTGTCGCGCTTGACCCGGCTTCTTCGGAATTTTTCGATCGCGAACATAATCTTTACGTTTTCAAAAAATCCGACGGCTCGAGAAAATCAGCCGAAGAGCTGATTGAGTACTATGTGGATCTTTGCGCGCGCTTCCCGATCATCTCGATCGAGGACGGTTGCGCGGAAAACGATTGGGATGGCTGGAAGACACTGACCGCGCGCCTGGGCGACAAAGTTCAACTGGTTGGCGACGATTTGTTCGTCACAAATGTGAAGTTTCTTCGCAAAGGAATTACCGAACAAGTGGCCAATTCCATTTTGATCAAAGTGAACCAAATCGGTACGCTGACCGAAACGTTGGCCACAATCGATCTGGCGAAGAAAAATAATTACACGGCGGTCATTAGTCATCGCTCCGGTGAAACCGAAGACACGACAATTGCCGATATCGCTGTCGCCATGAACGCCGGCCAGATAAAGACGGGTTCGCTTTGCCGGACGGACCGGGTTTGCAAATACAATCAGCTGTTGCGAATCGCGGAAGAACTTGGTGACAAAGCCGTTTACGGCGGTAAGGTGCGCTGAAGTGGATCAGACATACGGCGATTTCCGCGCGCGTCGCCGGGCGACAATTTGGCACCGGCTCAATCGCGTTCTAAAGGTCCTTCTCTTCCTCGTGTTCTGGCTGGTGGTCATGAGCCTATTCATTCCACCCTACAAGAAACTGAATCAAAGCCGCGCCGAGATCGACGATTTACAAGCGCAAGTGAACGAGGAGAAGACTTTGCTCGCGCGGCAAACGCGGGAGGTAAATTTGCTCAAAACAGACGCGACCTATTTGGAAACCATCGCGCGCGATCGTCTCGATCTGATGAAGGAAGGCGAAACCATTTTTCGGTTGGAGCCCGCGCAGAGCGCGAAGCGAAAAGATCCCCCGCGCCGGTAGTTTCTGGGTAGCGCACGCGTCTCGCGATTGCGAACTTTTCCCGTGGATTCTCGTTCGTCGATGCGAACGAAATCCAAAGCAAAGTTCGTTTCGGCGCGACGCCGAAACCAGCACCCGAGACGGGTGCGCTACCCAGGCACACGATTCGCGTGATAGGGGCCACACCTTTACGTGTGGCGTCAGTTCGATTATTTTCCTTTCCATGCCAACCGAAGTCTCCACCATCGATGCCGAAGATTTGAAGTCGCGCCTGCGCGAACTGCGGAGGTTCCTTTGACTTCCTTAAACTCCAGCAAAGCTTAGCCGCGCTCGAGGCGCGGATGGCGGCTCCTGATTTTTGGAACAATCGCGAGCGGGCTCAGGCCGATATCGAAGAGGTTTCGCGATTGCGTTCGCTCATCAATCCGTTCCAGGAGCTCGAACGCGAGATCAACGATTTTGAAGCGTTGCAGCAACTCGCGGCCGAGGAACAAGACGAGGCGCATCGCGCGCAAGCCGAACGCGAAGTTGCAGCCGAACATGACCATTTAGTTCACAAGCTCGAAGAGTTCGAACTGCGCCAGTTTCTTTCCGGTGAAAACGACCGCGCGAATGCATTTCTGACTATCCATTCAGGCGCAGGAGGAACGGAGTCGTGCGATTGGGCCGACATGCTGTTGCGCATGTACCAACGCTGGATCGAACGCAGCGGTTACAATTCCCAAATAATCGATGTGCAAACCGGTGAAGAAGTAGGCATCAAGTCCGTTACCCTGCTCGTCACCGGCGAGTACACCTATGGCTATTTGCAGACTGAGCGTGGCGTGCATCGCCTGGTGCGCATCTCACCGTTTGATGCGAATAAGCGGCGCCACACTTCATTCGCCAGCGTCGATGTCGTCCCGGAGATTGCTGACACCGCGCCGATCGAAATTAATCCGGCCGACCTCGAGTTTGATACGTTCCGCAGCGGTGGCAAAGGCGGGCAGAACGTGAATAAGGTGGAAACGGCGGTGCGCATCGTGCACAAACCGACCGGTATCGTGGTCGCATGCCAGGCTGAGCGTAGTCAAGGCCGTAACCGCGAACTCGCGCTCAAAATGCTAAAGGCCAAACTTTATCAAATCGAGGAAGACAAAAAACGCGCCGAACTGGATCGACAATATGGCGAAAAGGGCGAAATCGCCTGGGGCAATCAAATTCGCTCCTATGTTTTTCAGCCCTATCAAATGGTGAAAGATCACCGTACCGGCACGGAGACGAGCAACGTGCAGGAAGTGATGGACGGCAAGATCGACATGTTCATCCAGGCAAAATTGCGTGGCGAGAGAAACACGAAAGGCAAGCAGGACATTTAGAAAGCGCTGGGAGCGCGGGCATTCTGCCCGCTGCGTCCGGCATTTTGCCGGACGCTCTCTTCGGGCGCTCCGTAACGTCAACATCCTCGTCCGCGGCAATCCAGGGGAGGGTTCGCGGCAGAATGCCGCGACCAGCGGGCAACATGCCCGCGCTCCCGAAACAACGCGAGCATCGCGGCCACGGGCCACTAAGAAGCTCTTATCAGCCGCAAGCGAAACCGGGGGTCAAATTCTCCACCGTTATGTGCGCGGCAACACGCCAAACACGCTATTGCCCGACGAATCCTGCGCACCCGCGCGAAATCGCGCTGACAACTCGGACATTTGTAGAGAAAGCGCCGAACGCGCTCCCTGATTGGAAACGGAAGATTATGGCACCGCTTCTCGTCGCCGATTCCTAAATCGTAACAGGCCGTGCGCCATTCCTGTCCGTGCGGCAAAATCCGCCGACGACCAGCGCGAAATTGTGCAAGCAGATGCGCCAGTTCGTGTCGCAGCGTGCGATCAATTTCTGGAGCGCCGTGTCCGCGCAGCCGCGAATTGAGCGAAATGAGCTTCGCCCGGTAATCCGCGCGTCCAGCGCAACTTTTCAGGCGCGGATTCCATTCCACGCGTACGAATCGAGCGAGACCCACGACGCCGAGATTGTTCAACAGCTCTCGCGCTTTTGTTTCCAATTTGGCGTCACGACCGGGAAATTGTAGGGCAACCGCTCCGGTTGCCATCTTCGAAGCGGTTGGCAGGCGAAGCGCCCGCCCTACAACGGCAGGATCCACATCGCGCTGCAGCCGCGGCGCTCCGTCGCTGGGAAAATGGCCCGAGAGATCGGGGAAGTTAGAAATTTCGAATGCGAATTCGAGTTGCTTAAGCAACTGCATACTCGCTGCTTTTTCTCTTCGTAAGTCGCTCGGCAATTTCTGAAATCGCTTGGCCGGCAGCTGCAATTTCCTCGCCCGTGGTTTGCTTGCCTAACGAAAAGCGAACGGCTGATCTGGCGTGCTCCATTGACAAGCCCATGGCAAGCAAAACATGCGACGCGACGACCGAGCCAACCATGCAAGCCGAGCCGCTCGAGGCACAAACACCCTTCAAGTCGAGCGCGATCAACAACATTTGGGAATCGAGCCCGAGAAAACTGATGTTCAATGTGTTGGCAAGACGCGACACACCCTCGCCGTTTTGCCGTGCCTCTGGAGTGCTTGCCGAGATTTTCTCCCATAACTGATCCCGGAAACGTGATTGTCGATCTTGTTGCTCTTCGCGATCGCGCAGCACAAATTCCGCCGCCGCGGCCATGCCTGCGATGGCGGCGACGTTTTCCGTTCCAGGACGCCGCTCGTTTTCGTGCGCGCCTCCAAACATGATCGGTTGGATCGACAATCCGCTGCGCAAATAAAGAAATCCGACGCCTTTCGGGCCGTAAAATTTATGCGCACCGAAACTGGCGGCATCGATGATCCCCGGGCCTGCGAAATCAATCTCGATCTTACCGAAGGATTGGACCATGTCGCTGTGGAGCAGCACACCGCGCTCACGGCAGATTCGCGAAATTTCGGGCAGCGGTTGAATCACGCCCGTTTCATTGTTTGCGCTCATAATCGAGACGAGTGCGGTGTCGTCACGAATGGAATCGGCGAGTTGATCGAGATCGACAATTCCGTTTTCGGAAACCTCGAGCCATGTCACTTCAAATCCTTCGCGCTTTTCCAAATGCTCGATTGCATGGAGCACGGCGTGGTGTTCCGTTTTGCAACTGATCAGGTGTTTTCTGGAAGATCGACATCTTGTCAGGCCAAGAACAGCGAGATTACACGACTCGGTCCCGCCGCCGGTGAAAATGATTTCGTGCGCTTTGGCGCGGACAAGCCGGGCAATCTTATCGCGCGCATCGTCGATTGCGGCGCGCGCCTCGCGTCCGGCTGCGTGAATACTCGAAGGATTCCCAAAACGCCGGTCGAAGTACGGGAACATCGCCGCGCGTGCTTCATCGCACATCGGCGTGGTAGCGTTGTAATCGAGGTAAATCATCTGCATCTCTTATTCCTATTCTTACTCTTATTCGTGCTCGTAATCATGCTCGTAATCCTACTTGTCGGCGCGCCCGGCGGTCGCGCCCTACCGAAGAAAGCGCAAGCGGACGCAGACGCCACTTTCATTCGTTAAATTCATCGCGTGCGGTGATTGGTCTGTCTTTCCGTTTCGGCACGATTCTCAGTTGTTTTTCTTCGTAATAAACAAGTGAATCGGGCGGGACGCTTTGCACGAGGAAGACGTTGCCGCCGATTGTTGATCTTGCGCCGATCACGGTTTGGCCGCCAAGCACGGTCGAGTTTGGATAAATAGTAACATCATCTTCCACTTTCGGATGACGTTTGCCGCCTTTTTTGATTTTGCCGTGCTTATCTTTCTGAACACTGCGCGCACCGAGCGTGACGCCATGATACAACTTCACGCGCGCACCGATTTCCGACGTTTCGCCGATAACCACACCAGTCCCATGATCGATAAAGAAATGCGAACCGATCTGGGCGCCGGGATGAATGTCGATGCCGGTGCGGCTGTGCGCCCATTCGGTCATGATGCGGGGAAGAAGCGGCACCTTTTCATATAGAAGGTGTGCCATTCGGTAAATCGCGATCGCTTCGAGAGCCGGATACGCCAGAATGATTTCCTCGTAACTTTTCGCCGCTGGATCGCCCTCGTATGCGGCATCGATATCGGTCCAAAGAATGCGGCGCAATCGCGGCAGCTCGGCCATGAACGCGGACAGGATCGTCTCGGCTTTCGCTTCGGTGACTTCGTTAGGCGGGATCTTGCCCAGGCTGCGACAAATCTCGGTTTTCAGTCGCGCGTGCAAATTTCTCATGCGCGTGCGCGTGGTGTCAGCCAGATCCTGCGAGCTAACGAGCGATTCGCTGCGGAAGCCCGGAAACATCAGGCTCATTAACTCAGCGCAAGCGGCTTCGACGGCCAGCCGGGACGGCAACGTGGCGGCAGCATCGAGATAATTGATGCCGCCAGTCTCACTGTAAGTCTGAAGCAGCTCGTCAATGGCGCCACCCATCGCATTTTCCATCATTCGAAAGTACGCGACGCGGCAGATGCAAGCAAAGTGAAACGTTGAAACGTTAAATCGTGAATCGTTGAACCGAAAAAACGACTGAACCACAAGACTAGATCGATTTAACGATGTAACGTTTTAACGATTTAACGGACACAATGAAACCTTTCGACATTACCGGATTGCCGCCGGACGAGCTGAATCGTTTTCTCTCCGGGATGCATTCGGATCCGTTCCGAATTCTTGGGCCGCATCGGGTTGGCGATGATCTGATCATTCGGGTGTTTCGGCCGGACGTAAAGAAGATCGCCGTCGTGTTGGGTCGACAACCCCGGGATGATAGGGGCTCGGGAACTCCTTCGGAGTCGCTAATCGAAGCGGAAAAGATTCATCGGGATGGCTTTTTTTGCGCGACGGTGCCGAACGGGACACGCGACCTTGCTTATCAACTTCGCTTTACGAATTGGGACGGGTCGGAACGCATCGTGGGCGATCCCTACCGCTACGGGCCGATCATGGGCGAAGTGGATCTGCATCTTTTCGGCGAAGGGCAGCACTGGAAGATTTACGAGAAGTTCGGCGGGCACCTGCGCAACATCGACAATGAAACCGGCGTTTATTTTGCGGTTTGGGCGCCAAACGCGCAGCGCGTCAGCGCGGTGGGCGACTTCAACAATTGGGACGGTCGCGTGCACCCGATGCGCAAACTTCTCGGCGCCGGTGTCTGGGAATTGTTTGTTCCAGGGGTGGGTGAAGGCGCGCACTATAAATTTGAAATCCGCACACCCAGCGGCGCGCTGTTGCTCAAGAGCGATCCGTTCGCTTTTTTCAGTCAGCACGGAACAGCGACAGCGTCTCTCGTTTTTAACCTCGAGCGCTATCAATGGAGCGACGGCCAGTGGATGGAATCGCGCCGCGGGAAAAATTGGCCGCAGAGTCCGATCAGTATTTACGAAGTGCATCTTGGTTCGTGGCGGCGCAAGACCGAAGAAGGAAACCGGCAGCTAAGTTATCTCGAATTCACCGAGACGTTACTGCCGTACGTGCTTGAAATGGGTTACACCCATATCGAGTTGCTGCCGATCGCAGAGCATCCCTTCGAAGGCTCCTGGGGTTATCAAGTCACGAATTATTACGCACCGACCAGCCGCTTCGGCACCCCGGACGAGTTGCGCCATTTCATCGATAAATGTCACCAGGCCGGGATCGGCGTGATCATGGATTGGGTGCCGGCTCATTTTCCAAAAGACGCCCACGCGCTGGCGGAGTTTGACGGCACCGATCTCTATGAACACATGGACCCGCGCCAGGGCGAACAGCAGGATTGGGGCACGCTCATTTTTAATTTCGGCCGCAACGAGGTGCGAAATTTCCTCATCGGGAACGCGCTCTTCTGGCTCGACAAATACCACATCGACGGACTGCGTGTAGATGCGGTCGCGTCGATGCTCTATCTCGATTATTCGCGCAAACCGGGGCAGTGGATTCCGAATGTTTTCGGCGGCCGCGAAAACCTCGATGCGATTTATTTTTTGAAACGCTTCAACGAAATCTGTTACGAAAAATTTCCCGGCATCATGACCATCGCCGAGGAATCAACCGCCTGGCCGGGCGTGTCGCGGCCGACTTATCTGGGCGGCCTCGGCTTCGGATTCAAGTGGAACATGGGGTGGATGCACGACTTTCTCGAATACATGTCGCTCGATCCGGTTTTTCGCCGTTTTCATCACGGCAACATCACGTTTTCGTTGCTTTACGCGTTTCACGAAAACTTCATCCTCGTTCTGAGCCACGATGAAGTCGTTTATGGCAAACGGTCGCTCCTTTCGAAAATGCCCGGTGATGAATGGCAGAAATTCGCGAATCTCCGCATGTTTTACGCGTGGATGTACGGACATCCCGGAAAAAAGCTACTCTTTATGGGCGGTGAATTCGGCCAGGTGAACGAATGGAACCATGACACCAGCCTCGACTGGCATCTTGTCGGCCTGCCACCACACGATGGACTGCGCCGGCTGGTGCAACACCTGAATTACATCTACAAAAGCGAACCCGCGCTCTGGCAACAGGACGACACTCATGAAGGATTTGAGTGGATCGATTTTCACGACGCCGACAACAGCGTGGTATCGTTCATGCGCAAATCGCGCGAGGGCGAAATCGTTGTCTTCGTGGTGAATGCGACGCCGGTAGTTCGCTACGATTATCGGCTGGGCGTGCCGCACGCCGGGTTTTATCGGGAGATCATCAACACCGACGCGGAAACCTACGGCGGCAGCAATGTCGGAAACTACGGTGGCACGCGCAGTGAAGATCGACCATGGATGGCGCGCGAGCATTCCATTCTCATCCATTTACCTCCGCTGGCGACGCTCGCGTTTAAATTAGAAATGTAGCGCATGCGTCCGGCTTGCAGGCCAAACAACTAGTTGCCAAAGCAGCATTCCGCCTTGGGGGAATGTAGGATTTAGCCTACTACGAAATTATATTTATGATTTTTGTATTGACGGATCAATTCCGTTTTACGTAGTCTCGGTAATTGTAATCCTATATTGATATGAAAAAGAACGCAGCACTAAATGCCTTTACCCTAATCGAACTACTGGTCGTGATCGCGATCATCGCCATTCTGGCGAGCATTGCTCTTCCCGCATTCATTGGCGTGCAGGAACGAGCCAAGCAAACTAAGGATCTCTCCAACGCGAAACAAGTTGTCCTTGCTTTAAGGCAGTTTGCCGTCGACAACAACGGAGAGTTTCCAAACAGGCAGTATGGCACCGGCACCCCAAATAGCGATTACCCGTCTTCCCAACTCTTGGCCGCCGGCAATACATCGAATGACGCGTTGCGCTGGCTCCTGCCGACGTATTTGCGCACCGAACAAATCTTTCTCGTTCCGGGTTCCGTGTGGTCTCCCAACGCGGATGAGGTACTCGACCCCACGTATGGCACGCCCGCCACTCCGGGCACACTGAACGCGGGTGAAAACGGTTATTCCTACATGACCGGCTTGACCGATACCTCAGAGTCCACGGAGCCTTTGATCGCTGATGGATGGATTACGGGAGGCATAGTCTACAGCACAGACAAAACCGCCAAAGGCGGCGTTTGGGGTGGCACAAAAGCCGTTGTCGCCTTTGTGGATGGCAGTGGCCAGGTCATGAAAGTGAACGATGTCGTTAATACCGCCGTGCTGCGGCCAGGGCATTCCTATAATATATTTTCTAACAATTCTGGCACCGCTCAGGATCCCTGGTTTTCGACGAACAACTTCCAGCTAGATCCGCAGTAATTCGAAAAGCTTCCCTTCAAAACGCCCTGTCTGGAAAGTCCGGACAGGGCGTTTTTGTATTTGACAATTCCGATAGAGCTCAGAGTTCGTCGGGACAAGAATAGGAACTCGGTCGAGGCCGAGGCACGATAACGGTCCGTGAGTAGCCACGGTCAGAGATTCGCTGAGCTGTCCACCTCCAATGGAGATGGCCCTCCTTATCCACAGACCAGTCTCCGCCGCCACGTTTGGTTATTTCGATACGCCAAAGTTCGTCGATTCCCGGAATCGCGACCGCAAATGTGACGACAGCCGCCATGATCACTCCGCAAAGGATTCCAATAAGGAACGCGAGTGTCATTTTTCTCAGCATCACTCTATAATCGAAATTCGCCTTCCGGTCGGCCCTAACTTTTGGGATTCAACGCAAATCGCGCCGGCGTCCCAATCATATCCAGGGATTTACGACGGAGATGCCTAAGCCCTCCACGTTTCTTGTGTTGCGCGTGGCAAATGTTAGTCGATGGACTTGGGCGGTCGCCGCGAGCAAACCATCTTCCGGCGGAATTGGGCGCAACGCGCTAAGGCGTCCCCACTCGTACGCGATGTCCAGTGTAATTGGCAAGATGCGGTCGCTATATAGTTGGACTAGCCGTACGATCCATTTTTCCAATGCATCCGCTGCTGCCGGATCGCTCCGCCGCTTCAAGATCGCGCCGCGCCTCAATTCGCCGACGACGAGTACGCTGAGAAAATCTTGATTCGGTGGGACCGTGCTCGCCCAAGCACTGACCTTTGGAGCACATCGTTCGCGCTTACGCAGCTCCGAAACTACATTCGTGTCGAGCAAAAAACCGTTCACAATTTCACTTTGCGCGGCTTGCGTTTCGGCCTCCGAAATATGCCTCCGTCTCCCACGTCTGGCATCGTGCGAATAAAATCAATCAGCGACATGGAGGGGGTTTCTCCCGTGAGTGATCGTCGCAAAATTCGACGGGCTTCCTCCTCCGCTGATACGCCGTCAGCCACGGCTTTTGCGCGCAGTTTGCGAATCACATGCGGATCCAATCGTCGAATAAGAATCTGAGGCATATTGGGGATGATAGCATTGCTATCATCGTCGGCAAACGAATCGTAACAGAAGTAAACAAAGGTAACGAAGAGCTTGCCCTACAAAATGTTCGCGTCTTTTCGCGTCATTCGCGGGCAAACATCAATCTTTGTTTCCTTTGTTACCTTCCGTAATGATCTTCTGCGGTAGTGTCTCCGATTCGAACTCGCCGTCGCTGACGCGCGTGCTGATTTTCATTTTCGGACGAACTGACGCGACCGTTCGAATGAGTTTACCGCGATCATCGGTCGTGACGCTGTAGCCGCGGCGGAGCGTAGCGTCGGGTCCGAGCACGCGCAGGATTCCCTCCGCCTCGCGGAAACGGTGCCACGCATTTTCCAGAAGCCGTTTCGGCGAGTCAGCGAGGCGCCGGCGAAGATCGACAAAGCGGTTTCGACGCAGCATCAACTCGCGGAGCGGGCTGTGTGCTTGAATCGTTCGCGCCATCTGAATGAGGGCGCGTTTGCAGTTGTCGATCTTGTGCGTGACCTGGCGGCGCAGATTTTCCCGAACAAGATCAAGTCGCTGTTGGACATCGCGCATCCGGCTAAGCTGCTCGCGAGTCAGTGCCCGCTCGAACCCTTCAATCCGCCGGCGAAGATCGATAACGTCCGGCGCGATCAATTCGGCAGCGGCACTCGGTGTCGGCGCGCGCAAGTCGGCCACAAAATCGCAGATAGTAAAATCGATTTCGTGCCCGATCGCCGAAACCACTGGAACGCTGATGCTGGCAATCGTGCGCGCAACGACTTCCTCATTGAATTCCCACAAATCTTCCATGCTCCCGCCGCCGCGAGCGACGATGATGAGATCGAGCGGCGGCCAATTTTCGTTAGGCGCGGCTAATTCGCGAATCGCCACGGCGATTTCAGCAGCAGCGCCGGTCCCTTGGACGCGCACCGGATTAATCAAAATTTGCAGCCACGGCGCGCGCCGTTTCAAAACATTGAGCATGTCGCGGATCGCAGCCCCGCTCGGTGAAGTGATGATGCCGATTTTCCTCGGAAATTTCGGCAGCGCGCGTTTGCGCTCGGGCGCGAATAAACCTTCCGCTTCGAGTTTGCGTTTGAGCGCTTCAAATTTCGCTTGCAGGACACCAAGTCCGCGCGGCTGCAAAATTTGCACAGTCAGCTGGTATTGACCACGCGCTTCGAAAACGGACACGTTGCCGTAAACCTGCACCTGCGTTCCATCGACCAGCGGCTTCTGAAGCGGCGCCATGGTGTTGCGAAAAATCACGCAGGCGATCTGGGCACGCGCATCTTTAAGCGTGAAATATTGATGTCCGCTGGGATGCAATTTGTAATTGGAAACTTCACCGTGCACCCAGACCGCGCCGAACTTCGTTTCAAGCGCGCCGCGAATCTGTCGGGTCAGCTCACTGACCGTCAGAATCTTGGACGTTTGTTGAAATAGATCGCGTGTTCCTGTCATTCCGAGCGAAGTCGAGGAATCTCTCATTGTTATCTGTCTTATCTCTCTTCGAGCACATCGGCTCCAAGATCAAGCCAGCTCGGGTTTAAGCAGTTAATCAGAGTGACTTTCTTTGCGCGAGACCATCTCTTTAGCTGTGATTCGCGAGCAATCGCTTCGTGAACATTTGAATAATATTCGTAGTAGATCAGCTTTTTGCATTGATAAGCCGCAGGAAAATTCGCTCCAGTGCCTTTACCGTGCTGCCGGACGCGCCGAGATAGACTGTTCGTCACGCCGATATACAAGACGGACTGGCTGCGATTGGTAACGATGTACACCCAAAAATTGTAATCACGCATCAGGTTGGTAGTTAACAGCAAGAGATGTCTCGACTCCGCTCGACATGACAAAGAGACGTATGCTAAAGTAATCCACGCTGCGCGCCGCTCCTATTTTTTTGCATGTGAAGGTGATCTCTCCCGGAAGAACGACAGCTCTGATAATTAGCAACCGCGGGCGGGGCAAGTGGAGTAAATCCAGCAGGGCTGCCGCCACGCTCTTCATTCTGCTCTTTACGCCTGTGATTGTGCGTGCGCAATCCATCGATGCGTCAGTAAAAACGTGGATAGACATTAAAGCGGCCCATCAGGCAGCGGAGGCGCTCGCGAAGCCCAACGTACCGACAAAAGAGCGTTTGCGTGTGGAGCAAATGTACTACCAACTCGTCCGGGACAATCCCCAGTCTGCCCCAGCGCAAAACGCCCTTGCCGGATTTCTCTGGAAAAACGGGAAACCGGAAGCAGCCATCGAACATTGGCGGACAGCGCAACGGCTCCAGCCGGAGAATGGGGAAGCGGCCAACTCGTTGGGCGGCGCGTACCTCAGGATGGGCCGCGTCCGCGAAGCGGCGGAGCAGTTTCTTTTGGCAGTTCGCTCCGAAAGTAACAATCCCGATTATCATTTCGACCTCGGGAACGTCGAATTCCTCCTCCGCCGTGATCTGACGGCAGCTTGGAAGATCGATTCTGCGGAATTGTTGCGACGCGCCCTCTTCCAATTTCGTGAAGCCAGTCGGCTCGCTCCGACCGACCTGGAATATGCCCAAGCTTACGCGGAAACATTTTATGGAATTCCGAACCCCGATTGGAAAGAGGCGCAAGCCGCATGGCAGCATTTCCTCGAGCTCTCCACGGATCGGAACTTCGGCTACTTGCAGCTCGCGCGGGTCAGCCTGAAGCAGCACAAGAAAGCTGAAGCCATGTCTTTCCTCGATAAAATTTCAAACCCCTCGTTTTCGCAGATAAAAGAAAAGCTGCGGAAACAAGCCGAGGCGCTCTAGACAACGGCCAAGCAAGGGAAGGGGCGCAATGGCGTTGCGAAAAATCATGCAGGCAATTTGGGCGCGTGCGTCCTTCAGCGTGAAATATTGATGCCCGCTGGGATGCAATTTGTAATTGGAAACTTCGCCGTGGACCCACACCGCGCCGAACTTCGTCTCGAGCGCGCTGCGAATCTGTCGCGTCAGTTCGCTCACCGTGAGCACTTTTGATGTTTGCTGAAACAGATCGGCTATTCCTGTCATTCCGAGCGAAGTCGAGGAATCTCTCATTGTTATCTGTCTTCGAGCACGTCGGCTCCAAGATCAAGCCAGCTCCGGTTTAAGCGGTTAATCAGAGTGACTTTCTTCGCGCGAGACCATCTCTTTAGCTGTCATTCGCGAGCAATCGCTTCGTGAACGTTCGAATAATGTTCGTAGTAGATCAGTTTTTTGCATTGATAAGCCGCAGGAAAATTCGCTCCGGTGCCGTCACGGTGCTGCCAGATGCGCCGAGATAGACTGTTTGTCACACCGATATACAAGGCGGACTGATTGCGATTGGTGACGATGTACACCCAAAAATTGTAATCACGCATCAGGTTGGTAGTTAACAGTAAGAGATGTCTCGACTCCGCTCGACATGACAAAAAGAACGTGTGCTAAAGGAATTCGCCCTGCGCGTCGCTCGGCGGTTTCAGCCCTGGCTTGCGATACGAGCATGCCACGAATCTGTCGCGTCAGTTCGGCGACGCTGAAAACCTTTGTGCTCTGCTGAAAAAATCGCGTGTGAGTTGCATGCTCAATCGTTAGAGAACCGCGGATTACGCGGATATCACAGATATCCAAGAATTACGCATACAGATCGGGTTTTTCGTGAATCAATGTGCTCATCCGTTATATCCGCGTAATCCGCGGTTGAACAATGACGCGCTTCCATTCAAGCTTGGCGCTTTTGAAATTCAACAAGAGAGCCAATTCGAGGCCACTGATTGTGAGGTATCCGATCATTTGCGCGGCATGCGCCTCGTTAAAGGCGGCCACGACCTTCGGGTCTACAATAATTTCTGGTCCAGTAGATTGCTGCGGGCATCCGGAACGGCCGGCACGAATTGCACGTTCTACAGCGTTACTGAAAGATCGGCATCCTCTCTGGGAATAGTGCAATCCTGTTGCCATCGTGGAACAGCGCGGCGATGGCGGTGCCGCGGTTTTGCAGCCAAAGATTCGCCGACCGAACAAAGCCATTTTTTTCGGGTCGGTCTCGGCTCGCCGACGAAGTTGTTTACGGGCGGACTTAGCCCTCACTCCATGAGCACCGCACGCGCTGAATCCATTCTTTGTGGTGCGATTTATTTCGCGTCACGAAAAGGAGCTCTCTTTTTATATAGATCGACCCTCGCGCGTATGGAATCCGCGAAATCATCTTCCCCGGCGGCTTTTGCGATGGAAAACGCCTCTTCGGCTGTCTTTACAGCCTCTTCAAATCGTCCCGCATTCGCATAAGCAACGGCGAGCGTGTCTACCTCTCCGCTTTGTTTACAGCCTGAGATTCGGCAAGCTTGCTCCGCCAGGCGCACAGCCTGAGCAGCATGTTGACTCGCCGCTTTGCCCCCGGCAGTGGCGTAAATCCATGCCAGACCTTCCATTGCTGGCACGTAGTCGGGCTTAATCTGTAATGCGGCAATGCAGTGAGCTGCTGCATCCGCCGTCCTGCCCTCTTTCAGCAGGAGCGAAGCGATATAGTAGTGAGCCTCGACAAACGCGGGATTAAGATGGAGCGCCTCGGCATAGTGGGCCATCGCTTCATCCCACGCATGTTGTTTCACCAGCAGATTGGCGAGATTGACGTGAGTGGCTGCCGAGCCCGGAGCCAGTCGCAGAGCGATTTGAAACTCCTGCATCGCCTCGTCTGTTCTTCCTGCTTCGCCGAGCATGACTGCATAAATGTTATGGATGCTGGCATTCTCGGGCTCCAGTCGCGCCGCATCGCGAAAATGGATCAGCGATTCCTGCTGTCTCCCGCTGCGGGCCAGGGCGCGCGCTAGATTTTGATGAGCATCGCCCATAGACGGGTCGAGCTTCAGCGCATTTTGAAAGGCGTCGATCGCTTCCTCTAGTTTCCCCGTGGCTAGGAGGGACCCCCCGAAGTTATTCCAGACGGTTGCGCTTGCGCGAGGATGACTCCGCAGCACGGCCTTGTAATAGGCAATGGCTTTATCGTGCTGCCCTTGTTCCGCGAGTGCGTAACCCAGGTTGGCCGCGGCTGCCCCATTAGCCGCCGTTAAATTCACGGCGTGTTGGAAAAGAGCGATGCTGTCATGCCAGTATCGCAGTTGCGCGTGCGTAAGCCAGGCGCAAAGCACCAGTGCAATTGACGCGGCGAGAGCTTGAACGAATGCAGGAATACGCAACCGGTTCAGGGCGTCCCATCCGCCCCACGCAAGAATGATAAACAGACCGATGAAAGGAATGTAAGTGTAACGGTCGGCCATCGACTGGGGACCCACTTGGACGATACCGATGACCGGAACGAGGGTTATAAGGAACCAGAACCAACCTGTGAAAGCATAAGGCTTGTGGCGCCTGATCAGAATGGCCACTGCCGAAACAATGACCAGCGCCGCGAGTGAAAAAAGAACGTGTAGTGGCGACGGATGCCGGTCGTAGGGGTAGATGACGGCGAGGCCGCTGGGCCTGAACAGTTTCCCGATGTAAGCAATGTAGGCGAGTGGCGTATTTTGCGCGCGCAGGAAAATCGGAGTCATCTCCAACGGAACCATTGCGTGCACCCGCTGCTGGGCGAACAGCGTGACTACGCTCGAAGCGATGCTGAATGCGAGGAACGGAAGCTTTTCAATCAACAGATAAAAAGTCCTCCCGGTCACAAAGCGTCCCAGGGGCCAGTAGTCGAGTAGCAGCAACACAAATGGCAGTGATACCAGCATCGGTTTTGCCATGAGACCGATGCCAAATAACAGCAGTGCGAAGAAGTAATGGGAAATCCGACCAATCTTCGCATAGTCGGTATAAACGAGGAGTGCGAGCATCCAAAAAAGCGTGCTCAGCACATCCTTGCGTTCGGAAATCCACGCTACGGATTCGACATGCAGAGGATGCAGTGCGAAGAGGGCCGCGACCAGTGCGCCGCGCCATTTTGCCCCTGTGGCACCATACAACCAGAGAAACAAGAGAAGTGTGTTAGCAACATGAAGGAGTAAATTGACGGCATGGAAAGCGCCCGCACTGGAACCGAAATACTGACTGTTTAGCATGAGGGAAATCCACGTGACCGGGTGCCAGTTGCCGGTGTGACTTGTGACAAACGCCCAGCGCAGGTTTGCCAGAGTGATCCCACTCAGGACATGAGGATTCGAGGTGACATAATCAGGATCGTCGTAGCCGATGAACTGCGCGTGAAACACGGGCACATAGACCAGCAGGGTGACGAGGGCGAGCCACAGGCAAATAAACGCCGGTTGCCCTAGCCTCTTCCTGTCGAACTTCCCGGATATAGTTTCTTCCCCCATGTCCAGCTGCATCCAAATGGAGTGTATTTTCTATGCTCGCGGGTTTCCACTGTCACTTTACTTTTTGTACGACCAATAATCGCCTGCCATCCACCCAGCCTAAAACGCTTGTTTTGTAAGCCGGATTGTTTTCGATCCTCATTTCCAACCATCTCGGACAATGGTAGTCCTGTGGCGGCGCTAATGATGCCGCCAGCCCTAAGCAGGACCCAGGGCAGCACTAAAAGAAAGAGTGCAGAACGCAGATTGAAGCTTCCAGTGGCAAGTGTGATCCAGACGATTAGGAAGGCCGAAATTGCAAGGCAAGCTATCAAGCTGTATGTGTCGAAGCCGCGCCCCGGTTGCAGCTTTTGCTTGTTGTCCCAGACAGTTGTTGAGTGTGACGCATCGCGGCCCTTAAGGTTTCGCGTCTAACCACTGGCACATAGTGCCTAGCAACGAAATCCGCGCACGGCCTCGATTACCTGGCTCTGCTCCGAACTGCTCATTCCAGTGAAAAACGGAAGGCGAAGGAGACGATCCGCCAAATCTTCCGTGACAGGACAATCGCCCTGACGTCCGCCAAAGCGCAGACCCATTGGAGACAAATGCAGCGGCAGGTAGTGGAACACAGCCAGAATTCCAAAACCAGCGAGGTGTGAAATCAACGCTTGTCTGCTCTCAAAGGACGGCATGATCACGTAAAACATGTGGTAGCTCTGCTCGCATTCTGCTGGTATGATCGGGAGGCGGACGCCGTTGGTTTCGGCCCATGAAGCCAACTCGCGCGCGTAGATTTCAAAGATTTGACGCCGCATCGATTGAATCTGGTCGCGATGTTCAAGCTGCGCACGGAGAAAGGCCGCCAACAGATCCGAAGGCAGATAGCTCGACCCGATATCGACCCAGGTGTACTTGTCGATTTCGCCGCGGAAAAATCTGCTCCGGTCCGTTCCCTTTTCCCGAAGAATTTCGGCCCGCTGAGTAAACTGTGCGTCATTGATCAGGAGCGCTCCCCCTTCACCGCAAGTGAAATTCTTTGTTTCATGAAAACTTAGAGTTGCAAGCTGCCCAAGTGTGCCGAGGTATCGCTCGCGATACCTCCCATACAGACCATGCGCGTTATCTTCGACCACACCAATGCCATGCCGGCGCGCCATAGATATGATTGTGTCCATTTCGCATCCAACGCCCGCGTAATGCACAAGAAAAATCGCTTTTGTGCGCGCGGTAATGCGTTGTTCGATTTGGGTTTCGTCAATGTTCAGCGTGTCGGCCCGAATATCCACGAAGACGGGCGTGGCGCCTCGTAACACGAACGCATTTGCCGCAGAGGGAAAGGCGAAGGAGGGAACCATGACTTCGTCTCCAGGTCCGGTATCCAGGAGCAGCGCAGCCATTTCCAGCGCGTGGGTGCAGGATGTCGTCAGGAGCGCCCTCTGAATGCCAAGCGACTGTTCGAGGAGGAGGTGGCATTGCGCGGTGAAGCTGCCGTCACCGGAAAATTTCGGCGCCGCGATGGCGGCGCGGATGTAATCGAGTTCATCTCCCGTTGCGAACGGACGATTGAAAGGAATGCGGATCACGATGAGCTCAAAGGTTTACGACCGATCAACAAAAGCGATCCTCCCACCGGAAATGAGGCGCCTGCTTTTATAACCATTCGTTCGAATTTCAAAATACTCTCCAGAGTTTTGTTAAGCGTCGGGCCAATTTTAAATTCGCGCCACGGTTGGAAATCGTGATTGCGTTTTCGTTGCAGGCGCGACCAAATCATAAGGGGCAGTAACAGCGAATTAAAAGAAGTGATTCGCTCGATTTGGAAACCAGCGCTCTCAACTTTTCTGCGCAATTCCGTCCAGTTATAACGACGTTGATGCATCGCATACTGGTCGCTGGCGCTCCAGAGAAAAGGATGTTGTGGCACAGTGACTAGCAGTCCCCCGCCAGGCTGAGCTGCATTGAACATTTGTACCATTACATTCTCATCCTCAATGACGTGTTCCAGGACATCGAATGCTCCCACGACGTCAAAGTCGCGCTCAAATGGAATGCGTCGTGCATCCATCCGATACAGCTCCACATTTGGCAAACGTGCTTTGGCGATGGCAAGGCCGTCCATAAAAATTTCGCTGCCCGCCAGGCGCATTCGTGGAAACTTTTCATGAATCCCTGCAAGCACGAAACCAGTTCCGCAACCAACCTCGAGGAAATTTTTGGCGTCCGGAAAATAATTGCGGAGCGCCCACTGAATGAGCTCATTCCGCGCGCGAAACCAGAAATTCGATTCCTCAATCTCAGCGAGCCGCGCGAAATATTCGGGTTTGAATCCGGCATGAGCGTCGGGCGGTTCCTCCATGAATTGATAAATCTCGTTGCGCAGGGCTGGCCGATAACTGCACTTCGGACATGCCCAGCCGGCGCCTTCAAAGAGAGCTTCGCACGCGAGGCATCGTTTCATCCTTCGCTCAGGCGCAAAGCCATTTGGGCTCCGACTGTATTTCACCGGGTGTGCTGGACCGGATAATTAGAGAGCTGTAGCGCAATAGAGACCCTCTCAACGTGGAGCTCGGATGCAGGGCATCGAGATCACGAAGCGTCACCTTTCACATTCAAGAACGATAGTCACATATGGGATGCGCATTGGCTTCGTATCGACCCATGCATGGACATTCCCAAAAAACTTCGCGGCAAGCTGGCGATACTGTTGCTCCGTTCGAATGTTCCGGCCTCGGTCGTGAGACATGATACACTTGGAAAACGCTCCCTGATTCGGAATCCAACACGCATCATGGCATATCAATCGACCTCCTCTCTTTAGGGCGTCATATGCGAAGCGAATGCAATCCGCAGCTTCTTCATCGTCGAGGTGGTGTAGCACGCTGACTGCAATCACAATATCGGCATCTTTAAATCGCGAGTCGCCCCGAAGAGATCGCGTGTCGCCAACTATAAAAGTCCCCTTGTCGCCGTACGTCCGTCTGGCAAATGCAATGTAATCTGGGTTAATGTCGAGCCCAAGATATTCGACGTTAGAAAGGCTTTGCAGAACTTGCGCCGGACCGCACCCGATATCGATCACTTTATCGCCAGGTCTGGCTCGGGCATGGTTTTGAATGATCCTCCGCCGCAACGCATTCCCTCCAACGACACCTTGAAACAGATTGTACAGAAATGGCACTTTCAGCCAGCGCAACAATCCAGAGTCACTTTGCATCTCACAGCGCGGTTACGGCGTAAGCCATTTGTGAAAAGAATGCCTGGCGCCGGAGATTCGCCAACCAAGTTTTTGCAGATTGTGCTGGACTGGATAATGGCTCACGTGGACCGGTCCGATTAGATACTGCGCATAATCACGCGCGATATCCATGCCATCGAGCGCGAGAGCCGTGTACAAACCACGGCCCCGAAATTCGGGATCAACTGCCGCTAAATCATAATGGGCGACACGTAGCGAATTTTTCTCCTCAATTTCCAAAGGCTTTCTCCAGAGGCCATAACCTGCGATCTTGCCACCGACCTCGGCGACAAGAATCCAATCTGCCCAGCCACGGAACGCGGCGCGCACCCATTCAGTATAAATTTTTTTGGGTGTGCCTGGTGGCATTTGTGGATCTGCGTGGTAGCGCCCCAAGTAGTTGGCGAATGCTTTTTCGCTTATAGCCATAAGTGCTGCCAAATCCGCCGGGTTCGCGCGACGAATCGTTAACTGTTTGTCTCGTTGCGGAGGATTAATTTCTTCGATTGGAGCGCGCGAAAAATCGAAGACGAAGTCCTGCAACGTGTCCATAAGCTGAAAGCCGCGCTGCTCCAAAGCGTGAACTACGGCCAGCTCGTTAGACTGCACCTTGCAAACCACGCATTGCGTGCCGCGATCGCCGAGACTTCGCGTGAGCTTGTCGATTAACTCATGAGGGATTTCCGCCCCCGCACGAGCATCACGTGTGACAGCCAGGTGCTCCACTGTTCCGATGTGCCGTCCGGTGATTTGGCTGTCCCAAGGGGAATCGTTATACACGATGAATCCGTTGATGGTTCCCGAGGCGATCCACGCAAACGCGATCGAAGATTCGTCGGCCAAACTTTGGCTGATTTCATCGAGCCAGCAGGCGCGGCGTTGGTCGGAATTCAGATGATGTAAATGAGCCAGCGGAAAGTGCGCAAGCCGCGGTAACGCTTCATGCAAATCATTGATCGCCGTGAGATCCAGCCGTGCGATCATTAGTGGCTTTGTATCTTTGAGTTCTCCGCCTCAGAGATGTCGCGAACAGCGTAAGCTGGACGATTCATCGTCCGAAAATGCATGCGAGCAAGGTACTCGCCAATCACTCCAAGGGCGAACAGCTGTGCTCCGGAAAAGATCGCAATGATTGAGGCAAGAAATGGAAACCCTGGGATACTGCCCTCCAGGAAATATCGCCCCACCACATAGATAAAGACACCCAGGCCAAATAATGTGAAACCAAAACCTACTAGACTGGCAAGCTGTAGAGGCAGCGTGGTAAAGCCGGTCATCATGTCGAGCGCATGGCGTACCAGTTTCGTGAAGGTATAATTTGAAGAGCCGGAGTGGCGCGGCTGGAAAGGTACCGTTATCGCGCCGAAGCGAGTCGTTGCCCACGTAAGCAGCACGTCGATCGATACAAAAGGAGACTGATAATCGGCAAATGCCTCGCGCAATTGTGTGCGAAAAACGCGAAATGCGCTCACGTTTTTCGCCACATCGCTGCCTACCGCTGCACGCAGCGCGAGCCGGGTGATGCCGGATGCGAGCGCGCGCATGAGTCCGTTCCGCTCCGCTTCTGGTGCACCATAAACCACATCGAATCCTTCCTCCAATCGCGCCAGCAGCCGCGGAATTTCTTCGGGCGCATGTTGCAGGTCATCATCCATGGTTACTACCAGCTCATATTTCGCAGCGCGAATGCCGCAAAGCAGCGCATTATGCTGACCATAGTTGCGCATTAGGTTCAGGCCTCGCACCACGGGCGATCGCGAACATAATTCCGAGATCGTCTCCCAACTTCGATCCCGGCTGCCATCATTAACGAGGATGACTTCGTGTTGCGCCGAGATGCGCGGCAACACTTCTGCCAAGCGCCGGCACAACTCACCGACGGAAGCCTCGCCGTTATAAACCGGCGTGACGACGGAAATGGACCGCCGCTCGTGAGATTGCACCATATTCGGAGAAGACTCAGAAACTATGGGACGACTTGGATTTCGTCAAAGCGTTGAGCGCATGCCGCGCCGTAGCATTGCGTAGCGGGTGGGCGGTCAAGGAAGACGGCTCACAGAGGCGTGGCTACAACGTTCGCGTCTATTTGCCCCGAGAAAGATCACGTCGCATTGGGCGAAGAGCAGGCCCAAGAGGCGCTCTCTCAACGCATTGGCGCCAACCCGGCAGAATGCTTTCGGCCGGAGCACTTGACTCTCGTTTTGCGCTTCACGATTCTTGGCGGCGGACTATTCATGGCGCGTCTTCGACACTTCGGCCCGGCAACGCCAGTTCTCCGTTATTCTAATTGGGTGGCTGCCGCTCTGGTAACATTGTCCGCAACGTATTTGCATGCGCTTTTTTTGCTGAATGCCGGAGGGCTGTGGCGGGACGAAGCCGGTCTTGTGCATTTGTCGCTGCTGCCGTCAGTTTCGGAAGTGTGGCAAAACCTGCCACATGATTCCTTCCCGATTCTGATGCCGCTCGCTGTGCGCGCATGGTCGGCAACAGGCCTCGGAAATACGGACCTTGGTTTGCGTGTCTTAGGTTTGGTCATCGGGTTGTTTTTGCTGCTGGCGTTTTGGTTTGCCAGTTGGACGATGCGTAACGGCGCGCCGCTGCTGGCCGTAACACTTGCGGGCTTGAATTTGACGATGGTCCGTGCGGGAGATTCGCTTCGCGGTTACGGTCTGGGGTCAGCCTTGGGGGTGCTCGCGCTGGCAGTTATCTGGCGTCTAGCCTGCCGTCCCAGCCTTGCAGCTTTTTCCTGCGCGGTGGCGGTAGCAGTCTTAAGTGTTCAGTCGCTTTACCAAAATGCGTTTTTTGTATTCGCCGCGTGCTGCAGCGGATTTGTGCTATGCGCCGTGGAACGGCGGTGGCGTGACACGCTTCCAGTTCTCGCTGTAGGAGCCGCTGCAGCGGTCTCGTTGCTGCCTTACATTCCGTTGATCATTCGCGCGAAGGATTGGTCAATCATCGCGAGGGCTGGCTTTCGTTTTTCGCGAGGATGGAAGCTGCTCTCTGTGGCGACCGGTTCCCCGCTGACGGTTTTCACGTGGGTTTGGGTTGCATTGTGGATAGGCGCACTCGCAGCGGCAATTTCTGTCCTTTTTTGGCGCCGGGATCGTCTTCCAGACCGCGTCCGGGGCCTGATTCTATTTGCGGGCACCAGCCTCGTTCTTGGAGCGGCAGGTTTCGCTTTCTTTCTAAAGCTAGCGGATCTGCCCACGCAGCCGTGGTATTATGTGCCGCTGATGGCTTTTTCGGCAGTCTGCCTCGACGCCATTTTTTTCGCAGCGTGGCTTTGGGCGCGACCTGCCGCGATGATCCTGGCGGCGTTAACGATTTCTACGACCTTTCTGTTCGAGCTGCCCGCGGTGAAATGCCGCCAGACTAACGTGGATCTCATCGCCGCCCGTCTTTCCACCGAGGTGGCTCCAAACGACTATGTGATCGTCCATCCATGGTATTGTGGCGTGACGTTTAAACGCTATTACAAAGCCGCCGCGCCATGGACAACACTTCCGCCATTGGAAGACTACGCGGTACATCGCGTCGACCTGCTTAAGGCAAAGATGCAAACAAAGGACCCCATCGCGCCGGTAATCGACCGGATTACTTCGACGCTTCAATCGGGGAATCGTGTCTGGCTTGTTGGGAACATCCCGTTCAACCAAAAGCCGCTCCCGGAAATTCGCGCGGCACCGAATAATCCGTGGGGCTGGTTCGACGAGCCTTACTCGTTCTACTGGGGTGTCCAGGCAACTCAATTCCTTTCAGCTCATTGCCGGCGCGGCGCTGTGGTGATGGCTCCTTCCACGAATTGCGTCAATCCATTTGAGAACCTGCCGGTCGTCGCGGTGGCCGGATGGAAGCGGTAACGCGACGTTTGGCGCAGCCTCGAACCGACTCAGAGAAGCCACTCGTCTCGGAGTCGTTCCCGATGTCGCGTAAATCGTATTGAGATCGCAACTACGTGTAACGAGATTTCTAGCGTGCTGCATCAATCGCCGCCCTCGAACAGCTTGGCGTGATTAAGATCGTTCCCGTTGGCGAGGCACGTCCAAACGGAAGCGCTTCGACGTTTCGCTTCCTGTCGCAAACCGAAAATCACGGGGAGGGGGAGGACGCAGGACTCGACCTTTAGACACTGATGCAATCTATAACTACGTTTTCCGTTCGAAAATCAGAAGGTAGTATGGTGAAAGGTGGATTGTTTTCGGATCGACGGATAGCGGAAGGTAATAGTCGGTGCGTTTCTGTGATACGATATTGACAAGCCCATCCAATCGGAAGTCCTTCGACATATATCTGGGAATCCATTTGAAAATTTCGGTCTCAGAATTGGGCCGCCTTAACCAGGATGTCTCAACCGCGACAACAACCAGATATTTTGGCCGCGCGGCCTCTATTTCCCGCATCATTTCGCGCTGCATTTGCTCGGCAAACCTTTGAGGCTCCATCAATCCATACGTGTAAATGTAGCCAGTGGCGGAATGACGATGCGCATAAAAGTAAATTTCCGGTTCGGAACCGAGAACCGCAATTGTGTCGGTGGGATTGGTATGCTCCCGCAAGTATTGGGCGACTGGAACAGCCTCCGGGAAAGGGCTGCCACCATAGATTGTGCGGGAGACATCCGAAGGCCGCTGCAACAGCAAGATCTCCCGCTCCGCGAATACTGCAAAGCTGATGGCCGCGCCAAAGATGCAAAGTGGGAGAAGGAGTAGCGGCCGGGCTAACTGCGAGCAAAAATTTGATGCGCTCGCTACGATCACGCCCACCAGGAAGCAAATCGCCGGAAGAACAAAAATGAAATAGTGCTCGCGGAAATAAAACCCCGAGCAGAGGGCCAGCCCTGAAAAAACAAGAAAAGTCAGAATAAAAAACGCGGCATTACGAATTGTTTTGTCGAACAGGCTGGCAATCATACCCAGCGCCGCCAACAACCACAGGGGCCATCCAAAGCGGATTACATCTCCAAATTGCTGAAAAAATATTCGGGGGGCCTGAGACATCGGGATCAAACGGGCGTACTCCTGCGCATAAAGCACCGTCCAGAACCAAAATTTCGAAAGTACACCTGCCCTCCATAACCAGAAAGAGGTCACGGCCAAAGGGAGCGCAGTCGCGGCGATAAAGAGAGCGCTCCGCAAGAGGATCTGACTGAAGCCTAACCTGGAGCGCCAGTCCCGAAACAACAGATAGGCGGCGCCAAAGCAGATGAAAAATATTGCCGGCTGCTTCACTAAGAAGGCCGCCCCAAAAAGAATTCCGCTCAGGAACACCATCTTCTTTGGTAAAACTGGCTTCAACAACACAAGGGCGCCCAGAAGCGCCGGCAACATTACGAAATGGCTCGCATGCGCGGCTAATCCCAGCACGGCTGAGCTGACCGAGAGAACGGCGTAACTCGCCGCCGCGGCGATGCCGGCGGTCGAACTTATCAATCGCCTCGCAATCAAAAAAATAACCAGCAGACTCGAGATGTTCAGGATCAACAGGCCAAGGTGGATGCCCACGCTGGTTTGCCCGAAGATCGACATGATCAAAGCGTATGCAGCGTAAACACCCGGAAACTTCATGTTGTAAGCTAGTCGATAGGGTGGGATTCCCTGCAACATCAGTTGGCCCGCGTATGCATATTCGCCCTCATCGCGCTCGAGTGGAATCGCAAGCAGACGGATTCGAATGAGCACGATCAGCCCAATGGCAACTGCCAGAAGGACCCACCAGCACAGCCGTACGCCATGCTCAGAATTTCGAATGTGGACCAGCATTGAACGACATTCCGTACCTATTCATTCGGCAAAAACATGATTCTCTGCGTCGGACTGTCGCCCACCAATATTTAAACGCTGAGATCGTTCTCCAATCTCCACGCCAGAGGTTTGGCCTGTGACAAGCATTTCGTAAAAACGTGAATCTTCAATCAGTGCAAATAAAAACGCCCAGCCGGATGCTCGTATAGTTTTTCGTCAAGTCCGGGCTTCAACTCATTCAGAACGTCCATGGCGTGTTCCTGTCATTCCGAGCGAAGTCGAGGAATCTCTCATTGTTATCTGTCTTGGAGCACGTCGGCTCCAAGATCGAGCCAGCTCCGGTTTAAGCGGTTGATCAGAGTGACTTTCTTCGCGCGAGACCATCTCTTTAGCTGTCATTCGCGAGCAATCGCTTCGTGAACGTTCGAATAATATTCGTAGTAGATCAGCTGTTTGCATTGATAAGCCGCAGGAAAATTCGCTCCAGTGCCTTTACCGTGCTGCCGGACGCGCCGAGATAGGCTGTTTGTCACGCCGATATACAAGACGGACTGGCTGCGATTGGTAACGATGTACACCCAAAAATTGTAATCACGCATCAGGTTGGTAGTTAACAGTAAGAGATGTCTCGACTCCGCTCGACATGACAAAAGGAACGTGCGCTAAAGCAATTCGGCTTGCGCGCCGCTGGGTGGTTTCAACCCGAGCTTGCGATAAGCGTTTGCCGTTGCCACGCGGCCTTGCGGTGTGCGCTTGATGTAGCCTTGCATGATTAAATACGGCTCGTTGACTTCTTCGAGCGTGCCGGCTTCTTCGCCGATCGCCACAGCGAGCGAATTCAACCCGACCGGGCCACCGTTGAATTTGTGAATCAGCGTTTCGATGATGCGTTTGTCCCACTGATCAAACCCGTCGCGATCGATCTCGAGCATGGCGAGCGCCCGATCGGCAACTTCGCGATCGATCTTGCCGTCTGCTTTCACCTGGGCGTAATCGCGCACCCAACGCAGGAGATTGTTCGCCGTGCGCGGCGTGCCCCGGCTGCGGGCAGCGATTTCAGCCGCGCCGGGAGGATCGACATCTACGCCTAACAAACGCGCGCTGCGAATGATGATCTTCTGCATTTCCTCGGCGTTGTAGTAATCGAGCCGCGTTGTCATCCCGAAACGCGAGCGCAGCGGCGCGCTCACCATGCCCGCGCGGGTGGTCGCGCCAATCAACGTAAACTTCGGCAAATTCAATCGCAGACTGCGCGCTTGCGGGCCTTGATCGATAATGATGTCGAGCCGGTAATCTTCCATCGCGGGGTAGAGATATTCTTCGATGGTCGGTTGCAGCCGATGGATCTCGTCGATGAAGAGCACATCGCCTTTTTCCAGACTGGTGAGTAGCCCCGCGAGCTCACCTGCTTTTTCGATCACCGGTCCGCTGGTGTTCTTGATGTTTACGCCCATCGCATTTGCGATGATGTAAGCGAGCGTGGTCTTCCCGAGACCTGACGGTCCGCTGAGCAAGATATGCTCGAGCACGTCGCCGCGGCGTCTCGCCGCTTCAACCATCAACTCCAAGCGCTCCCGCACCTTGACCTGGCCGGTGAACTCGCTAAAGGCTGGCGGACGCAGTGAAATTTCAAATGCGGCATCTGGTTCAGGCGGTTTCATTACGGAGACTGATTTCATAACATCGAACACAGAATCACGCACGACGTGATTGCATGTTCTGGGTAGCGCACGCGTCTCGCGTGTTGGTTTCGGCGTCGCGCCGAAATAGTCTTTCCTTTAAAATGAAAACCACTCGGCGAGATCACGCGCCTCGAAAAGTTCGCAATCGCGAGGACGCGGTTGCCAGCACGCGAGACGCGTGCGCTACCCAGAACATACGCGCACCGACTCACTCCAAATTTTTGGTGAGCACGAGCTCGGTGCCGCGCGGCTTTAAAATGTAATCGACCTTATCAAACGCGGCGCGGATCAAATGCAAGCCGAGGCCGCCCGGTTTCGGCTGCTGGTATGCGCGCCTCTGCATTTTGTGGAGGGGCGCTTGTTGGCCATAGTCGCGTAAGCGCATTCGCAGGCAGTTACGTAAGACTTCCACCGACAAGGTAATTGGCTGATCATCGCGTAAATCATAGGCGTAACGAATGATATTCGTGCACGCTTCGTCGATCCCGAGCACCATGAGCAGCCGCTCTTTCTCTGAAAAATTGTGGCCGTCGAGAAATTGTCTTACGTATTCGCGCATCAGGGCGAGATTGGCAGTGTCGCTGCTGAACTCGAGCTTCTTTTTTTTCATCGAGGCCAATTAAAGGCTGAGCACACCTCGGCGCGCATTCAAGCCGGAACACAGGCTTAGATGCCATCTCACAAGCGTTGTAGCCACGCCCCTGTGGGGCGTCATAACAGCGGCTTGCCCAGGCGGCAGGGAGACGGCGCACAGCGACGTGGCTACAGCGACACCCTTCTCAAAACGCAATGGACAGCGCGCGAAAGCGCTGTTCAATTGCGCTCATGTGGAAAACATTGGCCGCGTTGCTGCTCTTCTCGACCAGCGCGCTTGCGCAGGAAAACCCGACCGCCTATGACGCTTTGCGCGTGGTCGGGACGAAGTTGAATCGCGATTACGTTGATCGTGTCATCTCGATGACTGGCGTGGAAGGCAATCCGCAACCAGAGACTTGGAAGATTCTGCTTCAGGATCAGCGTGCCCGCGGCGGTGTGCGCGAAGTGGAGGTCGCCAACGGCAACATTATCTCCGAACGCACGCCCGTGCGTACGGTCGTCGGTTCGGCCGAAGGCGCGACAATTAACACGGCGCATCTAAATCTCGATTCCAGCGGCGCCTACGCGGTAGCCAGTAACACGGCCGACAAATCGAACACACATTTTGCCACAGTGAGTTATACGTTGCGCACCGACGAGCGCGGCGATCCGACCTGGATCGTGACATTACACGGCACGTCCGGTCGTCCGGTCGGCACGATCCACATCAACTGCAATCGCGGCAACGTCGTCCGCACCGAAGGAATGTTTGCTGGGACAAACATGAATGACGTCGAAACGGAGCGAGATGTCGAACAGGGGGACGATGAAAACCAGGGACCGCTCCGGGGAGCAAGAGCGCGCTTACGGGAAACCTTTCGCCGCGCACAAGATGAAGCGCGCGATATGTTTGACCGGGTACGCCGTTCGTTTGCCGATTTCATCAACCGCGGCTGATTGGGGCCTAGTAGATCGATCGGGTAACTGAACCAATGGACGAGAAGACGCGCGAACAATTTTGGCCGGCGCTTCCGTTTGCGGAATGGAGCGAGACTTGCGCAACGCTGCACATGTGGACGCAGATCGTCGGGAAGATTCGGCTTGTGCAAACGCCCTGGACCAATCATTCCTGGCACGTCACGCTCTACGTGACAGCGCGCGGCCTAACGACCTCGTCGATCCCGCACGGGCTGCACACCTTTGAAATTGATTTCGATTTCATTGATCACGAGTTGCGTATTCAAAAGAGCGATGGCGCGCGGCGGACGCTCAAGTTGCAGCCGCAGTCCGTGGCAGCGTTCTATGACGCGGTAATGAAGGCGTTGAACGCGCTCGAGCTGCCGGTCAAGATCGATATGTTGCCTAACGAGATCGAAAAGCCGATTCGATTCGATGAAGACCACGAGCACCAGAGTTACGACGCCGAATATGCAAATCGGTTCTGGCGCGTGCTGGTTCAGGCCGACCGTGTTTTCAAAGAGTTTCGTTCGCGCTTCTGCGGAAAATGCAGCCCGGTGCATTTTTTCTGGGGCAGCTTTGATCTGGCGGTGACGCGCTTTTCGGGCCGCCCGGCCCCCAGGCATCCCGGCGGTATTCCACACCTGCCGGATCAAATTACGCGTGAAGCTTACTCGCAGGAGGTGAGCAGTCTCGGTTTCTGGCCGGGCAATCCGGTCGCACCGATGCCGTTGTTTTATTCGTACGCATATCCCGAACCGCCCGGGTTTTCCGAAGCCAAAGTTCAACCAGCCGCTGCATCCTACAATGCAAAAATGCGCGAGTTCATCTTGCCCTATGACGCAGTGCGGACGGCAACATCGCCTGACGATGTGCTTCTCGATTTTGCCCAAAGCGCTTATGACGCCGCATCAAAACTGGCGCAGTGGGACCGTGCCGCGCTTGAGGAAATTAAACCAGTCTTGCATTCTGCGCCGTGGCAATCGTAATTACACGGGATGAATTCTGGTTGCGCGGCCGAGCAGGACGCCTGGCGCGAAATAAGCGGCGGCTGGCGTCCCCTCTACGGCGATGTCGATCAAATCGGAGTCGCAGTGGAGTGGCACGACTTTCGCACGGGCCGCTCGTTTGACTGGGGACGCACATTTCACCCGCGCAGCGTGGAGTTTTGTTTGAACCTGGATGGTCGCGGCGCGGTCGCCGCCAATGGCCGCGCGCGGAGCGATTATCTCCCCGGTAATTCCGGTTACTACGCGATTGCGGACGAACCGCTTTCTGCCTCGCGCCAGGCGCACGATCATCATCAGTTTGTGACACTGGAGTTTTCACGAAAGCATCTGCAAAAGCAGTTCGTGCAGAACGAGGCCGATTTGGAGCCGGAAATTCGGCGCATCATTTTTAACGATAAAAACGAAGGGGTGGTGGCGCCAACGCGGCCGATGTCGATCGAACAGCGGGTGGTGGTTGCGAGCCTGGCCGAGCCGCCGGTGGCAAAGGCGGGTCAAATTCTCTGGTACCAAAGCAAGGCGCTTGAGTTGATGGCGCATTTTCTTTTCACGCCGAAAGATCCGGAGTTCTTTTGCATGCGGCAGAAGCGCGTCGCGCGCGAACGCGTGGAACGCGTGAAAGAATTACTGGCGCGCGATGTGGCCAATCCGCCCACACTGGAGATGCTCGGGCAAGAAGTTGGTTGCAGCCCATTTTATCTTAGCCGGATTTTTTCACGCGAAATTGGCCTGACCATTCCGCAATATTTGCGCAATTTACGCATGGAGCGCGCGGCTGAGCTGTTGCGCAGCGGGCGCTACAACGTCACCGAAGCTGCCACCGAGGTCGGTTATTCCAGTCTGAGTCATTTCAGCAAAGCATTTTGCGAAACCATTGGCTGCTGCCCAGTGCTTTATCCGGCGGCGAAGAATGTGATTCTGGATCGTTGACGCAATCTCAACCGCGGATTACGCGGATTAACCGGATGGGTTGAGGGAGTGATCGAAATCTTATCCGTGTCATCGGCGTAATCCGCGGTTAATTTTTTCACGATGAAAATCACACGCGCTCTCATTTCCGTTTCAGACAAGACCGGCATCGCCAGCTTTGCGCGCGCGCTCGAGCAGCGGGGCGTGGACATTATTTCCACAGGCGGCACGGCTGATTTGTTGCGCAAAGAAAAAATTCCGGCGCGTGAAATTTCCAGTTTCACCTCTTTTCCAGAGGTACTGGAAGGCCGTGTCAAGACCTTGCATCCGCGCGTGCATGGCGGCCTGCTTTACAAGCGCGGCAACCCGAAACACGAAGCCGAGGCGCGCGAATGCGGGTTCGAGCCAATCGATCTGGTGGTGGTAAATCTTTATCCGTTCGAAGAAACGATCCGCAAATCCAACGTGACCTTAGCCGAAGCGATCGAGAACATCGACATCGGCGGTCCGTCCATGATCCGGAGCGCGGCGAAAAATTACGAGGCGGTCACGGTAGTTGTCGATCCCGCCGATTATGAAGCGGTGCTGGAAAACATGCGCGAAAATGATGGCGAGACCACTCTGAAATTGCGCGAGCGTCTCGCCATCAAAGCGTTTATCAAAACGTCCGACTACGACCGCGCGATTGGAAATTTTCTAAACAAAGAGCAAACAACCGAAGGCTCATTCTCGCTTTCGCTTCCGCTGGTCATGCGATTGCGCTACGGGGAAAATCCGCACCAGACCGCCGCGCTTTATGGGGATTTCGATCGTCACTTCGAAAAGCTGCACGGCAAGGAACTTTCCTTTAACAACATTCTCGATATCAGCGCCGCGACCAATTTGATCATGGAATTTTCCGAGCCGACGGTCGCCATTTTGAAACATACTAATCCGTGCGGCGTCGGTTCAGATGTCGATCTTCGGGAAGCTTGGGAGAAAGCGTTCGCGACCGATAAACAAGCGCCCTTTGGGGGCATTATTGTGTGCAATCGGCCGCTGAACGAAGCTTTGGCCAAGGCGATTAGCGAAATTTTCAGCGAAGTGATCATTGCGCCGGATTTTGAAGCGGAGGCACGTGCTCTCCTGCAAAAGAAAAAGAATCTGCGACTCATTCGCCTAACGACTCTGCCAGCCGAGGCAAGATCGACGATGGACATCCGTTCGGTGGCGGGCGGGCTTTTGGTGCAGGACGCCGACACTGCCAGCGAAATTCCGCAGAAGGTGGTGACCAAGCGGGCGCCGACCGCGGCTGAACTGAAAGCAATGCGTTTCGGCTGGCGTGTGGTCAAGCACGTCAAATCAAACGCGATTGTTTACGCCGGGCCTGAACGCACACTGGGGATCGGCGCGGGGCAAATGTCACGCGTGGACGCCTCGCGCATTGCGATCTGGAAAGCAGAGGAAGCCGGCCTGTCGCTCAAGAGCAGCGCCGTTGCGAGCGATGCATTTTTTCCGTTTCCTGACGGCTTGATGGCAGCGGCCGAGGCCGGAGCGACTTGTGCGATTCAACCAGGCGGCTCAGTGCGCGACAAAGAAGTGATCGCCGCGGCCAACAAGCGCAAGATGGCGATGATCTTCACTGGCATTCGCCATTTTCGACATTGAGGTTGCGTTTTAGCGGTCGCGGCGAGCAGCAGCAAAGTCGATGAATTCCGTCTCTCAGGGTCCCTAAATGCTTTGCCCCCTCGGCAAACTTGACCGCTTATGGGGAGCGCGAGCATTCTGCTCGCTTCATCCGCCATGTTGCCGGATAACCACAGCGCGCCGAGAATTAGAGCGCCCATCTGCGAAGCTGGCTGGCAGCATGCCAGCCAGAGCGAGCAACATGCTCGCGCTCCCGATAAGCGGTCAGGGTTTTCGCTTGGTTGAGCGGCTAGGGCTTTGCCCTTTCGGCTTTGAAGTTTCGTTGCCCTGTTGAAAAGCCGACCAGCATAGCGGCGGATTGAAAGCGCCGTTAGGCGAAACCTGTTTGTAGACTTGAGCCAATAAATTATTCCCAGCTCCGTAGGAGCGGCAGGGAAATCAGCTGTCGTTTCATGCCGCTCTTAACGGAGCTTGGCGGTTGGGAGATGGATTTTTGCTATAAACATGTCGCGCCTAACGGCGCTCCCGCGCTTCAGCGCCGGCTTTTCAACAGAGCCAAGTTTTCGTTTTGGCTCACGGCCGGAACGAGATTGGCACGGCAAGACTCCACTCGCGTCCTGGCTCCGATTTCCACTGCGACAACGCTTCCAAGGCGGCTTGATCGAGAATGTCTTGCCCAGTTGATCGCAGGACCTGCACTTCTTTCACACTTCCATTGGCGCCGAATATGATTCGGAAACGGCCGGAGCCGCCGATCGGGGGATTCGAATGCCGCGCCTGCTCCGGGTAAACTGGTGCCGGATTGGAAACAATTCTCAGCTTTTTCGGAGATGGCGTTGGAGTCGGAGATTCGGCTTCTGCGCCAGCCCACCGGGGTGTCGTTTCCGGCGCGACCCGCGCCAGCAGCGACGCGAGTGCGCTCGCCGGCCTAACCACGACGCTCGAGGCGCCACTCGAGTCCCTGGCTAATGTTACGACTCCCACAACTTCGCCGTTTTCATTAACAAGGGGCGCGCCGCTTGCTTGTGCTGGAAGCAGTGACGAAGTCGCGTACAGCTCCCCGATCGAATCGGCTTGCTGCGCCGAGACCTCGACGGTTGCGAACGGTTGCTCGCTGTGCTCGAGCGAACTTCCCACCACTGCGACCGGCGACTCCGGCTCGAAGGTTTTACTGAGCCGAAGAAATGGGACGCCAATCTTTGTTTCGGCTCTGAGCACCGCCAGATCAAGCGCGGGCGACGAAGCAAGCACGCCGGCGACATTGCGGATCTTGCCGTCAGATGATTTTGCCACGGCGTGGGCGCCGCCCTCGGCTACATGCCAGTTGGTTATGAATCGGCCGTCATCGGAGACATAGAAGCCTGTTCCCGCATGCAGCAGTTGACCAGATGGATCAAAAACGCTGATTGAAAATATCGCGGGTCCAATCTTCTTCGCGGCTTTTCGTAGTTCCGGTGAGGGAGTTAGGCTAGGACCTGGTGTCGGGGTAGGGGAAGGCGTTAATGTCGGAGAGGCGGTTGGCGATGGAGTTGCCGTTTGGCTTGTAACTGCTGCAGGTGGCGGAGTTTGAATCGGAGCCGGAGACGGGGTTGTGAGTCCTGTGATCTGAGCCGGTTTTCGTCCACACCAGGACATCGCGAGAACGACAATTAAAATAAGTCCGGAGATGAGCGCAAGATGGGACTGTTTCATTTGCGGCCGGACAAATTTCCTCGCGTGCGCCTCAAAACATTCTTAGCGGCCGCGCGAAGAAAGTCGCCACATCCAAATGCTCAATAGCGCGGCGATGATCAGCCCCACCCAGCTGGCGCCCATCGGTATTTGATGCCCCGCGACGAGCACTTTTGTGTGATTAAAAAGCCGCACCGCATGCCCGATGGCGAATAATCCGAAGATGATCGCTGCCACTTTCAATCCAGTCGCTTGTGAGTTCATGCTCATATTTTCCCTTTCGAGCATTCTTTTGTCACCAAAATACGTGCCCGAAAAATGGATTAGATCGAGATCTTGGCTCGTTAGGCCACGGTCGCGCTTCTTCCCCGCATAGCTGTGGCTTGCACCACCACGCCGATCGCCGCGAGGACGACGAACAAAGCGACGCTGCCCGATGAGGGCAGTGTGATTGCACTCTGAATCAGGTAGGCGCCAACGATGGAGGAAAGAACAATCAGCGCCCAGTCAAATAAGACCAGGAGCAGCAGCGCGCCGATGATCCCGCCTACCAAAAACGTAATGCCCAAGTGCGGCGCAAGCTGGACAAAGAAAGCTGCAGCTATCGCCAGAGCGAATTTGCCGCCGGCGAGAAATCCCGCGATTGCGATGGCGAGCTTTTGCAAAAACAACGCGAGCAGGGCGCCGATAAATCCAAGCATCAAGGCGATACTCAACGCCAGGACTGCTGACGGTTGGTGGACAAGATGCGGCGCAATTTCCACGCCCGCGGCAAATCCAACGGCCGCGACACACAACCAAAATAATTTCCGACCGAAAAGCAGAATGATTGCGCCCATGAGTGCGCTCAAAATCGGAATTGGCAGGTTCATCTGTGCAAAGAGTTGTAGCGGCGTTTGTGTCAAACGACGAACCTAAAACAGACGCTCGCCGCGGCGAGCGCCTTTATACCTCGCGCGTTCGGCGATACCAATTGCCTAAATCGCGTCCTATCAAACGCTCCAGCTCTTTGATGTCGAAATAGAAGATGTCGATCAAGCGTGAATGCAGCTCATTGTCGATCTTTTGTTCATATTCATGTTCGAAAACGTTTACGGGCAATGGAATAGCCGAACTGTCCACGGCAAGAAACTCGCAGACGCGCCGTAGCGTCTGCTCGTGATCGCGCCTGAGGTCTTCATTTAATAAAACCAGACAATTGGCTTCGCTGAAAATGTTGAACAACCGCCGGACCTGATGGGCATAAAATCCCCGGTCGATATATGAAAAGACGCGGTGCTGCAGCGGCAGCGCTTCCCGGCAGCGTTCCGGTTCCTGTTCCAGCGCGTCTTTGAAGGAAAGATGTTCAGCGCCGCGTTTCGTCTCCATGTTCCAGGCCGAAAACGCGCGCTCGAGTGGATTTCGCAAGACCAAAATCCATTTCATGTCTGGGTTGTAACTCCAAATTCGATAGGGGGCGGTGTTCCAATACATGTAAATCGGGCTCGCTTCGCCGATGACGCGATGCTGCGGCTTCGGAGCGAAATGCGCGTGATATTTTTTGTCATCGGGGCGACCTCTGAATTCCTTTTCGTTATCGAAGAAATGCAGCTCAGGCGGATGCATTGGCTGCACCGGCGTCGACGTACACTCCTTCTTCGTCTGCGGCATGCAAATCTGCGGATGCTGCCGCAGAAAAAAATGGAGTGCCGAAGTTCCGCCTTTTTGCGTTCCGCCAATGACGAAGTTTACGAGCACGACTCAAGGTGTAGCGGCGCCTGTCCTTGCGCGCAAGAATGTGCATGAAGTGTAGCCAAGGCGCTCTCTTGCTCTGCCGGCGTTTGGTGCCGCCAGCCCCTCACCCGGCTTCGAGGACCTTTGGCGCGGCAAGCAGAGCGGCTACAGCTATTTCAGTCGCACGTATTTATTATAGGAATGATGCGTTTGGCTGAATTAGTTGCACTGCTGAAATTCGCAAGTTACAAACTTGCGCCACGGCTCCCATGATCGCAAAATTTTTCCTCGCCTTCATTCCAGTCTTTGTTGCGATCGATCCGATCGGTCTTATCGCACTTTTCATCGGACTCGGCACGAGCGCCTCGCCTGAAAACCGCAAGCACCAAGCTTTTCTTGGTATCTTGACTGGGCTGCTGGTGGCGATCGGTTTTATTTTTCTCGGAAAGACAATTTTTTTGGCGCTCGGAATTACAGTGGCTGATTTTCAAGTCGGCGGCGGATTGATCTTGCTTGCCCTTGCTGTGCGCGAGCTCGTCGGGTTCGGCCCGCAGGATCGTGGCGGCAGCGATGAGTTTGGAATTGTCCCGCTGGGCATGCCGCTAATTGCGGGACCAGCGCTGCTGACCGCGCTGCTCATCCTTGTCGATTCAGTCGGACTGGCGTTTACGCTGGTCTCGCTCTTCGCGAACCTTGGGCTGGTCGCTCTGGCGCTTTGCAACGCCGAGCGTTTCACACGCTGGATCGGCAAGCAGGGTTTGCGCGGCATTTCAAAAATCATCGCGCTTCTGCTCGCCGCAATCGCCATCAGTTTGATCCGGCGCGGCTGGCGCGGCTCGTGAAGCATTGAATTATTTCTGATAGCTCACCGTCCAACACCACGGCCGATTTTGCTGGCGTTCGGGAAGAATTTAGCTCTATTTCGAGATTCAGCCGGGCCATTGACACTTCGGCAGCCCTCGTTAGTATCCACGACCTTATGAGATTTCCGCTCGCACTAACGACGAAAATCGCGTCATACATAATCGGACAGAAGCTTCGTGGCACGAAGAAGTTTGCCACGGTGCTTCAACTGGAGCCGTTACATACGTGCAACCTGACCTGCACCGGTTGCGGACGCATCCGTGAGTATTCCACCTCTCTAAAGGACATGATGAGCTTGGAAGATTGCCTGAGCGCGGCAGAGGAGTGCAAGGCGCCGATGATCTCGATTTGCGGCGGTGAGCCGCTTATTTATCCGCACATCGAAGCGCTGGTCACTGGATTGCTCGCGCAAGGCCGCATCGTTTACATCTGCACAAACGCCATGTTTATGCGCAAGAAAATGCGCGAATGGCTCACCGCCGAATTGCGAAAAGCGGAGACCCGAAAGCGGAAAGAATTAGAAGGCAAGATCGACATCTTGGTCGCGAAATGTCTCGTTTCCGAGAAAGACGCTGCGATAATCCGCGATCCGCAATCAGCGATCAGCGATCATGTGATCGGCCCGGACAAGTGGATGTATTGGAACGTCCATCTCGATGGGCTCGAGCGGACGCACGATCTTATTGTCGAGCGGGAAGGTGTTTTTAAGGAATGCATTCTTGCGATCAAGATGGCGAAGATCCTCGGCTATCAAGTCGCGACCAACACCACCGTTTACAAAGAGACCGACATGGATCAGGTCGAGCAAATGTTCGATTATCTTTCCGACCTCGGCGTGGATGGCCACACCATCACGCCCGGCTACGAGTACGACGCCGCCAAAAAGGACATGATCAAGCGGCTCAACCTGCTGCCGGAGAACTTCTTTCTCACCCACAAAATGACGGTACAAAAGTTTGCGAAGATCGAGGAATGGATGAATCGCTACACATTCTTTGGTACCCCGATTTACTTCGAGTTTCTCGCGGGCAAACGGGAACTGACTTGCTCGGCGTGGGCGATCCCGACGCGCAATATTCGCGGCTGGAAGGGGCCCTGTTATTTAATGACGGATGCCCATTACTCCAGCTACGCGGAGCTGCTGGAGAAAGTGCAGTGGGTCAAATACGGTGTAGTGAACCGCGTGGCGCGCGATCCGCGTTGTGAAAACTGCATGGTGCACTGCGGCTACGAGCCGACAGCAACCCTCGGCCTGCAATCGCAACGCGGCGATACTTGGAAAACCATTAAATTCAATTTCGGACCAAAGCCGAAACCGACCGGGCGTGGCAGCGAAACGCTCGCCTTCAACGGAGTGAGCTGCGGCAACGGCCACAAAACCGGCAAGCACCCTGAAGTTGCGGCCGCCCAAGCATCCTAAGATCGATATAACTATTAGTCTGTCAGGCTAAGATCGACATTATGAGTTCGTCGAGGAAAGTGATTGCATTGCCAAGCGCGCTTCCACAGCAGGCGGAGTGTGATTTCCCGGCGGATGAGGAGATTTCGCAGGCGATCGCCCGCGCGCAGGAGAATTTGCTGCGGCAGCAGCGGCCGGATGGCCATTGGTGCGGCGAGCTGCTGGTGGATAGCACACTCTGCTGCGATTTCGTGCTTTTCATGCACTGGCTCGGCGATGTTGATCTCAGGCTGCAACGGCAGTGCGCGCGCCACATCTTAAAGCGCCAATTGCCGGACGGCGGGTGGAACATTTATTACGGCGGTCCGAGCGAGATCAACGCCTCGGTCAAAGCCTATTTCGCGCTCAAGCTGGCCGGCTACTCAGTTGATTCACCATTCATGCGGGAAGCGCGCGCGAATATTTTGCGCCTCGGTGGCATTCCGCGCATGAACACATTCAGCAAACTTTATCTGGCGCTGCTTGGCCAATTTCCGTGGAAATATCTGCCAACCATTCCGGTAGAAATGATTTTGCTCCCAAGATGGGCGCCCTTTCATATCTACAAAATGTCGTCCTGGAGTCGGGCCATGCTGATTCCACTCGCGATCATCAATCATTTCAAACCGACGCGCGCGTTGCCGGGCGAAAAACATTTGCATGAACTTTATCCCCTGGGAACAGAGTACCAGGATTTGCGATTACCGCGCGACGAGCGCTTTTTTACCTGGCGCAATTTTTTCCTGCGCGTGGACATGGTTCTGAAATTTCTGCACCCATTGCAGGTTCACCCAATGAGGCAGCGTGCGCTGGAGGAAGCAGAGCGTTGGATGCTTGAGCGGATCGGCGAGGGAAGTGACGGACTGGCCACAGTTTTCCCCGCCATGCTCAATTGCTTGATTGCGCTGCGTGCGCTCGGTTACTCGAAGGAGCATCCGGTTTATAAGAAAGCGGCAAAAGATTTCGCCGGGCTTTTTGTCGATGATCCGGATAACTTTCGGATTCGACCATGTTTGCCGCCAGTTTGGGATACGGCCATCAACATCATTTCGCTGGTCGAGTCTGGTCTTCCGCCAGAGGACCCGGCACTGCGACGCGCAGCGGATTGGCTGATCAACAAGGAAGTGCGAATCCGCGGCGACTGGGCGGTGAATAATCCTCACCCGGAAGCGAGCGGCTGGGCCTTTGAATATAACAACATTTATTATCCCGACGTGGACGACACCACCATGGTGTTGATAGCGCTGCGACTCGTTAGGCCAGAAGATCGACAATCATTCGAAACGCTGTTCAAGCGGGCGCTGGCCTGGGAACTGAGTTTTCAATGCCGCGATGGCGGTTGGGCCGCGTTTGACAAAGACGTGACGACGCCATGGCTCGAAGACATGCCGTTTGCCGATCACAATGCAATTCTCGATCCAACGTGCAGCGATCTGACCGCGCGTACACTCGAGTTGCTCGGCTACATCGGGTTCAACGCAAAAAAACAATGCGTGCAACATGCCATCCAATATTTGATCAACACGCAAGAAGATGATGGGTCCTGGTACGGCCGGTGGGGCGTTAATTATATCTACGGGACCTGGCAGGTGCTGCGTGGGTTGCGCGCCATCGGCGAGGATATGACGCAGGACTGGATTCTGCGGGGACGCGACTGGCTGGAGAGTTGTCAAAACGACGATGGCGGTTGGGGCGAAACCTGCGCCACCTACGAAAATCCTGCAATAAAAGGAATTGGTGAGAGCACAGCGTCGCAAACGGCCTGGGCAGTGATGGGAATTTGCGCCTGCGGCGACCTGGAACGGTCGAGCATCCAGCGCGGTTTGCGGTTTTTGCTAGGCTCGCAAAAATCGGACGGTTCGTGGGACGAGCCCCACACTACGGGTACAGGATTCCCGGGCGTCTTCTATTTGAAATACGATTTCTATCGGCAGAATTTCCCGCTGCTCGCTTTTGCGACTTACTTCAATTACCGCAACGGCCTCGGGCATCCGTCGGGTTTCTATCGTTGCGATGTGCAATCGTAAGACAGGGTCCGACCTGTAACGGCAAACCGGCGTCTGGGCTGTCGCTTACGTTGCTTCGACAGCAGGGAGGGTGTCTTCGATCGCGCAAGAAAATAAAACCTGTCGCCCGACGCGATTCGATCTAACTGTACACATTATGGCTTACGAACTACCGAAGTTACCTTATCCGTACGATGCTCTGGAGCCGCACATTGATGCGCAGACGATGGAAATCCATTATACCAAGCATCACCAGGCTTACATCACCAACGTCAACAACGCGATCAAAGGCAAAGCCGATCTGGAAAAGAAATCGGTCGAGGATTTGATCAGCGATCTCAAGTCTGTCCCCGAAGATATTCGCACCGTCGTGCGCAACAACGGCGGCGGTCATGCTAATCATTCGTTCTTTTGGAAAATCATGGGTCCGAAGGCCGGTGGCGAACCGAGAGGCAAACTCGCCGACGATATCAAATCGACCTTCGGCAGCTTCGATCAATTCAAAGAGAAAATTGCCGCAGGCGGTGTGGGGCGTTTCGGCAGCGGCTGGGCCTGGTTGATCAAAAACAAAAGCGGGAAACTGGAGGTGATTTCAACACCAAATCAGGACAACCCGTTGATGGACGGCAACACGCCCATTCTTGGCGTCGACGTTTGGGAGCACGCCTATTATCTCAAATACCAAAACCGCCGGCCCGATTACATCAAAGCATGGTGGAACGTGGTGAACTGGGACGCCGTGGCAAAAAATTACGGATCGTAGCGCGCTGAGACTTTCGTTAGCAGCCCGGCTGCCTTTTTTGATCGCCGCGACTTTGCTCGGTGCCGCGATTCTGGTTGTCGTGGTTGTCAGGCTATCGGAGCGAGTGGCGATAAATCCGTGGAGCCGGCCATCGCCATGGAAGCGATGTGGCTGAACGCTTGCCTGCCCGTTTAAGGACCGGGTCATGCCACGCATAGGTACGGCCGACTGCTGACGGTTTTGTTGGCCGGAATTTTCCGCGTCACCGGTCTGGATTTGCTCGCCGCACGAATTGCGATGTCGATCTTGGCCCCATCGGGCCTCGCCGTATTTCTCACGATCATCTATTGAGGTGGAAAATCTCGCGCGTGGTTCGTGCTCGCGGTTCTCTTATTTCTCGGAACTAATTTCCGCACAAACCTGACCTTTCTAACTGTGCAGGCCGATTGCGTCGCCGCGCTGTTTGCATGCATCGGTCTGGCGTTGTGGAGCAAACGCGGAGAGCGATTGCAAGCGTCATTATTAATTGCACGCTTGCCCTGGCCTATCAGCGCGCTGCGCCGTGGGGAATTCCGCCAAACAAATGCGCAGAGTTCATCGATTGGCGACAGTCGATCGATCGATTTTGGAGCGCTAGCCAGCTAGCGCACCAGGCAACGGAGTAATGGACTTTCCATTTCTCCGATACTCCATTACTCCAATACTCCATTGCCGATGGCTTACTTGAACGAAAACTATCTCAAGCTTCAGGGGAATTACCTTTTTCCCGAAATCGCGCGCCGGATCCGCCAATTTTGCGATGACAATCCGGACGCGGCGAAACGTTTGATCCGCTGCGGCATCGGCGATGTCACTGAGCCGCTGCCGCGCGCTGCGGTGGACGCGATAAAACAGGCAGCCAAAGAGCTTGGGCATCGCGAAACCTTTCGTGGCTACGGTCCCGAGCAAGGGTATGAATTTTTAAGATCGGCAATCGGGCGGCACGATTATCGCGACCACGAGATCGACATCGCGGACGATGAAATCTTTATATCCGACGGTTCGAAATGTGATTGTGGTTACATTCTCGACATTCTCGGCGACCAAAACAAAGTCGCCATTACCGATCCAGTTTACCCAGTTTACGTCGATACCAACGTGATGGCCGGCCACACTGGCATGGTGCGGAAAGACGGCGGCTACGAAGGCATCGTGTATCTGCCGTGCACAGCGGAGAACAGTTTCGTTCCCGAGCCGCCCAATGAACATGTCGATCTTATTTACCTTTGTTTTCCAAACAATCCGACCGGCGCGGTTGCATTACGTGATCAACTCGCGAGCTGGGTTGATTACGCGCGTCGGCATGATGCACTGATTTTATTCGACGCCGCTTACGAGGCGTACATTTCCGATCCGGGAATTCCACATTCTATTTTTGAGATCGACGACGCGCGCGAATGCGCCATCGAGCTGCGCAGTTTTTCCAAGATCGGGGGATTCACTGGCGTTCGCTGCGGTTTCACGGTGATGCCGAAAAATTTGCTGGGGCGAACCGAATCGGGCAAAAAAAAGCCGCTGCATCCGCTGTGGCATCGGCGTTGGAGCACGAAATCGAACAGCGTGAGTTATCCGGTGCAACGCGCCGCGGAGGCGTTGTACTCGCCCGAAGGCCGTGAACAGTGCCGGTCCCTCATCGATTACTACATGGGCAACGCGAAAGTTTTGCGCGACGCCTGCGCAAAGATCGACATGAAGGTTTTCGGCGGAATCAACGCGCCATACCTTTGGGTGAAAGCTCCGGACGGCCTAACGAGTTGGCAAATGTTTGACCGGATGCTCCACGAAATAAACGTGGTCATCACGCCGGGGAGCGGATTTGGCGCGCAAGGCGAGGGCTACTTTCGAATCTCAGCATTCAACAGCCGCGAGAACGCCGGAGAGGTCGCGCATCGTTTGCAGGATTTGGCATGTTGAGCGTCGCCCATAACGCAATTGGAACGATTCGATGAGACTCATCCGCACGGGCGTTTTCTTCATGCGGGGGCGTGCGACGTACTAGCCTGCAGCGTTGGGCAGCTTGCCGAGCGCATGTTTTTGCGTTTAACCGAGAAAGCTTGAAAAACAGTGGCGGCAGGCTGCCGCCAACTACAAGCTCGCCACAGGACGAGTCCGTCCGACTGGCGGACCCGCAGCTGGTGCTCCCCCAGAAAGAGAGCCTTCGGTCAACAAGACGCGCTCGTGCGGGTGGTTGCCAATCGCCTAAGGAGACATCTTCTCTTGCGATCTGACTGCGGCGCGCAAGATTGCCGCTTTGAAAAGAAGTCAGCGTGCCCGAGCAAAAACAAAATCTTCTCCAACTTTATCGTTTCTGTTTCTTGATGCTGGCTGACGCGCGCAAAGCAGCGGAAGTCTTTCATGCGACCTTGCGAGATGCGGCGCAGGAAGCCGCTAAGGACGAACCGCCAGGGGACCGGTTGTGGTTTTTTCGGGATGCGCGCTGGCGGTGCCTGGAAGCCAGCGAGAAAGGTTTGCAAGCGGAAGATGTGGGTCTTGAGGAGAAGGAAATTTCGGCCTCGGCATCGTCACAGATCGAGAAACTCGCACCGCACCAACTCGCCATTTGGATTTCAGCCGCGCCGGAACCGCAACGCACTATCCTGGCGCTGTTTTATCTGGATGAATTCAATCTCAAGGAATTGTTGTCGATTTCCGAATTGAAGCCTCCCGAGCTGGCGAAATTGCTTTCGGAAGGGCGACAGCAATTTCAAGCCTGGCTCAATGTCACCGTGCCCGCAGTGGAGATATGAGAGGCGTTTCTTTATCGCGTCGCCAGCGAGTGCTCATTCAATCCGCGCCGATCAGCGATGAACGAGTGGACGATCACGCGATGCGCGCGGCGCTCCACCGCGCGCGCAAGACCGAAGAATTTGCCGCACAGCGAAATTTCGACCGGGCAATCGCCGCATTAGTGCGCGCCATTCCGATTCCCGCGGACATCAGCGAGTTCGTTCCGAGCGAAACCTTAATTTCACCACGGCGTCCGAGGTGGAAAAAGCAGGCGCGACATCCGGCCTTTCTCGCGACGGCTATTGCTGTGGCCGTGATCGCGGCCGTGTCGATCCTTCAAGTCGTTGAACGTGTGAACCGTTTTCCGGGCGAAGCCACTGCGCGGCGATTGCTTACGACGGCCAGTTCGACCCACTCGATGATGCTCGACCCGATAAAGACGGACGCGGGTGCATTGGGCGATTTCTTTTTCATGAAACATCGGTTAGCGCATTACGATGTTCCTCAGGAATTTGCGGATCTCCGCACTCTAGGCTGTCGCGTTTTCGATGATGAAGAAGGTCAGCGCGTCGCGCAGGTTTGGGTAGTCGAGAAACACATGCAGTTTTTCCTTTTCCCTGCCGAACGCGACGTGAAGACAGGAAAAGCGAGAAATTTTTCCGGATGGCGCTATCTCGATCAAGAAGGTTGGACAGGCGTCGTGAAAGAACAAAACGGAGTTTGCTTCATGGCCGCGCTGCGCGGCGCGGAAAAAGATCTCGCTCCGTACATTTCGAAATCGAAGCAGTAGCTCCGGCTCTCATTTCGCTCTCGCTCATGCTCCTGCTTGGGTCGGCCTCGATTGATCATGAGCATGAGCAGGAGAAAGAGTAAGATAAATGCAGCCGCCCACTCGCATTGACAGTAAAGCCTATGCAATTGAATCTTGTCGCCGCGATTTTGCCAGGGTAGCTCAGCGGTAGAGCAGGGGACTCATAAGCCCTTGGTCGGGAGTTCGATTCTCCCCCCTGGCACTATTAAGTGGACGTTGTGCGTTGAGCTGCCTGCTCTCGAAAGCTTTCGGAGTTGAGTGTTGAGCACTGGTTGCCTGCCACGCCCGTAGCTTTGCGAAGGCGGGCTGAGCGTTGAGTGTTGAGCGTTTTCTGTTAAAAGGTCATCGGGTCTTATGCCCGAACTGAACCCCGATCTACAGCTTGAGATCGCGCATGTCTTGTTCATCGACATCGTCGGCTACTCGAGACTGCTCATCAACGAACAGCGAGAGGCCCTGCACGAGCTGAACCAGATTGTCCGCGGTACCGATGCGTTCTGTACCGCAGAAACGGCTGGCCAGCTCACGCGGATTCCGACCGGTGATGGCATGGCACTGGTCTTTTCGACGCGCCCGGATGCGCCTGTACAATGCGCCTTGGAAATCGCCAGGGCATTGAAGAGCCGTCCGGACCTTCGAGTGCGCATGGGTATTCATAGCGGTCCGATCAGCGCCGTTACCGATGTAAACGACCGTTCGAATATCGCCGGCAGCGGAATTAACATAGCGCAACGAGTGATGGATTGCGGCGATGCCGGTCACATTCTTCTCTCGAAGCGCGTCGCTGAAGACCTGGCACAATACCGGCAATGGCAGCCGCACCTGCACAACCTTGGCGAATGCCAGGTGAAGCACGACACGATTGTCTCAGTCGTTAACCTTTACACAGGGGAACTGGGCAATCCCGCTCTGCCTGAAAAATTAAAGCGGGAGCAAGAGATCCGATCTGCGCCAACGCCAGCGATTCGCGCGGGAGTGACACGGCGGCGTAAATTCACACTCGTAGCCGTTGTATTTTTGGGCGCACTCGCCTTGACCGCTGGATTTTGGTTTATCGCCCATCGAACGGGGCAAAAATCGACGCTTACTCCAGGGCCAGCGGGCGAAAGAAGAATCGCTGTACTCCCGTTCAAACCCTTAATCGCAGAAAATCGTGATCAAGTGCTGGAGCTCGGAATGGCCGACACGCTGATTACCAAACTCAGCAACACTCGGCGAATCATCGTCTCTTCGCTGAATGCGGTGCGCAAATACAGGGGTCTGGAGCAAGATTCTTCCGCCGCCGGCCGCGAATTGCAGGTCAATTCGGTCCTGGAAGGTAACGTTCAGAAAGTAGGCGATCGCATTCGAGTGACAGCGCGTTTGATCAACGTGGCGGACGGAGCTTCGCTTTGGGCGGGTACGTTCGATGAAAAGTTCACAGATGTTTTTGCTGTCCAGGACGCGATCTCTCAAAAAGTCGCCGACGCCCTCGCTCTTCGGCTTAGGGGCGACGAAAAGAATCAGTTGACCAAACGCTACACCGATAACGTCGAGGCTTATCAGCTTTATCTTACGGGGCGTTATCACCATGCTAGACTCATTCCGCCGGAGATCAGGACGGCGATGAATTTTTATCAACAGGCTATCGACCGGGATCCGAACTATGCGCTGGCTTATTTTGGCTTGGCGGAAGCGAATCGATCTCTGGCCATCACTTCTGACGTGCCGTCGAAAGATTCCATTCCGCAGGCCAAGGCCGCCGCACGGAAAGCGTTGGCAATTGATGACTCGCTAGCAGAAGCTCATGCCTCCCTCTCGTTTAGCCTGATTTGGTTCGATTGGGATTGGGCCGGTGCGGAAAGAGAATCCAAACGCGCGATTGCACTTAATCCTAACTCGCCTATGGCCCATTTTGCCTACGCCCATTTGCTTTCAAATCTCGGTCGTCACGATGAAGCGGTCGCCGAAGGCACGAGGGCTGTGGAACTGGATCCAGTCTTTTTTCTCTACCGGTCTATTGACGCAATGTTCCTCCATCATGCTGGGCGTAACGAAGAAGCGCGCGTGCAGCTAGAGAAGACATTCGAACTCGATCCAAATTTTTGGATCGCGCATCTTACTTTGGGAAAGGTCTATATCCAGCAACGAAAATATCCGGAGGCGATCGCGGAGTTCGGTAAAGCGAAAGAATTATCCCACGGAAATTCGGAAGCGATCGCATCGATAGGCTACACTGCTGCGTTGGCCGGTGATAAAGCAAAAGCTCGTGCTGTGCTGGAGGAATTGAAAGCGTTATCCAATCAACATTACATCCCTCCGGTAAACATCGCCTTGGTGTATAACGGACTCGGAGATCAAAACGAAGCCTTGTCCTGGCTGGAGAAGGCTTGCGATGATCGCGATGTGCGGCTGACGCTTTTGAAGGTCGAGCCCAGGTGGGATTCGTTTCGCTCCAATCCGCGTTTCGGCGCCATCCTTAAGCGCATCGGTCTCCAGTAGTGATCATCTATTGAACGTTGGACGTTGAGCGTTGGGCGTTCGACGTTTTGGAGGCTTTGAGTCACTGCGCTTCTTTCCGATGACAAACAAAGAATTCTTCGAAAAGCTTTTCGCCGGCGGAAATGAATATTGGCTGACGCGGTTTGTTATTCTGCGGCTGCTTGGATTCGTCTATGCGATTGCGTTTCTCGTCGCGGCACAACAACTGGTGCCACTCATCGGCGAGCACGGCTTAACACCGGCATGGCAATTTCTCGGCGCAATCCATTCGCAACTCGGCTCGCGCACCGCTGGGATGCTGCACGTTCCCACTTTATTTTGGTTCGGAATATCCGATTCTGGATTGTCCATTTTTGCTTGGTTCGGGTTTGTTCTTGCGCTGGTTGTCCTTGCCGGTTATGCGAACGCAATCCTCCTGGCTGTTCTTTGGGCGATATACATGTCGATCGTCCACATTGGACAGATTTGGTACGGCTACGGTTGGGAAATTCAACTGCTCGAAACCGGGTTTCTGTCGATCTTTCTTTGTCCGTTGCTCGATGGCAGGCCATTCCCCAAAAGACCTCCGCCGCTCCTTGTTATCTGGCTTTTCCGCTGGCTCGGCTTCCGCATCATGGTCGGTGCAGGTCTTATCAAAATGCGCGGCGACCCGTGCTGGCGCGATCTCACCTGTCTTTATTATCACTACGAAACGCAGCCGATCCCAAGTCCGATCAGCCGCTATTTGCATTTCGCACCGCATTGGTTCCATAACGTGGAAACGGCTTGGAACCATTTTATCGAACTGATTGTGCCGTGGTTTTCATTCGGTCCGCGGACTGGGCGGCATGTCGCGGGAGTTTTGCTCGTCACTTTTCAAATTTTTCTCATCATCAGCGGGAACCTTTCATTTCTAAACTATTTGACGATTATTCCGTTTCTTGCCTGTTTCGACGACACATTTCTCCGGAGGATTTTGCCGAGTTCACTCGTTAGGTGCGCAGAAAGGGTGGGGGAAGAAGCTGCACCGTCTCATCTCCAAATGGGACTCGCCATCGCATTGTCGGTCCTAGTCGCTTATCTGAGCATCGCGCCTGTGCTCAACCTCGTTTCCGGTCGGCAACTGATGAATTACTCCTACGATCCGCTCGATCTGGTGAATACGTATGGCGCATTCGGTACAGTTGGCCGGGAACGTGACGAAATCATTTTCGAAGGAACGGACGACGCGCAGATCTCCAGCGAGACGAAATGGAAGGAGTACGAATTCAAAGCCAAGCCGGGCGATCCAAACCGACGCCCGCCGTTCGTCGCGCCTTACCAGCCTCGCATCGATTGGCAAATCTGGTTCGCAGCCATGGCCTCGCCAGCCGATTACCCGTGGACGCTCCACTTCGTTTGGAAACTTTTGCACAATGATCCTGGGACACTGTCGCTCACTGCGAACAATCCATTTCCAAACGCGCCGCCGCATTACATCCGCGCGCGACTTTATCGTTACCAATTCGCGCCGCTCGGCGAGAAAGCATGGTGGAAACGCGAACCGATCGGTGAGTGGTTACCTGCCTTATCGATCGATGACGAAGAGTTTCGGCGGCTAATGGGGGCGATGCACTGGCTCGACTAAAGATCGACCCGCTCCGCGCCCAAGGGCAGCAGATTGCATCAATCAAGCGGGTCGCGGAACTCCTTCTATCCGACTCGCAGTGCTAAATCTGGCATTTGGTCTGAAAGAGCTGCACGCGTAGCGGGTTCGACGACAACTACAACCCGCGTTCTCGCAATCGCGCGACTGTTTCGCGCATCATGCGGTAACCAAAATGCCCCTGGGGCACGCGCAGCAGTTCCGAGCCGCGCCATGTCTGATGGATTTTTTCGATATCGGTCGGGCGTGCGATCAAATCAAAATCTCCTGACACGAAGAGCACGCGGTCGGCGTCGCACGCCGGGTCGTTGTGCATGGGCGAGCTCAGATGGAAATGTCGCGCTACGAGCGACGGATCGATCTTTGCTCGGCGTAGCTGCCGCCGCATAAAAGCGGCGGCTCGGTTTTGCCAGATGGCGTGCTCGATATTAACGATCGGCGCCATCAAAGCGACGAAACGCAGATCGCGCTCAACCATTGCCAAAAGTGCCCCGATCCACCCGCCATAGCTGGTCCCGAGGATGCCAAACTCTTCGCAGCCCAGGTCGCGCAACGCGGCCATTAGTTGCCGTAGTTCGATGACACCTTGACGCAACCCCTCGGCGCTGCAAATCAGATCGGCGGTGATGGCGAGTTCGCCATTCCAGTATCCGCGCGGAACCCGCGAATAATGATAGGGCAAATGCACGAAGCACGCGTTCCAGCCGAATTCGTTGAAGCGCGATGCCCATCGAGAGTAACCGATGCGGCTCGCGGAAAGGAGCGAGTGCAACATGAATACCGTCGGCCCACTCCAGCCGCGCGAACATGGAAACAAGTCCGCGCGGGCGATGTTGTTCGCCGGAAATCTTGTTTCAATCGGGCTGCGCCACGTGACGGCGCGGGGAGGATTGTCGATCTTGTCGGCGAGTTCCCCGTTTGGCGGCACCGCGTAGAATTCTTGCGCCGTCAACTTTTCGCATTGCTCAACGTAGCGCTCCATCTCATCACGACTGCGTGCGTGCAAACGATGGCGTGCTTGGAGCAAATTCATTGACGCGCACATGAGTGAATCGACACTGGTCGCTGCCAAATGCCGCAGAACTTGGCCCTTTTCAGATCGCGTGCCAGATTGCCATCGCTCTCCTACAGATTTCCCCATTCGTTGTCGCGGCGGTTGCGGCAAATCGTCTGGCGTGAGGCGAAATGATTCTTGTAATTCCGCGTAGAGATTTTTGAACGCGGTAGTGAGTTTGCGTTCGACCTGCGCACGGGCGACAGATTTTTCCAGATTTGGAAAATGTGAGATCGGATTGCCGAACGCGATCCAAATTGGCGTTCGTCGCAGCGGAAACCATCCTTTCTTTGAATAAAGGCGATCGCTACCGACAATCACGCATGGGAGGATTGGAACTGCGGCAATGTGCGCGAGCGTGCATGCCCCCGGCCGCAAGGGCGCGCCTTCCAGTAGAGAGCCCGCACCATCGCGAATGCCGCCTTCGGGAAAAACGCCGACGATGCCCCCCGCCTTCAACCGTTTGATGGTAGTGCGAATTGTCGCGCGCTGGGCACGATGTCGATCCACCGGGAACGCGTCGACTGCTCGCAAAAAATGTCCAAGCAGCGGATACGGAAAAAATTCCGCCAACGCCATCCAATCGATTTTACGCTTCACAACCGACGAGATAATAAATGGATCGAAATGGCTGATGTGATTCGCCGCGAGCAAGAATGCGCCGTTGCGGTTTGCATTTTCAGGTCGCAGCACGCGAACGCGCGCGGCATATCCAAACAGCAGTTTCATCAACAGCCTTGCCGCGCGATTGGCAAGCGAATGGAATAATGAGTGCATTGAATCAATGATCGCGTGCATTAAGAAATCACGTTCGCAGGCATATTTGAGGACGATAAGTGCCGTTAGCGTAAACTACTTGGAGAGAGTAGCCGATCCTGCTTCTGCGTTCCATGCCGACTACCTCGATTATAAGAGCGGGCGGATTGCACGCGACGACCTAATCGCGCGACTGCCCCATATCGCGATGATCGGGGACAGTCTTTCGAAGGATGTGTATATCTCATCACCTTTGAGCACGTTTTGGCGTGCACGAATGCGGCGTCGCAACAATTGGTTTCTCGATACCGGTCCCTCGTCCGCCAGCGTTTACAGCGTTTTCGAAAGGTTGGATAGATTCACGCCGCTCGTGGCCATGGAGTACGCCGGCCTAGGCGCCCTGGTGGACAGCGGACAAGATCGACAATGGCTTTCTCGAAAGATCCTTCGAACGCGCAATTTTTCTGGACAGGTCAGCCAACTGCTCTCCCACAAGCGGTTTCCAAATCTGATCCTGATCTGGATCGGTCACAACAATGTCGATTGGGCATGGCGAAGTCCTCCGGCGGAACTCAAGCAACCGGAGAAACGCTTGCAGCGGTTGAGCGACCACTTCCGCGAAAATTATACGTGCCAAACTCGCCGGCTCGTCGCCCGGGGGCAGACCGAGTCGCACCGAGTGGCGATCGTAGTTTTCGGTCTGGCGGATTTCGGATCGTTTTTCAAGGCTCGCAGAGTCGCCGAAATGCTGCGAAAGAAAAACGCCAAGCTGTATCCGTATTTGGGAAGTGATTTCAAATATTTCATTTCCATGCGACCAGCTTACCGCAGCGATCTTCTTCGCCTTGTGCGCATGGTAAATGAAGGCTTGAGCGCGATGGTTGAGCAGTTAAATCGCGAATACGAGCTTCGGTATTCTCTCAACGTGCAGCTACGGTATTGCGACGCGTTAGCGCGGGTCGATCTCAGCAGTGTAGAAGTGATTCACGCCGTGGACGGCTGGCATCCATCGGTTCAGGGACACAATGCCTTTGCCGAAGCAGCGTTCCGTGAGCTTGGACCGAGCCTGGAATTTGTTGGAATCGCGGGTGGTCGAGCAAAGGTCGATCCGCGCTCGCAATAAGATCGGCGCCGCCGCTACCTCTCGGCGACAAGCTCTCGGCACTTTTTGAGATCGAGCTTGCCGGACGCAAGGACGGGAATCGATTCGACGCGCTTAACCTGTTTTGGGATCCACAAATTCGCGACGCCGGTTTCGCGAAGCTTGTCGCGCAACTGCGCCAGATCGACATCCATCGCGCTGAGCAGAACGAGCGCTTCGCCTTTGGCTTCGTCCTGCACTCCCACAATCGCGATGGAGCGCTCGTCTTTTCCCGACAGCTCGAGCAAATCGATAATTTTGTGCTCGATCGCTTCGTGCGGCACCATTTCCCCGCCGATCTTCGAAAAGCGAGAAAGGCGCCCTTCGATGTAAAGAAATCCATCCTCATCGAATCGGCCGATATCGCCCGTCTTCAACCAGCCATCATGCAACACTTCCGCCGTCCGTTCCGAATCGCGCAGATAACCTTCGAATATGTTTGATCCGCGCAGCCAGAGCATCCCGGTCTCGTGCAGTGAAAGCTTGCGGTTGGTTTCCGGGTCGCGAATTTCCGCTGCAATTCCCGGAGCCATTTTCCCGACAGAGCCCAAGCGACTTGATGGCTGAACTTGCTCGCCTGCTTTTGTCGGTCGCGGCTCGGGCAGATTTACGCTAACCACCGGCGAAGTTTCCGTGAGCCCGTAGCCCTCAAAAACTCTCTGACCGAAACGCTGTTCAAAATTCTTGGCGAGATCGAGAGGAAGTTTTTCCGCGCCGGTAATAACGAGACGCAAGCTGCAAAGCTGATGCGGCTCGGCTTTACGCAAATAACCGCGCAAAAAAGTGGGCGTCGCCAGGAGAAGGGTCACTTTGTATCTTTCGATGAGGGCTGCATTCCTGGCCGCTTCCAACGGCGTTGGATAAGTGACAATGCGCACGCCGGCGATAAGCGGATACCAAAGCGTGACGGTCGATCCGAAGCTGTGAAAAAATGGAAGCGAAGCGAGAATGGCATCTTCTTTCTTCGCGTCGAGCAGTTCCCGGAATTGCGAGACGTTGCCAACGATATTGCGATGGCTGAGAACAACTCCTTTTGGTTCCCCGGTGCTTCCACTGGTAAACAATAAGGTTGCTTCTGCGTGGCCGCCTTTTTTCGGAATTTGCAAAAGCCGCAAAAGCAAACGCACCGGCGCTAAGATCGACATCATCCACCAAAAAATGATTTGCCGTTTCATGCGCGGTATCAATTCGTCCAATTTCAAAACGCGTTCCGGCCAGGGAAAATCTTTCAGCCGCCCCATGAATTGACTCGCCGAAATTGCCATGCGCAGGTTGGCGCGCTTGCAACAGGATTCATTCGCCCTACGTCCCATCGTAAAGTTCAGATCGACAGGGACTTTTCCCGCAAGTATCACCGCCAGATTCGCAACCATCGCCCCCTTGCTTGCAGGCAGAACGATAGCGATTCGTTCGTCGGCAGATTCTTTGCGCAGAAAACGGCTCAGTGCCGCGGCCGCGCCGAGTAATTTTGCACGGCTCAGTTTGCTCTGATCGATACCATCGATGACCGCGGTTGAAAACCGTCGGCGCTTCAAGCCGCGGATGCATTCTTCGCCGAGAGGTCGATTTAACGATGGCCGGCGGCTATAGCAAAATTCGCCGAGCTTAAGTAATTGCTCGCGCACTGTGGCAATATCCGCCGCTTCGGGAGCAAGTGGCTCGCCGAATGCAACCGTGGCGGGATATGGAATTCGGCGTGGCCATTTTTTGAAAAACTTGCCGCCTTGGAAGGAGAAGATCGAGCCCCAGAGGCTGTCAAGCCAAGCTGGAATGACCTCAGCATTAGCCTGACGGGCAAGTAATTCGTAACCGCGCTGTAGCCGCAACAACGTCCCGGCGCGTTCGAGCTGACCTTCGGGAAATAGGCAGACGATCTCGCCTTCGGTGATTTTCTTTGCGGCCGCGCGAATCGCAGAATGGGAATGGCGCGTATCGATTGGGATACATCGAACGAGCCGCAAAAACCAATGCAGCATCGGTTTGCGATAGAATTCCTGGTCGATGATGTAACGAATCGGGCGCTGGCAGGCGAGTTGCAGCACGATGGCATCGATCCAGCTAATGTGGTTAGGCAAAAGAAGAAATCCACCTTGCGGCAAATTGTCAGTTCCGAGTGCAGTCACACGGTAAAAGCGACTCGCCAATAGGCGGCCAAAGAAATAGAGCGTGCGCTCAGCGACAGACATGGAAGGCATTGGTTTATGATTTACAATCAGCGCACGGACATCTGCAATCGGCAATTGTCGATGGAAGGTGGGGCGAAGAGACCAATTCGCAGTGCGCGCAACGCGTTGCTGCTTCTGCTCGGAATCAATCTGTTTAATTACATCGACCGGCAAATTCTAGCCGCAATCGAGCCAGACATTCGCAACACTTTTTTTGGAGCTAATGACGCAAACGCAATGGCCAAGACCGGTCTGCTCGGTGATGCATTCTTGATTACGTACATGATCAGCGCACCGCTTCTCGGCTTCCTTGCTGACCGGCTTTCGCGTTGGGTGATCGTTGGTTGCGCCGTCATTTTGTGGAGTCTTGCTAGCGGCGGATCCGGCTTGGCGGAAACTTTCGCCATTCTTTTTGCGACGCGCATTTGCGTCGGGGTGGGCGAAGGTGGCTACGGTCCGGCCGCGCCGACTATCTTGTCCGACCTTTTCCCTCTCGAGATGCGCGGCCGCATCATGGCGATGTTCTGTGCAGCCATCCCAGTGGGAAGCGCGCTCGGCTATGTGATTGGCGGATTAATCGGCGCTCATTTCGGCTGGCGTTGGGCATTTTATCTGGTCACGCCGCCGGGTTTATTACTTGGCCTGCTTTGTTTCTGGCAAAGAGACCCGCGCGTCGCAGCACATCGTCTCGTGCAGGAATCGCCCCGACGTGGGCTGTCCGATTATTTGAACCTTTTTCGCACCCGGTCGTATCTTATCAACTGCGCCGCTCAAACGTTGATGACGTTCGCAGCCGGTGGGTTGGGATATTGGGTGTCGGAGTATCTAAGTTATCGAAATCAAAGCCCAGCCGCCGGCAGGACAATCTTTGGCTTGATCACCGTGGTAGCCGGCTTGGGCTCGACACTGCTCGGCGGCGTCATCGCGGATAAATTGCGGCCGCGTTTTGCCGCTTCTGATTTCTGGGTCTCTGGAATTGGCATGCTCATCGCGTGTCCGATTTTTATCACCAGTCTTTACATTCCTTTTCCCGGCGCGTGGATCGCGATGTTTCTCGCAATCTTCTTTTTGTTTCTAAACACCGGCCCGTCGAACACGGCGCTGGCCAACGTTTCACTGCCGATCGTCCGCGCCACTGCATTCGCGGTTAATATTTTCGTGATTCACGCCTTAGGCGATGTGCAGGCATTCTGGATGCTGGGTTACATTGGCGGTCATTTCAATATGACCATTGCGTTTCTATTCGTCTCGGGCGTGATTTTCGCTTCCGGCTTGGCTTGGCTCATTGGTGTAAAATATCTTCCGGGTGACACTGCTGCGGTCGAGGCCGCCAGCACGGAAGAGTAGATGTCGCCCGCTAAGGTAGGGCAGCCGCTGGCGGCTAAGGCTTAGTCGGTCTCGGGGCGAACGTAGATTGCCAAATCACTGCCATCGTCAGCGCGAATGTAGTGCGCTTGAACGTATCCGATAATGGCGGGTGCGAATGCGGCGAGTTCGTGCTGTTCGGAGAGCAACACCACCGCAGGCGGATCGCGTTCTGCTTCTTCAATCAAGCGCTCGTGATCGCGTGCGGTCTGATCGCCTGGCCACAAATAGTTCCAGCGAGTCGGGTTTCGGCGTTCGCAAAGGAAGTAAAACATCGGCTGGTACGGCAACGCCAGAATCGACCGCGTCGGCGGGACATAGGCCTGCAGGCGTTGAACAAAATCGGCGACCCTGCCCGCCTGCTCGATACGTACCCCACCGCGCTCGAGCGTCAATTGTTCATTTGCCCGCGTCACATCCGGCAAGACGACCGGCTTGAGGATCCAGAGAAACGAAGCGACTACGATTGCGAACACGGTCGAGAGGATGATGTCGAGGATGCGGTGGTCGGCGATTATTTCGCGCACAGTCGACCAACCGACGGCAGTAAGAAGAAAAAACGGCGGCAGTGTCATCAGGAGGTGGGTCTGGTCCGATCGGGTTACGACCTGGAGATAGAACAGCGCCGACCAGGCGACGAGAAATGCGAGTGCGGCTTCGCGTAGACCAAGACGGCGACGGACGAGACGTTGCACGAGATAGAGCCCGGCGATCGCTTGAACAAACGGTGGAACGTAAAACAAAAGCACGACGGCAGTGTCCAAAACGGATCTGCGCACAATCAATTTCGGGAACGGCAGCGAGCTGGTTTTTCGATAAGTAGTCAAGGGAAACAGGATCAACTGTCGAAACATCTCGGGCAGGGCTTCAATCTTCCACCAGACGAGGATCGAGGGGATAAAGACGACCGCAATACCGACCAGCCAGAAAAGCAACGCGCGTTTTAAGTTTGTTCCCGAAATAGGGTTCGGGCGCGCAAAACTCAGCGCGACCACCAGGGTAAAGATCGAAATGATGGTGTACGCGGCCTGATCGTGGCGCAAGAAAAGCGAGATAGCGGTGAGCAATCCGGCAGGCAGGGCGAGCCATTGTTGCTTCGATAATGCCGCCGGGATGAAAAAGAGCACGGCAGCGAGTGAAGCTGCCATTCCCTGCCAGATTGCCAACGGCACAAAGCCAAAATATGGAAGGCCAAGGATGCAGGCGGGTGCAGCGGCGGCGAAAGAGAGAGTCGGACCAGTAAAGCTGCGAGCAATTCCATAAATGAGTAGCGGTACGAGGAGATAAATCGACAAACCGAAAATGCGGAGCGAGGCCAGCGATGTTCCGAAGAGTTTGAAAACGCCAGCGGTGGTGTAAAACGCCAGCGGCGGTTGCACGCTCACGAAATCGCGTTGAGGAATGTCGCCCTGTGCCACGCGCACCGCGCCGTAGGCGAGAAGCCCTTCGTCGCGCCAATCGATCCCGGCGCGCCACCGTGGATATGCTATGCCGAGAGCGAACGAAAGCAGAAGCAGGGCGCACAAAACGTCGACAAAGCGTGCGGATTTGGGTTTAGCTTTCTGCATCCAGATGGCGGCAAGATGGAAAAGAGAGATTGCGTTGGAAGGTCGGGAGAAACAAGTAGAACCCCTCTCATAAATGCTGTAGCCGCGCCCCTGGGGGGGCGCCTTTCCTGATGACCCGACTGACAATCGACTCCGAAGGTTTTCGCAAGCTGCCCAACAACTATCGATAAGAGAAATGTTTGCCTCTGTTGAAAAGCTGGATGAAGCGCCGTCAGGCGCGACATGCTTATAGAAAAACCCTCTCCCAATCCGCCAAGCTCCCTTAGGAGCGGCATGAACGCGGTCGGTTTTCCATGTCGCTCCGAACGGAGCTTGGCTTGGTTTATTGGTCCAACCCTATAAACGTGTCGCGCCTAAACGGCGCTTCGGCCCTTTAGCACCGGCTTTTCAACAGAATCAGAAATCCTCTGAAGTCAGCCGTTGACGCTACAATCGATTGTGTGTTATTGAAGCATCCAACACTATGCGTTGCCCCAAGTGCGGGTCTCGTGACGATAAAGTCATCGATTCGCGCCAGTCTCGGGATAGTTCCAGCATACGCCGGCGGCGCCAATGTCTCACTTGCGGGTACCGGTTCACCACTTACGAAGAGATTGAGCGCTCCGACCTGCGTGTGGTCAAGCGGGACCGCACGCACGAGCCGTTTGATCGACACAAACTCGCCAGCAGCATCGCGAAAGCCCTTGAGAAGCGGTCGGTAAGTCTCGTGACGCTGGAACAAGTGGTCGATGAAATTGTGCATGAACTCGAGACGAGCGGGCGCGAAGTTTCCTCGATCCAAATTGGCGCCAAAGTGCTGGAGAAATTGCGCGAACTCGATGAGGTGGCGTATTTGCGTTACGCCTCCGTGCATCGGCACTTTGCAGACGTCGATGAATTTGTCGATGCCATTCAGGCACTCGGCCGGCGCGTAAAAACGAACGACGCCCAGCGAGAATTATTTCCGCCGGAGCAAGTGAATCATGGTCGCGTTTAAGGAAGAGTTTCCATATCTGCGGTGCGATTCGGGGCAGCTTTTTGAGTTCAATCGCGATTGGCTGCACGCGGCGATTAATCGCGCGGCCGACCAGGCCGGCTATCCCAGCTGGTGGCTCACCGATCACGTTACCGAGAGCATTGCCTTTTATTTACGCCTGCGGAACGATGAGAATGTGGTTGCATTCAGTCAACTTGCCCAAACCGTGCAGTACGTTCTCAAAGTAATCGGCTACAAAGAAATCATCCCGTATTTCACGCCGGCGCCGCCACCTATTTCCATTTCGTTGCTCGAAATTGCCCAGGAAGCCGGCACCGGTTACGAGCTGGCGTTCTTCGATCTTTTGGAAAAGCGGATCAGCGCGCTGGTTGAAACCGGCGTGGACAATCTCCAGCTTTGTTCGTTGCAACCTTGCGTAAAATACCTCCGTCGCACAAAAGTGTGGACGCGTGCTTGCGACTCGCTTCGCGAGGAAGTTGTCTGTTTCATCCGCGAAAAGCTGACATCGACAACCGTTGAGCGACTGAAGTGTCAGCTGCGTTAAGCATCGAACTTTATGACGATCTTTGAGAAGATTATCGCGCGCAAAATTCCGGCGAAAGTTATCTGGGAAGATGATGACGCGATCGCATTTCACGATGTGAATCCGCAGGCGCCGGTGCACGTGCTCATTGTGCCGAAAAAAGTGATTCCGCGCCTGAAAGACGCGACCGAGGCCAACCAACCAATCCTTGGGAAACTTCTTTTGGTCGCGCGCGATATCGCAAAAAAACTTGGCGTTGAAGAGAGCGGATACCGGGTCGTGATCAACAGCGGCCCGGACGCAGGCGAAAGCGTCCCGCATCTGCACGTGCACTTGTTAGGCAAACGCGCGCTGGCCTGGCCGCCGGGGTAAGATCGACAATCTCCCGTCAGGCAAGCAACCGCGGATTACGCTGATAGCGCCGATATTTGGAACACAGATTTTACATTGTTAATTACGATTGTGTAGCGGCAAACGCGGCGGTCTGACGAACCTTGAATTGCGGCTGACACAGCCGCCTCTACAATAAACACATCATGCCGGCGACGCTTGAACCTGTTCGACTGATTGAGCTGTCTGAGATAACAGAAGCGCGCCAGCGAATAGCAAAAACCATCGTCCGCACGCCGCTGATTTGCCTGGACCTTGGTCCTGGTTTCCCAGACGTCCAGCTAAAGCTGGAAAACTTGCAGCCGATTAACGCTTACAAAATACGCGGCGCGGCGAACGCCGTGGCGATGCTCCCCGAGTCGGAACGCAAGCGCGGAGTGTGGACGATCAGCGCCGGAAACGCCGGACAAGGTGTCGCCTATGCGGCGCGGCAAGCTGGTGTGCCTTGTTCGGTCGTGGTGATCGAGACGGCTCCGGAATCGAAAATCGACAGAATGCGCGGGCTCGGCGCCAAACTCATTCCAGTTCCGTACGAGGTCGCGTGGAAGGCACTGGAGGAACGTTCATATCCCGGGGCCGAAGGAACGTTTGTGCATCCGTTCGACGACCACAATTTTATCGCGGGTCATGGCACGATGGGACTGGAGATTTTAGAAGACGCGCCCGAGACCGCAGCCGTCATTGCCAGCATTGGCGGGGGGGGCCTCATCACCGGAGTCGGCAGTGCAATTAAAGCACTGAAACCCGAGGTCAAGGTCTGGGGGGTGGAGCCCGAAACCGCGGCGCCTGCCGCCCTCTCATTCGAAAAAGGGTCGCCGCAAGTGTTCGAAGGTTGGAAAGCCTCATTTGTCGATGGGGCGGGCGGTCAAAGCATGTTTCCCCGCATGTGGGAACGAATGAAACCGGTGGTTGATGGTTACTTCGTTGCCAGTTTGGACGAGACGAAAAAGGCAATGCGGCTTATGGCGGAAAAAGCGCGAATTATCTCCGAAGGCGCGGGCGCGCTGCCACTCGCCGCGGCGTTAACTGGAAAAGCCGGGACCGGCCCGATTATCGCAATCGTTTCCGGCGGCAACATCGACATGAAGAAGTTTTGCGAGCTGATCGCTGCGTCAGCGGATTGAACAGACCAAGCGTACCAGGTCAGGGTCTGATAGCAGCGAGTGAATTCGCCACAGGTATCGGCATTGAGCAAGTCCGAGACTGATTTTCGCGCTCTTTTATTCCCTCACGATCACGGGTGTGCCTTCGGAAGCGGCGTCGTAGAAATGTTCGGCCATTCCGCGGGGCAGGCGGATGCAACCGTGCGACGCCGCATACGGTGGGACATAGCCTTGGTGCATCGCGTAGCCGCCGTTGAAGTGCATGCAATATGGCATCCTCGCGCCATCGAAATGTGTGCCGGGCGGCCTGCGGTCCTTCCGCACGTCGATGTTCGATTTCACCACGTTACCGTAGTCATCGATGTAATCGCCGAATTCACTCGAGACGTGGTCTCGGTCTTTCGAGACGATATAATACCGGCCGGGAGGCGTTGAGAATCCACGTTTGCCGGTCGAAACGGTCGACTCGCCAACGAGCATTTTGCCCTTGTAGAAATAGGCCTTCTGTTCTTCGAGATGGACAACAATTTTGGGCGGGCCGTACGCGCCTTCATCGTTCCAGTAACCAGATGGTGTGGGCATTGGCAAAATCCCAGCGAGCGGTTGCTGCAGCTGCGGCGGCAATTCTTCACAGCTAGCCAGGAGCCCAAGCAGGGCCAGCGTAAATGATAGGTGAATAAGCAGCCGAACGCTCATCGATTGCGGAAATTACAGAGGCTTTGTGAGAGCGCAATCGCGAACCGATTGTTCACCTAACGAATCGGCTGCAAACGCGAACGTCTCAGGCCATCTCGCGTTGATTGCTCGATTTTGTTACTCGGTTAGCCCTGTCTTAAAGAATGTGCAGCGTGCGGGAATCGAATCTGTAGGTCGCGACTGAGCATCGAGCAAAGCGCACAGGCTTGGCGATCGTCTGCACTTATTTTGAGAGCTTCATTGGAGAAGGGATTGCGAGCGGCGGTTCTGCAAGCAAAGCAAAAAGCGGCCACGCGGTGGAGCGCCGCGGCTATTGCAAAATGCTTCTGCTTGTCAGGCTTATTGATTGTTGACGACCGTCCGTGGTGCAGCCTTGCTCAGTTCGATTTACGCTGCTTGCTTGTCAAAAGCTCTTCCGCAAGAGGGGCAATTGACCCGACCCTCAAGGTCAGTTGTCACCATCTCTGGTGGCCAACAACGCGGACAAAGAGCAAAACCGAGTTCGCCAGCCAGCGTAGCTTTCGTGACTTGTAGATCGCGTTCCACCTCATGTAAAAACTCTGCCAGGGCGGACTGCGTACCGTCTTCCACGGGCAGACGTTCACGCACAGACTGAAGTTTTTTGGAAAGAACAACGATTGAAAGAAGAGCCGAGTGTAAAGCGTCAATGTCCATACCATCAGCTTAAGACGTCTCTGTGGCGATGCGGTCACCACTGTGTTACGATCTTGTAAAATCGCTCCTACCTCGGCAGGAATGATAGAATCCAGATTGTTAATTATCTACTGCCGGATGATTGATTAAAAGTGCTTATTTGGACTTTTAAAGCAGAGCCAGCCGCGCACTTACCCATGATGTACGCCACGCGCGCTTGATTCAGACAAAGAGAGAGAAAGCGCGGAAAAGCGCAAGTGAGCGATTACAAACGGCAGGTTTGCGGTAAATCGCACGTTTCCGTGGGCGTAATCCCGCAACAATTCTCGTTCGACAGTTGCGCCGATTCCTGCGACAAAACTGTAATCGTGCTGCTACAACCGCCTAACCAACAATTTTTCGAAGCTGACTCCGGTTATCTCTCCAGGTGCAACGAAGGCGGGTCTACTTCTTCCCGACAGCTTTTCTCCTTGCAGCCCACCGAGCCTTCATAAGTTGCGAAAGTCTCTTTCTCCCAGCAGCGGTGAGTCCGCCCTTTTTCTTTGCAGTCTT
>Ga0070706_100000071_pt1 | contig 118041 bp, 99 predicted proteins | sample KBSK5501metaG_FD_65476 | JGI IMG/M metagenome (GOLD analysis project Ga0070706, IMG submission 65476) | Corn, switchgrass and miscanthus rhizosphere microbial communities from Kellogg Biological Station, Michigan, USA - KBS K5-50-1 metaG | ecosystem: Host-associated > Plants > Roots >...
TCAGTCTGGACACGTCGATGGCGTCTCTCACGCGGCGCGTCCGGGAAGCTGATCCACGCGAACCAGTGCCGGATGGCGATTGGGCATTCGCGGACTGCAGCGACACGCCGTTCCCGGGGGCGCCGAGCACCACCAGCATTTGCCTCAGAGAGGGGTTCGACCCCAACTACATTTACGAGCTGATCTATACGGCGAAGAACCCGCTCGTACTGGGCATGGGTTTTCCCGCCACTCGCGACGTCGTTTCTTTCTTCCGTCACCAGGCCCGGGACGAGGCGGGAACGCCCAACCCTGTGGCAAATGCCATCCGCCACGTGATCGCCTTCGGAGGGTCGCAGTCCGGAACGTTCCTGATGGCCATGCTCCACCTTGGCTTCAACCAGGATGAACGCGGCCGCCGGGTCTTCGACGGCGTCAGGTCCATCGTGGGTGTGCAGACTTTGCCGCTCAATGTACGGTTCGGCCAGCCTACTCGCATCGTTGCCCAGCACGAGAACCATCTCTTCCCGCGCAACCAGGCGCCGTTCAACCTGCTGCCTGTTTACGATCCCATCGCGCGGCGGACGGCCGGAAGACTGACCAGGTGCCTTGAGAGCCGCAGCTGTCCAAAGCTCGTGATGGAGACTACCGGGACAGAATACTGGCAATACCACGGCTCGGGTGTGACGACGGACGCACTGGGGCGCCGCGATCTCTTCCTGCCCAGCAACCTGGTGCGCTTTTACCATCTGTCCGGCGCGGCCCACGCCGGGTCGCTCGCCTTCGCCGATTGCCAGTTCTCCAGTGGCCAGAATTTCAACTCGGTTGCCGAGCTACGCCAGGCACTGGTAGTCAATCTCGAGAAGTGGGTGGTGGACGGCATCCCGCCGCCAGAGAGCCAATACCCCAAAGTTCAGCAGGGGCTGCTCGTGCCGCCGAACGAGGTCAACTGGCCTGCTATCCCGGGCATGACCTTCACCGGGCTGGCCGCGTCCGTCCCGCTTCTGGACTTTGGACCCGAGTTTCGGGCCGCGGACGAGTCCGGCATCATCTCGAACAGCCCGCCGGTGATCAGAGGCGAGTACCCGGTGCTCGTTCCACAGGTCGACGAGGATGGCAACGAAATTGGCGGCGTCCGCTCCACTTCAATCCTCGCTCCCATTGCAACGTACACCGGGTGGAATTACCGGCGGGCGGGCTTCGCCGAGGGAGAGCTGTGCAGTCTCTTTGGGGCGACCTTCCCGTTCGCGAGGACGCGCGCCAAGCGTCAGATGAGCGGGGATCCACGATTGTCGCTCGAGGAGCGGTACGGGACTCACCAGGGGTATGTCACCGCGGTCCGGGCGGCAGCTGAGCGCCTGGTTGCCGAAGGCTACCTGCTATCCCAGGACGCCGACGCAATCGTTGCTGCCGCTGACGCCAGCGACGTACTGCGATAAGCGTTCTCGGCTGGTGTTTCGGTTTGGCTTTTCGAAGCTCGCGTGACTTCTGCATGATCCATTCGGGCAGGTCTGGTTCCAGCCGCGCTTTTCGGGGTTGGTCAAAACCTCGTCGAGGCACTCGGCAGTCAACTCGCTCGGATGAATTAAAAACACTTGAGGAATTTCACGGTGAAAGAGGCTACGCGAGAGATTCTCGTAATAATCGAATGCGGTATGAGATAAGCGAGATAGCTGATTTTAACCCGCGCGGCCAGCAGCTCGTCTTTTACTTCGCGAGCGCCGCCGAGCACATCGAGCCATGATTGCAGCAGCGCGACACGCGCGTCCCTTTCGCCAGTCACCTGCAGCTTCCATTCGTTTACAAATCCGATCGCCGGGGCATCGTGTGATTTCAGAATTCGCGGGATTGCCTGGTTGATCTTTTGCAAGTCCTTCAAGTCCCCAGGCGCTTCCCAGCTTCCCCTGACAGGCACCGCTCCGGGGAGGTCATCCACTCCAAGCCTGAAAAGCAGGCCGCCAAAATTGTGCACTTTGCCAAGAAGGAGCGAATGTGAATCATCGATCTCAGCCTTTCTCAGACGCCTAATGTGCTCCGAAATATTCGCGGACCATTAAGACCTCGGCAGCAAACGAGCGTTTACTCCAAAGTTCCCAAAGTAATGCGATCCCACCGGTTGCGAGCAGCACTTTGCCCACTTCCTCGTCGCCGCAACTTCACATCGACTCCTCGGGCCCATAGGCGCCGAACTTCTTCAGCCTCGCTACCTAGCTTTTCTGCACTACTCTTCAACACCTCCGCTCAAAAAAAGCCGCGGGTTCGTATCATTGCGCAGAGGCTGGGCGAATGGCATCCAGGATAGGCGCCTGTGCACCTTCTCTTGCTCATCCGCCATCAGCTAGGATCCTAAGCTCCTCCCCCCAACCTCAAGGTCTGTCCATGGATAGGACCAAAGCGACTTTCGTCCTCCAGGCTCTCAACACGAACGATCTCGGCGATCTCTGTTTTCAGTTCAATATCTCTTCCGCGGGCGTGAAGGTTGACAAGGTCGAGCGGATTTTGAGCAATGCGTCTGGTTGGCCCGAACTGGTTGAGAAGATGACTGTCGGGATGCTCCGATACGTTTGCGAAGAATTTCGCGTCCCCACGCGTGGAACCAAAGCTGAACTTGCTTCGGCCGTTGAAGCGTTCGTAGAACAAGCTTCCGCTGACGTTTTAGAACGAAAACTCAACGGGATGTTACTTCCAGCCGTAAATCAAACGGGCATTGGTTGGTCAGGCGAAACATCGGTACTGCTGTCCACCGTTCCGACCATCCTCGATATAACCAGGGATAACATAATATCAGTGTTGAAAGACCTGAAGCTCTCTCGCTACGACGAGGAGGCCAAAGCGCAGGACAAAATCTTTAGCGTCTTGGTCGATCGATTCGGCCATGACCACGTTGGTCGCGAGGGAGTAATCGGCGGGTTCACGTTCACACAAATCGATTTTGATATCACCCGCACCTATGGGATTGAGGTGAAGGTGGCTGACGGTCTATTCACATTCAAGCGAGGCAAAGGTCACGGTATCGAGCGTTTACTAGGTCAGCTCGTCCTTTACCAGAAACACTATAAGCCCGAAAATCTGTTTGTGGTCGTCGCTGGCGAAGTTTCAGCTGCACAGAGAGCCCCGTTAAATGAGCTACGACAGCTTGTTCGTGAACAGGGTTGCGAGTTGATCTGCCCAAGTACTTGAAACAATTATTTCCAAATCGGGAACTTGGTAGCATTTGGCTCGTCCTGCCTTGGGGGATGAACCTAGGTTGTCAGTACTCCAAACTTTCGCGGGAGACCCGCCCCTAGGCAGGCGCTCCCTGGTTTACGTAATGCGGGACAAGGACACACTCGAGGAAGCTCCATAAGCTACGCGTCACACTTTTGTTCTGTTTGCCGGTCGACCTGTAGTCCTGCAGGCTAGCCGAATCAGCCGCAAAAACATGACGCAGAGGAGGTAGCGCCGGTGTCAACTTTCACGCTCACGCCACGTGTCGACGAAACGCAAGAGTTTATTGAGATCGCGAACGACTTTTCAAACCCACTGGACTTAGTCCGCGAGGCGATCAGCAATGCTTTTGATGCAGGCGCGTCGAGGATCGAGATCTTGTTCGACGTCATTCAGGAGTACAACGAGGCCTTGCTCCGAATTGTCCTACGTGACAACGGTCACGGAATGGATCGTGAAGGACTTCAGGCCTTTTTCGACCTTGGAAACTCAACGCGGCGCGGCGATGAAAGGAAGATCGGAGAGAAGGGACACGGCACAAAGGTTTATCTCAACAGCAGCAAAATTTCGGTTGTCACTGAGCGAGGTGGGCGCAAGCTCATTGCTACAATGGTTGAGCCGTTTCGTAAATTGTTCGATAGGCGCATCCCGGATGTGGAGGTGGATGAAACAGAGCTCGCAGCAGAGCGCACCTCCAGCACCGAAATCATTATCACAGGATACAACAACAACCGACGCGACAAGTTTACTCATGACATTCTAAAGGACTACATCAGTTGGTTTACTAAATTTGGCTCGTTTGAACGTGCTTTCGGGATCGACCATTTTGCCGGCCACAAACTACTGTTGAAAGGCCTAGACCGCACGGACCCAGAGCTACTCTCTTTTGGGCATTCCTTCCCATCGGAGAGCAAGCCTATCGAAGCCCTTTTTGCGGACTACCTAGTTCGTGCCCCTGACTACTACTGCAAAAAGTTCTTGAAAACCGGCAGCCTCAAAAACCACCCTGAGATTGGATACCAGGCTGTTTTCTACGTTGAGGGGAATCGGATCAAGTATGAATACAATGGAATGTTGCGACGCCAGGGCTACAAGAATGCACCTAAAGGCGCTTATACAGTCCAAGATCGATACGGTGTGTGGCTAGCAAAGGATTTTATCCCGGTTCAACGGAAGAACGAATGGATTACGACACGAGGGTCTGAGTACACCAAATTCCACGCGTTCATAAATTGTCAGAAGCTACATTTAACTGCCAATCGTGGGTCGGTCGAGAATACGCCTTCTGAAATCCTCACGGACCTAGAGAGCGAAGTGCGCCGCATCTACTCGGAAATCGTGGAAAGTGACGACTGGCGGAATATGTCGTGGCTTGAAGAGGAAGCTGAGGCGTACACGACCACAGAGAAGGAAAAGAAGGACTTCCAATGGCGGGTCAACAAAATTAACCGAGCCAATATCGCTAACTATGAGGGCTTCACCTTGATTGAGCCGCAACGTGAAACTGGTGTCTTTGCGCTCTTCGTGCAAATCGCCAAAGGCAAGCCCGACCTCTTTCCTTTTCAGGTAATTGACTATGACACCCATGAAGGCATCGATGCCGTCGTAAAGGGAGATAAGAATACACCGATAAGTAGTGCTCGTCTCTTTTATGTCGAATTTAAGCATTTTCTGACGAGCCGGTTTAATCACTCGTTCGCAAACGTGCACAGCGTCGTCTGTTGGGACACACAGCTGAAACACGATGACAGTCTGACCGACATCAATCGCGAAGAGCGCAAGTTGGTTATCTGTCAGCCACAGCACCGTGGAGATTACACACGGTACTACCTAGATAATCCCCGGGCAGCTCACAAAATCGAAGTCTTCGTGCTCAAAGACTATCTAATGCAGAAGCTAGGTATTGAGTTCCGACCACGGCCTCAGGCTTCTTTGGTTTGAGCGGTTGGTCTGAGCACTTGCCCGCTGTTCAAGGGTTGGCTGTTGCGTGGTGCTTGACAATACCCGCACCACGGTCATTCATTGGCCGTCACCCGAAGCGCTGTGCTTAGCCGTCGCCTGCTCGGGCGAGGGAACAAAGCGGACAAAACGACTAGTGGTGGTTTCCCGGGTGAGCTCGAACCTCCAAGCCAAAAAAGCAGGCCGCCAAAATTGCGCACGTTGCCAAGAAGTAGTGAATGTGAATCATCGATCTCAGCCTTTCTCAGACGCAGCAACCGACTCCAAATCAGCGAACAGAGATCGTTTCAAGAATTGTGCGAAGCGTGGTTGACAACCGCTGCAGGCGCAGCTCGAGCACGGCAATATCGTACCATGTGCCGCTGTCAGGGGCGGTTCGATTCAGTCTGCAGGCCGACTCTGTTGCCCCGGACGTCCTCCTCCAAAACGCATCCGGTCAGCGGTGTTCCCCTCCAGTCATCAACTATGAAGGCTATCGACCTCCTAAGGGCCTGAGATCGAATTAGCCAAACCGAGGCAAGAAGATCGACTTCGGAGGGAAAGCATGATCGAAGGTGGCAATGACCACTTCGAAAGAAACCGCGAAGCTGTTGCATCTTGGGATTGCCAAACGATTTAAGCTCTTGAGTGGAAAGATGGATGAACGCCAGACGAGAATCTGGGCCGGAGTCGAAGCCCTGTCGGCTGGACCGGGAGGCACGCTGCCTGTTTCGAGAGCCACCGGATTGTCGCGAACGACGGTGAGCATCGGGAAGCGCGAAGCGAGGAAGAGGAAACCGCCCGCGGACCTGGTCAAGGTCCGGCGGAAGGGAGCTGGGGCGCCATCCATCGAAGAGCGTCAACCTGGCATCCTTGAGGCATTGGAAGCCTTGGTGGATCCGGTGACGCGAGGGGACCCAGAATCGCCGCTGCGGTGGACGTGCAAGAGTACGCGGGCTCTCGCGGCGGAGCTTGAAACAAACGGATTCAAGGTGAGCCAGCACAAGGTCCGTGAGTTGCTCGTGGACCTCGGGTACAGTCTGCAGGCGACCAGAAAGACTCTGGAGGGAGAATCTCATCCGGACGATGCTCAATTCCGCCATATCAACACCGAGGCACAGGGGTTTCAGGCGCGAGGCCAGCCCGTCATTTCAGTAGACACCAAGAAGAAGGAGCTGGTGGGAGCCATGCTCCCCCTCGCTGACCGGAAGCACCGGTGCAGGCTCAATGATCTACAGCATGCAGCCGAGGGGGGCCTGCCAAGAATAGCGCCGGCGTAGGGATAAGGACCGCTTCCATTTTGCTAGAAGAAGTGTCTTCCTCAAAGGGACCGGCTTCTGAATAGGCTCCTTGATGGCGCTAATCCCATCCGACAAAGTACCCCCACCGCGCCTGGACAATTCAGCCCTGGTCTGTGGGATGTTTTCGGAGACTTGGCGAATGAGGTCTGATTTAGCCTTCTTTCGCTCTTTCTCGTGAGATATGTTGGAGCTCAAACTGATTTGACTCATCTGTTTTAACTCGCTGAGGGTTGTACCGGAATTACGCGCGTCACGACACGATCGTGCTCTGGCGTCCTGCGCTCGAAGTCGGCTTCGTTCCACGGCGCCGAAGAACCGGCTCCAGATCAGTGACCTTGACTGCTACTACATTCGTACCCGAGCCCTCTCCTTCGGAGCTCGACGAACTGCGAAGTACATAGTCCAGTGGTCGGCAGGTAAGTACGACTATTTGAATCGTCTTCGCCGTTTCCTGCAGTGCTTGGAGGAGCCACTCAAGTCGCGTCGGGTCTGTCTGAACCAAGTGATCATCCAGCACGATGGCGCTCTTCAAACTCTCCGCGATTGAGAGTCTCAGCAAAGTCGCGAGTTGATCCTTCGTGCCTTCTGAGAGGACATCCGTTGAGCGCACCGCACCTGCCGCTTCGACGCCTTCCGTGCGCAGCATCGGATCAATCGTAATGGAACCATACCGGCCGTTCGTAAGCGCGCTGAAGCGGGGGCCAACACTGCCGGCGAGCGCGCGTCCTACGTGCTGGACCGTGTTGGCCTCAGCTTCCTGCAGCGTATCGCGCAGTAGTCTCCATGAATCAGCCTCGAGCTCGAGCTCCCGCTGATGTTCTTTGGCACGTTCCAACGCTCGCCGCGCCTCATCGTGACGCTCGCGAACCACGGCGCCCCTTACACCGAGCAGCGAACCTTGTCCCTGCGCGAGCGCACGGTCCGCCTGTTGCATATCGGTACCGGCCCGCTGCGCATGTTCGAGCGCTTGTGCCAAATCCTGTTCGTTGGCAGGTTCGTCGGGCACCGCCAACGTTGCCAGCGCCTTTTCAAGCTCGGCGACGTTTGCTTCGAGAGTCGAGCGCGGCTGCGCGGCCACTTCAGTGCCGAGGCGCCTAAGCTCGCCCTCTGCGATATCGCGCTCACTTCGGGCGACTTGGAGACGCTCTTCTGCCTTTTTCATTGCGGCCTCGGCTTCACCCACCTTCTTTTCCGCGGCCTGTACGGGCACCTTTGCCTCTCTTTGTATACCGGAGCCGTCGCGGTCCAGCGCAGTCATCGCTTGATTCAGCTTCTGTATTTGCGCGTCAATTACGACCAGGTCCTCAATCACACAAACGAGGGCCTCATCGGCATTGGCGCCGAGCGCTTTCGCCGCGGCCTCTGCCTGTTCGCGGGCGGAAACCTCTCTGATCTGGACCTGGCTGAGCTCGCCCTCGAGTCGAGCAGCGTCGGACTGCGCCGTACGGCACGCATTACTTGCCCGCGCGCGCTCCTCCTCAAGTTGGTCGCTCGTGCTGCTGACTTGGCTTTCCCAGGTCGAACCAAGCGTCTCGAGGCAGACCTTAGCCCCGGTCATGTCCCGTCCCTCGAGCTCCACGGTCCAAGCATCGAGCTCCTTTTTGAGAGCCGGAAGATTCTGGGCGCGCTGCGAAAGCTCCATGTATCGCTCGCGTAGCTGCACGGCCTGATCTCGCTTTGCCTGTATGTCGCGAGCAGCGTCGTCAGCTATGCTGCGGGCGCCCGCGAGTTCTGACACACTAGATACACCTACTGCTGCAAGCACCGGCTTTGCCTCTCGTGCCCAAGCGACTCGCAAAGACTCGTACTGTTGCCGTTTCTCAGCCGCGCCCGCTAGGATCTGCACATCGACGAGATCCTCGATCACAAGATCGAGGGAGCGTTCGGCGTCGAATCGGACCATGGATTCTCCTGTCACTGAGCGCTTCTTCTTTTCGTCGACGTGCGCTTGTATCGAAAGCGCACGCCGGGGCTGCACCGTCACTGAGAACGCTCCGCCAAGCGCAGCTTCAGCGATTCTCAGTTGCTGATCCAAGTTCATTAGGCGATTCACGACGTCGCAGTCCGGCATCTTGCGCTCGGACTGGGCACTTAACTCCACCTCGATCTCGCGCTCGAGCGACCGCATCGAAGTCTGGGTCTTCTTGGCCTCTTTATCCGCCGACTCAGCATCTTCAAAGGTTTTTCGCGCCCGGTCCCACCTCGCGTACGCCTGAATGTCGGCGAGGCGCTTTCGCATCTGTTCTACTTTGTCGAGCGCGATCTTACTGGTTTCGATGCGGCGCTGTGCCTCGGCCGTTTGCTCATGAAGATTGGCCTTCTCCTTCTGACGCTCACGGAGGCGTTCCGCGAGTTGCCGCGTGTTCTCGGCTCGTGCTCGACGGTCTTCAGTCGCCAGCCTTTTCTGGTCGAGCTTCAGACCTTCTTTCTCGAGTTGCTCGCGTTGGAGCTTCCGCTCCACAGCAGCCTCATTACTCGTCGCCCTGTGGTATGCCTCCTTTGCCGTTTCGACGGCACTACGTGCTCTATCGAGTTTCGTCCTTTCTCCCGCAAGATCGCGCTCCAATTCCTCAACCTCGGCATTTTTCAGTACGAGCGCGTTCTTCCTCTCTTGGACCTGACGCCGTAGCTCGTCGATCTTTCTTAGCTCCTCCCGGGCACGATCGAGCTTCTCTTGCGCCTGCTCTCGCTCCTTTGACTTCGCCAACCGGTCCTGCACCCGGCGGACCTGAGTTTCTGCCTCCCTCTTCACTTCTTCTAACTGAGTGAGACGATCCCGTAGGTCACGCACCTGGCTCTCCACGACCTCGGCGTCCCGGAGCTCCTGTCCCATTGATTCGAGCTCCTCGTTCAGCAACTTGAGCTCGTCAGCAACGCTCTTGAATGGCGATGCCTGCCCACGTTTTTTTTGTCCGGTCGCAGTGAAGTACCGATCAACCTCGGCCTGTGCTTGATCTAGTACTTTCTTCACCCTTGGGTCGTGTGCCAAAGCTTGGAGTGCCTTGATGAGACGAACCTTGCCCGAGTCGTCAGGGTCGTTTTCCAAACTTTGCTTCAGGATGTTATCGACGTCCGTCTGCTCCGGGAGGAGCACTTGCCTAATAAAGGTCTGTGGGAGTCCCTTCACTCCGCCTCTGCCGCCCGGCGGAGGTACTCCCCAAGCAAAGATGCCGCGGAGCTTCTCGTCGACCTCTCGGCCGCTGACGTCTGGATCCCATTCGACACCATCCTTCGACACCTCCAAAGAGGCTCGGCCTCGCGTGCTGTCACCAAACTGTTTCTTAACCCGATAGTACCGGCCGCTCGCGTCGGCAAAGACGAGCTGCACCGTCGGGACGTGATCGCCCTGCCAAGGGACATAGCTTCGCGCTTCAGCAGAATTGTATGGGAGAAGCAGGGCAGCGCGGATCGTCGTTGCCAAGGTCGATTTCCCAAGGTCGTTCGGGCCGTGCAAAATATTGAGGCCCGGACCGAACTCCAATTCACAATGCTCGATGCCTTGAAAGCCGTCGACGAGGAGCCGCACGAAACGCACCGTCATGCCCCCCTCTTCGTAGTTTCCGCTTTCCCTAGCTGATAGAGGTGATAAAGCGCTCGGCGTGCAACCTCGGCATCCGAGCCTTTCTCTGCAACTTGCAGTCGTCGAGCGGCTATCTGGAGCGTCTCCGGAAGGCTTGCAAACAACTCCTCAATGTTCTGCATGTCGAGCTCGAGTTGTCTTTCGAGAAGTAGAATGCCGACCCTACCGTGCACTGCCTCCGTGCCCTTCAATTGGCAGAGGATCTGCTCCGCCTCGTCGTATTGTTCCGCGGAGACTGACATCTTCACCTTCAGCTGGAGGACGCGATATACGAGGTCACCGCGATCACGGAGCTTGCGGAGCTCGGTCATGTTTCTAACCGTGCGGGTCTCCCAATCCCATTGTGCCACCCGCACCCTTTCGAGCCGCACCATGCGTCGGCGGTTGATAAACACTAGGGCGACATGCCCCGGATCTTTTTCGCCAAAGCTTGTGGGCTCGGGCGCACCAGGATAGACAGTCGGTACCTGCGCGTCAGGTGGAACGACGCGGAAGCCATGGGTGTCTCCAATGGCGAGATAGTCGAAGCCGCGTTGAGTCACCGCGTCTTTCGCGATCGGGAAATTCGTCTGACAATCCTTCATGTCGAACGTACTGCCATGAACCATTCCGATTCGGATGCGCTCGTCGCCGGGCGCGCGCGCTGGTAACGAAAGAGCGAGATCCTTTTGGGTTGAATAGGAGCGGCACGGGGCAGCGTGAAGAACAGCTTCATCCTTGAGCACAAAAGTGAAGTCATCGTGATCGACAACATGCACGTGCGCCGGGAGCATTCGACGAAATGGATGCGCCGGCTCCCACAGCGATCCAGGAACGATCGGATCGTGATTGCCGGGAAGGAGGAAAATCGGGCGCCGCGAAAAGCGCGAGTTCGAGAGCGTCTTTGCCAGGCCCATCCACCAGTCTTCATTAGGCTTAGCTTCGTCGAAGAGATCTCCTGCACACAGCACCGCGTCCGCTCTGTTCTGCTCCGCCTGACCAAGAATCCGATCGATGACCTCAAGGCGCGCTCGAGAGAGCTTCATAGCGTCTTCTCGCTCGAACTGACGAAAGCGCATCCCCAAGTGCCAGTCGGCCGTGTGCACTAGCGTGAGGGCCACATTATCCTCCTCGCGTCTCATTCGAGCACAAACTTCACTTCGAAAAGGCGCTCGACCTTCGCCGGCGCGTAGCGCCGGTCATGAAGTCGATCGCGACAACGCTGGTAGGTCGCATCATCGCGCCGCTCCAGCCGCTCAATGTCGTGTTCGATTTCCTCCAGCTCTTGCCCGAGCCTTTGGATGGCGCGCTCAGCTTCCTCACGTGCAATGGCGCCCAAGGCTTGATCGCGCTTGCCTCTCTGTACTTCGAGGCGCTGCTCCAGCTCGGTCCGCTTCCGGCGAAGAAGAAGCACGCGGTCTTCAACGTAACGCTCGATCTGCTCCAAGGTTCGGTCGAATCGTGCCTGCTCTGCCTTCGCGAGCTTGCTCTGTTCAAAGAAGAGCGCCTCTTCGATCGCGTCCTCCAGGGCGGCCGAGTCGACGGCAGGTGCGACAAACGTGGAATTAAGATCCCGGATCGGAGACCGCAAGAGCGCACGGCTCGCACCCCACGACAGAGGCTCGTTCTCACCCTCCAAGAGCGCAATCGGAATCAGGTGCTCAACCGGCTCGAGGCTCTCATATCGAACACGAAGGAGCACGAGCCGTCCCCGCGATCCGCAACGATCACGAAGCTCGGCCGCCCCATCGCGGCGCACACTGAACGCCACCTGCAGCACGCCCGAAGCCGCCGCGCGAGCGGCGCTCACGGCCGCTGTCACGAGTGGATGCGCAAGATGTAAGGATTCCTTTCCTTCGACGGCGCCAATCGCGACAGAGATGCCATTCTGGAGCGGGTGCGGCAACATTTCGTCGGGCTCGATGCGGAGGAACTTTGCCGTACCTTGCGCTTCCTGCTGATAACGAGCTCCGACCCGATTTAGGTACGTCACGACAACACGTTCCAGGGAGATGTCGAGCTCAGCTAGAGCTCGCGGCAACTCCTTCTTTCGACGCAGGAACACGCGGCGCACATCCTCATCGAAGTGCGTTTCGATAAGACCCGCCGTCCGCGCGTGCGCCTCCTCGAAGCTGTCACGCTTCTCGCCGATCTTCTCCCGAAGTTGTCGAAGCTCCGTTTCGATCTCCTCGCGAGTGCGTGCATGCTCCCAGATACGTCGAAGGCTCGCTTCGAACTCCGCACCAAGGGCACTCGCGAGCACCTCCGGCTGTTGCTTTCCTGGCTCATGAAGAACCTTGTCCGATGCATCGAGGACCGTGCCAAAGAGTTCGAGCTTTTGGCTGAGAATCTCGAACACAAGACGGTCGGTTTCATTGTCTTGCGCAATGAAATTAATGACGGTGACATCGCGGGTCTGACCATAGCGATGACAACGGCCGATGCGCTGTTCAATTCGCTGCGGGTTCCAGGGCAGATCGTAATTCACAACCGTCTCGCAAAACTGGAGGTTGAGCCCCTTGGCACCGGCTTCCGTCGAGATGAAGACCTTCGATCGCGTGGCGAACTCGTGGATGAGAGCAAGACGCATGGCGATGTCGCGACTCGGGCGAGTACTTGAAGAAAGCTTGTCGCCGACCTGAGCCCACCAATGCTCTAGGGCTTGATGCGCGCGTTGGGAATCGTTGATGCCGCGAAACAGCGTGATTTCTGCGTCCTCGACGAGGCCGCTCCCGACGAAAAGCTCGCGTAGATAGTCTTGGGTTACGAGCGATTCAGTGAAGATGACCATTTTGCCGCTGCCCTGTCCTGCACACGCGCGGTCGAGCACGAGTCGAAGAGCTTCGAGAAGAGCACGTGCTTTGCTGTCTCCACCGAGCTCCCGAGCACGCTGGATGAAGTCTTGCACCCGAACGAGCTCGGCGCGGATCTTCTCCGGGGGGAAGCGAGCTCCCATGTCCTGATCCTTGGCAACGTCCTCGTCCGTAGAAAAGAGCTCGCCAGGTTCCTCGTCGTCAAAGTCGGCGAGTAACGCGCGTGAATCCTCATCGTCCTCAGCAGAGACCCCCTCCGGCTCGAGGCTTCGACGCAGCCGCGCCGCCACTCGCTCTAGGCTTTCGGCCAGCGCGCGCGAGGAAGACGCCATGCGCCGATGGAATGCAATGAGCAAGAGGCGGCGATTATTGCCCCGGAACCCGGCAAGGCTCGGTTCAAGGAGATATCGCGTCACGTCTTCGTACAGGCGCGATTCGTCCGGGCTCATGCGGTACTCGAACAGCCGCGCCTGCCGGCCGACAAATGGCTTTGACAGAAACTCCTGTGCCTGCCTCCGAAGGGAGCGCTTCAGGACAACGTCAATCCGGCGGCGGAGCTCGTGCTCTTGGCCCTCGGCCAGAATTCGGTCGTCGTTGTCGCAGAATATCTGACGGAACGTGCGGAAATCTCCCAAGAGTGTTCCGGTCGGGTCGACGTACCTCACGAGAGCCCATAATTCGGCCAGGCTGTTCTGAATTGGTGTGGCGGTGAGGAGGAGAACTGGCGTTCCGCTAGAACGGACGAGCTCAAAGACGCGCCACGCGGTACGGGCGACTGCGACGTCCCGTCGCCATTCGCCCGTCGCGTCCATCCGTTTGTACAAACCGCCAAAGACCTCATGCGCTTCATCGATTACGACCAGATCGAACGCCGCTGATGCAACGGCCTGACCCTTCTCGCCACCCGCGAACTCGCGGCCGATCAGGAAGACACCCTCGCCGTCGAAATCAGCTACCCCGTCTCTCGCTTCAATGCCAAACAGCGTATAGAGCTCTTGACGCCACTGACCGAGGAGGGGTTTCGGCGCGATGAGAAGAATGCGTCGTGCCCCTTCGGCGCGGAGCTGCGCGATAACTAGGCCCGCTTCGATGGTCTTCCCGAGACCTACCTCATCAGCAAGGATGCAGCCGCCATCAGCGAGTCGGGAGAGGGCGAAAATGACCGCGTCAACTTGGTGGGGGTTTGGATCGATTTTGGCCGCACGTTGAGGTGCTGCGAAGCGGCGATGTTCGTCGGCACGACGTAGCCTGACGAGCTCCTCCGCTTCGTACCGCCACTGGATCGCGTGAAGGTTCATCTCCCTTGTCCCCCACCTTCTTACATCTCTGTCGCCAATCGTAGCACCTGGCAATGAGAGGTGGCTGCGGCGGCGCGCTCACCAATTCGGGGATTCTGCCAGCCGCTGAGACTGCTGCGGGTGTCGTCGAGCCCTTGCAGATTCATGATGTTATCAATCGTTACGAAGCGAAGGATAATCGCTGTTGAATCACCTTCCATGGATATGTCTTCTTACAATTTGGATGGGCTGAGCAGCCGACGAAGGGCTCGGCGGTGCTCACTTGAACAACACGCACAGGTGAGCCGCAATCGCATTTCGCACCCAACTGCCCCATCGCTGCGCGCAATAGCCCGAGGCTTAGCGATGCCCGCTTCCCACAGCTAGGGTTTTCGCACTTCAGGAAGGGCGCTCGTTCTCCGAAGTAGAGTCGTCGCGCCCCGCCACAGACGTCGCAAACGGCCGCGGAGGGAGGCATCAGTTGACGAACCGTTTCACCAAGAGGATCGAACCGCGGCCGGTCGTTCCCAACATGTCGCGCCTGGTGTTCGCTCATTTGTTGCTTCGGCTGGGGAATGCCAATACGGTCGGTTCCACCTAAGGAGTCGGCGTCCGCAGGAGGTGGCAAAGCATTCGCTTTGGCGCCCGCGCGAACTTGAGTCTCGGCACGAGACGTGCTCTCTGCAGTTCCCACGTCTGCGCTTGTCCACCTCGACCTTCTTCCCTTTGGCTTGGACCCTGAGGCAAAGGCGAATAGCTCCTCAATTGAATCGTAACTATTCAACCATTCCAGGCGTAACTCGGACGCCCGACGGACGATTTCCTCCTGCGTCTCCATTTTTCTTGTCGTTCCCGCTTCGTTCGCGACTGCCCCTAACGGATCGATGCCGAGTTCTCCAAGCCGCCGCGTAACCCGCGCAACCTCACTGGCCCGGTCGCGGAAGAAAGCGCTTCCTCGGATCCGTACGAACCGCCAGCCCAGACGCTCGAGAATCGATTGGCGCTGTAGATCCCTGTCGAGATTTTCGAGTGTATGAAATCGTTCGCCATCACACTCAATGGCAGCACGTCCTAAAGTTCCATCGACAACAAGGTCGAGTCGATAAGCTCCAACTTCGACCTGGGGCGTCACCCGGTAGCCCTTTTCAACGAGCTCGCGAAAGACGAGCCGCTCGAATTCAGACTCGGTCTTATGTTCCTTTTCGATAAGATGACGCCAAGCCGTGGGCGCCAACGCATGGGTCAATAGCTCACGCCGCAAATCGCCGGGTTTTAGGTCCATCTCCGGGTCCACCGAATACACCACCCACAGCTGGTCCTTCGCACGGCTTGCCGCGACGTTGTACCGCTTCTTCATATCTGCTCGGTCCGACTTCCGAAGTGGTCCGTCGCCTTCCGAGGAATCCACCATGGACAGGAACACTACGTGGCGTTCATCGCCCTGAAAGTGTGCTGCCGTGCCGCACAACACGCGACGCTGGGTGTATACAGCAGGGTCGAGATACCGCCGGAGGAGGCTGTCGATTGCGCGCGCCTGCTCGTCGCCCAAGAGGCTCATCGCTCCGAGTTCTGAATGCCGATAGTCTGGATGCTCGGAAGCTGCGACCATGAGTGACGCGACCTCGAGAGCCTCGACGTAGTTGAGTTTGCCAGTTGAGCGAGTGCCTCCCGCCACACGGTGCGCGATTACGGGTGGAAACACGCCCGCAGAGGCACTTTCTCGAATCGGACGGATTTCTCCGTGGTACGAAAGATGGTTGCTGAATGCGATTATGTCGGGCACACACCGAAAGTGTTCTATGAGCCGTATGAGCCCGCCAGGAAAGGAGCGATGGGCAATGGCATAGGCTGAGTCCTGCCCATCAAATAGCCGCTTGTCACTAAAACCGTCCAACCATTCGTCCTGGAGCGCTCGAACGCTTTCAAGGCGGCGTTGCATGTCGATAGGAGTTACCTGCTCATCATCTCCGACGACGATAACCTGCTTGCCAAGCGTAAATGCTACAAGCGACGCCAGGCCGCACTGACTCGCCTCATCTAAGATCACCACATCGAACAGCTTGTTGCCGGGAACAAAGCTCTGGGCTATGCGCACCAACGGCATGATCCAAACTGGTACTGCTCCTCGCGCGATATCGAGTTGCTTTCGCGCCGCGCGCTCGAGTTCCGGAGCTCCCCTGCCCGTTCCCTTTCCAATTTTGCCAACGAGTTCTACCCAGGAAGTAAGTGCTCTGTGCTCAGCAGGACGCGTACGTCGACATTGCGACGCCCAGGCGAGGTTTTCAACCAGCGTGCGCGTAACGATTTGCAGTCGATCTTTGAGTTGGCTGACTTCTCTCTGAAGGCTGTCGGGGTCAAGGTTCGAACGCCGATCCAGCTCTTGGACAAGTTGCCGATACAGCCAGGCCCGTTCGGGGTCGCCGGGCAGATCAGGTCCGGTGTGTACGCCGCTTCGCAAACGCATCCGAGAAACCCATTCGGGTGCGGACGGTTCTAACTTCGAGAAAAGTAGAGAACGTTCTGCTAATCGACCCTGGATGAGCCGGAGCCGGCGGAGCTCATCAAAGGCCACTTGGTAACGCTCAGGCGAACGGCCCTCAAGCGCTGAAAGTGCTTCTGCTGCGGCGCGCGCCTCTTTTCGTCTTTGCAAGCATTCAATTGATTGACGCAGCGGTGCGGTCAGGGCTTCGCGACTCCTTTCCTCCAGGACCCACTCAATGCATGGAAGGACAATGTCTTGAATAGCTCGTGCGATCCGCCGAACTTCAGCATTCGGTGGTTTCGTTTCAGTCTGAACGTGAAACGCTACCCATGGCACCCCTAACTTCCGCAGTTGCGCTTCCGCCGGGGCCCATACGGAGGTCGGCCAAGACAGCCATGCAAGCAGTTCGGGTAGCCGCGCAAGTGCAGCCTCTTCCGGATATCGGTGCTCATCAGCTGTCAATGGCAATCCCGCGGGCGCCAGAGTCTTGTCCCAGCGCCGGCGGAGCTGCTCTCGCAGCAAGTTTAGGCGAAGCTGATCCCGAACTGCTTGTATCTGTGAAATGGACCGCGGCTTTTGACCATTGACGGCGCATTCCCGCACGATCAGCTTCCAAGAGGCCTTTCCAATCAGCGAAAAGAAACCAAAGCCGCCACCACCTAGTGCGTGCGCGAGCATCTCCTCCGCGGCTTCCAATCTCGCAGACAAATCACGCTCGGGGCTCATTTCTACGTCGTGATCTAGAAGTGCCTTTTTGAGCCCTGCAATCTCGGTTGCTGCGGTCTCAATGAACTCGGCAACACTACGCCAGGGGGCATCATGAGGCGTTCCCAGGAGCGCGGCATTCGCCAACACATGTTTCCAATTACCTGCTTGTTGAAATGATTCTACGATTTCATGAAGACAACTCGCTAGCTGCCTTAAATCCGCTGTGGATACCGACGCAAGTAGTTTCTTGAGATGGAATTTGACCTCAGGCGCAGTCGGCATGGGCTCGCTAATCGTTCGAACCACTGCTTCAAAAGCCTGAGGTGGAAGAAGCTGCGTCTTCTCTGGTAGGCCCCGAGTGATCTCGGCTTTATCTTCTGGAGAAATCTCCCAGCAAAGCCGATACAGTCGAGCGCAATCCTCGAGAGAAAGCGGCAGCGGTAATCCTGGCGTCAGCGGTCCCGGAAGCCATCCCTGCTCGGAGCCTTCCTGCGCAACTCGCCGCGCTGCTTCACTCGGATGAAAGCCCCTGCCTGCGATAACAATGTCTTCGACCTCGGCAGCAATAGCGGTCCGTAGATCGCGTTGCTTAAGCTCAAGGCGCTTGAGGAGTTCTGTCCGTTCTTGTCCATATCGCTCTGCAGCCCGTTCGAATACGTTCGCCCCGGACATCAGTCGACTTGCAATGCCGCGAACCGCTTGCTTCAGTTCGTCGCGACTCTCGCGGTCACTATCAAGAACGCTCACGCACAAGGATTGAAGCTCAGGAACGACTTGACTTCGCAGCACGCGAAGCGCCTTGGACTTCTCTGCCGCCACGAGCACACTTTTGCCCTGCGCCAAGAGATGGCCAATGAGGTTGGCGATGGTGTGTGTCTTTCCAGTGCCCGGCGGCCCCTGGACCAGTACAGCGCCCGTGGCAGCGAGACGCCGAGCGATTTGCACCTGCGCCTCGTTTGCAGGCTTGGTGAAGTACAGGTCCGTATCCCAAAACTCGAAGACGCGTTCCTCGAATGTCTCGACCACCTGAGCAGCTTCCACCTCCGGATGGCCACTGACGGCGAGTTCGACACCGATCGGAAAGGACTCCAACCCTGGAAGTTTCTCGAGAAAGGCGTCGATTGCTCCCCTTAGCCCGGTGGGTCGTGGCACGAGAAAGAGCACAGGCTCGCGATACAGACGACCGTTTTCGGACGGGATAAGGTCCACTCCAAACTGAATTACCTCGTCTGAAATGCCCAGAATGGCAGCCAAATTCTTGAGGAGGGCATCCAGGTCTGGGCCACCCAACAAGTTCAACGTGCCCAAGTCTGCGGCGCGATCCACCAGCTCGCGGCATAGTCTGCGACGGTCACCGTCGAGGCTGCTAATGACCGAAAGCAAATCTGAGTACAAAAACGGCAGCCCCTCAACCCTTACGAACTGTAGTTGCGTACTCGCTTGATCGAAGCGAAGTTCAATTTCCTGTAGCAATAAGGGGTGCCGGATAATGGCACAGCCATCCGGCGGTTTGTAGACAAGGTGGCCCTCTCCTAACAGCAGGCGGACGTTCTCACCATCTCGCTGCAGTCGCGCCCATACGGCGAGACCATCGTCGAAGACTGCCTTTGCTTCGCGCGCAGGCTTCTCGGCTTCCGTCCAGGCAGTACGTATTGCGAGCCATTGGTCCCAAGCGCGTTGTCGAGCGAGGTCATCAATGAATTGATCGACAAGGCCATCCGAGTGCGCTCGCTTCATCTGAACATCTGCGGAGCGAAAAGGATCTTGCCAGCCATCCAACAGCCAATTGCGCAGGATAAGCGGAGGCTCTGGGCAGTCGGAAAGCCTCGTCTGCCTCACCGATAAGATGACGCCGTCCGTGGCCTCCTCATCGGAAGCTCCCAGTCTCGATTGAATGGCGGCGGATCTGGGCAGATCGGCAAGCGAGAGTTTCCACTCGACTCCGTCCAGGTTTCGGCGCGTTTCAGAACCGAGTTCGTCGAATCGCCTCAAGTACTCGAACAGGCGGCGGATCCGGTCGCGTAAATCCGCAACCGCGTTCGCTTTCCGCCCTTCCATGAATCCCCCTCGTCCTCTTACGCCAGCAGGTTAACTGACCGCTGCATTCCAGTCGTGTTCTTAGTCCCGCTGCTTAGGAACGTTGCCATACGTCTCCATTGCGATGAGCGGCAAACGCGTCGACTGTTCGAAGCAAGCATATACGTAAACCCGTACTTGAACCCACTGCCCGGCCACTTAGACGGTTGGATCCGTAGTCGGAGGCGCGAGCCAACGATTGGCAGTGCGGACATTTAGAGACGGCGTTGGCCCGCGTCGATACTCCAAGGCGTCCCTGTGAAGCCAGGAAAATGGCTCTCGAGGCTCGGAAACTGGCCTCGTTTAGTCAAAGGGAGCAGCTAGTCCCTTCGGAGAATGCGCACTTCGAGAATCAATAGCGTCACCCGCGGTTCTCATTTCGGCTCTGGAGGAAAATGCCAACAGTCAGGCTCCGGCAAGTTGACCCATGTGTCATGATGAGCTTGTGCGCACCGTGAGCGACACGATTGAGCTGTCGGCTTCCGATCTCTCCCAGTTTCTTGGCTGCCATCACCGGACTGCTTTGGACCTTCAAGTGGCGGTCGGTCACCGAGCAGCGCCTTCGTGGGCGGATCCGGTGCTCGCCATCCTTCAGGAGCGCGGGCTCGATCATGAGCGCAGGTACGCGGATGCGCTTCGTAGCCAAGGCCTTCGCATCAGCGACCTGGCGGAAGTGGAGCGAGAGGACGCCGTGTCCCAGTCACTCGAAGGCATGCAGGCTGGCTTCGACGTGCTCCTCCAGCCAGCGCTCCACACCAGCCGCTGGTTCGGTAAACCAGACATCCTTCGTCGAGTGGAAACGCCGAGCAACTTCGGCCCGTGGTCATACGAGGTCTGGGACACCAAGCTGGCCAAAGAAACGCGGGGCGGGACGATCCTCCAGCTCGCCCTCTACTCCGCGCTTCTTCAGAACGTGCAGGGCACGCTCCCCGAGAGCTTCCACGTCGTCACGCCGGATCCCGCCAACCCTGTCCAAAGCTTTCGAGTCCTCGATTTTGCCGCGTACTTCCGCCTCATCCGCGCGCATCTCGACGAAACGTCGTTCAAGGACCCGGTGGCGCTTGTTGCCGCCAACTATCCCGAGCCGGTTGAACACTGCGAGGTCTGCCGATGGCGCATGGCTTGCGACCTGCGACGGCACGATGACGACCATCTCTCGCTGGTGGCGGGCATCTCTCGCCTTCAGACCCGCGAGCTTCAGGCGGCCGGGGTCAACACGCTTGCGCAACTCGGCTCACTCACCCTCCCCCTGCCCTTTCAACCTCGCCGCGGCGCGATCGAGACGTACGTCCGCGTCCGCGAACAAGCGCGCGTCCAGCTTGACGGCCGAACGCGGAACGCGCCCGTCCACGAGCTGCTGCCGCTCGACGGATTCGATCACGGGCTCGCGCGTCTTCCAGCACCTGCCGCCGGCGACATCTTCCTCGACCTCGAGGGCGATCCTTTCGCGCGCGATGGCGGGCGCGAGTACCTGTTCGGCCTCGCGTTGGGTGATCCCAGTGCTCCGACCTATCGCGCGCATTGGGCGCACTCGGATTCCGACGAACGGTGGGCGTTCGAGGCCACCATCGATCTGATCCTCCAATCGTGGGCCTCCGATCCGGTGATGCACGTGTATCACTATGCTCCCTACGAACCGGCTGCGTTCAAACGACTGATGGGCCGGCATGCGACGCGCGAAGCAGACGTGGATCGCATGCTCCGCGCGGGGGTGTTCGTGGACCTTCACGCCGTCGTGCGGCAGGCGCTCCTCGCGAGTGTGGAGGACTACTCGATCAAGAAGCTGGAGCCGTTCTACGCGTTCACGCGGACGGTGAAGCTCGAGGATGCCAGAACCAACCTGCGGCTCGTCGAGCGCGCGCTCGAGCTCGCCGACACCGAGGCGATCACGGCGGATGTCCGCTCGGCGGTCGAGGGATACAACCGAGACGATTGCATTTCGGCGTGGCGCCTTCGGGACTGGCTGGAGCAGCTCCGAGGCGAGGTCGAGGCACAAGGCACCCCGATTCCACGGCCGAAGGCGGAGGATGGCGCTCCCTCGGAGAAGATCGGCGAGCGTGAGCGGCGCGTCCAGGAGCTGCGCGCAAAACTGATTGCCGATGTGCCCGGGGACGCAAAGCAACGCAGTGACGAGCAGCACGCTCGATGGATTCTAGCGTACCTGCTCGACTGGCATCGCCGTGAGGACAAGGCGCCCTGGTGGGAGTTCCATCGGCTGCGCGATCTTCCCGGGGACGAGCTGCTCGACGAGCGGGCTGCGATCGCTGGGCTCCAGCACCTCTCGCGACCTGGCGGCACCAAGAAGTGTCCGATCGATCGCTACTCATTTCCGCCGCAGGAGACGGATGTCGGCGAGGACGACGAGCTTCATCTCCCCGACCCGGACGGAACCACACTCGGGACGGTCGCGAGCATCGACCTCAGCGGCCACACGGTCGATATCAAGAAGCGAGGTGACCAGGCGAATGTTCATCCGACGGCAGTTTTCGCTCACTCGGTGATCAACTCGGATGCACTCGCGGAGTCCGTGCTGCGCATTGGGCAGGACGTCGTTGACCACGGCATGACGGCTGCCACGCGATATCGAGCGGCGCGCGATCTGCTCCTCCGCCTACCGCCGCGATTGCGAAGCGGCGTCTTTGAAATCCAGGCCGGCGAAAGCGCGGTTGAGTTTGCGACGCGAATCGCGACCCAGCTCGATCACACCGTGCTTCCCATTCAGGGTCCGCCGGGTTCTGGGAAGACTTATACAGGCGCGAGGATGATCTGCGAGCTGGTCCGACGGGGCCTGCGCGTGGGCGTCACCGCCGTGAGCCACAAGGTGATCAGCCATCTGCTGAAGGGCGTACAAGATGCGGGAGCGAAGTCCGGACAAGGACCGGTCGCCTGCCTTGCGAAGGTGTCCGACAAGAGCAAGACACCGCCGCCCGTCGAGGAGGTTGAGGACAACAACGAAGCCCTCGAGCGCCTCCGCAATGGACGCGCGCAGGTCGTCGGCGCAACGGCGTGGTTCTGGGCTCGACCCGAAGCATTCGAGGCGGTGGACGTTCTCTTCGTCGACGAGGCGGGACAGATGTCGCTCGCCAATGTCATCGCCGCGTCCCAAGGTGCGAAGAGCCTCGTCCTTCTCGGGGATCCTCGGCAGCTCGAGCAGCCGCAGCAAGGCACCCATCCCGAGGGGACCGACGTGTCCGCGCTCGAGCACGTGTTGCGCGACCATCGGATGATGCACGAGCACCAGACCATGCCCGCGGACCGCGGTATCTTCCTACCCGAGACCCGGAGATTGGCGCCGGCGATTTGCCAGTTCACGTCCGAGCTGTTCTACGAAGGCCGGCTCCATCCCCTCCCCGGCCTGGAGCGACAGGTGCTCACCGAGGCGGCGCCGTTCGATGGAGCCGGCCTGTGGCTCATGAGAGTGCCGCACGAGGGCAACCAGAATTCCTCGCGCGAAGAGGCGGAGGTCGTGCAGCGAATTGTCTCCAAGCTCCTGGCCGGAGCACAGTGGGTTGATTCGCACGGCGCCCTAAAGCCAATCACGCCGGACGACATCCTCGTTGTCGCGCCATACAACGCGCATATCGCCCTGCTCGAGGCGCGCCTCGGTCCGCAGTTCCGAGTCGGCACCGTGGACAGGTTCCAAGGACAGGAAGCGCCTGTGGTCATCTACTCGATGGCCACCTCTACCCCGCAAGACGCCCCGCGCGGAATGGAGTTCCTCTATAGCCTCAATCGGCTGAACGTCGCCACCTCGCGCGCCCAATGCGCTTGCATCCTCGTAGCAAGCTCCCGCCTCTTCGAACCCGAGTGCAAAACCCCGCGGCAAATGCAACTCGCTAACGCGCTCTGCCGCTACGCCGAGCTCGCCCGCGCCGTCACGCTATCCTCGCGAGACCTCTTGTGTGACGAGGACTGAGACAGTCTCGCTCTCCTACGTCCTCTGTCTAAGGCGTCCCTGCGTACCGCGAATTGTCCCGTCGTATGCGATGCAGTCGAAACGTCTGCTCAAACGAGACGCGCCTGTGGGAGCTTTGAGGAGGTCATGGTGGAATCGCGTCTCAGACGTCCACCAGATAGTCGATCCAGAGCTTGCCCTTAGAAAATTTCGAAGGCGCGGCCTCTTGAAACTGCTTTCGCTTTGGACTGCTAACGAGCGGACACCAAGAGCCAGAAACATGGCCGGCAGGGCTTGAAAGCTGGCCCTCCTTCACTCCTTCCGCGCGAAAGTCGATTAAGCATCAAGCACTGACTGCGTGTCTTTCATTCACGCGAAGTGGTCTGCCTGTCTGTGGTTGTAGCGGCGTCCTATGCCACGGAAGGCGTGACCGCCTTGGAGACCGAACCTTCAGCGCTGCAATCTGCGACCGGCGTCCTCCACCGCGCTCAGCCTTGTGCTAAAAGATCGCTCCCGACGAAGGGACGAAAGGAGGAGTCGGCCAACTGAGCAGCCTTACCAGCACCGCGCTGATCACGATGAGCGGGCACTGCTGATCACAATCGTCGGAACTCGCGTCGACCGCGCAATTGCCCGTGAGTGCTCGCGTTAGATACGTCTGACCCACTGCCCCACAAAGCAAAGAAGGTACTATGAGTGATTCATTTGGCAGCGACATGCTGCATATACCCTGGGCTGACCTCGGGCGGCTTCATTGCGCCATCATTGACGCATCGACCGTCGACCTCCTTGTCAATGGAAACCATGCGAGGGTCTTAAACGGGAAGTTCCCAAATGACATCCGCCGAGCGCAGGCGGTAATGGACACAATATTAACGGACTCCTCTAATCTCACCCTTCTTAACGCATTGGCGCAATTCGTCGCGTACGATCATCTTTGTGTCGACCGCCGAGCGCTTTCTAGCCTAGGATTAACTCATTTGAATTCGCTGGATGACGATTCGAGGAGTGTGTTTTCGCGAGCATTGAAGACGACTGATTTCCCAGTGGAGGTTGTTCTCGATTTGTACCGCGGAATTGTTCAGGACGGCGAGCCATACTGGCAGGCCTTCGGAATCAAGGACAAAAACGACGAGTGGTTCATTGGCGAAGATAAGACTTACTTTGACCTAATTGCCGATGAGGCTACGCGAACCAGCCGTTCCTGGCCAGGACAATTCGATGTCTCTGATCAACACTCGGGGATGCGCGCTTACCTCTACGCCGAGATGGCAGCACAAGCGCGAGTACCGGCGGTCCTGCACCCGGCACGAATCCAGATCCTTGAAAGTGTTGGATGTCAGCTTCGAGCGGATGCGGTCCAAATCGTGGAGCACAAGATGCAGCAGGACTTTGTGCTGAACGCCAACAGCCAGCTTGAAGACCTTCTCCAGAACGTGCGCTTCGAGATGCCCTCGGTAGGTGCCTACATTATCGCCGTAGCGAAGGAGAACCGGATATCGTTGCTTGAAGCGGCCGTGATGATCCACGATAGCAAAGAAGCGCAAGCATTTCGCAAATGGCTTTGGACGCTTCACGAAGCAGCTATGAGCGGCCCTGCCACCCTGATCAACTCCTCAGCTCTAAAGGAGCTAGAGACGGCGTGTCGCAATTGGGCTACCAGCTTTGATCCTAATGTCGGAGTTTATTATCAAATCAGGAAAGTGGATTTCTCAGCTATTCCACGAATCGGGTGGCTAATCAAACTCGCCGGGATCGCGGCGATGACCAGCAAGAGGGTAATCGATCCAATTATCGGTTCACCTGGGCTTCACCTGCAGTTCATCGCAAGAATGACTCGACTCGTTCCGGCAGTGGGCACGCTTGCGACGACTGACCAGAAAGAAGCGCAGAACCCGGCAACGCCATCCCATGGCAAGATCTCTGGTGGTGCAGAACAGGCTTGAGAGTTTTGATCATCCGGTGGGGATCTTGCGCTCGAGTATCGTGATCGAAGTCGTCGTCAACCTGGCAGGTTGAAGCCGCCCTCGCCCTTTGTCCTAGCGAGCTTCTCTGTCCGCTCGTATCGCTTGGCCTGCCTACGTCATCGAGTTCCTGCCCCACAACTGGGATCACTACGGATAGGTGGCTCTCTTCAGACACCGACCCCCAACCGCTAATCGAGCAAGGCGTCAACGACATCGCGCCGCGGACTCCCTGGTTGGAATCTGAGGCGAAGAGTCTGCCGCCCCGGAACCCGTGCTCGAAAGCCAGGTCGATGGCCGGACCATCGGGCTGGAAACCACTGCCGTTCGGGGTGGGCTTGAACAGCCCGCTCGCGATCCGCTGCCCTGTCTTGTCGAAGATCACCACATCCGGCGTGAACGGGTTCCGCGGCGAAAACTTGCCCCCGAAGGCCGGAAGTTCGTTGTTGTTGCAAGCGCCGAGCAGACCGGTCCCCGATTGGATCACCAAGACGCGGAAGTTTTCCCCGCTCCCTTGGAACGCGATCCCCGTCGGGAAGTTCAAGTCCTTTGCAAACACCTCGACCCTATAGCCCTCGGGAAGGACAGTGTCCTCGCCGTTTCCCAGAGCGTCCAGCCGTTCGCAGTCGCATCGACGCCTTCGCCAAAGGCGTTATCGCCTAATCTATCTGTTACTAGACAACTTACTCCCTGAGTGCGATTGCACTTGACATCCAGTCTAGCCTCGCAAACCCTTCAGGCGCGAGGCTCGGACGCTCAGGAGGCCGAATGTCGGGGAGGGCAATCTGAATGAGTAATTACATCCAGGTAGGTTCGAGCTATCAATACACGCCCCGTTAAGAACACGTCGCAGAGAAAAGGAGAGCGATTATGCTACGTCGGAAGCGGATTAGCTGGTTTGCCGCATTTCTCGGCGCGCTCGTTGTGTTTGCCGGCAGCGGGCGGGCCGCCGATATCTGCGGGACCATTTCCAAAACACTGACCATCACCGAGGATAGCCAACTGGTCGATGACGTCACTTGCGCCGTCAATGACGCCCCCTGCATCGCCATAGGTGCGCCGAATGTGACGCTGGAATTAAACGGCTTCACCATGACGGGACAGGCCGACCCGCAAACGGCTTGCAACGGCGGAGGCAGCGGAGCGGAGGTAGGGATTGATGTCAACACGCAAATGGGCGTTGCCATTCGTGGACCTGGTCTAGTTAAACAGTTTCGCGGGCATGGCATCCGGCTCTTCAATAGCACCGGGGCCACACTCACTGGCGTGACCATCTCCACCAACTGCTTCTCCGGAATTTTCGTCTCCGGCGGGTCCGACCACCACGTCCACGGTAACGTTGCTGTGCGCAATGGAAATGCCAGCAATCCCTGCGGCGGCATATGACTGGCTGGCGGCGCCAGCCGCAACCGGGTCCGTGGGAACCGGCTTGGTGGAAATGGAATCGTGGAGCAGGGGAACAACTTCGGCATCGGTCTCGTCACGGCCAGCGATACCGGCAACGTGATTGAGGACAACGCTGTTCTCGGGAATTCGAATGGAATATTTCTGGCTGCGGGAGTCGCCGGAAACACCATCCGTCGAAACCTGATCGTCGGCAACACTCCAGTGCAAGTAAGCCTTGACCACCCTTCAGCAAGCGGGGTTGATATTAAGAATTTGGCTGACGACGGGGCCAATCTGTTCCGAGGCAACCGTTGCCTCACTGCCATCAATGCGCCTTGCCCGGCGCTCGGACGTCCGTCAAGTCCGTGAGAGCCGCGACGAGACTCTGAATTGCCGTCGAGCCTGCGCCCCCGAGGCCCGTGCCGTAGTCAGTGTTACGGCAGCGGCCACCTAAGGCCGCATGGTGGGGATCACCAACTCCTCGCTCGGCTTGTTTGTCCACCCTGCCGCGCCGGACGAGGCGGCGATATCCCGCGTCGAGGCCGGGCGTGGGCTTGAGTCGATGTTGCCGTCGCCCCCAACTGGCGAGCCGATGAACGCGCCCAGGGTTTGGCTCGTCGAGTCGCTAACGGTGCAGAGCACCTGAGCGAAGTTGTTGACGCCTTGGCAGATGGTGGAATTGCCCGGCAGCTCGCCTCCAGGTGCGACCAGCCGCTGATAGCCGAGCGCGTCGCTGCCGACGAAGCCGTCACTCCTTGCGGTAGCGTCGCTGATCCAACCGACGACGACACCGGAATCGTTGATGCCGCGGGTGTTGGTACCGACGGCGATCTTGATGCGGTCGAGGAAGGGCACGAGCTCGCGCTTGCCCTGGGTGATCGTCCGCGGCTGCCAAACGAAGCCGTAGCGCCCGATGCTGGAATCCTGTCCGTTGCCGGTGATGCGGCCGAACGTATTCATTCCCTGCGTGATGGTGAAGAGCGATCCAGGAGGCGTCGCGTCGGTAAAGGTGTCGGTGTCGGGATCGTAGATGAACCCCGCAGTCGGGGTGCCGCCAATGCCGTAGCTGTATCCCGTGATGAGTCCGGAGCTGGCGATGGCCCGCCCCTCGGTGTTGGCCCAGCCCGGGCGCGAGAAGAGCGTGTACGTCGATCCGCGCAGGATGAACCCCTGCCTGATATCCGAGACGGTACGGGCGTTGCCGGTGATCACGCCATCATTGTTGATGCCAAGAGCGGACACCTGAAAACCCTCCGGTGGCGGCGGCAATGGCGTGAAGGTGCCGTTCCAATAGATTCCGGCGGTACCGTCCGTCGTGTTCACAGCCGCCTGGCCTTTGTCGTTGATACCCCACGCGCTACTGACCGTTGCCCCTGGAATGACGATCTCCGTCCACTGATAATCCTGCGCTCCCGCCAACCCCGACAAAAGTAGCGACAGCATGCCCACGACTACGCACGGCACTCGGCTTTGCATTTTGAACCCTCCCTAAGAGCTCCCGCCATCGTGGTTTCGCTCCGAGTATCTGTCAATATCCGCGCTCGGTTAGAGCAAGTTATTTGACTCGCGCGTGCAGAAGGCAGGCAGGGCATCGAATGCAACACAACAAGAGGCATCTCGCGGTGGCGTTGCTCGCAGTACCGATCAATTTTGCGGTCGGAACTGAACCTTCGTCCTTGGCGATGGGTGACTTCACGGTCGATTTTCGTGTAACAATCGGGTGTCTGTTCAAGAGTGGTGCGCGGCGCGGTGCCCGCGAGACGCATGTCTATGTTTCACCGGATTCCGACGGGCCCCAAATCGGGTACCTTGCCCGGTATCGCATGCCCCCTTCGCGCCGGCTGGGCTCCAGGCGCCGAGTGAAATGACGTCAAGCGAATAACTGACTTGTGAGCCAAAGGCTGGGTATAAAGCCACCAGGGCTCAACCTACAGCCCGAAAGCCGAGGGGAAATGGTTGACTTGCCGCACGGCAGATGGCTCATCGCGCATCGGTGCCTGCGGTGTGCGAGCGCACCCGTACGACATGAGCCCTGACGACGCGAGAGGCGATGGAATGCTCCGGTTTCTCATCGTGCTATTTCTGGCGCTCGCCTGGCACAACCCTGTCTTTGCCCAGGTGGACCCGGAAGAGCGGCGGATAGCCGATTGCATCGATCGCTACAACACCGACGTCCCATTTCGCGCCAGCGCGGCGGCGAACATCCCGGAAAACCCGGGCCTCGTCGTTCTTCTCCGGGCCCTGGGAGGAACGAGCACGGCCGACGGGCTCGAGACCGCCGATCCCAATCACTTCGGCACCGGGGGACGGCTCGATGCCGATACGCTGATCACGCTCAGCCGCTCGGGCCACACCCGCATCGGCATCACGGCTGGACTCTCGGGCCTGACGTACTGGGTGCCCGATCGCAGCGTGGCCTATGGCGGCGAGCTCCGGCTCGGGATCGGGCGGCGGCGCTACGGGGTACCGGTTTTCGAACCGGCGTTCCTCCGGCTGCTGCAGCCCTCGACTTGCCGATTCGAGCGAATGGATCTGACGATCGACCTGGTCCGCTGGCGTCTCCTGGGGCTGACGGATCTCATCTCGCCCGAGCGCCCGAAGACCCTCGTCTCCGGCATCGGGCTCATCGTTCCCTCCCAGCGCATCTCGTTCGAAGGTTGGGGCTGGAAGTGGTCCCTTTCCCTGCTGGACTTTCGCCTTGCGCCCAGTTTCCATTGGGGCGCCAGCGGATCACTGGAATGGTCGCTCAGCGCGCTCGTGCTGGGCTTGAACGCGGGTGCTCATTTCGCACCGGACCTGCGCGGGTTTGCCACGCTGAGCGCGGGCGTTCGGTTCGAGGTCCTCGAAGGTTGGTCCCCGGGCTCGTGATGGCGCCGGCATTGAGATCTGCGATGGCTCGCTCAACGCACATTTCGATTTGTCTCGCCGCGGTCGCGATCATCGCGCTCGTCGCTTGTCCCAAGCCCACCACGGAACCGGCGCGTCCCACCTTCGAGCGCGCCCCGATTCGGCGCTACGATCTCGTGCGGCGCGGATACGATCACAACGGATTCGCCCTCAATCCCCAATTCGGCTGGCACTTCAACCGCGAGAACGGCTGCGTCAACAGCGACACGGCGAGCAACCCCACGACGTGCTCATGGCGCTTCAGCGAAGACCATGTGCCCACCGTTACACCGTGCAACACGCTCATCGTCGATCCAGACTTTTCCAACCAATGGTCAACGTGGATGTTTGGGATCACCTGCTCGGACAGCCCTATGCTCTATACCGGGCACATCAATTGGGGCGACTCCTACCGCGGGGCGGTCACCTACGAGGGATGGCTGAGCTGGGACGAATACGCTCCCGATAACGATTACAACTTCCTGCTGGAAACCGACGCACAACACGGACCTTCTTCGGAATCGGTGATGGGCGTCGAGATCGACGAGCGCGAGATCCGCGACTTCAGCACGGCGTGGTTCAGCCAGCTCCACGAGAAGGCGCTTAAAGAGTCCACCGACACGACAAAACAGTTCGTCGGACGGAGGGAAGTCGTGCTGACCGGCCTGCTCGGCATCGATGCGGAACACTTGTCGGCAGAGGTTCTCCACCTGGAGCTGCATCCGGTCTATGCGATGGCCATTCGCACCAGCGAGGACAATGTCGATACCGACGTCTGGGCTGTCTTTGCCCGCGACGAGGGAAACGAGGGATTCTGTTCACACCGGGGTCGCGATCATGTTCTTCAATGGCCCAATCAGCAGTACCAGGTCGAGCTGCCCATACGTTGCAGCAAGGCGAAAATCGAGGCGACGTCCTCCTTCTGCAGCCATGGCAACGGGGTGCCGGAAGTGTCCTTGACGGTGGATCCACAGCGTCGGGTTTCGTTGGTGAGCGTCGAGCTTCCCTCCGGGGGGATCATCGAGGGCGAGCTGCAACTCAAGTGCAGCGGGGTGGCAAGTGCGCGAGCTAGAGAAACCCCTGCTCCGCCAGCGGTCGGCGAAAAGGCCAAGAGCGAAGAACGCCGCCGAATGGAGCGTTGGTTCAGCCGGACACAAAAGCGCCAGGATCAAGTGCAGCAGGACCTGTCGCAGGTTTGTCGCGCGGACCCTGCCGAATGCGAGGTATACAGGACGTGGGTGGTCGGTGGAGGCAGTTGCGGAGATGTCCGCACGAGCCCGCCCCAGATCGAGTCCATCGAGCCTCCCCCGAGCGAGCCACTCACCTGCGAATCGTATTTGCCGCCCCCGTTCGATCCGAACAAGGTCGCCGCGTTCGATGCCAGCGCCAAGGTGGAGCCGAAAAAACCGCCGAGCAGACCGCAGACAAAGCGGCTCCCGGAAGACGACTATTGCGACAAGCGAGCCAAGCAGAACAAAACCGCCGCGGCGATCTGCCTGATCCTTCGGCACGAGAGGCAATAGCGCCGTGGCAGGTGCAGCTCGCTAATGCGCTCTGCCGCTGCGCCGAGCTCGCCCGCCCCGTCACGATACCGTAGCGGGACTCATGTGACTCCGGCGTCTCAGACAACAGCTGCGCAGCGATTGTTAGCACCAGGTCGAGGTTGGGAACCACTTACGCGGCGTCGAACGAAAGGAGCATGATCTCCGGGGAGGCTTCGCCGTGCGCCACCCGCTCCGCGACGACTTCACGAGCGAGCTTCGTTACCGCGTCCAGCGCATGCTGGCGATGGCAAGCGGCGCAGCACTGATTTCGAAAGGAGCGCACCTGCCAGGTTAATGATCGTTGTTCGTGGCCATCGTGTGATGCTCGAGGTGGACCTGACCACGCTCTACAGGGTGCTACCAAGCGCCTGAACCAGTAGGTCAAGAGCAACCCGCCAGCGATTTTCTTCCCGACTTCACGTTCCCGCTCGCTGCTCCTGAAAAGGTTGGCCAGTCTCGCGCAGCGCTGGCGGACGCAGCTTGCATCCGGCAAAAAGGGACCGTATCTTTAAAGTTACGGAGAGCTCAGCATGGCTAGAAGGCGGACGACCGGGTTCGACAATTACTTTCGGCAGCGGATGAAGGACCTGGCCTTTGCAGCTGAGTATCGCGAGGCACGCGCCGAGATCGATGCGACCGACAAGCTCATTCGCGCTCTGGAAGCGGCGCGGGACCGAGCGCGAATCAGCAAGGCAGAGCTTGCGCGCCAAATCGACGTCAGGCCGGAGATTGTCCGGCGCCTTCTGACGGTGACCGATGGCAACCCGACGATGAGCACTGTTCTCAAGGTCGCTTCGGCACTTGGATACCATCTGGAACTGGTGCCGAACGCTGGGCGACGAGGCGCCCGCAGGTCGGCACCGCGCGTCGAAACGGCCCCGCGATCGCAGCACCGTTAGGGGAGTACGGATCGTGGAATCCGAGACCGGTATTCGTCCCCAAGCCTCCGCACGCTCTCATAGTCCGACCTCTTGAAGGTAGTGAGGACGGTTAGCTGGATGGGCAGGAAATCGGCATTTCTTAGGACGAGGAAAAATGAACCACTCAATGGAGAAGGTGCGACTTTGAGCAGCTCGAATATCAGGGCAATGTTGTTCGCTGCCATTCCGACGTGACCTGAACATAGCGCTGATTCCCGTCCGCGCTTGTGGATCTTTCCCTGGCCGCGCCAGCCGATTCCCAGCTTGCGATCCAGGTGGAATCCGATTGGCAGCTTTGCGTATCCACGTCTTTCCCCTGTACCCGGAAGCGCGCCGATAGCTCAGTAAAATTCCCGTTGGCTTCGGTATCGCTGGTAAACGCGCCGGAAAACACGGAAGAGAAAGGGGCGCCATCGCTCAAGGGAAACTCGTCCCTGAAACTACCCTCTACAATCGGGGTAGCTCCGCCGACCCTCAGCGAAGTGAACGGCTGCGCACCAGAGGGACACGTGTGCTGGAAAAAGCCTGTGTAATAGCCGGTAATAACCCCAGCAGTCGAAACATCGAAATCCATGGGAAAGCCAAAGGAATTTGTTCCGGTCCAGTGTCCAGCCCGCTGAGCGAACGCGCTGGAAGCGCTCAAGGCCACGGCCAAAACAAACACTTCCAATCTTAGCCCTGGGAAACAACGAAAATGGCTCACTTGTCGCATATACCCTCCCTTTAGAGGTCGGCTCATTCCGACTGTGCCTCATGAACTATCGGCTGCGTAGCGCAGCTCGAGTTGCCGGTAAAGTGAAAAACTTCCAGACAAGGGTGCGGCTGGGAGCTCTGGAGCGCATGGTTCGCACCCATGAAGCGAAGGCTCGGCGCAGGTCTTCTTCTATCCCCGCGACGAATCGCCCATCTGCACGCGCGAGGTCTGTGCCTACCGCGACGCCTACCAGGACTTTCTCGATGCCGGGGCGAGCGTGGTCGGCATCAGCTCGGACGGGGAGAAGAGCCACGCAGCGTTCTCCGCGCACCACTCGCTCCCCTACCCGCTCTTGGCCGACCCGGGCGGGGCGGTGCGGCGCGCCTTCGGCATCCCCAAGATGTTGGGGGTCATCGATGCCCGGGCGACATTCATCGTGGATCGCGAGGGCATCATCCGCGAGGCGTTTCTGTCTCAGATCCGGGCGGGCGCGCACGTTCAGCGGGCGCTGGAGCGGGATCCACGAGCTCGCCGCGCCAGTCAAGACTGGCTGAGTCAGGGCGTGATCTCCCACACCGACTCGTCGTTGTTTTATCTTCTCGAAGCGGACGTCTTCCGAGCGCAACAGATCTCGAGGGACTTCAACAATTGCCGGCCGGTTGCTCCGGCCTGATCGTCGGACTACGCTCGCGCCACACTCCCAATGCAGCCTCCGTTCGATCTTCACAGCCACGTTGCTATCGTCACTGGCGCGAATCACGGGATCGGCGCGGCGGCCGCGCGCACGCTCGCGCGGCTTCCAGCGCCTGCGGCTGGCGATATCTTCCTCGACCTCGAGGGCTATCCTTTCGCACGCGATGGCGGGCGCGATTACCTGTTCGGCCTCGCGCTGGGTGACGGAGTGCTCCTATCTATCGCCCGCATTGAGCGCACTCGGATTCCGAGGAGCGGCGGGGTTCGAGGCCACCATCGATCTGATCCTCCCATCGTGGGCCGCCGATCCGGGAATGCACGTGTATCAACACGCTCCCTACGAGCCGGCTGCAGTGAAGCGAGACATCGCGACCAGGAATTGGGGCTGCTATGGACGGCGAAATTCTCCAGATCGCGTCTGGAAGATCGCGCCGGTAAAAGCGTCCACCACTGAAACGAAGGTGTCGTCAAGCTGCGTGATGGCGCAGATAGTCGATACTCCCGGGCAGATCGCGGATCAGCCGGAGCAGAATATCCATTGCTGCCGTCTGAACGTTCCGACCTGACTCCCAGCGCGAAACGCTATTGGCTCCCAGTCGCAAAAGACGCGCGAGATCTGCCTGCGTGAGCCCGAACTGCTCCCTGATCGCGCGGATCTGGTCGGCCGACAGGAGCCCGTGCTTCTTGCGGTAGATCGCGATGGCGTCCTCGTGAAGTCGCTTTGCCTCAAGAAACCGGAGTACGACCTCGCTACATTTTGAGCATTTGAGATGGGACGCCGACGGCACGATGATCTCCTCGCCGTTGACCGGCAGGCGCAGGCGACTGCGTGTCTGTTTCATCATCGTTCCGCACGAGGGGCATGCATCGTCCGGCAAAACTCGACCAATACGGTGTCGCGTCAGCTTGTGATTACTTGCCTTTTTCATGTCCACCTTCTTCGTCTTGGTGGAAAGATACAACCACGCATCACTGCGGAGGATCAGCTTGACGTAGACGAGCTTGCCGCAGACAGGCGACTTGAACAGATACATCCACTCGCCAGTCGCTCTGGATACCTGGCGGCCCGCGCAGTCGGCAGACGTCAGACTGACCAGCAGCTCGCGGACATCGTCCGGATCGAGACCGAGGCCAAGCGTAACGAGCTCCCGGTCCGCCTTGGCCGTGAGCCGAACTTTGCCCCCGGCGGCAAACTCGTGGATCCGGATCAGGACCCTGCGAAGCCAGCGCGCCATCTCGAAAAAGGTCGACCACTCTTTGGTGGATTATGCATATGATTGTGCGCGTAGCAAGGGCAGACCGGGCTGCTCATGCAACTCGGCCACCAACGCTGAGCTCACGCGCGCTCTCTCGCGCAGGACCTCGCGTACCGCCTTCGCGCCGCAGTGTGTCCAACGCTGTTCAGGCGCTAGTAGCCGTCGTTGGAGGCGGACTACCGTCCCACTTTTCGTCCTGCGGAGTCTCGTGCTGCTCGATAGCGTCCAACCGATGGCCGGGCAAATGGCAGCACCCTGTGCCCGAAGCGGTAGTCGTCGCGTGCGGCGCGATCGGTTCGTCGGAGCTTCTTCTCCGCAACCGGATCAAGAGCAGGTTTCCCATCGGTCAAGGCTTTCATTTTCTCGGCGGTACTCTCGTCGCCGCGGACAGCCACGTTTCTGGCGATGTGTGCGACAATTTGGTGCCCCGCGGGTACCTAACTCCACACAGTTCGCCAGCCTCGTTTGGATTGCGGTCCTCCCAGCGCCGGCAACGTCGCAGCGTTTCTTCGGCAGCGCATTCCTTTGTAGAATGCCTGGCTGCTACTTCGCTACTTCAATGAACTCGATCAGCCGTCCGATGAGAACCGGTCTGTTGAGGACAGCCGGCAACTCTCGAGGAACGCGCGCGGCATTTCGTGCTCAGGCGCGGGACAATTGATCGACAGAGCATCCTGCTACGAGGCCGAGCCAGAGCAATCCTGGCTCAGGCCACTGCCAGCCTTTGCGCGCGCGCGTGCCAGATGCGTGCGCGGGTTGACGTAGGCTGTACGGTGCTGTACAGTCTGCGTTCATTCGTGCCTTATGAGCAAAGTCGCGCGTAAAGGTGCCGAAGAGGCTCGCAATCAACTCCCTGCTCTTCTCGAGGCGGCCGAGAAAGGGCACTCGACGATCATCACCCGACATGGTCAGCCTATTGCTGCGCTGGTACCGCTCAGCTCGTACAGCGCTGCCCCAGGTCAGCAATCTCTCGTTCCGTTGGAAGGATCTGGTCGCGGGCTCTGGGGCGTGAACAGTAGGCGCACGCTCCGCCATCTGCGCAACGAATGGGACCGTTAGAGCTCGAAAATCTGCCCCAGCATGCTGTGCTTTTGGTGGATTCCGCTCCGATCATCTATTTCCTGGAGGGCCACCCACAGTTTGCACGGCGCTTCAGGCCACTGTTTGAGTCACATGCTGCGGGTGAGTTACGCTTTGCCATCACAACCCTGACAATCGCCGACGTCTTGACCGGCCCGCTGCAAAAACGCGATGAGGCGCTCGCGCGGCGTTACCGCACGATTCTCGAATCCTGGCATCCAGTCGAGCTTACTGCCGATATCGCCGAGAGCGCCGCAAGGTTGCGAGCTTCCGTTCGCTTGAAGTTGGCGGATGCTGTTCAGGCGGCGAGTGCGCTTGCAATAAATGCCGCCGCTCTGGTTACTCACGACCGGGATTTCTCACGCGTGCGCTCGCTACGTGTAATTTCGTAATCAGAGTGCGGCCTGCATGATGTCTCGCTCGGCGGTCGGCGAGGCGCTACACGCATCCGATCCAATCCGGCGGCGAAGCCATTTCCGGGACACCTGACAGGGGGCAAAGTTCACGGCGCTCGCTACTCCGAATTGTTCAACGCCGGCTACACGAGCCGCTTCTCGCCCGCTCTCCTCATCCTGCCACCCCTCGCGCACCGGGTTCGTCCGAGCCTGCCGATTTTGGCGAAGTGTGTGTGGATTTGGTGCCGCGCGGGTACCTAACCCTTCACAGAAAGCCTCGAAACGTGGCTGAGCGCGCGACACGCTCTTCAAACCATGGGCAACAAGCGTTCTTTCATGTGCGCTGTCTTTGCGCGCGCCGGTGGTGCGTTCGAAATCCGCTCTTTAGCCGTGCTCGGCCTCTTGCGGACGGAACGGATCAGGACATCCCTGACACTTTGCGGACCAGATCGCTGTCAGGTTGGTTGAGGTTATCGTAAGTTCCTCGTCGTCGTAGCGTGTTGTTCGTGTTCGTGCTGAGGTCTCCTCTCGCGACGAGGACCTTAGCGTTGGAGGATCGGAAGCTCCCCCCGGTCTGGATTGCTATTCTGCCTATTTCGATCTAGTGACTTCGCTCATTCAAGGGAGGGAACATGCTCGCACGCTTCGGATGGAGTTTTCTGGTCGCCGTCGGTTTGGCGTCGCCTGGCTGGGCCGGTTCATCAACGGAAGGCCGAGAGCAGCAATCCGATTTAGAGGGTTACCTGGCCACGGGCGACTCGGTTCCTTTTGGTTTCAATCCTCTTGTCGATGCTCGAAACCCACGCAACTTCGTTGGCTACCCGCAACAAGTGCGCGACGAAGTCGACCTCGAACCCTTTCTGAATACCGCCTGTCCCGGGGAAACGAGTGGCAGTTTTCTTTCTCAATCCGCGCCGGACAACGGTTGCCGGGCGTTCAAAGCGCTATTCCCGCTGCACGATGGATTTCATCCGGACGAGATTCAGGTGGTGCGCGATGTTCGGTATCTCCTTCGCCATCCGGGAACCCAACTGGTGACAGTGATGGTGGGAGCAAACGACCTCTTCCTCGTTCAAGCTGCCTGTCTGGGCGTACCGGCCTGCGTTCAGGAAAGGCTACCTGCAGCGCTACAGGCTTTCGGGAGAAACCTGGCTGAAATCTACAGCGTCTTTCGGGCGGCTGGATTTCATGGGCAGTTGGTTGCAGTTCAGTACTATTCCACCGACTACAACAATCCGTTGACCACCGGGGCGGTGTTTGCGCTCAATCAGGTGATCGCCGACGTGACGCACGCCTTTGGCGGCAGCGTGGCCGATGCATTCACCTCGTTCTTCATTGCCTCCCAGGCGTCTGGCGGCGATCCTTGTGCAGCAGGTCTGCTGATCCGGCTTCCCACGGGTGGTTGCGATATTCACCCATCCGCCGCCGGACGTAACTTGCTCGCCAACGCCGTCGAATCCGTGCTTCAGGAGTGAGCCAAAGTCGAGGTCGGGCCACGCGCCGCTTTTCGCCGATCACGAGCTCGGAGTGATTTGGCAAGCGGAAATACCACATGCTCCCCGCGGGCGTACCGCACCTGCAAAAACCCCTCAGCGGCTGCCCGCGTCGCACCTTCTGGCAGCAACATTCGGCCGATATTATCCGCATTGGAGAAGCGCTGCGTGGGAACCCCGACATTCGAGTTGGCCTTGCTCTGGGATGTGACCTCTTCGCCGGCCACCGTCAAACAGCTGATCGAGAGTCTAGACAGCCACTTTCCGCGCTCGAAGGTTTCCAAAATCGCTGTCGCGCTTTCGCCGGCGACGGCGTGCCTTCACTTTTTCGTAGACTTTTCGCTCTATGCCAGAAACACACTGGCGCGGGTGGACGCCGACGCAAAAAAGTCTGGCGGCCGCTTCATTGAGCTACTCCGAATTCCCGAGGACAAGCGCGAGGCCTTGAAAGCGCAATTCCTCCTCTCGGCGGGCGGGACTCCGTCGACCTTCAAGCATCTCAAGGATTGCGCTCGCCCCATCCAGGAGCACCTGACCAAACTGGCGAGCGGCCAGAAATCGCAATTGGGTCAACCCACCGCCCCAGCAGCTGCCCAGCGGCCGTCCTCGCGCCAACGGCGTCAAGCGCCTCGGTTCAGCTGCAACCTGGAAGTGGAATTTCAGACCGACAAGGGTTTCGTTCGCGAGCACGGGATGAATATCTCCAAGGGCGGAATCTTCATCTCCACCAGTCAGCGGCCGACGCTTGACTCCGAGTTGTGCGTGAAGATTCGGCTCCCCAACGGTCAGCTGCTGCAAACGACCGCGCGCGTGGCGCACATCCTGGAGCAACCGGCTCCGGGTGGTGTCGGCCTCACGTTCAAACAGAACGATCCGGTCTTCACACGCCTGCTGGAGCGCTATTTCTCTCCCACGCAGAAGAGATAGCGCGAGCGCGCTCCCCTGGTGTGAGCGCTGCCGGCACCAGCGAGCTGATGGGCGGTGGGGGAATATGTGACGACTTACAACATGTGACGATTTACAACGAGCGCGGTTTGTGTCTAAACAGGCCGCTCGGGGGGGAGGGGACTATCCCATGATTCGATTGCGATCACGTCCGTTAGGGGCTGCTCCAAGTGGTTTGTTCGCCGTCCTGCTCGCTAATCTTATCCTAGCCGCCCCTGCTGCCAACGGTCCTACGATCATAGATGATACAGATCCCGCTGTCGTCTACTCCCTGACGCAGAGTCCGGTAAGTATCGGCGCTTGGCTCACAGAAAAGGACCAGCGAGATTATATGGGCAGCGCACAACTTAACAACCTAGCCAGGCTCCCAGCTCCGAGCGTTCAGGGTGCGGCCGCAGTCGTTAACTTCAACGGCACCGATATCACATGGATCGGGAAGACTGGACCGAATTTCGGTATTGCCTCTATCTCCATTGACGGTGGAGCGCCTTTTACTTTCGATGCTTATACCCCATCCGCGGCTTATCAGACCCCGAATGCCGTAATCTCGGGCCTGTCGCCCGGCTCTCATGCTTTGAAGGTCGAAGTGACCGCCGGCCATCACCGCGACTCGACTGACGTGTATCAAGCGATCGATGCGTTTCAGCTCCAAGGTCAGCCTTTAACATTCAACGATGCCCAAACTGCGGGCTGGAACTATGGTGGTGTTGTATTAAACGGTAAAGCATGGTCATGTGGCTCCAATCCTGCGGACCTCTCGGGCGGTCAGTGCCAATCCAATCATGTTGGCGATAGTGCCTCATGGACATTTACCGGCAGCCTGGTCGAGGTTTATGGGCGCCCAGATCTCGAGGACGGCATCTACGACGTTAAAATCGATGACACACATGTTACTTTTGTGGATGGATCTTTCGGCACGGTAGATGATGACGCGTTAACTGCCTACCCGCTCTTCATCGCTTCAGTGAGCCCCGGCACGCACACGATCGAGCTGGTCATCGTCGGTCAAGAGCCAAACGCCGCGGATGCCTTTCTCCAACTTGATCTATGGGCCGCATTTCCTTAAGAAATTCGGCCAATAGATCATCTACTCGACCCGCTGGTCCACCCCAGCGCATCGGAGAGCCATGACACTGATTCAACGAAATCGGTCTGTCCGGTCAAAGTTGCCACGGCCATTCCTGTATCGACGTCCCATACCTTTCTCGTCCGATCAGCCGAACCACTCGCCAGCTTAACCATCCGGCGACCACTCAATGGAATACACGGCGCCGCTTGACGCGCTGTCGTGCTTTCGACCCTCGGCGGGACCTTGAGACAGAGAAGAAGTTTTGAACCCGTTCGGCAGGTTGCAGCGCTAAGCTTCCACCGATGCGAGCCCTCTTCTTCATCTGCCTGTTCGTGATGAGCTCGGGACTTCTGCTCTCGTGCGCGCACGCGAAGCACTCCGTTGAGATTCCCGTCCAGAGCCTGAGCCCAGCCGGGCCACATTCGGTGGTCCGCCTGGAAGTCCCCGTGGATTGGCGTCCCCTCCCTCCCTCGCCATCGCGAGCGGAATTCCTCGCGCCCGACAATCGGTCGCGCGCATACGTACGTGCTATGCCTGCAGAAGCGGATATCAAGCGGTGCCCAACCCTTGCTCGCCAGTATGCCTCCGAGTTCATTGCGGCATGGGGCGGTCCGCCCCGAACGCGAGTCGCGAGCAAGATCTCTTACGGTGAGAGGGTGGACTTCGAGCTTCGCCGCGTGGACCCCAGGCCCGATGGCGAAGTCATCTGGGCGCGCGTCGTATGTCGTGAGGGTGCGCTCGCCATCACATCTTGCACCGTGCCCACGCCCCGCGAACAGGAGCTGAGGCCCCGGTGCCGTGACATCGTGGAAAGCCTCCAAGTCCTCGCGAGCAGGAGCCCGAGCTCGTAAGCGGCATCGTCGCCGACGTCAAAGTCCTTCCTCGCAAGGTTGCTCGGGTCCGAAACAGAGATGCGTACCCACACATTCACAATTACCGTACGAGTTGCAGGTCCACCCGGGAGGGCAGCTCCCGCAGCTCAGCCGTTCCACCGCATCCGTCCGGCCAATTGGCGCAGGTGGCGCCGAGCTGACCGCAGGTCGTCGGCATGCAGGTTTGAATTTGAGAGCAAGTCTGCTGCAGCAAAGCCAGACAGAGATTGTTGGCCTAGGCGTAAGAAATCGTTGCAAGGACGTAACCACAGTTGGAAGTCGTTGCCTGGCCGTAACGAGTTGCCCACGGCCCCGGGTCTAGGAACGGGCGGTTTCCTGGTGTGCCGCAAAGTCGGCTCGGCGTTTGCTTGCACGAGCGCGCGGGGGAAATGCACATGTCAGAAAGCGCTTCGTTTGGAAGGATGTGGTGCTGTGCCGTTGCCGCACTTTTGTTTCTCGCCCGTGTTGCGGCTGCGCAGCCGGCCATCGTCGTCGACGAGCAGACACAAGCGGGGATCCAAAGAGCGCTCAATGCGTTGCACGGGCCGGGCACGGTGATCCTGCCGGCTGGTCGATACCAGATCGACGGAACGCTGATCATTCGCGACGATGGAGTGACCCTGCAGGGGTCGGGTGCGGACGCGGACCAGACGGTCCTGTTTCGGGTAGCTGACGGCACGAACACAGCAATGGTGCGATCAACCGGCCATGCCCAGGTTCGGGTGACCGGAATTCGGTTCGAGGGAGCTTCCGTCCGCGATCCCGAGCTCGGCGAGCTTTCCAGCGGTCGCGAGGTGGGCGTCTTGCTCGAAAACGCTGTGGACTTCCGCGTCGACCACTCGTTCTTCACGCACACCGGTTTCGCCGGCGTCCGAACCAACGGCGCGAGCGCGGGCGTCGTCGACCACTGCACATTCGAGGATCAGTTCAAGCCGGCGGTGGGGACGGATGGATACGGCGTGGTGGTCTATGGAGTGGATGCTCTGGAAGGCGAACCCTTTGGCTCCGGCCGCGCGACATTCATCGAGGACTCATCCTTCAGCCTCTGTCGCCACGCGGTCGCTTCCAACAAGGGCGCGCGGTACGTGTTCCGAAACAATTATGTGGCGCAGAACGAGATCGCTCACGCGGTCGACGCGCATGGAACCGAGTACGGCTCACTGGTCGGCACCGAATGGATCGACGTACACGACAATTTGATCGAGGACCCAATCTACAGGGGGTACGCAGTCCTGATCCGCGGTGGGAAGGGTCTGATCTGGAACAACACGTTCGTCGGTTACAACCTCGGGGTGAGGCTGACGCGGACCACCTCTGAGCCCACCGGGCCGGTTCATATCTGGGACAACACCCTCGTGCCCGACACGAGTCCCATGGTGAGAGCTGACCAAGATTCAACCTACTCGCTCTCGCCGCCAGCCGATTACGTGCCTTATCCGTACCCGCACCCGCTTGCCGCCGCCGCCCCACGCTGATAGAACGGATTGGCGCGGCCGACCCCGACCTCCTGAAACATCGTGCAGCGAACGCCAACGGCCACCGCCCGCGATGACGGTCCTCTGCGCGCCGAGCAATTAAGAGCGAGGGTGGGCCTTAGGTCTTGACGCCTTCGAGGCAAACAAAAATTACATAAGTATCTAAAACAATTGCGACAAAACACGAATTTGTTGCTTCCGAAACTAGCAATTCCTCTGGGGAAGGTTTGAATAGGTCCGCAAAGCGTTCGCTAACAATGGCTCACGATTGCCCGTCGGCGAGCGGACCCCAATCACCACGGTGCAGAACGCCGGGTCACGTAGGCTGTTGGCGATCGTAGTGGGCCGCTTCCGTTCGAGCACTCGGTGGAGATCACGGCCGAGGATGACCCGCAGATTGCGAAGCTGCGACAAGCTGTTGATGACGCTCTCGGTGATTCCATCGCTGAGGTATTCAGTGTCTGAATCTGCGCTGGCGTTGGCAAAAGGCAGGACCGCTATTGAATCGATGGCGGCAGCGGGTGCGGGGTGAAAGCGCAGGTAGTAGAGCGCCGCCGGCGCCGCGAAGATTGCGAGCCCCACACCGGCCCATCTCCATCCCCGGCGCTCGGAGAGCCTTTCCGGTGCGCTTGGGCGCAGCTTCGCGAGCTGGCTCGCAGCGGGGTAGTCCAATCGGCTCAGCAATTCGCTCGTGCTTTGCGGTCGCTCAGCGGGATTTTTTCGAAGCAGCTGTGAAACGAGCAGCGCGAGCCAATCTGGTACGCCGAGCACAGCGGCCAACGGGGGCGGCTCATCGTGGAGGATGCGTGCTACGGTCGCCGCGCTCAAATCGGTTTGAAACGGCGAGACACCTGCCAAAAGCTCGTACGCGAGAACTCCCACCGACCAGAGGTCGCTTCGCGCGTCGACCGGCTCCCCTCCCAGTTGCTCGGGGGACATGTGGAGCACCGTTCCCATCACCTGTCCCGCCTGCGTCATTTGGGCTTGCGACTCACCGAGGAGCTTCGCCACCCCGAAGTCGAGGATTTTCACCGTGCCGCTGTTCGTCTTCAGGATGTTGGCCGGCTTGATGTCCCGGTGGACAATCCCGGCGCGGTGCGCGGCTTCGAGCCCGAGCACCACCTGCCGCAGAATTGCCACCACTTCGTCGACCGGGAGCCGTCCCTTCTCCAGGCACTGCTTCAGCGTCTCCCCCTCGTAGAGCGCCATCACGATGAAGAGCTCGCCCTCCTCTTCACCGATGTCGTAGACAGTTGCGATGTTGGGATGATCGAGTGCGCTCGCGGCTCAGGCTTCTTGAACGAAGCGCGCCTTGGCCGTCTCGTCCCTGACCAGGTGCCGGGCGAGAAGCTTGACGGCTACTGCCCGCCTGAGCGTCAGGTCCGTCGCCCGATAGAGCAGCCCCATCCCCCGGCGCCCAGCCGTTCCTCGAGCCGGTAGTGCTCCAGCACGCGGCCGATGGACACGTCCTTCACGTTGGCTGGTGGGGCGTTGGCGGTCGCCGGATTATTGCCTCCACTGTTGCCTAGCTGAGTCTCTGTTCGCGACGCCACCGCGGGCCCCTCGTCCCCCTCGTCCCTCTCGTTGTACACCGCGAGCATGCATTAAATGAAGAGCAACCGAAGCTGGATCAGAGGAACGTCGACTGAGCGAGGAAATGAGACTGCTGGATCCGACTGACTCCAGGTTGCCCGGATGAGGTCAGCAATTTTCAGCCCGCCGTGTGCCCCTCGTAGATCGGTCGTGCCCCCACCTATTGGGGTGCAGTTGTCCGTGGAAAACCGGAGGGCATGCGCTTCGTCGGACTCGTAGCCGGTATTGACTGAAACGGGACTTGCTCCCAAAATGGGAACAATCTAATATGTGGGGGTGAAGATCATCTCGCGGCGCAAGCTGAGGGATTTTTGGACCCGAAAGGATTGTGAGGACTCAAAGCAGCCGCTTCTGTCCTGGTTTAAGGAGGTCGAAAAAGCGGAATGGATGACCCCGGCAGATGTGAAGAATCTCTATGGCTCTGCCGATTTTGTTGGCGAAGGGCGGATCGTGTTCAACATCGGTGGGAACAAGTACCGCCTCGTCGCGTGGGTAAAATACAGCATCAAGCTCGTTCTCATAAAATGGGTCGGTACGCATGCCGAATACGACAAGATTGATGTGACGAAGGTCGGCCTACGCGGGATGCATAAACCGGCGATCAAGAAGGCCTCGCGAAGAAAGAAAAAGTAGGAGTTGGAAACATGAAGAAACTCAAGCTCAAGATCATCAACACCGAGAAGGAGCATAAACGGGCGCTGGCCGCCATTGAGCGGCTCTGGGATTCGAACCCTGGCACGGAGGAGCACGATGCCCTTGAGGTCTTGGCTCTGCTCGTGGAGGATTACGAAAAGCGAACGTTCCCCATGGAGGAGCCGGATCCGATTGAAGCAATACGATTTCGACTCGAGCAGATGGGGAAAGAGCAGAAGGACCTTGTCCCAATTATCGGATCAAGGAGCCGAGTTTCGGAGGTTCTCAATCGAAAGCGGAGGCTTAGCCTACTGATGATTCGTAGGCTTCACGATGAGCTTCACATCCCATTCGAGGCCCTGATTCCGGCCGCCTAATGCTGTAGCATCGTCACCAAAGCAGGAATGAGTCCAAACGACTTCAGGCGAGTCTTGGATCTCACCCGACATGGCCAGCCTATTGCCGCGCTGGTACCGCTGAGCTCGTACCGCGCTGCCCCAGTTCAGCAATCTCTGATCCCGTTGGAGGGGTCTGGTCGCGGGCTCTGGGGCGTGAACAGTAAGCGCGCGCGAGCCGGACATCGTTGTCGCCTTTTGGATTGCGTTTCCGATCCCTTTATTGGGACGAAAGATGATCCGCACCATCCAGAATCGGCCTTCGATGCTTGCTCTTGTTCGACCGCCAGGCGCGCAGCCCCGCCTCGTACGCTGTCCGCGCGAAAACAGTGCCCGGATCGAGAAGTCCACCGCGTTGCCGAACAGCGACTTGAACCGGTTTGAGTGTTGCCGCTGCTGCAGCGTCGGTGCATTTCATTCGAGGCCATCCAGGCCGAATCGCGTTTCGTTCCGGTTGGCATGCGCGCTGCAATCCTGCCGGGCAACCGCGAACCACGGGGTCCGCGTCGGCGAGCCCCTTTCTTCCAACAAAACCTGTCGAGGAGGGCATCAATGAATAGAATTGTTCCATCGCTGTACTGGCGACGATGGCCGCGTGCAGCGGTAGCTCTTCAAACAATCAGAGCAATCAAAACAACCAAAACAACCCGAACAACCCAGCAAACCCGGGCAACCCCACTCGCGGCTGCGAGATCAAGCTCAGCGGTGCTTTGAACGGCACCTACGATTGTACCGGGCAGGCGGCGAGCGGCGTTTGGAGCGCGTCGAACAATATCGGCGTGGTCGTGCTCTATGGGCCCAACGGCGAGTCGGCCGCCACCATCGCCATCTCGGTCGGCGCGCGCGGGCAGCTGCGCACCGGCACGTTCAGCTCGATGGACGCGGGCGCCTGGGGAATCATGAGGATTGTCGGCGGCAGCGCTTCCTCGCTGTACTCCATGTACGCGGATGGAAGCGCGCCCGGCAATAACTTCGGCGGTTATACGCTCAACCTCACCAGCGTGACTGAGAGCGCGAGCGGAGGTGATACGAAATTGTACAGCGTGCACGGCACGCTCTCCGCGACGTTGCCGGCTGACCACAGCTCGACCACGATGGGTACGGTGACGTTGAACGCCACGTTCTAGGCGCCGGAGACGAGGGCCGGTAGCCGACGGCCCTCGCTGCCGAGCCGTGGGGACACGGCGCCGTGGCTCTGGCGCTGACACCACAGAGCGGCATTGGGATAGCCAAAGGCGTTCGGTGAATGCCGCAGCCTCATGGCCGCAGTGGTGCGTCCTTTTTCAAATGGAAAGCCAGTCCAACTATTTTGTCCAAAGGCGCGAGCTGGACAGCGCGTGCGTAATCGACTCGCACGGAAACCGTCTGCACAGTTTCGTTTCTGTCGATAACAATCTGATCATCTGTCAAATGGAGGCCCTCTACGGCGTCCGCGCCACCTGCGCGAAGTCTCTCGCGGATTTCAGCTCGTACTTTGTCGTCCGAGAAGCCTTTGCCTGCAAGGTTACAGCCGACGGCAAGGGCGTGTGAAACGGAGAAGTTGTCAATGTAAACAGGAACAAACGTAAAGGCCGCGTAGATAGCACTTGCAATCACGAGGAGTAGAAGGAAACCGACGAGATCGATTTTTCCTCGCTGCAAGCGATCCTGCCGCATCATGTTCCAAAAGTGCTCGGGACTTTCTGTTTGAGTGTTTTTATATTCAACCATACGCACCTAGAGGAAATTAGTTTACCGGACATCCAACAAAGCACAATGTGCGAGTCCCTCTGACCCAAGAGCGCAACCCGGGGACCGCTGCTACACCGCGTTCGGGACCAGTGCGCTCGGTCTCAACACCGGCAGGTCCAACACCGCCACCGGCTGCGACGCGCTCGATGGTGCGATGCGCGGCAACATTACCGGCGGTGCCAACAGCGCGATGGGGACTGCTGCGTTCGATGGGAACATCACCGGGAGCGGCAACGCCGCCATCGGATCCGCAGCGGATGTTTGCTTTGGGCGCCAACGACCGACGAAAGTAGCCTCCCGGCGAGCGCATTCAAGCTGATTTCCCGCCATGAGATTCTGCCCTGACTGATGCCGTTCGCACCGGAAGAGTTGGAGGCGACGAAGACGGCGTGCACCGGCTCCAGGCCCCATGCCGCGGCATCTGAATGGGCTAGGCCGTGGAGCGATTGCCGGCCAGGCTTTTCTCGCGCTCGACGAAATGCTCAATGAAGAGGCGGTCCGCGTTGTCCAGGCGCAGAAAGCGCACGCCCAAACCAGGTTGCGATGAGGGGACTCCCACGTTCACACATACTACACGCCCTCGCGCTTGGATCTGTCGCGCCGCCGTTTGAAAAACAAAACGAATCTCGACCAACGTACCAAGGCGGATGTATCGACTGGTCGGGAGGAACACTCCCTGGGTGGCAAGGTTCACCAAGAAGTGATCGGTAAAGATCCCCACGTTCTGGCCGCTCACCTTCACGGTCGCTTGCACCATGTCCTGGCTCTGTTCAATGCCGACGAACTCCTCGGGACCGTAGCTGGGCTGTTGCTTCGCGGATTGGACAGTCCGTTTGGTGTGGGCCGGAGCCTGATTGGCGAGGTGGCCAGATCCGAGTGGAGGAGTGCTGGTGCCTTTCGCGCTTTCCACCTGTAACATCAGCGAGGAGAGCAACTGAAACGCTTCCGCAGCTGCTTGACGGAGATCCGCCGGGCTGTCTTCGGGCAACCTGGACGGGTGATATGGCTTTACCAACCGGAAAAACGCCGCGCGGTAGGTTTCAACGCTGGCCTCCCGACTGACCCCCAACACCTCCCAAGCAGGGCGGCTGCGCACCTGTTCGAGCCAGGAGCGGATTTGAGTCACTCTCGCTTCAGCTAGCTCCGACGATCGCGGCGGTGACGTACCCAGCGCAGCAGCAAGCTCCGGACAATGCTCCGGCCGCTGCCACCGTTCAGAATCCCTCCTGATGCGAACAATTTGTTTGATTCGTCCAGACCTGACCAACTGTTGAAGCGACTCCAGTGTCAGTGGACCGAGGATTCGGCCGCCCGAATCGCAAATCCAAAACCGTGAGATCGGCACCGCTGGTCTCTAGGATCTAGGATCTGACGGCCGTTTCTACGGCTGCCAGAATTTCCAGCGGGTGAAAAGGCTTGGCTACAAATGAGTGCGCGCCCGCGGCCAAGGTTTGCTGAATCACTCCGGCCGCATCGAGGCTGCTGATCACGATCAATCGACTCTCCGGACTGGTGGCCCGAATCCTCTGCAAAGCTTCCAGTCCGCTGCGTTTGGGCATCAGTAGATCCAAGAGAATCACTTCCGGACGATGGAAGGCAGCCAATCGGCACGCCTCATCGCCGTTGCACGCCTCGATCATCCGGAATCCCTTGCCGGCGAGTGCATCGCGCAGATAGTTTCTCACGAATGCATCATCGTCGACGATTAATACATTTGCCATCGTGAATGCTCCTCAGCAGTGTGTGGTTCGGCAGGTCAAAGTTGACGCTCAGCGGGTCAGGGCGGAACGGACAGCCACGTTCCGCTCGCGGGCAGTCACCGTGAAGGACTGCTCGACGTGTTGCCACTCGCCACGGTAACGCGGATAACGCCACACCGCGAACTGCTTCCTCAGACAATCCGCCAGCGCGCCGCTCTCCAGATGGTTCGGGTCCAGGTGGACCTGGTCGACCCGCCCGTCGTTGAGCACCAACCAGCGCAGCCGGAAGCTGAGCGAGGTCCATGGCTCCATCCTCTCCCCCTCTGCGGTGAGGCAGTCGCGGATCAGAACCTGAAAATGTTGATTCACCGGGCGCACGTCCTCTACCGTCAATCCTTGCCGCGTCGCGGTTTGTTGCGAGTAATCGCGGAAGGTGTACGTCCCCAGCAACGACTTCTCCAGGCGGCGACAGCTTCCGGGCCCTTCGCGCTGGTCGAGGAGCTCGCAGAGGCGGTCGACCTCCTTGGTCCGCAGGTAGAAGCGGTCGGGCGAAGGCATGTCATCCAAGGCGAGTCCCATGTCGGTCAGCGCCGCCCGCGCAGCGCCATCGAGATTGCCGAGCTTCATCTGTACGGATGTCAACCGCCGGAGCGCGCGTCGCCGGACTTCGAGACAGCGCTTTTCCGAACACGTTTTCTCGGCCTGCGCGAGCATCTGCACCGCTTGCGGCCAGCGATGTGAATCCACCTCCAGGGAGATGGCCCGCGCGAGGATCGCGCGCGCCACCATCAGCTGGTCTCCCGTCTGGCGATACGTGGCCAGCCCGCCATCCACGCAGTCGGGGATTGCCGTTCCCGCTTTGGCGCTTGCCTCCGCTCGCGCCAAGCACGCGTCTGCTTGCCGGATGCGCCCGGTTCGCTCCAGCAGCCGCTTCCCGTTCGGAGAGAGGCGGCCTGCCTGTTCGAGGGCAATCAGCGCGCGTCTGCGGCACGAATCGATCGCCTGCGGGCCGCACGAGAGCAGCCACTGTTCCGCTGCCTGCTGTGCGACCATCGCATCCTTCTGCACGGCGCCGATCTGGTACCGCAACTCGAAGACTTGCTGCTGATGTGCTGGCCCCAGCGCTTCAGCCATGCGCGCCAGCTCTCCGAGCGCGGCCTGCGCATCCGCCAGTGACCCCCGGGCCAGGCTTCGCTTCGCTTCCGCCGCTCGTTCGGCGAAGCGAGCCTTCTGCTCCGCCGTCGGATCTTCCGCGGTGGCGGGGGGTGGAATGCGGGCCGCCGGCGATCCACCGCCTGTTCCGGCCGATCCCAAGTCGGCCTTCGCATCGAACGCCAGCGATAGATCGTTCCTCGCCGCCTCCGACGCTGCCGCTTGTTCCAGCTCCGAGCCCGGTCCGTACGCGGCCTCGCGCGTAGGAGACGCCCGATTTTGCGCCGCGCAACCGATCGCTGAGATGACGACAAGCACCTTGAAAATGCTTCCCCTCGTCATGGCGACGAACGCCGCGGATCGGAGCGGCACTGCCACCGGGGACGACGTTCGGTGTCGGATGACAAATGGTTGCACTGAATACCTCCAGCGTGCTCCGGGCAGCATGTCGGCTCTGCTCGGATGGATGCTGGGGCAACCAGCAGTAACCGTGCCCGCCGGATCCCCCTGGAAAAACTCGATGTCGGTTCCGCCCGATGTAACAAGTTCGACGTATCGAGTCGCTTCGCACCCGCGTCTGTTTTTGTTCTCCCGCGTTTGCGATGATTCGATTTTGAAGTGGTGAAAACAAAAATGAAACATCGGCCGAAGCCAGCGCCGCGCGACCGCGAGCCCAGGGTGCCGCTCTATGTCCGGGTAATCACCCGTCCCCACCTGGGCGAGTGCTGGTCTCTCAATCTCAGCTTCGGCGGGATGGCATTGGCGGTCACGGCTCCTTCGGGTCCTCCCTGCGCAGAGGGGAGCGTGCTCGAGCTGGAGCTTTCCCTCCCAGAGGGTGGCCCGCGGTTGAATATTCACTCCCGCGTGAAGTGGGTGGAGCAGGCGGCGGCCGGAGAGCGGATCACCTGTCCCTACGCATTGGGTGTGTTCTTCGTCGAGGTCCGGCCGAACGATCGCGCGCTTTTGAAACGGTACCTGGCCGATTACCGTCCGCACGTGGTGGTCGCCCATCCCTCCAGTGCGGAGGCCGAGCTGTGCAAGCAGGCACTCCGACCGGACGTGCACGTGCACTGCGCGGCGACCGAAGAGGAGATGCAACGGCTGCTGGCTCGCGGAGACGTCCACGCGGTGATCGTGATCGGCGAGGACGAAGCCCGGGCGCTGAGTGCGGTGGAGCGCGTCAGCGGCGAAGCGGTGTTGGATCACGTCTGGAGCGAGCTGACCCCGCTGCAGCTCTCACCGCGGGTGGTGTGCTGCGCCCGCATCGGCGCACCGCAGCTGGTGCGACTGCACAACGAAGGCAAACTGTATCAATCGCTTCCGGGGCCGCTGGAGGGCCTCTCGCTCAAGGTCGCGGTGAAGCGCGCCTGTGACGACTACGCGATCCGAAACGAGCTTCGCCGCCTCCGGCTCGAGCTGCAACGCTCGGCCAGGGACCAAATCTCTGGCCATCCCAAGCCGGCGGAGCGCGAAGTCCCGGTCGGCGAGATGATCTTCGAGAGCCCGCCCATGCGCTCCGCCCTGGCGATGATCCGCACCGTGGCGCCGCACTGCGCGCACGTTCTGCTGCAGGGGCCGACCGGGACGGGCAAGGAGCTGCTCGCCAGGGCGCTGCACCGCCTCTCGCCGCGCGCCGATGGCCCCTTCGTGGCGATCGACTGCGGGGCTTTGTCGGAGACGCTGCTGGAGAGCGAGCTGTTCGGCCACCTGGAGGGCGCGTTCACTGGAGCGGTCTCGGACCGGCCGGGCCTGTTCCAGATGGCCGATGGCGGGACCCTGTTCCTGGACGAGATCGAGAACACCACGCCGGCGCTGCAGGCGAAGCTGTTGCGGATCATCGACACCGGTGAGGTGCGACCGGTGGGTGGCAACAGGACTCACCGCGTCGAGGTGCGGTTGGTCGCGGCGAGCAACCGGGATCTCCGCACCGAGATGGACGCCGGGCGCTTCCGCGCGGATCTCTTCTACAGGCTCAACGCGTTTCCGATCGATTTGCCGCCGCTCAAGGAGCGCCGCGAGGACATCCTCCCACTGGCGCGGTGTTTCGTCGCCCAGATCTCGGACACCATGGGCCGTCCGACTCGCCCGCTCGAGCTGGAAGCCGAAGCGGCGCTGCAGCAGTACGAGTGGCCAGGCAACGTCCGCGAGCTGCGCAACGCGATCGAGCGCGCCGTTCTCCTGACCGCGCCGGGTGTCGACATCTCCCTCGCCGCTCTTCCGGACGCGATCTCCAAGGGAGTGGCCTCCGGCATCCGGGGGCCGGAACTGGGCCGCACACTCAAGGCAACCCTGCGCCAAACGGAGCGCGAGCTGATCCACGCCGCGCTGATGCGCAATCGGGGCGTGGTGCGAAGAGCCGCCCGAGATCTGGGGATGAGCGCCGTCACTCTCGGGCGGAAGGTGAAAGGGCACGGCCTGTCCTGAAGCTGCGACGGAACTCCAACCGGCCTCAAGCACCTCCAGGCCGGCCACAAGACCGGCCTCGAACTGCTCAGCGGCAAGGTTCCACGTCTACTTCTTCGCGGGCTCGGTTCACTTCATCGTGCTCGGTGCGAGCCTAGTCAGGCTACCTCCGGGCTCGCGATCTCAAGGAACGAGCGCGGTAGTCATACGTGCTGACGAGCTCGCCGATCACCGCCTCCCGGTCGACGGTCACGTCTTGCCACGTGTATCGGAGAACCATCCACCCGAGCCTGAGCAGAGCGCGATCGCGAGCGCGGTCGCGCACGAATGCCGCGCGGGTGCCGTGCTGCGACCACCCATCGAGCTCAACGCAGAGCCGCACCTCTGGCCAGGCAAAGTCAACTTCAGCGATTAGCCGCTCACCATCGAGTACTTGCCAGTGCAGCTTCGGCTTGCGTCCGGTCGCTCGCCCCAGCTCAATTCCAAACGATTCGAGGACGCTGTCGGACACCTCGTCTTCACGTCGATATTCGGCCACCAGTGCGCGTAGGCGCTCCGCCCCGCGGCGACCCCTTCCATGGTCCCTGAGAGCCCGAGAGATCCAGGCGAGATTTGTTTTTCTTTGCCGTAGTGCCGAGTCGAACGTCGCTCGGAGCCAGGCATTGTCCAGCACAGATGCAAGGTCGAGCATCGTTCGCGCGAGATGAGTCAGGAGAAACGGTCCGCGTTTGGTTATGTGGGGCTGAATCAAGTCGCGCGAACGCCATATCTGCACGCCAATGAGCTTCGCGATGTTTCGAGAAGCGGGGATCGTTATCTGCACCGATTCGTTTCGTGGAACGTCAACCCCCAGCCTTCTTGCCGCACTGGTATGGGAAAGTACCGCGCCATCGCCGGCGGCAAGCATCGCAGCCATCTCCAGCTGATCGACGTTCGGTTCACTCGAACCTTGGCGGTAGACTCCGCGATGGAGCCGAATCCATTCCCCCGTTTCAATCCGGCGGCGCAGCCATTTCCGGGATACCTGACAGGCGGCCAAGTCCGCCGCGCTCGCCACTCCGAATTGCTTCAACGCCACCTGCACGAGCCGCTTCTCGCCCGCTCTCCCCATCCCGCCGCCCCCTCCCACGACTGGCTCATAGCATGACGGGGCGTTTTGGCGAAGTGTGCGTGAATTGCGGCCCGCGCGGGTATCTAACTCTTCACGGTTCGCCTCAAAACGCGTTTGAGCGCGCCGACAAGCTGTTCAACCCATGGGCAACAAGCGCGGGTTTCACGTGGCTGTCTTTGCGCGCGCGGTAGTGCGTTCGAAATCAGTTCTGACGACGTTGCTACCGTCGTCGCTATCGCCCCTCGTCGTCAGCGCGAGAAGGACCGTATCTCCCTTTCGGAGCTAGCCCAGGCTCGGCTCCCGTTCCAAGACGGCATACCCACGTTACGAGCAGGGGCGGAAGTGTCGTGACGTCGAGGCGCGTGACTCGCTTGCATTTTTTCATTTGGCAATCCCCCTTGTCGACGCAGCATCCGGCGCCGCCGGCAAGCCCAGATGCCTGGACGCAACTAGCTAGCCGCCCGGCGTCAGCAGGAACGCATGAGTCGCCCCGCCGATGGTCCCTTCGCCGACGATCTGGCCCGCGTCGTTGATTCCGCGCGCGACGGTGAGCACCCAGCCCGAAGCCGGCGGGATCCGCTCGTTCAAGTTCGACAGGCACCAATTGGGCGACGCGATGACGGCGCGGGGCACTGCACCGTTGAAGGAAACGCCGACGACCTGGTCCAGACTGTTCACAGCGAAGGCTTCGGCCCGGGTATCGCCGGCGAGGAGCCCGAGGTCGAGCGTAGTGCCATCGCGCCAGAGCACCGCGTGCGGCGAGTTCGCGCCGGCGGCGTGCCCGGCACCGTTGATCGCGTTGGCCGCGCCTGGCCCGAGAGCGCTGATCGTGCCGGCCTGCCAGATGAAGGCCTGATTCCGCGAGATGCCGACGACCTGGCCCGCGTCGTTGATCGCATTGGCCTGCGTGTAGCCGGGTGGTACCCCTGGGAGCGCCGGCAGCTCGGTGAAGGTGCCGCTCTGCCAGATGAACGGATGGAAGGGGAAGACGCCTAATTGAGTGGCGGTCCCCACGATCATTCCAGAAGCGTTGATGCCTTTGGGTTGGATGTTCCCAGCGCTCCCAAACATCCAGGATCCGAGGTCGATCAGAGGGCCGCCCATCCATCGAAAGGTGCGCGCGAGCGAGCCGTTGATCTGCCCGTACACTGCCACCTGCCCGTTGCTACTGATGGCTATGCCCTCGCTGTTGAGCACATTCGGCGGGACACCGAGGTCGGTCATCGTGCCGTTCTGCCACACGAAGGCGTGGCTGCCCCCGACGGGGGGCGCTGCCGTGCCGACGATCTGCCCGGAGTTGTTGATGCCCCTGGCCATGCTGTCGCGGCCACCGAACGTGCCGAGGTCCGTCACCTGGTACCTCGGCGGCGTGAACGCCGGCACCACCTGGAGCGCCGTGCTCCTGCTGCCGTGGTAGGTCGCGGTGATCGTCACCGGTGTGGCGACGGTGACGGCCGTGGTCTGGATCGAGAACGGCGCGCTGGTGGAGCCGGCGGACACGATCACCGTGTCGGGAACGGTTGCGATGCCTGGAGGTGCGCTCGCCAGGGACACCGTGAGGCCGCCGCTCGGCGCCGCGGCGTTGAGGGTGAATGTGCCCGAGGCGCCCGCGCCGCCGATGAGGCAGACCGGGTCGACGCTGACGCGCTCGACTGCGAGTGGGATCAGCGTCAGGTCAGCGGTCCGGGTGGCGCCCCCACCGGTGGCCGAGATCGTCACCGTCGTTTGGGTCTCGACCGGCGTGACCTGGACGATGAAGGTCGCCGTCCGCTGGCCGGCGGCGACGACGACGGTGTCCGGGACGGACGCCAGCTCTGGAATGGAGCTCGATACCGCGACGGGGAAGCCGTCGCTCGGTGCGGGGAAATTCAAGGAGATGGTGCCGGTCGAGTTGGTTGCACCGATCACCTGGTTGGGGTTGAGGTTCAGGCTGGACACCGCCACCCGCTGCGCCGTCACCGTGAGCGTCGCGGTTCTCATCACGCTGCCGGCGGTCGCCGTGATTGTCACCATTGTGTCCGACGCGACGGCGAACGTGGTGATGGTGAAGTTCATCGTGGTGCTGCCCTGCGGGACGGTGACACTCGCGGGCGTCCTGGCAACATTGATATTGCTGCTCGACAGGCTCACGCCGAAGCCACCCATGGGAGCTGGGCCGCTGAGCGTCACCGTGCCCGTCGACGCGCTCCCGCCCGTGACGATCTCGGGGTTCAACGTCAGATCGGTGAGCGTTACCTCCCCGGCGCATGGCTGTCCGGCCGTATTCACTGCCAGGTTGACTGGATTGCCCGAGACGGTAGCGACGTGATGGGTCTGCGTGACGCTGAGCGACACCGATGAGAGCGAGGTATCTGGAAAGGTATCGCCGCTACCGGCCGCGGTCCCGTCCCTGGTTTGGCGGAGGCGTGCGTTCACCACCGGCCCGGATTGCTCAGTGGCGATGCCCAGGACGTCTCCGCACGGGCTGAACCTCCAAAAGGCGCTAGTGACGTTGACCAACGTGTCCGAGTAGGCGGTCACGCCCGTGGACAGGTTGACCATGCCGAACTCAACGCTGGTCGGGCCCGAGGTGTAAGCAAGGACGAAGGTGCGGTCCTGGTCGTCGGGGGTGAAGCCCCAGCCCGCGGTGTCGATTCCCTCGGCGGGCGGGTTGTAGACCATGAAGCTCGCCTGATAGCGCTGCGTCGCGGAGCGCGCGTCCCGCACTGCCAGGTTGACGAACCCGTCGGCGCTCGCGAAGGCCGCCAGGAAATGCTTCCCGTTGAGGCTGAAGACAAACGCCGCCGAGGCGGCTGAGACGGAGTCGGTCCAGACGGGGCTGCCGGGACTTCCCCCAGCCAGGTTGTAGAGCGCAGCAGAGATGAGCCCGCTCTGCGGATACCAGGTGGCAAAGCGGTCGTCGTCGGGGCTGAAGCCCCAGGCCGAATTCAGCGGAAGCTGCGTGGTGAGCAGCACCACGCCGGTAGCCGCCCTCTTGACGGTGAGGTTGATCGGGTCCATCCCGCCCCCACTCACCAGCAGCTCATACGTGCCATTCGGCGACGTGCCGCGACTTGGATCGATCGGATCCTGGATGACCGCGGGCGAGATGATCGCCGGAGCCTGGTAGGGGCCGGTCTGCGAGCACCCGCAGTCAATTCCGGGTGTCCCGTCCGCTCGAGCCGCCCGAAGCGGAAACAGGAAGACCAGTGCGACAGCGATTGAGATTGGCGCTGGCTTAAGCCAGTGCTTCATGGGAGCCCCCTCCGAGAAGGAATGCGACTATCAGCCCGGCGAAGAAGGGTCAATTTGTTTCCACGGCGCGTCCGACAGGCATTGCCCGAGGGAGCGCTTCTCTCAACGACAAACGCGTCAAACGGAGAAGAAATGGCTAACGGATTCTTGGGTTCGAGGCCCGCACTCCTGCCGAACGTCGGCCGACGACTCGGCCGCAAGTTGGCACCGCGAGTCGAAACGGCCCGGCGAGCGCGGCAACGGCGGACAAGCAATGCGCACGGAGCGGAGTCGGTCTCCCCGCTGCGCAGGTGTCCGCAGGTGCTCAATATCGACGATGGATGGGCGTGCTTTCCCGCATCACCACTCGCCGCGATTCGACTCGACAGATCACGTCGACTTAGGGGCTGTCGATCGCGGTGTCTGGTTTCCCCAACCCCGTGTCAGCGGCTGCTCCCGGGCCTGGCGTATTTGTTAAATCCAAGGCGTTCACCCCTATGCGCACCCCTGGAACAGCAACCGCGCCGAGTGTGAGCGCTCCCGTGCCGGTCAGCGCACGTGGGGATCCCCACTCATGCCTCCGCGACGCGAGCGCGGTTTGCGAGTCATGTTCCAATGCGCCTGTATCCTCGTCGCAAGCCCCCGCGTGTTCGAAACCCGAGTGCAAAAACCCGCAGAATGCAGCTCGCTAATGCGCTCTGCTGCTGTGCTGAGCTCGCCCGAGCCGTCACGCTATCGTAGCGAGGACCTCTTGTGACGAGGAGAGAGAGGATCGTTTGCCCTCCAACGCCCCTCACTCGACGCAGCTTCGCGTCGCGTTGAGCCTCGCGCGCTCGAGCCCCTCAGGCTGTGGTGCCTTTGATGTGCTTGGTAGGCGTGGCGGATGACGGCGAGAAACACGATGGCCGTGCGGAGACCCCGAAGGATGACCCGCGCGGAATGGAGCTGCGAGAGGCGAGCTCCGGGGTTGTTCGGCTGGGGCGGGCCTTCGGCTCGCCCCTGGCCCCTTCGCAGCTATTGTCGCGCGCCGTTGTACGTGGCGTTGCAAACGGCCGTGCCGCAGGTTGTGCCACCGCCGCCCGAGCAGACGTCGCTCCCGCTGCCGCAACTGCCGCATCCCTCGAAGTGGACTGCGGCGGTGGCGGTCGTGCAGTTCGCGTTGGGCGTCATCTGAATGGAAATCATGTTGGGGCAGGACCCGCCGGAGTTGCCGTTAAATGGCCCAAAGCTGAGCTTGCCGTTTGCGTAGGTGCCCGCCATGCCGCCCCACGAGCCGTACGTGCAGCTGCTTTGGCCGTGCGACTCGGGCCCGTGGATGAGGCTGACCGTGAACCCGCTGCCGCTCGCAGCCGGCGCCACCCAGATCCTCGCGGTAGTCTGCGGCGCCGTCGAGACGCACACCGACTCGGACGCGCCGGTCTGGAAGATCCAGGTCCCCAACGGGCAGGTCGATCCCGGTGGAGTCGCGGCGACCGTTCCCGTCGACACGTTGGCTGAGGCGAGCCCGGTGCTAGTGTCAACCGTAATGTTGCCCAGGTTGGTGTTGCCCGAGACCTGGAGCGAGGTGCCGGCCGTCGATGCGCCCTGGAAGCTCAGCGTGGCGACCGTGTTGCCGCCCGGGTCCTGCACGAAACAGCCGAAAGCAACGCCCTGCGCGGCGAGGGTAACCGTGACGTTCCCCGAGCCGTCGGCGGTAGCTGAGCCCGCGACGGGCGGCGATGCGAACGTCACGCAGTAGAGTATGTACCCGGCCAGCGCCCCCGTCAGTGCATCGGTCCGGGTCGTCACTCCGTCGGTGCTGGTCTCGGTCATGTGGTGCGTGACGGAGCCCGCTTGCAGCTGCCCCGTGATCGTCACGTTGTTGGGTGTGTTGTTGCCGCCGTTGTTTTTGCTGCCGCACGCGAGCGAGAGAGCAAGGATCGCAACGGCATAGCCGCGAATGTTCCGTCTCATTTTTTTGGGAGCCCCTTTGTTACGGTTGGAGAGCGGAGATCCTACCGGCCTACTCAAACGAAGATCTAGGGAGAGCTATGGACCCAAGCTGGGTGCGAATGCCAATCTTCCTACAGACCCCCGCTCGCGCTGCCCAGGTACGTGACACGGCCCTGATCGGCCATGGAGAGAGCTCAAACGCTCGCGTCGTCCTCCAGGGGCTGAGACGGGCACGCCCGTCGCCAACCCCGGAGCTTGGAACCGCTGTTCCGCACCGCTCAACTGCGTCGCGACTCAACCTTCTTCCGGAGCGCTTCCTCCTTGGCCCGTAGCTCGCCGGTCGGGTCGCTCGGGGCGAAATCGGCGCTCTCGAACACTTGCCGGATCTCGATCTCGGCGCCAGGTCCGAACGGAGCGCGCTTGACCCATTCGATCGCCTCTTCCTTGGACTTGACCTGCCACAGCCAAAAGCCGGCGACCAGCTCCTTGGCCTCGGTAAAGGGCCCGTCGATCACGGTCGGCTTCGATGCGGTGAATCGAACGCGCGCGCCCTTCGAGCTCGGTTGAAGCCCCTCGCCCGCGAGCATCACGCCGGCCTTCACCAGCTCCTCGTTGAACTTCCCCATCTCGCCGAGGATCTTCGCATCCGGCAGGACGCCGGCCTCGGAGTCCTTGTTCGCTTTGACTATCACCATGAATCGCATTGTCGTATCTCCTTTTGGTTGGAAGCTGGGCTCCCGGGCGTCTCGACCAGGTATTTGACCCTGCTTCTATACACGCGACGAACCACCGTGCATGAAATCGACACGGCGGACGATCTTTTTCGCTGGCGCGGCTAAGTGCTCGAATGGCGCAGCCTCCGTTGAGCCCGAAGGCGCAAGCGCGCCCTCTCCTCGAGTGTGTCCCGAGGGAGCGAGCGAATCGACAATGGCGAACAACCCTCGCTCTGCTGCCAAGCCGAACTCGCTCGAATTGCGCAGATGACGCCGACTTCGATGTCTTCGCCGTGGACTTTGCGGTTATCGCTTTGGGCGCCATCAAAGACGGGGCCCCGTGAGCGGGGGGACCGCGATCACCGGGGCGGTCCACCTCAGGAGCACCGCACAGATTGCAGGGTTCGTGCGGACATAAATGATCTACTTCTGAATACCAGTGCACTGGGCCGGTCTGCTTCCCGACAGCGGCTACGCGTCCAGAGAATCGGTTGAGCGTGATTAGCCGTGCCAGTCAGCCGTCGCTCGACGCTAAGCCGCCGGACCTGGATCGCCTCGCAGGCATACGGGGCGACGCCTCGACTCCGCTTCGCTTCGCTCGGGTGAGCGGGTGGCCGCGCTCGGGGACAATTCAGGCGAGCTCTGGGCCTAGTCCTTCGGCGCCGTCACCGTGATGCGGTAGGCGCCGTGGGGTTCTCCGGCCACGCCGCGCACGCCGCAAAGGGTCGAGCCGACCTTGAGGCCGGTGAAGCGCGCCCCCCCTTTGTCACGGGTCCCCTGCACGACGGCGGGGTCGTCGCAGATCACCTGTGCGGCAGGTGGTGCGGGCGCCGTCTTGGTCTCGCCGACGGAGAGGGTCATCGCGGTCGTGCCGGGTGGATCCGACTGCGCCAGCAACGCCAATCCCAGGAGCCCCACTGCGATGCTCAGGTTCATGGCGGCATGGTAACGCGCCCACTGCGTTGCGCCCAGCCCAGTCAGAGTGGTGTAGAAATGACCGCATGCGCACCACATCATCCTTCCGTGGCAGCCTGATTCTCCTGGTCTTCATTCTCGGCACCGCACGCGCCGACGCGGAGCAAACGCGGACAGACGAGCCCGCTTCGCAGCTGCCTTCGGTGCTGGCGATTCCCGCCGAGGCCCAGCCGTCCTCCCATTTCGATGCGGAAGCGGCGACCGGCGCGTACCTGGCGACGATTCCCGCCGCCGCCAAGGCGCGCTCCGATGCGTACTTCGAAGGCGGCTATTGGCTGACGCTGTGGAACTTTCTCTTCGGCGCGGCGGTGGCGCTGGTGCTCCTCAACCTCCGCTGGTCGGCGGCGATCCGAAACGCCGCCGAACGCGTCACCCGCTTCAAATGGGTGCACGCGGTCATCTACTGGGCGGGGTATCTCGCGCTCACCACCGCCTTGACCTTTCCGCTGGCCATGTACCAGGGCTACTTCCGCGAGCACCAATACGGCCTGGCCACCCAGACCTTTGGTCCCTGGTTGGTCGATCGGATCAAGGGCCTTGGCGTGGCATTGGCGATGGGCGCGATCATCGTGCCGGTGCTCTTTGCGCTGGCTCGGCGGCTGCGGCGCACGTGGTGGCTCTGGGGGAGCCTGGTGACGCTGGTGTTCGTCGTCTTCATCGCGCTCATCGGCCCGGTCTTCATCACTCCTTTGTTCAACAAGGTGACGCGCCTCGACGATCCCAAGGTCACGGGTCCGATCTTGAGCCTGGCCCGGGCGAATGGAATCCAGGCGAAGGACGTGTTTCAGATCGATGCGTCCAAACAGAGCAAGCGCATCAGCGCGAACGTCAGCGGGTTCGCGGGCACGATGCGAATCACCTTGAACGACAACCTGCTCCGCCGCAGCTCGCCCGAGGAGATTCAGGCGGTGATGGGACATGAGATGGGTCACTACGTGCTCAACCATGTCTACAGCGGGCTGATGTTTTTCTTTATCGTGATCGTCTCCGGTTTTGCCTTTCTTAAATGGGCGCTGGATCGATCGCTGGCGCGGTGGGGACGGAAATGGCAGATCCGCGACATCGGGGACCCGGCCGTGCTGCCGCTGGTGATGGTCCTGGGCTCGGTCTTTTTCTTTTTCCTCAGCCCGATCTCGAGAACGTACAGCCGGACCCAGGAATACGGGGCGGACATCTTCGGCCTCAATGCCAGCCGGCAACCGGACGGTTTCGCGCAAGCGGCGATTCACCTCTCCGAATACCGCAAGATGGAACCCGGTCCGGTGGAGGAGTGGATCTTCTACGATCACCCGAGCGGCAGGACGCGCATCTTTGCGGCGATGCGGTGGAAGGCGGAGAACCTCGGGGTCAAGAGCGAGGCATCGTCGGCGCGATGAGTTGACGCGGGCGAGGTCCCGAACGATTCCAAGAATGTCGTCCCATCGGCACTTCCGGGGGCAAGAAACACGTTAGGTTGAGCCTTCCCTCGGACATGGCTCACGGCGATCCGGAAAGGCCGGCCTCATTCGGTGCCAGGAAGGCCGGCCTCATTCGGTGCCAGGAAGGCCGGCCTCATTCGGTGCCAGGAAGGCCGGCCTCATTCAGCGCCAGGAAGGCCGGCCTCATTCAGTGCCAGGTAATTAGAGACACGACATTCATGTCGTGAAAATTCGCTGCCGCTCTCAGAATACCGCTCGCGCAAGCAACAGTTGGGCTGCGAGACGACGATAAGCGCGCGAGAGCACGCAACTTGCAATCGATCAAGGCGACTCGTTCAGGAGGGCCTCAAATGTATCGCCCGTGGTGCTTCGCTGGCTTTCGAATGCAGTCTCTACTGCTGGCGGGATCGTTGGGTTTATGCGCGTGTAGCTCAGGCCTGGCGAGCCTGGAGAACAAGGAAGTCAGCCTGTACTTCCGCGAAAGCGACCTCTACGCAGTGATTCGCTACGACTATGGTGGAGAAGGAGCTGAGAATTGCATCACTCTCCATGGATTCAAGGCAACGCTCAATGGGATTCCCTTTGACGTGTTGAGTGCTGGTCTGCGGACATCGGGAATACCCCTTTTTCGATGCGAGCTTCCACGCTTGAAATTTCCAGCTGCTCGATTCCCCACCGGCAGCTCTGCAAGCATTCTCATTTCCGATGACAGCGCGGTAATTAGAATCGACCTTCATCCGTCCAACGTATCCTGCGTATTTGTTCGAAGTGATAGAAACGTCGTAGTGTTCAGCGCGGCTAATCGTCCGGGAGTAATCGACCTCATCGATTCCCAGCACGTGCGGCTCCGAGTTCCTACCTATCCTAGTTCGGGAGACCTTCCAGCGACGGGAACCTTATCGCTGAGTCTTCTGTCCCTTCCCGTAGATCGTTGCACCGGCGCGCAATGTTTTGCGAGCGTAACGCACGGCTCCGAAATAACTCTGGTGGCTCCCTAAGCAGGTTTTCAGGGCACGGGAAGGTGTGGTGATTCGGCGCCCGCCGAACTGCGAGGAGCTACCGTAAGACTTCTGCTCCGGAGCGCTTACTCAACCCTGACCGCATCACCGCGAAGGATCGTGCCTCCGCGCTCCACTTTGGCGTAGACGCCCACGTGAGCCTTGTTGTGTTGGGCCGCCGTACGCAAGATGCCCAGATCCCGAGGCAGGTCCCCCTGAGCGAGCGTCGTCATCACGCAGCGGCCACAAGGGCCGGTAATTCTCAGGCGAACGGAATCGCCGATGGCGAGCGTGAAGCCAACCCAAGCATTCTCGACGAAGTCTTCTTCTCGAGAGGCAGGCGCTACCACGATATTGGGACGAAACCGGGGGACCTCGAATCGCCCCTGCGGATAGAGTTGTCGGAGCCGCTCGAGCGTAGCCGTCGTCAGCAGATGCACCGTGGCAGCGTCGAAGAAAGTCCCCGCGGGGAGAGTGAAGTCTGTAACGGTCTCCCTGAAATCGAGGCCCTCGATGTCGGGCCAGTACTCCTCGGCATTCACTGTTCCAGCGCGGTCGCGCCCGGCGGCATTCAGTGTGACGGTGCGATTCAGCGCTTTTGAGAGGAGCTGATTGAGATCCCCGTGCTGATTCGTGGCGGCGGTGCCATCCGGCAGGGTGATGCGGACCGGCGGCGTAGTTGCACGGGGGCGTGGCGACCCGATGAACGTCGCGCGAAAGCCGAAGAGCGTAGGCCATTTCCTCGGGTTCTTGGCAGTCGCGGCCTTGCCGTCGGCGCTGTCCACCAGGGCGTATGCTCGATCGCCGAGCAATCCCTGCTCCGTCACTTCGGTTGAGCTGAGCTCCTCTCCCAACATCGACTTGACCGGGTATCGCCAAAGCGAGGCAACCGAGCCTTGTGGTGCATTGGGCATGTCCGCCTCCTCAATGGCTCAAAGTGGCCGAGAACGGCGGCGATGGCAAGCGTCAACTTAGGCGAGCCCTAGGCTTTCCGAGCTCGCTCGGATCTTGTGATGCAGCTCTGGCCGACTTCAATGGCAGGGGGACGTGCTCCCGGTCCCCTTCTCGCGCGTTACTGTTGCTCCTCAGCGACTTGCCCGGACTCGGTGGTCGCGTTCGATTCTTCTGCCCCCATTCCGATCAGGACATCGCTCGCCTGGGCAGCCCTGATGAATGCGTCCGCGTCCTCCGGTAGCAGGAAACGCTCGCCAACGAGCTCCCTCCCAGCCCGCCTGACGGCCCTGACGAACCCGCGGTGACTCCCGTAGCGCTCCTCCAGCGACAACCGCGCGTCGCCGCTGGCCAACCGCTCGGCCATCGTGGTCGCGAATGGAATGAAGGACCCTGGGCTTGTCCCGGGGCCGCAGAGGTTTGGCGCGCGATGACCTGGCGCGCGCACGTTCCAGCCGGTGTTGGTGCCGAGCGGCGCGCGGATCTGCATCGATCGGATCCCCGCGATGCCCACCCCGTCGGCGTCTGGTTTGGGAACCAGGATGACTGGGTAGTGCACGCCTGCCAACGGGGGCAAGATCGTGAGGACACCGCCCACCGGAGTGAACAAGGGGCCGAAGTCCAGCAGATCCAACTCGCTGAGGACCGTCGGGACCACGGCGCCCGGGATCGCCGGGAAGACAGCGCGATACTCATCCAGAGTGACCGCGGTTCCGTCATCGACCCGAGGGTAGTTGCTCTGCGGCGGCTCGATGCCCTGATCGGCCCACTCATCCAGCGCGATGGTGAGCGCCCTGAGCGCGGTCGATGCGCCAGCGCCCGATTGACGAAGATTCTGGCAGATGCCCGGGTCCTGCGCGGGACTGAGCAAGCCCGCGACGTTGATGTGTGAGAAGCCCGAGTTCAGGTAGAGCCGCGCGTTGTCCGGGATCGGAACCGGATTGCCAAGGCCATCAACAACATTGAGCTCGTCCTGCCACTGCCAGAATTCGGCCTCTCCGTCTATCTGGAAGACCAGGGGATCGGTCGCCGGCCGCTTGAGGATCCCGTCGTGGATCCCCGAGATCGGATCGGTGGTGACAGCGAACGTGAAGGGCGGGTGCGAGTACGAGAGGAAGTCATGCCGGTCATCCTGCCGCGAGTAGATGTTCGGGTCGGCGAACTCCACGTTGGCAAACAGCCGGTGCGCGCCGCCGTGGTAGATGATCGTGCCGTCGAAGACTCTCCGCTGGGCCTCGTCCTCGTTGAACCCGAGCAGGAGGAAGTCCCGCAGATACATCGCCGTGGACGAGGTGCCGGAAGCGTATGCGCGCCGGATGCCGACCTGCCTGGGGCTCAAGGCCAGCGGGTTCCGGTTGCCGACGTCGTCCTGAGTCTGGTTGCGCAGGAAGGAGGCGATATCCCGCGTCACCGCGTAGCCGAGCCCCATCACGATCGGATTCTTGGCCGGGTAGATCAGCTCGTAGAGCTTCTCCGACTGGAAGCCGTCGAAGAGGCAGATGTCCGTCGTGCTCGGCGTCAAGCTTGCAGGACCGGCCGGGCAGCTTCCGAAAGCCCAGCGGTCGGAGGCGATCGGCATCCTGGGGCCATCCACGTCGTCCCTGACGGTCAGCGTGGAGTGGGCGGTGTCCGTATCGGCGGTTTCGTAGGAGCGGAAGCTGGGATTTCCCTCCAGGGTCTGGGTGAAGGTCCCCGCATCGGGGATGGTGCGGTCCGAGTACTCAATCCGCAGTAGAGCCACGATCGGGCTGCCGTCCGCCTGGGTCGCCACCGGCAGATTCGGGAACAGCCGGTTGCTTCCCGGCGCCACGTCCCCTTGCCAGCCGGCATCTACGATCGCGTAGCCCAGCCGCAGAAGAAGGTTGTTCTCCCCGACATCGGCCGCAGTGAGCGGGTCGTTCGAATTCCCCGTGGGAGCCGGAAACGCGCGGTTCCCGATGTCGATCTTGTTCCCACGATTGTTGATCGCGTAGAAGAGCTTGTGGTTCCCGCGCCTCATGTCTACGGGCTTGAGGATGAAGAAGGTGGAGCTGAACTCCACCATCCCACGCTCGTTCTTCGGCGCCTTGTCCAGGTTGACGATCACCGCGTCCTCCTGACTGCGTGGATCCGCCTCCATGTGAGCCGTGCCGTCCAACCGTTCGTACGGACCGGCAAAGCCCCACTCTATTCCGCTCGCAAAGGATCGCCGCTGCTCGACTACGAAACGGACCACTCGAGCCTCGCTCGACCGTGGGGCGCCAACCGCCATCGCAAAGCCAAACATCAGCATCGCCGATCTTCGCCTCATATGAGATTTCATTTTTTGCCTCCACCGTGCAGCGTTGCGCCCTGTCTCTCCGCCGACAGGGGGTCAGGACTGCGTAGAGGAGGTCAGCCGGCGCGGTCTTGCCGATTCTTGCGAATCATTGACAAAACTTGCGACTTTCCGACAGCTCCGCGTGTACTCGCGGACCAAAACCTCGCAGCAGTTTGCACAACTGCGGGCGCGCAGCCGGACGTCGGGCGCGATCAAGGATTGTCGAGTTCGTTTACTGCTGCGCCTCCGCGCCTTCCTCGGACTCGCCGTCGGGGCCCGGCTGCTGCGCGCCCATCAGCACGTTGCTCGACCGGGCGGCGTTGACGAACGTGTTCGCATCCTCCTCGAGCAGCAGGCGTTCGCGCACCAGCTCTCGGGTGGCGCGCCGGACAGCTCTGACGAACCCGGTGTGATTGCCGTAGCGCTCCTCGAGCGAGGGCCTCGGGTCGCCGCTCGCCAGCCGCTCGGCCATCGTCTGAGCGAACGGGATGTATGAGCCGCTCAGGGCGCAGAGGTTCGGCGCTCGCGACCCGGCCACCCGCAGCGCCCAGCCGACGTTGGTGCCGAGCGGCGCTCGGATGTCAACCGTCCGAACCCCGGCGAGGTCCAGACCGTCCTGGTCGGACTTCGGCACGAACATCTTGTAGCTGGGGCCCACCAGCGGCGGCAGCACAGTGAGCCGCCCGCCCACCGAGCTGAATTCGGGTCCAAAGTTCAGAACGTCCAGCCCGTTCAGAACGGTCGGGAAGCTCACGCCCGGAATGTTGGGGAACGCGGCGCTCGCTTCTTTTAGGGTGACCAGCGTGCCTTCCTCGACGCGGGGATAATTGCTCGGCGGCGGCGCGACGCCCTGGTCGGCCCACGCGTCGAGGGCGATCAACATCGCCCTCATCGTCGGGCTGGTCGCGCCGGAGTTGGTCAGGTGCTGGCAGGACGCGGTGCTACCCACTGCGAGCGGTGGACTGGGCGGGCTGAACAAGCCGACGCCCCCGACGTGCGAGAAGCTCGAGTGGAAGTAGAGCCGCACGTTGTCCGGGACCTGGATTGGATTGCCGAGGCCGTCGGCAACCTCGAGCGACCCCCTCATGTTCCAGAACTCGTTCGCGGAGATCGTCTGAAACACCAGCGGGTCGGTCTCCGGCCGCTTCAGGATCCCGTCGTGGATTCCGGTGATCGGATCGGTGGTGACCCCAAAAGTAAGCGGCGCGGTGCTGGTGGAGAGGAAATCGTGCCGGTCGTCCTGGCGCGAGTACGTGTTCGGGTCCGCGAACTCGACGTTGGCGAAGAGGCGATGCGTGCCGGGGATGGTCAAGTGGATGGCGTCGAAGACCTTGCGGTGGGCCTCGTCTTCATTGAAGCCGAGGTAGAGAAATTCGCGCAGATACATTCCGGTGGAAGAGCCGCCAAACCCGTAGGAGCGGAGGATGCCGACCAGCTTGGAGGTGAGCGCCAGCGGGTTGCGATTCCCCGCGTCGTCTTGAAGCTCGTACCTGAGGAACGAATCGATGTCCCGTGTGACGGCGTAAGCCAGCCCCATCACCATCGGGTTCTTGGCCGGATAGATCAGCTCGTAGATCTTGTCCGCCTGGAAGCCGTCGAAGAGGCAAATATCCGTCGTGGTGGCCTGCAGGCTCAACGGCCCATCCGGGCAGGTCCCGAATGCCCAGCGATCCGGGGTGATCGATACTCTGACGGCATTCACGTCGTCCCGCACCGTGAGCGTCGAGTGGGCCGTGTCCATATCCGCCGTCTCGTAGGGAACGAACGCGGAATTCCCCTCCATGTTGAGGGTGAAGGTTCCCTCTTGAGGAATGGTTCGATCCGAGTATTCGATTCGGATGTTGCTGACGATGGGACTTCCATCCGGCTGCGTGGGCACCGGGAAGCTGGGGAACAGTCGGTCATTGCCTTCGGCGACGTCGCCCTGCCAGCCGGCGTCGACGATGGTGTAACCGAGCCGCAGCTGGAGGCCGTCGCCGTCATAGAACAAGGGATTGTTGGTGCTCGGCAGCGTAACCGCCGGGGGAAGGCTGAGCAGCCCCGACTTGTTCCCGCGGTTGTTGATTGCGTAATAGATTTTGTGATTGCCGCGCAGCATGTCCATGGGTTTCAAAATGAAGAATGGCGCGCTGAACTCCACCATTCCGCGGCCATTGCGCGGCGCCTTGTCGAGATTGACGATGACCGCGTTCAGCGGATCGCGAGGGTCGACCTCCATGTACGCGGTGCCGTCCAACCTCTCGTAGGGGCCGGCGGAGCCCCATGAGCTCCCGTTGTTGAAGAGTCGCCGCTGCTCGACCACGAACCGAGTCACGCGGGCTTCGCTCGCCCGCGGCATCGCAGCAGCAATCAAAAGGCCAACCATCAAAAAGATCGTTCTTCCTGTCCCCTGAGATCTCATTTTTCCCTCCGCGCTGTCGCTTTGGCTTGCTCCCTGCGCTGCGACCGGGGCTTCGCATAGAGGAGGCTCGCGCCGGTGTCTTGCCGATTCTTGCGAACCATTGACCAAACTTGCGATTTCCGCGTCTGGTGTAGCCTTCGGTACAAATCGCCTGGCGAACGGTTGCCTCGTCCTGCCGTGCCCAGTCAGAGCATGTTTTCTGAAATCCTGGTCCGGTACGTTTTGGGCGTGGAACAAGTCAGCCGTTGGAAAGCCCTGGTGAAACTGCTCTGGCTGCCGAAGCCGGATCGCAACGCGATCTCCGCAATCGGCATCCCCGCAGTCTGGAGAAGCGACTTGGCATGCTCGATCCGCTTTTTCAGGACGTATTGGTGCGGCGACAGACCGGTGCTCTGCTTGAACAATCGGACGAAGTGATACAGGCTTATCTGCGCGACTCGAGCCAGATCCGGAAGTGAAATGGCTTTCTCCAGATTGTCGTCGATGTATTCGATGACGTGTCGCAATTGATACTTCGGCAGGCCGCCGCGATACTGCTGGAAGGTCTGCTCGAAGACGCCGTGCTTCTGCAGCAGGTGCGCGCACAGAGCGGTGCCCAGCGTCTCGCCATAGAGGCAACCACTGGGAAGACCTGCTCGCAGGTCCTCCCGGAGAGCCCGGGCAAGGTGCACGATCAGCGGGTCTTCATCGTCGAACGCAGGACGCAGCCCAAGATGGGTGCTCGAGCCGCCTTCACTGACCGCGGCGACGAATTCGGAAGCAACTTCGACGAGGATGGTTTGATGATTTGCGCAGCTCCCCCACTGGGGGAGGTAAGGCATCAGGGCGGGAAAGACAGACACGCCCCCGGGCGCCAGGAAGTGTTTGGTCGGCCGCGGTTCACCGGACCATGAGACATCGCTGGGGATCGGGCTACCCACGTTGATGACGACGACGTGCCCGGGGAGGCAACCCTCTGGCAACTCACCCGGTCCGGTCGCGTGGAACTCCTCGAACCGGATGCCGGTCCAAGCGTCACCGCTCTTCAGCTCGGCGTGAATGCGCGCGGCTGTGGACAGCGTGACGCGCCTTGGACGCTCGGTCGTGTATTGGATCCACTCGATTCTTGCGTTGTCCCCCAAAGTAGTGGCCCCCACCGCCGTGTAGACGCTGACCTGTGAGCTCTGTCAAGGTCGCGAAGGGGCCTCCGTTCAGGCGATGAGGCCGCTCGGCTGACCTACCACCTACGGCCTGGTAAAGCTGTCCGATTCTGACATCTAGATGACGATCGTCTCTTTCTGCGGCCTGGCTGTATGACATACAACGTTCCCGATGGCTACGAATGCGCGCGGCGCGACGTAAGGCCAGACGTGGCGCCGGCGCGTTGACATTTGTTTCGCGCCGTACGCGCCAGACTTGCAGCGTCTGGTTTGCCGCTCTCGAGTCATGCAGTCGCCCGCTCACCTGGTGATACAGCGGTTGAGATGCCCCCTCTGCATGACGGATTAGAAATCGTGCGTTGACATCGCTCCACGCATTCCACATACGCGGCTCCGACCGCGTGGCGTTCGCGCGCGTCGCATTCTCGGGAGGAAACCATGAAAGGTCGATTGAGCCTTGTTGGTGTGTTCGCCGTAGCCCTCGTCGCTACCGCCGCTCGCGCAAATGATGATCGCGACCGCGACGATTCGCGCAACCCCTGCACGAGCATCGTGCCCGCCTCCATGGGAGGACCGGTCCCTCGCGACGACAAAGTGGTGCTCCGGTGGCTGGGCTGCTCCAACTACGAGCTCTCGTACCGCGGCCAGGTGCTCCTCTTCGACGCATACTACGACCGGGGTCCTCGCAACCGGCCGATTGGCTTGCTGCCGGATCAGGTGACCCGCGCGGACGCCATCTTCCTCGGCCATGGCCATTTCGATCACATGAGCGACGCGGCGTCCATCGGCGTGCGCCTGAACATCCCCATCGTCGGCGGGCCACCGACCTCCGAGAAGCTCGCTGAACAGGGTGTCCCCGACAAGCTGAACAAGCGCGTCACTGGCCAGGGCGGCGAGCGTTTCAATTTCCGCGGCTTCCACGTGGACGCGGTGCTCGGGCATCACAGCGTGCTGGCTGGGCCGTCGCTCGCAGATTTCCGCACTGCCATAACCGATGAGATCGGCGATCCGACGCCGGAGGAGGCGGCCGCCGAGGCGAAAATCCTCGCCCGCGGCACCTCCAGCCCGGACGTCATCACCATCGGCACCATCGCCTTCTTTGTGACGTTCAACAACGGGTTCCGCCTCGTCTGGTTGGACAGCGCGGGCCCGATAACCGACTTTGAACGCGAGTACATGGCACGTATCCGTCGAACCGACGTAGCGATCGTAGCGTACCAGGGTCACTTCGTGCAGGAGACGCAAATTCCGCCCACGTTCTCTTTGGTCCAACTTTTCAACCCGCGCTACTACCTGCCCGCGCATCACGACGAGATAGCTGGCATCTTCTTCGACATGGGTATTGAGCCGCTCTTCCTCACGTTCCGGGAGCAGATGCCGCGGGTGAAAGGCGTCTCGCCGCTGTACCGTGAGCCAGTCTGTTTCAACGTCGAAACGCGTCAGCTGGTGCACAGCGAACATTGAGGAGCAAGGGGGATGAAATGCAAGCTCGCGCCTGAGTAGTGCTGAGTGAAGGCTTTGCAACTTCACAAATAATTAGGCGCGCTTGGTTGCCCATAGTTCGCGCACGTAGCGCATCTTTCGCGCGATGGGCTACAGTCCCGTCCCGCCCAGTGGGTTCTCTGCTCGTTTTTTTTGCGGTCACCTACGCGGTGGCCTGGACCGGCTTCATCGCGGCGGCAGCGTTGTTGGGCAGCGCCCCGGCCGGCGCTCTCACGGGAATCCGCCAGCTATTGTTCCTTCCCGGAGTCTTCGCTCCCTCCCTGGTCGCCATTGCGCTGACGGCCCGGGCTGACGGCAGCGAGGGTGTGCGTGCCCTGCTACGGCGCTTGCTCGAATGGCGAGTCGGTTCGCGATGGTTCGTGTTCGCCGCCGGCTATATGGCCGCAGTCAAGCTCGTCGCGGCGCTCGTCCATCGCGTGGTCTCAGGCGTATGGCCGCGGTTTAGCATTGAGGGGTGGTACCTGATCCCCTTCGCGATCCTCGTCTCGACACCTTTTCAGGCGGGGGAGGAGATCGGATGGCGCGGCTATGCACTTCCTCGCCTGGCGGAGCGCTTTGGACTCCGGGGAGCCAGCGTGCTGCTCGGACTGATCTGGGCCTGTTGGCATCTGCCTCTTTTCTTCATTCCGGGAGCTGACACGTATCGACAGTCATTCCCCATTTACATGCTACAGGTCACCGCGCTGTCCGTCGCAATTGCGTGGCTGTATTCTCACACCAACGGAAGCCTACTGCTCGTGATGCTGATGCACGCCGCAGTCAACAATACGAAGGACATCGTCCCATCAGCGGCGCAGGGTGCAACGAGCCCGTTGGGGCTGAGCGCTTCTCTTGTGTCGTGGCTGACGGTGGCGGTGCTGTGGCTCTGCGCCGCGTATTTTCTCGTTCGGATGCCGAGGGGAGAATCGCAGCGCGGCCGATCGATTCAATGAGACTCAAACCGTGGCGTGCGATGTCACATTGCGCGGCGTGCCTTCCTGCTCGGTCCGCGCCTCCTCCGCAGCGTTCCAGTGCCTTTGCCCTCTGAAGGATCAGGGACTGGTCACGCTGCCGACGAAGGCGATGTCGTCACCCGGACTGGTCGGCAGCGGAGTGACTGTGCCGCTACCGTCGCTGGCGACTGAGAACATCCCGTTCACATCCCCGAACATGCCAGGGGCAACGAGGGCGCTCCCATCGGGGGTCCAAGGTCCGTTCGGCCCAAACCGATCCGGATCGGATATGGCGTTGAACGTCAACTGCGTCAGCTCGGAGCCATCGGGCCGGATGATGAAGTAGTTCAGGAGACCACTGCCGCCATCGCTTCGGGCGAAGGAAATCCATTGCCCGTCGGGGGACCACTGCGGCCAGAGGTCGTTCGGCATGGTATTCGGAATCGCCGACCGATTGCTCCCATCGGCGTTCGCCAGAAAAATGCCGATGTGCGCGTTATGAAACACGATCCTGCCGTCATTGGGGTTCAGCGCGGGAGCATCATCAAAGCAGTCGACGCCGATCAATTGGCGCTGGTTCGATCCGTCTCGATTGATGATGAAAATGCCACAGCCGAAATCGAACACGATCTGGCTGCTGTCGGCGGTCCAATCGTAACTGACGGCGAAATCGCTATGAGCGAAGACGCGCATCTCGTCTCCCGTCAGCAGACTGCGGACAAAAATATCATTTCGACTCGGATCGGCGCTTGGACCGCGGTGAAAAACGATCCAATTCCCATCGGGCGAAATCCGGGGCCACTCGCCGGTGGTGATCATCTGGTCGGAAGAGCCGTCGCTCGACGCAATCCAGATGGTGCCATCCGGAATGCCATTGGGTACGCGACTATAAACGACCGATAGGCTTTGAGCGGAAGTTGTGAAGCCTCCCAGGAATAGAAACGAAACGAACAGAAGCAAGCTTCGTCTTTTCATTGTTCGCCCTCCTCGATCGGCAGACCAGGACGGCTGCATTTTTCCTACCAAATCCGATCGCATGATTTGGCGAACAATTTTCTGGAACGACGTTGCAGGTACCCAACGGGTTAACGAAAGGCGTTGCCCGCCAACAACCTCGGACGATTCGGGTTGCATGAGCCGAGCTAGAAGATCGGCTTCGGCTCGTCCGGCTTCTTCTCATCAGGCTTTTTCTCGAACCGTCGAACTCCTTGTTGGTGTCGTCGGCTTTGCGCAGCGCATCGCCGATGCGCTCCTGCGAGTCCTCGGCGAGCTTGGGGACCTCGGTCAGGCCGCGAGGATCCTTCTTGTCGACCCAGCTGGCCACAGCGTCGCGCAGCTCGCGATCCGCGGCATGGCATTTCTCCCACAGGCGGGTGTCGGCCTGGCGCAGTGCAGCGTCCTTCATCCGCTGCAGGTTCGACGCGGCCTCGCGGAAGTCGTCGGCATAGCCGGGGTAGTAGCTCGACTCGCGATCTGCCGTGGAGTCGCTGCCCTTCACGTCCCGCAACTCGCCCGCCTTCGACTTGACCTCGCTTGCCTTGCCGCGCGCCTCTTCGATCTCGTAGTACGAGATCGATCCCGGCACGCGGTTGATTTTGTCCTTCATTTGATCAAGGAGAGCGTCGATCTCGCCCATCAGGCGACTGCGCTTGTCGTCGTCGGCGCGCACCGGCCCCGCGGCCACGACACCAAGAACGAGCAAGGCGATCATGAAGCGGGTCATCGTCCGCCCCCTGCGATGCGCCGTCTGTCTTGCAGGCGGCACCGCGCTCTCGCACATCACCTTCACCATTTTTGTTTCCTCCTGGCTCGGCAGGGACCAGCTGAGGTGTCGGCCCGCTGTTCAGGAAGATCGAAAACGAGTGAAAAAAGACGACAGCCTCGGGCCAGCGAGGTTTCTTTGGACGGGATTGCGTCGGCCTCGAGCTCTGACTGCCGTTGAATCCCGCGCGCATTGACTCACGCAGGACAGCGGCAGTATGGAGCATCCAGATCGCTGGCGCGCATCGAGGAGCCCACCTCGCTGCAGAATTGGGGATCAGGCATGCATCTTCGATGGGGCACCCGGCGGTCGCTTGGAGGGCACATGAAACGAATTTCGTTGGTGATGGTGGCCGCGATCGCGCTCGCGATTCCCGGCGTGGTGCAGGCTCGTTTGACCCGGTTCGTCGTCACGACACTGGAGTCGCCGACTTTCGGCGGCTACTCATGGCCAGGCGTCGGCCAATACGAGAAGCTCGCCGGCAAGGCGTTCGCCGAGGTGGATCCCTTCGACCCCAAAAACGCGGGGATCGTCGACATCCAGCTCGCGCCGCGGAACGCCAACGACAACGTCGAGTTCTCCTTCGACTTCTATATCCTCAAGCCGATCCACTTGAGGCGCGGCGCCCACAAGGTGATGTACGAGCCGCCGAACCGCGGCAACAAGACGTGGGGGACGTTGGGGCGCTTCCCAGGGGGCAACGATCCGGGTTCGGTCACCGACCCGACCGTCCTGGCGAATACGTTCTTCATGCCGCGCGGCTACACGATGGTCTGGAGCGGTTGGGACAAGTCCGCCGGCACCAGCTCGGCGAACTTCACGACGACGATCACGCTGCCCATCGCCACCAATCCAGACGGCTCGTCGATCACCGGACCGTCGTTCGAGTACATCGTCACGTCCGCGGCTTCGTACACGCTGACCTATCCGGCCGCCACGTTGGACAAGGGCGAGGCGACGCTGACTCATCGCATTCATCTGGACGATACGCCAGAGGTGCTTCCCGCTCCGGATTGGGAATACACCGACTCGAGCGGAACGGCGATCATGCTGACCGCGGGGAACTTCGTCGCCAACGACATCTACGAGTTCTCGTACACGGCAAAAGATCCGACCGTGAACGGGCTGGGCTTCGCCGCAATCCGCGACTTCAACGCCTGGCTGCGCTACGGGCGCAGGGACGACGATGGCATAGCCAATCCGCTCGCCGGCGATGTGAGGCGGATCTACACCGAGGTCGTGTCCCAGCCCGCCCGCACGCTGAATGACTTTACGCATCTCGGGTTCAACCAGAGCGAAAACGGCAGGATCGTTTTCGACGGAATGTTGCAGTGGATCGGCGCTGGCGACGGTATCAGCATGAGCTATCGCTTCTCGCAGCCGGGTCGCACCGAGCGCAACCGCCAGGACCACCTCTTCAATGAGGCCGTCTTCCCGTTCGCCAACGTGAGCACGACCGATCCCTTCACCGGCATTACAGATAGCCGCTACGCGAGCTGCGAGAGGAGCCGCACCTGCCCTCTGGCGATGGAGATCTACTCGGCCAATGAATATTGGGTGAAGGCGGCTTCGCTCCTGCACACCAATCCGGAGGGGACTGAAGATCTCCCCGATTCGCCGTTCGCGCGCAATTACTTGATCTCCAGCCACCAACACGGCACCGGCAGTGCGACGTCGAGGGGAGCTTGCCAGCAGTTCCAGAATCCGCTGAATTCGGCGCCGGTGCAGCGGGCCCTGTTCATCGCGCTCGACGAGTGGGCGACGAGGCGCAGACAGCCGCCGCGCAGTCGGGTGCCGAGGCTCGACGACGGGACGTTGGTGCCTCCGCTGCCCCAGCCGAAAATGGGCTTCCCCGATATCCCCGGCGTCACGTACACCGGTCTCAAGACAACCCGCTATCGACTCAACTTCGGGCAGGACTTCTACGAGACCGGCGTCGCGACCTTCAACCCGCCGCTGTTTACGCCACCGTATGAAGACAATCCCAAGAATGGTCCGATTTATCCGAGCTTCATTCCCAAAACAGACAGCGATGGGAACGACATCGCGGGCGTGCGACTGGCCGACGTGACCGTGCCTCTCGCCACGTACACCGGTTGGGCGCTGCGATCAGGCGTATGGGCAAACGACGGGTGCGAATCCGCGGGGCAATACATCCCGTTCCTCGCGACCGCGGCAGAACGAACCACCTCCGGCGATCCCCGTTTGTCCATCGAGGAGCGCTATGCGTCGCTCGATGACTACGTGAGCAAGGTGGCGCACGCCCTCCATCAGATGGTCCGCGAGCGCCTGCTGTTGTGCGAGGATTTCGATTTCGAGCTGAACCGCCTGGTGGAGGCGGGAGTGGCGGCAGGATTGCAGAGCGCGTCGAGCGGCCGCAACTCGTCGACCTCACCGGCGGGATCCTGCCATGCGCGGCCGCCGGACGACGAGGACGGGGAATAATCCGCGAGTTTCAAACGAGCTGACGCCGTTCCTGCCCGCCGCCCGCGGGACTGCCCGGCGGCCTGCCAAAATCTCCACCTCTCGACATGCAAATCCTTTCCGGATACCCGGGGAGAAGATTCCGAAAATCACACGCTGGGTCGGATGAAACGACGTATTGATCGCCCCGATGCGATCGGTACGCGGTTCTAAACAATTCATCCCTACTCTCCTGGCGATAGCTCTGTTGGCAATGCTTGCAATTCATTTCAGCTGCACGCTGCTCTATTTGACTCCGCTCAATCCGCTCAAGATGAGGCTCACCAGCAAGCTCAACGCCTACATGGAGCCGCTGTTTGCCCAAAAATGGGAGCTCTTCGCTCCTGATCCCCAACCAGAGACCCGGGTTTTTCTCGTGGCGTGTCGAATTCCCGCCGGCGACGGCACGGTTCGGCAGACGCAGTGGATAGACGTAACCACGCCATTGCGACAACGGAAGTATGCATACCGCCTCAGCCCGGCGGACCGAATCGACCGGATCCAGCAGTCCGCCATTTATAACGTGTTCGGCGAGCCGCATCCGCTGTTGCAAAAGCTGTCTACACGCTCCGCCGCGACACAGGAGAAGTTCGGCCCCTTGGTGGAAATTGTCGAGAAGGGCCGCGACGAAGATCGAAGAGAAGGCATTCACCTGCTTCGCCGAGTCGCTTCGGCGGAGTGTGATCGGTACTTCGGCGAAGGGCAGACCAGGGAAGTGGGGTTGCGAATGATCACTCGCAAATCGCCCCCCTTCTCAAAGCGGTGGGCGGCGATTACCGAGGGCAGCTCAGTGGCAATTAGTTTCGGCTGGGAGGGGTACGAGAAGTCGGCGACCTATTAGGAAAAAACAATGTGGCAGCGATTCCTCCAGTACGCGGGCGTTGAAAAGTGTCTCATCGGCGCCAGCATGTTCAGAATCATTGGCGGATTTGCGATCATCATCCAGTACCTGCTCAATTACAAACAGCGGCATTACCTGTATGGGCCGACGGGGGTCTGGCCGTATGAATATTTTCGCCAAACCGTCCATGCCTCCGGCTCATTCTCCATTTACGCGTGGAATAGCTCTCCGTTGTTTTTCGAGCTGGTGTTCCACCTCGGCATTGTCGTTGCTTTTCTGTGGATGATTGGTTTCAAGACCCGCCTTCTGACGTTCTTGAATTATGTCTTTTGGTGGTCGATGCACGAACGCTGCCCGGGCATCTGGGATGGTGGCGACAACCTGATGCAGCTGGTTCTCGTGTACGCGCTTTTCGCAAACGTGGGAGCGCATTTCTCCGTCGACCCTACGCGCCCGTCACCCTCTCCGCTGAGACGACAAGTGCTGGCCATGCTTCATAACTCGGCTATTCTGGCGTTTGCCCTCCAGATCTGTCTGGTTTATGGAATCGCCGGACTCACCAAGGTCCAGGGCGAGAGCTGGCGCGACGGGACGGCCATCTACTACGCGCTCCGGGGCGGAGAATTCGTGTGGCCCGGGGTCAGCGAGCACATCTACCAAAGCCGATGGTCGGTGCTGGCGCTGAGCTACGCGACCGTCGCCTTCCAGGTCAGCTTTCCTTTCTTGGTCTTCCTCAATCGATACACCCGGAACCTCGCCATCGCCTGTGGGCTGCTGTTCCATCTCGGGATTGGGCTGGTGATGGGGCTGATCACCTTTGCGCTCTTCTTGATCGCCGCCGACTTGGCGCTCGTCGGTGATGCCGAATATCGGGCGATCGGGAACCTGGTGCTGAGAGTGGTGAGAAGGAGAAGCCAGGCAATTCGAGCGCTGGTGCCATCGCTTCGCAGCGTCGGCGTCGGCGCTCACGAGGGTCGAGGAGAAGCAGTCCAGGTAACCGAAGCAGAGAGGAGCGAAACATGAAAAGGACGCGATGGTATCGGGTCACCGCCGTAGGGACGGTAGTGGTTTTGTGCGCGCTGCTGGTGAGGGCATCTACCGCAGTGGCTGAGCCCTCCGAAGAGTTCATTTACCGCGGCGCCGTCGACGATATTACCTACGTCGACTTCGAATATTCTGCAGCCAGGGTGAATTTTGGTCGCGTGCTGAGGGGCTTGGGTAGATTCGGGCGCGTGGTCGGGCGCTTCTCGGGCTATGTTGGCCTGGCGGCGTCGGTCTTGGACCTGTACCACGCTTTCCGGGGTCGGTTCGGCTCGCCCGGGGAAGCAGCGGATTGGCTCGAGGCGAGCTACGTCACCGACGTGGATGCGGCCTTCGACCCCGCCGACAATTTCACCGTAACCACTATCGACGAAGGTGGCTGCCATAGCTGCTCCCAAGGTCCCGCCTGCTGCGACTGATCTTCGATCAGCGTGCCCTCGATGCGGACCGACTCGCCAAGGGAAGGGGCCGGCCGTAATCACTCGTCGCCGCTGTCGTCCTCGCGGTCCAGCTCTTCGGCGTGGCTCGGCCTTGGATAGGTGAGCCACGTCCCCTGGATGGGCTGCTGCTCGACGCCGCGTCGGCCGTAATCACAGACGCCGGTGGGGAAGATCGTTCTCAAGATATCGAGCTGCTCGCCTGTCAGTGGCTGGGCATAGTCGCGTTCGTCGATCGGCTTGAGCGAGCACTTCAGGCGATCGTCCGCCCACGTCGCGCCCGCGACGATCCTCGGATCGCTGAAGTACGGGAACAGCTGGGCGCACTGGCTCAGGTCGGTGATCCTTTCCAGAGTTGCCGTGTAGCAAGCGTCCACCAGATCCGCCGGCTTGTTGCGCGCGACCTTCTCCGAAAGCGGCCGGTGTGAATGGTCGTTGGCAATGTTTTCCAGCCACTGGTCCATCGCATCGAGCATCGTCCGGGTCACCGCCTGCAGCGGGGAGCTCTCGCCCAGCAGGTCGGTCAACAGGGCGCCCGTGCTTGCCACGGTTGCGATCACCTGATTGCGCGCATTCCCGGCAGCGATGAGCCGCGCCCGCAGGATCTGGGTGTGATACGCATCGTGCACATCGCCCGTGCCGTCGAGATACGAGCGGAGATCGATGATCGGCACGCTCGCCAGCCCGCCGCCTCCCTCGTTGATGCGACCGGTCCGGTACGCAATGCGGAGCGCCTCGAGGTCGGCCACCGTGCGCTCGGGGATGACTCGTCCATCGATGTCATGCCCCCCGATCCGCGCGTTCAGGTCCGCGAACTGCTCGAAGCTGATCAAACCATCGTTGAACGCCGCGAGGCCGTACTGGACGCCAACATTGTCGAACGGCCGGCGCGCGAAGCCGGTAAGCGGGTCCTGCCCGTACACGTTCAGCATGTTGTCCTGGTACGTGCAACGAACCCCACGGGGACGGGTGACCGGGTCGTAGATCAGCTCGGGTGGGATCGCCATGGGATCGCAGTTCGTCGGCCGGAGGTTGGGGTACCTCGTCCCGTTGTTGGTGCAATAGTTGAAGTCAGCCTTTCCCGAGACGACTGTCTTCTGCTCGGACGTCCATGCCAGCGGCGAGCTGTCGAATGCATTGCTCAAAAGCTCGCAGTCGAACAGCGGTTGGAGAAAGGTGATGTTGTCTGGATAAACGCGCCCGGGAATGATGCCGTCCAACAGCCCGGGATAATTCTGGGCAATCATGGCCTGCTGCATCGACCCGCCCGATCCGCCGGCACCCACGGTGAAGCGCGGCAATCCGAACCGCTTGATGAAGTGCTCCTTCACCATCATCATCGACTCCGCCGAGATGAGATCGGAACAGCTGGTGCCGAACACGTTGAGAGAGGAAGCGGCGACGGCGTAGCCTCTCGAGAGCAGGTAGTCTTTGTAGCCAACCTGCCATTCCTCCAAGTGACTCATGTCGGTGTCGCCGGGCGCGGGCCCCAATCCGCCGACGGAGCGGCCCTGGTGATAACCCGCTTGGCAGCCGCCGCCAAAGCTGTACACCAGCTTGCGGTTCCAACCGGGAGTGCTCGTCCAAGGATCGGGAAGCGGCTGGCCGGGCGGGTGGAGAAAGGCGATCAGGTAGACAGCGCGGTTGATGGTGCCCATCTCCCGCCGAACGATGTAGGGGACCGTTCTGCCCTCGCTCGTCGTCGTCTGCGCCAAGTCGTTCGGCGGCGGTGCCGCGGGATCGAGCGGCTGGAACTTGTTGGTCACCGTCGACCGATAGAAGTAGTCGACGACGGTGTTGACGGTGCAATTTGCATCGAGCGGCTCGCCGAGCTCAAGCGCCTGCGTCTCGCAGAAGAATGGGGTCTGTTGCGGAGCCGATATCACGGGGCCGGAGATGGCATGATTGGTCAGCACCAGTCTTCCAACCTGCCGGCGATGGCCGTGCCGGTTCACACGGACCTCGAGCACGTTACGCCCGAGGGCGAGGCCATCGACCACGCCCAGAAGCGCCCGTTGAGCCGTGCCCAACCGGAATGCAGATGTCACTTCACGTCCGTTGAGGAACGCGCTCACCTCGTGCAGCCGCACACCTCGCGGCACCGAGATTTCGACGAGCGCGTCTCCACCGCTGATCAACTGAGGCCGCGACGACAGTGTGCGGATGCGAAAGCGTTCGTCGCGATCCGCATTCGTCGCCGGCGCGATCAGAAGGAGCACGGCAATCCCGACGACGCGATACATCAGTCTTGCATAGTCAAGGCGCATAAGGTCCCCCGGGCGTCTCGCTTCGAGCGCGAGATGTTCCGACCGGCATTCAGCGGCATTCGTCGAACGCGATCCAGGCGAACTGATCCGGGTTGTACTCACGTGAACAGGGCAGTTGGAGTTGATCGTTCGCACGGTGTCCGGCCGAGCGGTGGTGGGTCTCGGCGAGCGACCGCAGCCATCGCAGCACTAACTCGCGACCGGGGCGTTCCAGGGCGGCCGCAAGCCCGGACCGTGGATCATCATGACGAACTTCTCACAGAGTCCTGGTCGCATAAACGCGGACAGCTCCGCATTGCCGAGGCGCGCGGAAGCCTCCAACATGAAGAGAGGGTTTTTGGCCGCAGCACTGACGATCACGCTCGCAGCCTGCGGCGGAAGCAAACGCGCAACAGTCTCGGCTACCGCAGCCAAGCATCGACGTGCTGATCAATGACACCACCAATGGAATCTACACGGATCCTTCGAAGCCCAACGGATTTGCGACAACGCCGCCCGCCGGTGGTCCCCAGTTTGCGACACTGACCTTGTTGAACACGGGAAATGACAAACAAAACGAGTATCCGGTTCAGATTTTCCTCACGTCGCCGGTGACGGTGGGCGCGGATGCGGGGGACTCGGCGCCCAATATCTATATCGTGGTCGACATGGTGCACGCCTTCTGGGCCAAAATCACCAACGGAGCGCCGGCAATCACCAGCGACGCGGGCGTTTTCCCACCGGTGCAGGTATACGCATCCTTCTCGAGATCGGCGCGCTCCGAGTTCTACACCACGAGCAACACCGCTGAGAACGCATCGATGGGCACCGCGACGAGCGAGACGTACGTGAGGTTGAACTATCTTTCAGCCAATGAAGCTGGCCATGTCTGGACCGGCTACGTTCAGAATTGCATGTTTGGAAACTTCCCCAGCGAGGCGTGGAGCATCTCGCCCTCGGTGGCGCCGGACAACGGGACCGGTATGAAGGCAGGAGGTTACCTCGGCATCGACACAGCCAATAACCTGGCGTGGGCGCTTCCCACCGACTTTACCTGGAGCAGCTATCGCGCTCTGTTTGTGATGAAGCGCGGTACGTCCACCGGAAGCTCGGTCAATTTGACTTGCAAATTTCAGAGCACCGTACCAGCTCCGGCGGATGGGAATACCTACGCGTCGGGGGCACCTTCCATCTCGAACCCCAGCACGAGCCTGAGCCTCAAGCTGGTTGCCAACTGACCCTTCGCCAATTTTGTTGTTTCTGATCGAGATCACGACAGAAATGTAAACAAAGTTTGAGCGGCTCCCTCGGTCTCGGTAGCGCATTTTCCGAGGGAACGCGAGCGATCGACCCACGTCTCGAAGCGGCTGGCCTCTTCCTTGCACGAGCTCAGCGCGCATCGTGACAGCCAAACGTCTCGCGCGTCTGTTGACAGTTCTGGCCGGCCTGCTCGTGGGAAGCTTCGTCGGGGCGGGAGCATTTACATTTGTCTCTGCAAACGGCGCTTCCTACCTCTCCGACGATCCAGCGGTCTGCGTGAACTGTCACATCATGCGCGAGCAGTTCGACGGCTGGCGCCAGGGTTCGCACCATGCGCAGGCCACCTGCAACGATTGCCATCTGCCCCACGACAACGTCGTCCACAAGCTCTACGTCAAGGCCAGCAACGGCTATCGCCATTCCAAGGCGTTCACCCTGCAGAACTTCGCCGAGCCCATCCGCATCGTGCCTTCCAATGCGCAGGTGCTCGAGAACGCCTGCCTGCGCTGTCACGGAGAGATGACGGATGCGATCACCGGCCATGGAACGCTGGGCGTCGCCACGAGCCCCGCAGGGAAGGTCGACCTGCACGGCTGCGTCCGGTGTCACGTCGACGTGGGACATGGGCCGCGCCGATGAAGGACCTCGTTTCGAGAATCACCGTTGATGTCCCGTTCGAACCCGGAGGACGCTGCGCATGACCGAAAACCCCGGACCGATCAAGTCCAGACCCGCTCTTTGGACGGGGCTCATCGCAGGCGCCGCCGCCGTGGCCACCGCCCTGGTGATGGCGCTCTACGGCAACATCTCCACCCGGAAGGCCGAAGCCCGCCAGACCAGCTTCAAGGTGGTGGACCTGGACGAGAGGAGCGTGGACCCCGGGCTGTGGGCCAAGAACTTCCCCCGCCAGTTCGATGGATTCCAGCGCACCGCCGAGCTCACCTTCACCAAGTACGGAGGAGCTGGCGGCGAGCCCAAACCGATCAGCCGACTCAAGGAGGATCCCCGCCTGGTGACTATGTTTGCCGGGTATGCCTTCGCCATCGATTTCAATCGGCGCCGAGGCCACGCTTATATGCTCTCGGACCAGCGCGTCACCGGGCGGGTCACGCAAGCGAAGCAGACCGGCAGCTGCCTCCACTGCCACGCCTCCAACGCCGTCGCCTTTCGCGAGGTGGGACTGAAGAGGGGGGCCCCCGGAACGCTGGATGAATCCCTCACCAGCGCCCACGGCCAGGCTCAGCTCCTGGAGGGATTGGAGGGCATCAGCAAGATGCCCTATGGAGAAGCCGTCAAGCTCGTCGAGCACCCCGTCACCTGCATCGACTGCCACGACCCGAAGAGCCAGGCGCTGCGGGTCACCAAACCGGCCTTCATCCGCGGGATCGCCGCCCTCGCTCGAGGTGACGCGCCGGTTCCTCACCTGCCCTCGATCGAAAAGTGGCGGAAAGGAGATCGCGCCCAGCCCTACGATCCCAACCGGGATGCTTCACGCCAGGAGATGCGCTCGATGGCATGTGGCCAGTGCCACGTCGAGTATTACTGCGGCCCCAAGGCGACGCTGTTCTTCCCCTGGAACAAAGGCCTGAAGGTCGAGCAGATCGAGGCGTATTACGACGAATACAAATTCTCCGACGGCCACCGCTTCTTCGATTGGAAGCACCCCAAGACTGGCGCGGAGGTCCTGAAGGCGCAGCACCCCGAATTCGAGACGTGGAGCCAGAGCCTGCACGCTCGTTCCGGCGTCTCGTGCGCCGATTGCCACATGCCCTACGTCCGGGAAGGTGCGATCAAGGTTTCGGATCACCACGTCCGAAGCCCTCTGCTGAACGTCACCCGCTCCTGCCAGACCTGCCACCGCTTCCCGGAGGAGCAGATCAAGGCCGGGGTCGAGGCGATTCAGCAACGGACGCGCGACCTGATGAATCGAGCGGAGGATGCCCTGGTGCAGCTCATCGGCGATCTGGAGAGGGCGCGCAAGGCGGGCTTCGATGAGGCTGCCCTGGCGCAAGTGTTCGAGTTCCAGCGCAAGGCCCAGTGGCGCGTGGATTTCGTCAATGCGGAGAACTCGATGGGCTTTCATGCTCCGCAGGAGTCGGCCCGCGTCCTCGGCGAGAGCATCGACTACAGCCGCCAGGGCAGTGTCGCGCTCGGCGCGTTGCGCGAGGAGTCCGCAAGCCGGTCAAGCCCTGCACCGTCGAGCTCGGAGAAGTCTGCGTCCTTGATGCGGGGTTCTGGCTTGTAGCCCTACAAAGTTGTCTGAATCGATCAGAAATGTTTACGAATACGTAGCTGCAACGCCGCGAAGACTCGCCTCAGACGTACCGTCTCCAGCGCCGGAACAGACGCGAAGGTGTTCGCTCCGAGCGGACACGCGTTGAGAGCACTAGTCGCATTCGTCGGAAGAAAGCGCAGGCAGCGAGCGCCAGCAATCGCACGCCGGCCGAAGGAGCACCGTCGGGACCTCCATCCAACGAAATCCTGAGTCATCGAGTTCCGCAATCCCGTTGCTCCTGGCGCTGCTCGTCGCTTCCCGACCCGCATTTCACCCGACGAAAGCGACTAGTGGGGACAGCATGTCCGGCCCGGCGCGTCTGCGCGGTACCGTCTCGAGCGCCGGAACAGACGCGACAGTGTTCGCTCGGGCGGACACGCGTTGAGGGCACTAATCCCAGAGCTCGCCTGAATTGATCGCATTCTTGCGAGGCGATCCGGGTTCCGGCGGCTCAGCGCCGACCGACAATTGGGTAGCGCAAGCGATGCTGCTCGACAGATCACTTCGACACTGGGGCTGTCGCTTGCCATCCCCAGTTTCTCAACGCCATGCACAGGCTTGCTTCCGAAGTCTCATGAAGACCGTTTCATAGCGGTAAATCGCTTCGTGTAAACAAGTTCTGATAATTGTTTAACGATGTCAGTCATTTAGCAAGAAGTTGTTTACACGCAAGGCATTTACTCCTATGAAGACATTTGAAAACAAAACCAACCGCCATTTTTACAGCGGCGTGCCCTGCATGGACGGCACCGATCCAAGCGGTTTGCAGTCACGGTCACTGAGCTCTACTCAAGATGCCCCTGGGATTAGTCGCTTTCGTCGGAAAAAAGCCCAGGCAGCGAGCGCCCGGAGTCGCACGCCGGGCCGAAGGAGCACCGCCGGACCTCCATCCAACGAAATCTTTAGTCGTCGAGCTGCGCAATCCCGTTGCTCGTGGCGCTGCTCGTCGCTTCCCGACCCGCATTTCACCCGACGAAAGCGACTAGTGGGGATAGCATGTCCGGCGCGGCGGCGCGGCGGCGCGGTACCGTCTCCAGCGCCGGAACAGACGCGACAGTGTTCGCTCCGGCGGACACGCGTTGAGGGCACTAGTCGCATTCGTCGGAAGAAAGCGCAGGCAGCGAGTGCCAGGAATCGCACGCCGGCCGAAGGAGCACCGTCGGACCTCCATCCAACGAAATCTTGAGTCTTCGAGCTGCGCAATCCCGCGTTGCGTCTGGCGCTGCTCGTCGCTTCCCGACCCGCATTTCACCCGACGAAAGCGACTAGTGGGGACAGCATGTCCGGCCCGGCGGCGCGTCTGCGCGGTACCGTCTCCAGCGCCGGAACAGACGCGAAGGTGTTCGCTACGAGCGGACACGCGTTGAGAGCACTTATCGAGATTGATTCCTGCGGGCTTTTGGGGGAGTCGATTTCGGCACCGCAACAAAAAGGGAACCGGCCGGCCCGATCAGCGGTAAGGCACTCCAGAGAAAGAAAACCATGGATCTGCTGGAGCGCTTCGCAGCGGGCGACCTCGATGCCTTCGAGGAGTTGTTTCGGCGCTTCGAAGGGGACGTCTACCAGTGGATCCTGCGAATCGTGCGCGACCGCGCCGTGGCGGAGGAGCTCACCGTGGAAACCTTCTGGCGAATCTACCGGGCTCGATCGAGATTCGATCCATCGCGCGACTTCGGTCCCTGGTGCCGGCGCATCGCCACCAACCTCGCCCTCGGTCATCTGAAGTCGCTTGGGTGGCAGCCGGCAGCACCCTCCACTCACGAAGGTCCGGAGCTGCCGTCGCTGGCGCAGCGAGGGGTGGAGGCGCCTGCCGCGGACGCAGCTCCGCTGCCAGATCCGGATCCTCGAATCGAACAGGCTTTCCGCCGCCTTCCGGCAAGGCTCCAGCTCACCGCCACGCTCGCGCTGATCGAGGAGAAACCCTACCAGGAGATCGCCGACGCGCTAGGGACATCCATCGGCACGGTCAAGTCGCGAGTCTTCCGGTCGATCCGACTTCTTCGCAAATACCTCAGGAGGCTGGGCATCGAGCCATGAAACAATCGGACGATCAAAGAATCCGCGACCTGCTCAAGAGAACCTTTCCTCCGCTCGGGGATGTAGAACCCGGCCGGGAGCTTTGGCCACAGTTGCGCCGCAGGATGGAGGGCCCGGTGCTTCGGGTGCCCTGGTTCGACTGGGCTGTCGTCGCGCTGCTGCCCGCCTGGTGCGTCGCATTTCCAAAGGCAGTGTTGTTTCTGGTGTATCAAATGTAGCAAGGAGGCTTGCGATGAATCGATATCCTTATTTGCGCGCGTACATGGCGGGGGTCACCCTTCCCTCCGCGGCGATGTTGATTGGAATGACTGTCTTTGTGGTCGCGCGATATGGCTATCGCATTGAGATTCCCATCGAGCGCGCGATCATCTTCCCGATGGCCGTGGTTCCAAACGCCTGGGGCGCCTGGAACATCATTTATCTCGCGCTCCATTCGCGCAGGTGGCCGATTGGATTGCACGGCGCCATTCTGCCCCTGCTGCTCATCCCTGCCGGGCTTTGGCTCGCGCGCTACTTTGGCATCTCATTCGTGACGCCGAGCCTGGCGGCGACGTTCTTGCCCGTTGGACTCGCCTTCTATTACCTCGCCTGGAAATACCCGGTCCGATTCTTCAACCAGGTACTCGGGATTGCATGAACGCGACAATCCCAGCGGCTTCCGAAAGCGACGCCGCCGAGCACGTTCTCGACGTGCACGAGACCGCATGCTGCGTCGTGGGCGGCGGGCCGGGCGGGCTGATGTTGGCGCTGCTGCTCGCGCGCCGGGAAGTTCCAGTGACGTTGCTCGAAGCGCACGCGACCTTTGACCGAGACTTCCGCGGCGATACGCTGCATCCCGCCATCCTGGAAATCCTCGACGAGATCGGCCTGGCTGACCGGCTGCACCAGCGACAGCACGTCAAGATGTACGGCCCCACCCTCCCCACCGCCGACGGGCCGGTCATGCTCTTCGACATGCGCGTCCTGCTGAAAACGCGGTTCCCCTACATCATGTGGATGCCGCAGCCCATCTTCCTCGATTTCCTCGCCACTGCCGGCCGGGAGTGTCCTTCCTTCAGGCTCGTCATGGGGGCGAACGTGCAGCGGCTTCTCACCGAGGACGGCGCGGTCCGCGGCGTGCGTTACCGCGACCTTGATGGCTGGCACGAGGTCCGCGCCGCGCTCACGGTCGCCGCGGACGGCCGATTCTCGCGCGTGCGGAAGCTCGCCGATCTCCCGGCGATCCCGACATCCTCGCCGGTCGAGCTGCTCTGGTTCCGCCTGCCGCGCCTTGCCGGCGATCCCGAGGGGACCGGCATCGTCTCTCCGCGGTTCGGCAAGAGGCAGATCCTCCTGATGATCGACCGTGCCGATCACTGGCAGGTCGGCTACTTCTTCCCGGCGGGGGATTATTCCAAGCTGCGCGCGGCGGGCGTTGAGGCGATGCGCCAGAGCATCATCGCGCTGGAGCCGCGCTTCGCCGAGAACGTGCGCGCCCTGACGGACTGGAAGCAGTTCTCGCTGCTGTCGGTGGCGTCGAGCCGTTGCCCGCGTTGGTATCGACCGGGCCTGCTGATGATCGGGGACGCGGCTCACACCATGACGCCGGCTGCTGGCGCGGGAATCAAATACGCGATCGAGGACGCGGTCGTGGCGGCGAACGTGCTGGCAGAACCCCTTCGGGCCGGCGGGGTGCCTCTGACCGACCTGGCCGAGGTGCAGCGCCGGCGCGAATGGCCGACGCGCCTTATCCAGGCGTTCGGGGCGGTGGCGCTGCGCCAGCTCGGCGGCGGGCTCCGTTCCGGTTCCGGTGGGCCGGTGCCGCGTTGGCTGCCGTTGCTCTTTCGACTGCCGTTCGTCGCACGGTTGGCGGCCCGCCTGCTGGCCTTCGGCGTGTGGCGGGTCCACGTGGAGAGCTGAATCTCAATCCGTCCGCACCAACCCCGAGAGCCACGCGCCGACGACAATAACCAGACCGCCAACGATGAGCGTGTACGAATGATACCAAGCGCCAAACACCATCACGATATCGCCGGCGAGCCGCACAACCTCGACCGTCGGGTCATCATCCGTTTAACATATCTGCCGAACGCGGAGTTCTTCTGCCGTTCAAGATCTGCCAGTCATCCGGCAAAAGACCGAATTGCGACTGCGCCGAGCTCACAGCCTCTGTCCCCACCAGGTCGATCAAGGTATTGCGGTATTCACGCGCGCTCAGACGGCGCATCCGATTCGGCGTGGTCGGCGGCGCCGCAGGTCGAGCCGCGCAGAGATCGGATTCCTGCCTTCCCGGATCGCCGGTTCCGCTCGCTGCGCCGTCGAGGTTCGCCTTGCCAAACCATCCGCCGGCTATGGTCCCGCTTTCCGGTCGCGCGGGTGCCGACGCGGTCCGGACAGCATGGCCCGCTCGTGGGCGACCTTCGCCGCCATATAGCCCGCTTGCCAACCTTCTGCAGGTTCCGGGCCGCGGCGGTGAAGAACGTCGTGGCCGCCTGCTGTTCGGGCGAGGGCCCGCTGGCCGTTGCGACGACGTCGTGTCCCTCGGCCTTGAGTACGTCGACGACGTGACGGCCGACTCTCCCGGTCGCCCCCGCAGAGCGTCGTAAGACCTGACGACGGCCGTCGATCGAATCAGTCGCCTTCGTACTTGAAGGAGAGCCGCACCTTGGACCGGTAGACGCGTTTCTTCCCATCGACGTGCATGTCCAGCTGGACCACCTCCGCGATCCGCAGATCGCGAAGCGACTTCGTCGCCCGATCCACCGCCGCGTTTGCCGCCTTTTCCCATGACTCACTGCTCGTTCCGACGAGCTCGACGATCTTGTAGACGCTCTCTGGCATGGCTTCCTCCGCTTTTGCTGGCCCGGCCCGGATCTGGGCGACGTGCGTCAGCAAGCGCTGACGCCATACCGTAGTTCTCGTCAAAGTTGGAAGCTTCGAAAACCGAGCGGAGCCCGGCGGTGCCCTCTATCTTATCTTTCGCGTTCCCCAGATATGCCTGCAGGGTGTCTAATGCGCACCGGGACGGGGCGAGGCGGCCACTATCAAGGGGGGAAAGAACGGTCATGGGGAAACCCTCAAAGCCTCCCGTTCAAGCCGTCCGCCGCCGCCCGGTGCAACTCTCTTTGAGCTTGGCGCTGAAATGGAGTTGAACCTCCTGGTCGTAGGTTGTTGCCTGCTCGCCGCCATCACGGTGACGCTCCTACTCGTCCTGTATCAGCGCGATCTGGCGAGGCGTCAGCAGGCGGAGCGGGCCGCCCGCGAGAGCGAGGACCGTTATCGCCATTTGATTGAGCACAGCCAAGGCTTGATCTGCACCCACGACCTCGACGGGCGCCTGTTGTCCATCAACCCCGCGGCCGCGCTGGCCAGCGGGTATGCGCCGGAGGAAATGGTCGGGAGAAAATTGAGCGAGTTTCTCGTCCCGGCGGTGCGGCCTCTGTTTGACGGCTACCTCGAGCAGATGCGGCGGGAGCACACGGCGAGCGGTGTCTTGCGCGGACAGGCGAAAGACGGGCGAGAGCTGGTTTGGGCTTTCCGCAACGTGCGATTTGACGAGGAGGGGAAGCCCCCCTACGTGCTCGGGCATGCGGTGGACATCACGGAACGTGTGCGGGCAGAGCAGGCGTTGAAGAGAGAGCGTAACTTTATCGCCGCGGTGATCGAGACCGCGGGAAGTCTCGTCGTGGTGGTCGACCCGCGGGGGCTGATCGTCCGCTTCAACGGCGCCTGCGAGCGGCTCACGGGCTACTCGTTTGAGGAGGTGAAGGGGAGACCTGTCTGGGACATCTTTTGGGCGCCTGAAGGAACGATGTCGCTTCAAGCCGTGTTTGAGAGGTTAAAACGCGGCGAGTTCCCGATCGAGCACGAGAACGATTGGGTGACCCGGAGCGGCCACCGGCGGCGGATCGCGTGGTCCAACACCGCCCTGGTGGATAGCAAGGGAGAAGCCGAATACATCATCAGCACTGGGATTGACATTACCGAGCGGCGGGCCGCGGAAGAGGCGGTCCGGGAGAGCCACCGGCTGTTTCTGGCGGTCATCGAAGGAACGCCGGACGCCATCTTCGTGAAGGACCGCGCCGGCCGGTACCTGATGGTCAACTCGGCGTGCACGCGGTTCCTGAAGAAGCGGCGGGAAGAAATCATCGGCAAGAACGACCTGGAGCTCTACCCTTCCGACACCGCGCGCGAATTCATGGAGCAGGATCGCCGTGTTCTGGCCAGCGGGGAGACGCAGATCTTCGAGGGCGTCGCCGCCGGGCCGGGCGACGCGCAGATGTACGTGGTGACCAAGGGGGTCTACCGCGATGACGGGGGAAGGATTGTGGGGCTGATCGGCATCTCGCATGACATTACGGAGCGCAAGCGGGCCGAGGAGCAGCGCGTTCAGTTCATCCACGAGCAGCAGGCGCGGCGGGAGGCGGAGGCGGCCAACCGCCTCAAAGACGAGTTCCTGGCGACCGTTTCGCACGAGTTGAGGACGCCCTTAACCGCCATCTTGGGATGGGCCAGCATCCTGAGCTCGCGTGAGCTTGAAAGCGGCACCGCCAAAAGAGCGCTCGAGACCATCGTACGCAACGCGCGGGTCCAAGCGCGACTGATCGACGACATTCTCGACACCTCGCGCATTGTCACCGGCAAGCTCAGACTTGAGCTGGGCAGGGTTGAGCTAGTCTCGGTCATGGAAGGGGCGGTTCAGGCCGTGCGCCCCGCGGCGGATGCAAAGCACATCCAACTCGATTGCTCGCTGGATGCTGCGACGGGGACTGTCTCGGGCGACGCGGCCCGCCTCGAGCAAGTGATCTTGAATCTCTTGACGAACGCGGTGAAGTTCACGCCGCCCGGGGGTCGCGTGAAGGTCCGGCTCGGGCGTGTCAACTCGACGGCCCGAATTACGGTGAGCGACACGGGTTCGGGCATCAGGCCGGAGTTTTTGCCGTTTGCCTTTGACCGGTTTCGCCAGGGCGACAGCTCGAGCACCAGAGTGCACGGCGGGCTCGGATTGGGGTTGGCCATTGTCCGCGACCTGGTGGAGATGCACGGCGGGACGGTTCGCGCTGAGAGTCGCGGCGAGGACCAGGGCGCCACTTTCGTGATCGACTTGCCGCTGCTTCAGATGGACGAGGAGCGAAGGGCCGCGCAGCAGGTGCCGGCGGTGGCGAAAAGCGACGCCCTGCCGAGCCGCTCGGCAGCGCTCAGCGGCGTGCGCGTCCTCGTCGTCGAAGACCACCCGGACGCGCGCGAGCTACTGACCGCCGCGTTGGTGGAGGCGGGAGCTGAAGTATCATCGGCATCCTCCGCCCGCGAGGCGATGGAAACCCTGCAGCGGTTGAAGCCGGACGTGCTCGTCTCCGACATCCAGATGCCGGATGAAGATGGGTACACGCTGATTCGCAAGGTCCGTGCGCTTGGATCAGAAAGAGGGGGGCAAGTCCGGGCCGCGGCGCTGACGGCATACGCGCGGTCCGAGGACCGCGCGCGAGCGCTCCGGGCGGGGTTTCAAGCGCACGTGGCGAAGCCGGTCGATGCGGACGAGTTGGTAGCGGTGGTGGCGAACCTTGTCGGAGACCAGGGCCTGAAGGGCGAGCCGCGCTGATTTGAAGCTGCGCTGGACGGGCAATGACTTACTGCCGAAAGAGCTGATGGTAGAGCCAGGCTTTGGAGAGGCTCCACTCATTTTTCACCGTAGCCGGCGAGACTCCGAGGGCCTCGGCCGTTTCTTCGATGGTCAGGCCGCCGAAATAGCGAAGCTCGACGATCCGCGATTGTCGCTCGTCGATCGCCGCAAGTCGGTCGAGCGCGTCATTGAGCGCGATGAAATCAAGCTCGAGCGGCTTCGCCCAATCCGGCGCCTCCGCCAGAGAAACTCTCAGCTGCCCTCTGTCTCGCTTCGCTCTTTTCTGGGCTCTCGCGTAGTCGACCAGCACCCTGCGCATTGCCTGGCAGGCCACGCCGAGAAAATGCGCGCGGTTTTGCCACTGAATATCCTGTTTCACCAGTCGCAGGTACGCCTCGTGAATCAGCGCGGACGATGGCAGGGTGTGGCCCACGCGTTCTCGGCGGAGATGTTGTCTGGCCATCAGGAGCAGCTCGTCGTAGACGATCGGCATCAGGGCGGTGAGCGCCTTCTGATCCCCATTGCTCCATGCCGCGAGGAGCCTGGTGACCTCGCCTTTGGCGTCGCGGTTGCTCACCGCCCGTTCATCGCCAGCGCCGCGTCACATTCGGCAAGTTTCGCAGTGTTTTGTTCCAGCTCTTTCCGATTCCGTGCATCCGCCGGGTTCCGTTGCTGCAGGGCGACATAAATCGTCTGGCCGCGCTGGAGCCAGCGATGCGCCTCCTGCAACCGGCTCCGCAGGACAGTCGGCGAAAGCTCGCCGGTCGATGCCCATTCAAGGTGGAACTCTCCCAACGCCTTGGAATAGCTCGCCAGATCAAATTGCAGTGCGGCGTCCTTCGGGTCTGCCGATGCGAGCGAGTCGAAGATCGCCATTGCTCGGCGATAAGCGTCCAACCCCGACTGCCAATTCTTAGCCTTTCGATGGATGGCGCCGATTTTGCCCAGTGCGGATGCCACCGCGAATTGCGCGTTTGCGTTGGTCGGGTCTGCTTGGGCCAGCGCCTCCCGGAGCGCGAGCGCTCGAGAATAATTCTCAAGCGCTTGCGAAAGGTCGCCGCTGTGGAATAGAGCGAATCCCAGCGACCCGAAGCTATACGAAAGGTCGAGGCGGGCACGCCCATTGTTGGGTTCAGCTGCCACACGTTCCTGGTCGATGGCGAGCGCCCGGCGATAGAGCTCGATCGCGTGGGATAAGTCGCCGGACTTCTCGAGCGCCGCTCCGAGCTTTTTGCACTCCACCGCCACCGCACGGCGTTGCTTGGCGTCCTCGGGAGCGGAGGCCGCCAGCTCTTCTCCGAGCTGCAGCGTGCGCCGCCGGATCCCAATGGTGCGCTCCAGATTTTCCTCGGTGATGGAGATATCGCCGAGCGCGTCGAGCGCTTCAATCAGCGCGATGCGCACCTCCTTCGCGGACGGATTCACGGCGAGGGCCGTTTCGGCAATCCGCACTGCCTCCTCGCAGTGGCGCCGCGCACCGGCGTGATCGCCTTGGAGGTCCGCGATATGACACAGTCGGTGCCGAGCCACGGCCAGAGCCGCCTGCGTTTTGGCGTCATTGGGCTTCGCCCTCGCCAGCGCGGTCCTAATGGCAAACGCTCGCTCAAAGCTTTCCAAGGCGCCTGTCGTGTCGCCGAGATTGGCCACGCCCGATAAACCCTGGATGGATCCGAGCTTGTCATACGCCGTAGCCAATTCATCCTGCAGGTCCAGATCGCGATCCGCGCCCGGTTCGTTCGCCAGGCGGTCCAGGTACTCGCGTGCGCGCTTTACTACCAGGAGTCGTGCCGGCGTCGAGCCGGGCAGATTCGCGATCGCTTCGTGGAACTCGAACAGAAATGAGTTTGCCAGACGCCGTACGTCGGCCAAGCTGCGGTCGGCGCGGGCGCGTTCCCGGCGGGCAATGTGGGCTTGCCAGCTGGTCACAATCAGCCCGGCAATCAAGGTGACCAGAATTACCAGCGCTGCGCTCATCCCGGCGCGGTGACGACGGACAAACTTTGCAGCGCGATAGCCAAATGTGCTCGGGCGCGCGAGTACCGGCAATCCCTGCAGGTAGCGGCGAATATCGTCGGCGAGCTGCTCCGCCGATGGATAGCGGAGCATGGGGTCTTTGCGCAGTGCTCTGAGCACGATGTTATCGAGATCGCCAACAAGCGTGCGCTTGAGAGTCTCCCGATCGACGTCCCGCCCACCCACGACCCGAGCTGGATCGTTACGCGCTTGATCAGCTTGCGGGTCCGCGGCCAATACAGCGGCGCTCGGCCTTTCCGGTTCCTGTTCGCAAATCATCCGTACCAGCTCGGCAGGCGTCGAGATCGTTGTGAGCGTATACGGTAGTCGTCCCGTCAGAAGCACATACAACACGAGTCCGAGCGAGTAGACGTCGCTGGCGGTGGTGAGTATTTGCCCCTGCAGCTGCTCAGGGCTGGCAAACTCCGGCGTCATCGGTCGCATCTCGGCAACCGTGGTTTCCCAGGTAGTCCCGGAGAGCTCCGGGTTGAGCAGTTTTGCCACACCGAAGTCCAACAACTTGGGCGTGCCGTCGCGCGTGACCAGGATATTGCTGGGTTTGAGATCGCGATGGATGACCAGGTTCTGGTGGGCGTACTGGATTGCCGTGCAAATCAAACAGAACAGCTGGAGCCGCTCCCGGACTGACAGGCGGTGCTCGTCGCAATAGTCGTCGAGGCGCTGGCCTTCGATGTAGTCCATCACGAAGAAGGGAAGGCCATCGTCGCTGGTTCCGCCGTCGAGCAGGCGCGCGATGTTCGGATGGTCGAGCTGGGCCAGGATCTGGCGCTCGTTGCGAAATCGGCGGAGCACCACATCGCTGTCCATTCCGCGTTTGATCAGCTTCAACGCCACCTGTTTGCGGAACTGTCCGTCAGCGCGGACGGCGAGGTAGACGGTCCCCATACCGCCGCGGCCGATCTCGCGCACGATCTCGTAGGGGCCGATGCGCCGGCCGCGAATCGCCTCTGGCTCGGCCTCGGGCGTCGCTTGCCGATCGCCGATCATTGGCGGCGATTCCATGAAGCTCGCTGCCTCCGCGTGTGCCGCCAGAAGGTGCTCCAGCTCGCGCTGCAGCTCGGGATCCTCTCGTCCGGTCTGCGCCAGAACCTCCCGCCGCGCCGGCTCATCGAGTCCGAGCAGCTGTTGGAACAGCTGCTTTAGGTCTTGCCAGCGCTCGGGTCTCATCGCGTCTCAAAATGCCACGCGAACAATGCCCTAGCGCATCGGGATGTCAAGCCATCCGCTCGGCGCGATACCGCCGGTACCGTTGTGACGACGCGCTGTAATCACCGCGTATGCACGTTTGACAAACGTCACAATCATTTCCAACAATCGGCCGCGAAAGTAAGGCCAGACACGAATACCATGGTCGCGAATGTCTGAAGGAGTGGCGCCATTGCGACGGAACGTCTGGATCTACATGGCCGCTTGGGTGGCCCTTTCGTCGATGTAGGCCGTCCGAGGTGCGAATCAATTTCCGTTTTGTCCCGTTCAGACTTCTCAACGAAGTGCTGATCTATTGCACGCTCGCCGGTGTTGCCTACCCAAGGCAAAACGCGGAGGCAGTGCGCGAGCAGGCCGAGCGCGCGATGAAGGCGGAGGCTCTGCGCGCAGGCGCCGCGCTCGAGGCCATGTGAAGTCAGTTGAATCCACATTTCATCCTCAACACCTTTCACGCGCTCGTCGGGCTTTTGAGACGCGAGCCGGCGATCCCCGCTGGGCGATTGCTCCGTGTGTCCATTGGGCGCGCCGTGAGAAAGCTCAAACCGGGAGGAACGACATGCACAAACCTCACCTCGCGAGCTGCTTCAGATCGGTTCTTGCACTCCTGCTTCTAGAATGCTCTGTCCGCGCGACCTCGCCGAAAAACGTCAGCGCGGTCCAAAGGAGCATTTTTCATGTTCGCGCCGGAGTCGCAAGGCGGAAACACCGCGCGTGCGATCGAGGTGTACAAGCAAATGCTCGAAGCGGCAGAGCGAACGGGCGTCGACGCAGCGTCGCCTCTTCCCGATTGGGGAAGGCCCGAGGCGCTGATGTCCCTCGCGTATGCCCACTCCAAGCAAACGCCTCCCGATCTCCGGGCGGCCCTCGATGAGGTAAATGCCGCGCTGAAGCTCGAGCCGGATTGGGCATACGTGTGGGACAGTCTCCGGCCGCAGATCGAGCAGCAGCTGCGCCTCGAGCCGCGGTGATCGATGGCCTCAGATCGAGCAGCGGCTGCGCCTCGACCCGCGGTGATCGATGGCCGCGGATCGAGCATCCCGACCTTACTTCAACCCCAGCTTTGTTCCAGCCGCCAGCAGAGCGATCGATTCGCGAATGCGCTTCGCCCGCGTTTCCGGTCGCTTCGCGATATGAATCCAGACCACGAAGTGACGCCGGTAGGTTGGCGCCAGCTCCTGAAAGAAACTCCATGCTTTCGGATTCCCCTTCAGCGCTTTGGCGATGTAGCCCGGCAGGTCTGGGATTGCCGGCTTCGGAGCGTACGTGTTGTCCGTTGGTGCTGCCGCCAGCCCTGCCGCGCTCAGGAGGCCGGCCGACTTGAGCTCCACCCAGCGTTTGCGATTGATATCCGACCACTTGCTGCTGGGCTGTCGCGGCGTGAACTTGTGCGCGTACCGGTCGTCATCGAGACGTTTGATCAGGCTGTCGATCCATCCGAAACACAGCGCCTCGCGAACCGAGTCTTCGTAAGGGATCGACTTCACTCCCGTGTGGTCTTTGTAGAACACGAGCCAGATCCCGGGACTCGACGCATGGTGCTTTCCCAGCCACGTCCGCCACTGTTGGCGGGTCCGAATTTCCAACCTGATGAGCTCTGTCGGCATGCCGGCCGCTTCTCCAGTGCGTCAGCTGGCTCACCCTGATCAGAGCGGGTTCGAGGTCGGCGCGGGGCCCAAGGGCTTGCCGCCAGGCCCTCCCTCGAAAGTCAATGGAGAGTTGGCCGGCTGCTGGTTCACACCGGGCTTGCTCCAATCACAAACGCCGCTCGGGAAAACTGCCTGCAGCCGCCCCAACTGACCAGCGGTGAGGGCCCCGTTGTAATCAGCAGCGTTGATTGGCTTCAACTGGCACTTGAGGACGTTTTCAGACACCGGACCGCCGGCGGTCTGCCGCGGAGAGGCGAAAGACTTGAGCGTGATGTCCGCGTCGCAGATGCTCTGGTCGGTGATCCTGGTCGTGAAGTCGGTGCCGAGGTAGCAGAAGTCGAAGGCCTCCGGCGGTTTGTTCTTGGAGACCTTTTGTTCGATCGGCAGATTGCTCTTATCGGCTTCGATGTTGGAGAGCCATTTGTCCATCGTCAGGAACGACTGGAGCGTCAATCCCGAAGCCGCCGGCGCGGTCAGCCCAGTCCCGAATCGCCACAGCACGTGGTTGTCATGGTTGCCGTTCGCCTTGTCCAACCGTTCGCGCAGCGAGAAGCTGCGCCAGGTGTGGTGGATCCCCGAGTTATCGTTGCCTCGCAGATCGATGATCGGGACCTTGCCGAGGTTGTGTCCGTCGGAAACGATACCGGCCGTATAGGCCGTGGTCAGCGCATCCGGATCGCCCACCATGCGATTCGGTGAGAGGTTGCTGTCGATGTCGACGCTGCCGATCCGCTCGTTCAGCGTGACGAACTCCTCGGCGGTGATCGCTCCGGAAGCGAGCGCCTTCAGCCCGTACTGAACCCCGACATTGTCGCGGGTGACTCTGGCGTAGCTCGCGCCGGAGGGCTTGCCCCAGATGGCGACGGCGTGATCCGCAGGCGAGCACCGGTAGCCGTTCGGGTTGGTCACCGGATCGTACACCTGGCTTGGCAGCAACTGGCAGTTGTTTCTCGGCGCGCCCATCGGCGTGAGGGCGCCCGTCACCGGGTCGGCCACGAGGGGGACGAACTGTCCGGGTTTGTTGTTATTGCCAAAGCTGTTGTTCCAGGACACGCAGCCCAGATGGTCCAGGTGACCCGCGATGGCGGCCTTCCTGGCGTTGATTTGCGCTTGCGTCAGCCCCGGCGGCTGCGCGGCGGCGAACTGGGGAGTGGTGAAATAGTTCACCAGCAGAACGCACTCCGAAACCTCGGTGCCGGTCGACTCGGAGTCCGGATAGGTGCAGGCGACCTGCAATCCATCCAGTAGCCCGGGATAGATGGAAGCGACAGTGTTCTGCATGATCGAACCGCCCGAGCATCCGGTCCCGAGGGTGTATCGAATCTCGCCGTACGTATCGACAATGTGCTCCTTCATCATCATGGTGGTTTCGGCGGCGACGACCCGGTTCGAGTTGAGCGCGGAGTCGGTGAGCATGTTCACCGCCACCATGAAACCGCGAGACAGCGCGGCATCTTCGACCCAGCTGCTGTTGGGCCGGGACTGTACGCGGGGTTGATTGGTGCTGGCGCCGTACGAATAGAGAAGCTTGCCGTTCCATCCCACCTGGGGCGCATACGGCTTCCAATCGGTGGTCGGATCGAAGAGGACTGCGATGTCGTAGATGCCTCGATTGATCGTGCCGCGCTCGACGCGCACGATATAGGGCACCGTTGCGCCCCTGTCGGTGGTCGTCGTGGCCAGATCCGAGGGTCTCGCCGCACCGGGGTCATACTGCTTGAAACACGGGTTGGTCGGAGGCGGCGTGGGCGGGTTGGGATCGGGGAGAGCGGTGCTGCAGCCCGCGGCCGTGGTTCTGTAATACAGCTTGTATTCGGTCGCGATGTTGCATTGCGCGTCGATGGCGGTGCTGCTGAGGCCGCTGGCATTCGTCGCGGGCGTGGTGGAGGTGGCAGGCTGCGCGGTAGGCGTCGCGCAAATCCAGGGCTGAATCTGCGGTCCAGAGAACACTGGCCCGCCAATCGGATGGTTGTTGATGGTGAGGGACGCGCCGTTCTTACCGGGCAGCTTGGCCGTCAGAGCGTTGTTGCCGTTGGAAAGACCGGTCACCACTCCGAGCACCCGGGCATTGGCGCGCTGAGCGAACGCATCGCTGACGTCGCGGCCACCCAAATCGACCTTCAGACCCGACGCAGAGGCGCCCTGCGGCAGAACGATCTCCACCAGAGCGTCGCCGCCGCTCACCAGATCGGCGCGGTTGGACAGAGTCTTGATCACCAGCGAATCCGAGGTTCCGTGGCAGGCGGACAAAGCGAGCGCGAGCGCTGCCATTCCCATCCGTTGCACCGTTTCTCGCAAAGAGACCTGATTCATATTGCCTCCCCTGAATAGCCCTCGCGCCAAGCACGAGTGCCAATTCACCTTGCTTTTCTCGCACCATGCAAGGACTGCGTGTTGAGTTCAAGGGGAACTGGATATTTCGAAACGCGACATTGCCAGGCACGTTCGGCTACCCTCCGCACGTGGATCTGGTCACCGCCTTGGTGACTCCTCGCCGGATAGCACGTCGAGCGCTCGCGCAAGTTGCGCATCTTTTCCGGCCGCGTAGCGGAAATCGAACGGCACCTCGATGTCGGGCGCAACGCCGCGCCCCTCGAGTCGCTCGCCGTCGACCCGCGCGTCGGACTGCGCGAGCAAGAGAAGCGAGCCGTCGCTGAGACAAGAGGGCCCGCCAAAGTTGTACGCGCCCGCGGTGCGCTCGCCAACGAGTCGGGCCAGGCCGTGCTTCTTCGCGCCGTAGGCAATGGTTTCCTTGCCGCTTCGCGTACCACCATTCACCAGCAACACCGCCGGCCGGCGGATTTGTTGATCGAACGCTTGCTTCTTGCCGTCGCGACCGACGGATTCGAGCAGGGGCACATCGCGCCAGAAGATGCCCAGGTAGTTCCCATGGGCGCCGCCCCAACCATCGCGCACGTCGAGGATGAAGCCTTCTACCGCCGCGGCGTTGGACTTGGCGATGGCGTCCAGCACCACCTTCTGGAATTCGATGGTGGCCCAGGACCAGACGTGAATGTATGCGATGCGGCGGCCCCTGTGCTCGATGATCCGCCAGCTGTCGGCAGTCGCCTGGCGGAGCTCTTCCTGCGGTCTGGTGGACTGGGGAGTCACCAGCACCGGGATCGGAGCTGCGCCGCGCGCGCGCTGGACTTGCAGCGAAACCGCTTTGCCCGCCCGACCAGCAAATGACTTAACTGGCGAGAAGGCCTGGCCGTCCGCCGCCAGGATGCGATCGCCGAGCTTCAGACCCGCCTTGTCGGCCGGACCGCCGACAAACACGCCACCGACGAACCATGCGCCCTCGTCCTGCTTCCAGAAGACGCCGATGTCATCGCGCGCGATGGGAAAGCCCGGGGTCAGCTCCTTGGGACAGGTGCGTTGGAGCACCGGCTCGAAGAGCGAGGCCACGTCCCAGTACGCGGGGTCTGCGCGGGGATAGTACGCGGTATGCGAGGTTTTGAGACTCGCGACGAGCTTGCGGAGGACAGCCACGCGCTCCGCGGCAGTACGACTCGCAGCGAATTCCTGGCGCGCGCGCGCAACCGCGGCGCCCCACCCCACCTCCTCGAGCCGCGCAGGCGAATAGAACTTCTGCTCGACGATGCCGGCGATCTCGTCGACCAGGCTGACGAGCGGGGCTGCGCCTCCGTCTGCCGTGCTTTGCGGACTCGAGGCGACCCCTGGACTCCGTTCCACTGCGCCTGTCCCGAGCGTAGCCGAGGGGTTCGGGGCGACCCCTCGACTCCGTTCCACTACGCTCGGGGTGAGCGGGGGCGGGCGGTCGGGCGCGGCGAACACGAGGGCGATACACAAATAAATTGCCCGGTATGAGGGGTCAGCCATCTTGTCTCGCTCGAGGGCGCAAGGTGATCCGGCTCAGCGAGACTCCAGATCAGCGCCCAACCTGTCGTTTGCCGTCATTGCACATGCTCGGCGGTTCGAGGCCAACCCATCCTGCGAGAGCGTGGGTCAATGTTTCCCATGCGAGAAAGTAATTCGCTCCGGTGGGCCGCTTCAGCTCGATCTGTTGGGCCGTCTCGGGCATGCGGTAGCCCAGGCGATTGACATAGTGATTGTAGACAATCTCCATTGTCGCCGCGTTTCCCCCGGTCGGTCCGATGTTGATTCCGCCGGGCGCCACACCGCCATTGTTGATGTAGTCGTGGAATTCAAAGGCGGCGATGATTCGATCGGCGTTCTCCGAATACAGATCGACGCCTTGCTGAAGAGCGGTCTCAGCGGTGTTGACGGCTGCCGCGAGACCCCAGAACGTATGCCCGAAATCGCGCGCCGTTTCCTGAGCCAGGCCGTCGACAAACTGAGTCTGGTTCCAGTAGGTGGTAACGCTCGTGCCGCAACGCGGAGGGCGCACTGGAGTAGGGCCGTCAGAGGTGAGATACATATAGGCTGGTACTCGACCGCGCCAAAACGATACCGCGCTGTTGAACCAGGATTGGTTCTCGCTGAAGACGGAGATGTTCATCAACGCTTCGGTGATGATCAGCTCCCAGTTGCCATTCTTACAAGGCGCTCCGTTGATCAGGTTCGGCACGTACTGCATAGCCAGCATGTTCTGGAAACGAGCAATGTCCCCGGCGGACCATCCATCATAGGAGGAACGGATTATTTCGGCCGCCTCCGGCCAGACCGAGCCGGTCCAACCCGCCTGCAGCGCGGCATTGCTGTTGATGTGACCCCCGGTCAGCGTGCTCGACCAGGCGTTCATGATCGCAATGGATTTTTCGGCGTACGCCGCGTTCGCGGTGATGTACCAAAGCAACGCTTGCGTATAGGCGGCCAACGCATCGTTTCTTTCATCCGAGCAGCCGTAATTGGGGTGAGAGCTCGGGCCGCACTCCACCGTTTGCCATGGGTGCGGTGTATAGGACAAAGAGCCATACGAGCTGGTGCACACCCTGCCGAAGGCGAACAGCCACGGATCGATGCCTCCGTTCACCTGGTTCTTGATGAAATCCAGTTGAGCCTGGTTGACCAGGACTCCGGGGTGGCGGAAGGTTTCCGGCGCTTGCGCCGCGGACGGAAGCGATGCCAGCAAGAGGATGGCAGGGAGTGCCGCGATTGTTGCGAGGAGATTCTGTTTCGACGACCTCATCGATGACCTCATCGTAGTTGGCGGCCGCTTCCGTCGGTTGGAGCGTACGTACATCGAGCTCATGCCCAATTTCAACATCCATCACGCGACGGGCCGAACTGACCCGGGCTCCCGACCGCTGTCAGGAGACGCGCTACCCGGTCCAGGCGCAGGACTTGCACATCCCGATCAAACCGTCGGGGCGTACCTGATCGCGGCGTTGCACGGCAGTTTCACTGCGGCGACGGGCCGGTCAAACTCGACGCCGCGCCAGTGACTGGGTTTCGTGCCGACAGCGCTCGAGAGATCGCCTTCTCCGCCAAAGGCGCCATGATCCCATAGCCGGGATCATTGGGATGCAGGCCGTCATAGGTCAGGTCCTGTCTCAACATCTTTTTGTCATCAATCATCGCCGAGTAATAGTCGAGGTAAACAAAACCATTCTTCGCAGCGTAGCTCTTCAGCCAAATGTTCAGCGCCTCGATCTTCTCGGGCGGACGGCGCTGCCTGCGGCTTGATGTAGTCGCATACCGGAAGTACGGAGGCGAGCACCACGCGAATCCGGTTTAGCTTGAGCGCAATCACATCAGGCCGAAAGCGAATCAGCATTTGAGGCGTGGTGGGTAGGCCAGTCCTTCAGCAGCTGTTGCGCCCGCTGCAAATCGGACCGCGGCTTGAGCAGCTCGACGCCATCCTGGTCAGCGGACTCGGATTGAGGTCGGATGACTGTCCCGGAGCCGCTCGGGACCGGGCCCTGCGTTTGTGCATCCGCCGGTATTCGCGGCAGGGGGTTCCAACCTTGTTTCCCCGAGGGTCTTGATAGAGGGTAATGTCCCTGGAGTCATCGTGACTACGTTCTCCACGCCGGTGCGAGTCGCGCTTGGCGCGACCGCTTGTACCGTGCTCCTCCTCGCCGAGCGAGCTCGGCCGCTTCGCCGACCGACTCTAGGGAAGTGGCGCAGGGTCTTGATCAACCTCGCGATCGGCGGTCTCGGCGGGGCAGCTCTCGCGATCGTCTACGGCCCGGTGGTATTCGGGAGTATCGAGCGCGCGCGCGGCGCGAATTTCGGACTGCTCCGTTGGATACCCCTGCCGGGATGGCTTGCGATCGTCGCAGCGGTCGCCCTGCTCGACTACACCCTCTGGATTTGGCATTGGCTCAATCACCGGGTCCCGGTGCTTTGGCGGTTCCATGCGGCCCACCACGCCGATCTCGACCTCGACGTATCGACCGCCTTTCGCTTTCACGTGGGAGAATTGCTTCTATCGGTACCCTTTCGCGCTCTGCAGGTTGGATTCATCGGCGTGGACGTGCCCGTGCTGCTGTTCTGGGAAGCACTGCTCTTCGTGGCGACGGAATTCCATCACTCCAACCTGCGGCTGCCGCTTTCCTTCGAGCGATGGCTGCGGGTGGGCATGATCACGCCGCGGATGCATGGCATTCATCATTCGATCGTACCCGCGGAGGTGAATTCGAATTTCGGAACACTCCTCTCGTTATGGGATCGCGTCCATCGCACTTTCTTGGTGGGAATTCGGCAGTCGCAAATTGAGATCGGCCTGGCTGAAATGCGCGATCCCTCGCGACTCGGACTTCTCGGTAGCCTCGCCGTTCCTTTTTTGAAAGGTTTGCGTCCGCGGCCGTTCGGAACGCCGCTGGCGCGGGGCTCGCGTCAATAGAGGAGAGATCACGAAAGACCATGTCTAAGCCTGGCCGTCTTCGTTCATTCTTGCTCTGTGCGCTGGTTGCGCTCGCGGCTGGATGCAAGCAAAGCTCTGCTTCAGCCTCCGTCGGTAGCGGTGGCACGCGCGCTGCGTCCGGCGGCACACCCGACTTCTCCAAGCCGCTTCCCGGAGCAGCAGCTTTCCCAGAGCCACTCCGGAAGAAACTCGAAGCTGCCTGGGCTGCCCGAGACCCCAATTACAAGCCGCGCACAGCACACCTGGAGCGCGACGGTTCACCGAAGTACACCAACCGGCTCTTCCTGGAGTCGAGCCCGTACCTCCGTCAGCATGCCCATAACCCGCTCAACTGGTATCCCTGGGGCGACGATGCATTCGAGACTGCCAAAAAACTGCATCGCCCCGTCCTGCTCTCGGTCGGCTACTCCACCTGCCACTGGTGCCACGTGATGGAAGAGGAGTCCTTCGACAACGAGGAGATCGCGCGCTACTTGAACGAGAACTACGTCACCATCAAGGTCGACCGAGAGGAGCGACCCGACGTCGACGCGATCTACATGACCGCAGTCCAGATGCTGAACGGCAGTGGCGGTTGGCCGATGACGGTGTGGCTGACGCCGGACCGAAAGCCCTTTTATGGGGGCACCTACTTTCCCGCTCACGACGGCGATCGAGGAGCTCGAGTGGGCTTCATCACCCTGCTGCGCAAGCTCAAAGAGATCTACGACACCCAGGCGGATCGCGTGGCCCAAGCATCAGCGCAGCTTGCCCAATCGATTCAGGCGAACCTCGGGGCCGACCGCGGTGGGCAGGGGTTGCCCGCGGCTCGGGTTCTTCAGGACGCCGCTCAAGCTTATGCGCAGCGGTTCGACTCAGCACACGGGGGTGTTGGTGGGGCGCCCAAGTTTCCGAGCAGCTTGTCGATTCGCTTTCTCCTCCGTCATTACCGGCGAACGGGCGGCGAGCAGTCCCTGAAGATGGCCACGCTGACGCTCGAGAAAATGGCGGCCGGCGGAATCTATGACCACGTCGGCGGGGGATTCCACCGCTATTCGACCGACGCTCGATGGCTCGTCCCGCACTTCGAGAAGATGCTCTATGACAATGCGCTGCTAATGTTGGACTACCTCGAAGCGCTCCAGGTGACCGGCCGCGAAGACTTCGCGCGCGTGGCCCGCGAAATCCTGCGTTACGTGCAGCGCGACATGACCTCGGCGGAGGGCGCCTTCTACTCGGCCAGCGACGCCGACAGCCCTGACGCGCATGGGCATAACAAGGAGGGGCTGTTCTTCACATGGACGCCCGCCGAGATCGAGGCGGTGCTGGGCAAGGATCGAGCGCGGATCGTCAATGCCTATTATGGCGTGAGCTCCGGCGGCAATTTCGACGGGCGAAACATCCTGAACACCCCCCGGTCGCTGGAAGACGTTGCAAAAGATTTGAAGCTCCCGCCGGAGAAAGTTCGCTCCACGGTCGAAGAGTCCAAGGACCTGCTCTACGGGGCGCGTTCCAAGCGCCCGCCCCCGGCTCGCGACGAAAAGATTCTCGCGGCCTGGAATGGCTTGATGATCTCGGCGCATGCCCGCGCTGCTCTGGCTCTCGGCGAAGATGTTTACGCGCGGCGCGCTGAGCGAGCCGCAGATTTCGTGCTCACCCGCATGCGAAAGGATGGTCGCCTGCTGCGCAGTTACAAGGATGGCCAGGCACGACACGATGCATACCTCGAGGATTACGCGTTCATGGTTGCCGGCCTCTTGGATCTCTACGAAGCGACGAGCAACCCAAAGTGGGCGCGCGAGGCGATTGCCCTGGATGGGGTTCTGGGAAGCTCATACGAGGACAAGAATGGCGGAGGCTTCTTTTTGACCAGCGCGGATCACGAGAAGCTCCTCGCGCGCGAGAAGCCGAGCCACGATGGCGCCGAACCGTCAGGCAACTCGGTCCAGGCAATGAACCTCCTCCGATTGCACGAGTTCACGATGAAAGACAGCTATCGGCAGCGTTGGGAAAAGACGATCGGTGCCTTCAACGAAGTCCTTTCACGGGCGCCGTCAGCGCTGTCCGAGATGCTTCTGGCGGTCGACTTCTATCTCGATACGCCCAAGGAGGTCGTCATTGTCGCACCGGGGTCGCGAGCCAATGCCGAGATCCTGCTCGCCCAACTTCGATCCACGTTCCTGCCGAATCGAATCCTGGCAGTGGCTGGCGAGGGACAAGACTTGAATGCACAGGCAAAGCTCGTCCCGCTGCTTGAGAACAAGGTCGCCCAGAAGGGCAAGCCCACTGCATACGTCTGCGAGAGGGGCGTTTGCGAGCTGCCGACCACGGCCCCAGACGTCTTTGCTCGCCAACTTCGCAAAATTCGAAAACTGGATCAGTCAGGAGCGCGATAGCGATGTGTCAGTTGACCCGGAGCTTTCCAAAACTCATTTCTTGGCCTTCTTCTCCGAAGCCTTGGTGTCGTCGACAGTCACGATGTCGGCCTTCGTCTTGCCCACAATCTCAAAGAGCTCGTTCTGCTCCGTCTGCGGCACCTTGAATTTGTCGAGCGACTTCTTGAAATCCGCGGCCATGATCTTCCACTCGTTCTCAGTGATGTGCAGGTGGGCGTGAGCATCCTTCATGTTCTTGCCAGTGTACTTGCACGGTCCCCCGGTCACCTCGCACACCAGCTCAGACACCTCGAATTTCAGGTACGGCGGAGGTGATGACTTGCGACCCGCCGCGATCGCCTTGTTCTTGTTCAGCGTCGCATTGTTCACGAGTCGATCGATGAAGTCGTCCACCACGAGGGTGATGCCCTTTAGCCCACCGAGCCGATCGTAAAGGGATTTCTGTCCGGTAGCGGGAACGGCGGGTCCCTGAGCCCAAGACGCTCTGCCAAGGACGAGCAGCAATACAATAGCCAAACCGATTTGGGAAATTGGGAATAACCGGCGAATCAACAATGCAAACCCCTCCTGAAAAGTAGTCTCACGTGGAGATAACATGATCTGCAGCGGCAGCCTTCTTCTCTCAGCCATGGGCCGGCATTTTTGTTCGAACGCAGAAGGTCCGCAACTTCTTCACTGGTGGGATGCCAACCGGATGGACGGAACCCTCTTCGACGTCCACTCGGTCCTCTGCTACGACTCTTCCGCGACCGATTTGCACGTGCTTGCGTAATCCCTTTCAAGTTCGACGCCCAGTACGAGGACTAACCGGTTCACGAATGAGAAATACGCCACCGTGAGCGCGGCATCGAGAATGGCTTTGTCATCGAATCCGACCGAGCGCAGGTTTTGAAGGCCGCTCTCGGAACACTCGCGGGGCCGAAGAGCGGCTCCTTGGGCCCAGCGCAGCAACGCGAGCTCGTCGGGGTCAAGCTGAACGGGGAACTCGCCGCGAGCGATCGACTCCACCACGGCCGGCTCATCCCCGAGCAGACGAAGTGCTTCACCGTGGTGCGCCACACAGTACGCGCATTGATTCGCCGCGGATACGACGACGGCGATCCGCTCCCTCGCAATGCGGCTCAATGTCGAGCGAGCGAACATCACCGCCCGGTACAGCTCGAGGTGGGCGCGAAGGGCCCGCGCATTGAGCGACTGCACTCGGTGAACGTCAGCAATGCCTCCGCGCGCCGATGCAATTTCGCCGTAGATGTCCCGCAACTGGCCGTCAGCAGCTTCGGGACCAATCATCTGGATCCAGGCCATCTTGTTCCCTCCACCCGCAGCTTTATCGAGGTTCGAATCGTCAATCGCATTTGCCGAAGATACCTGCGGCAGGGAGCTTCTCGTCCAAGGAAATGCTCCAGCGCCTGCTGAGCTTTGCTGCATCGACACGGCAGGCGTTCGGCCGTCTCGCATACGTTCAAAACGTTACACAGCTCCTCGGAGTCCAGTCCCAGTGAGGCCGTGTCCGCTGTAACCCGCCGCAAGCACGCACGTAGAAGTCCATATCGCGGTTGGCGCTAATGTTCGCGCTTCGACCGGAGGCGTGCGAGTGTGGTTTGTTCGGTAGGAGTAGTCCCCCAAATCCGAGGTGACTATGTCTGCTGGTTCTCGCGAAATCATCGACGTCGAGCACGAGGTGAAGTCCCGCTACTCCAAAGCGGCGAAGTCTCCAGAGGCGAGCCTGTGCTGCCCCACGAGCTACAACCCGGCCCTACTGGCAGTTATCCCCAAGGAAGTGCTGGAGCGCGACTACGGGTGTGGCAATCCCACCGAGCACCTGCGGCCAGGTGAAGCGGTGCTGGATCTTGGATCCGGGTCTGGAAAGATCTGTTTTCTGGCGAGCCAGGTGGTCGGCCCGCAGGGTCGCGTCGTCGGCGTTGACATGAACGATGACATGCTCGCTCTCGCCCGCGGCAGTGCACCGGAAGTTGCGCGCCGCATCGGCTATGCGAACGTCGCCTTCAAGAAAGGGCGGATTCAGGATCTCGCGCTGGACCTGGATGAGGTTGACCAGTACCTGCGCGCTCGCCCGGTTCAATCGGCCGAGGACATGTCCCGGCTCGAAGTGGAGAGCGTCCGCCTGCGCCAAGAAAACCCGCTGATCGCAAACGACTCGATCGACGTCGTCATCTCGAGCTGCGTGCTGAACCTGGTCCGGCCGGAAGACAAGCGAAAGCTCTTCGGCGAAATCTTTCGCGTCCTGCGACGCGGCGGCCGGGCGGTCATTTCAGACATCGTCAGCGATGAGGACATTCCTGAACGGATGCAGCGAGACCCCGAGCTTTGGAGCGGCTGCGTCTCCGGCGCGCTCCGGGAAGACCACTTCCTCGAGGCTTTCGAAGAGGCGGGCTTCTACGGCATCACTCTCGCGGAGCGCGGAGCCGACCCTTGGCGCACCGTGGAAGGAATTGAATTTCGCAGCGTCACGCTCATTGCCTACAAGGGTAAAGATGGGCCGTGTATCGATCAGAAGCACGCCGTCATGTACAGAGGTCCGTTCCTCGAGGTCGTCGACGATGACGGTCACCTGCTTCGACGCGGCGTTCGCACGGCAGTCTGCGAAAAGACATTCCGCATCTTCTCGCAGGAACCTTACCGCTCGCATGTCCAGCTGATTCCGCCGCATGCGGTCGTGCCGCTGGAGGACGCTCCTCCTTTCCCATGTGGCCAGGGGACACTGCGGCGGGACCCGCGAGAAACCAAGGGCACCGATTATCGACTGACGACCCATGCAGGCCCAGCCTTCTGTTCGCCAAGGAACGGCAAGGGCGGAGGTTGCTGCTGATGAGCGCCTCGGTCGCGCGAGCCCTCGAAGAATCCGCGCCGGTCGAGGAGACCGCCCCGGACTTCGGCTATGCCCTTCAAAATTATGGTTTGCGCCCTTTAGCTCGGACCTGGGTCAACACGCTGCAGGTCAACGTTGGAAAGCTTTGCAACATGGCCTGTCACCACTGCCATGTGGAGGCCGGTCCAAAGCGAACCGAAATCATGCCCCGCCCGGTTGCCGAGCGCGTGGTCGAGCTGATCGCGGCAAACCCGCGCATCGAAGTGGTCGACTTGACCGGCGGGGCGCCCGAGCTCAACCCAAATTTCCGTTGGCTCGTCGAACATTCGCGCAGGCTCGGCCGCAAGGTGATCGACCGCTGTAACCTCACCATCTTCTTTGAACCGGGCATGGAGGAATTGCCCGAATTCTTGCTTGCGCAAGAGGTCCATATCATTGCCAGCCTTCCTTGCTATCAAGCCGAGAATGTGGAGAAGCAACGCGGGCGCGGCGCCTTCGAGAAGAGCATCGAAGCGCTTCGGCGGCTCAACGCGCTCGGCTACGGCCGTCCAGCCTCAGCTCTCAAGCTCGACCTCGTCTACAACCCGGTTGGCGCCTTCCTGCCACCGCCCCAAGCCCGACTCGAAGCCAAGTATAAGGAGGAGCTCGGTCGCCTTTTTGGAATCGAGTTTCACCAACTGCTCACCATCACCAACATGCCCATCAAGCGGTTCGCCCAGTTCCTCGATCGGAGCGGACAGCGCGAAGCCTACATGGGACTTTTGGTGAACCACTTCAATCCGCGCACGGTGCCGGGGCTGATGTGCCGCTCTTTGCTGAGCGTCGGTTGGAACGGATGTCTCTATGACTGCGACTTCAACCAAATGCTCGGGATCGAGCTCGGCGCCGCCGATGAAATCGCGGTCCGCACCATCTGGGACATCAACTCGCTCGACGAGCTCGCTGGCCGCCGCGTCGCCACCGCAAGCCACTGCTTTGGCTGCACGGCCGGAAGTGGCTCGAGCTGCTCGGGAGCGCTCGGATGAGCCGTGACATTCTGTTCCTTTGCACCGGTAACGCCTGCCCCTGCCAGGTGCTGCCATGAGCTTCGAAGCGATACTCGTGCTCTCGATCGGTTTCTTTCTCGCGTACGTCAACGGCGCCAACGATGTCTCGAAAGGGATTGCCACGCTGGTGGGAAGCGGCGTCACGGATTATCGCCGCGCAATCGGTTGGGGAACCGCGTGGACAGCAGTTGGTGGGCTCCTTGGAGCCCTTGGGGCGCGCGCCATGATGGCCACCTTCGGCAACGGGCTCCTCGTTGCGGGAACGACCTCTACCTTTGCCGCCGCACTGGCGACGCTCATCGGCGCGGCGGCATGGGTGTTGTTGGCGACCCGAACCGGCCTGCCCGTATCAACGACGCACGCCATCGTGGGCTCGCTCACGGGTGTCGCAGCACTGGCCTACGGCACCGCGGCCGTGAGGTGGAGCGCGCTCGGTGGAAAAATTCTCTTTCCCCTTCTTGTCAGTCCCTTCGCTTCCTTTTTTCTGACCAGACTCTTGCTTCGAGCGACCCGTGCGCGTTCGGGAAGCGGCTCGACCACCGCTGATTGCCTCTGCGCGGAAGTCGAGCCGGCGATCGTCGCCGCCGGAGGGGTGAGCTCGGTTCGCGCGGCGACCGTGGTGCCGGGTTCGCTTCGCCTTCGTCTCGCCACGGGACCTGGCGAAGCGTGCGCAGTCGAACGCCCTGCTGCGGTGCGGCTGACGCTCGACCATCTCCACTGGCTCACCAGTGGCGCGACCAGCGTCGCTCGCGGGATGAACGATGCGCCAAAGGTGGTCGTTTTGGCCGTCGCGGCCTCAGCTCTGGCGACCAAAGCGGCGGCGCCTTCAGCGACACTTCTTTTCACCCTGGTCGCTCTGGGCATGGTCGTCGGGAGCATCGTCGCCGGTCGCCGTGTGACTCACCTGCTGGCGGAAAAGGTTACTGCGATGAACCATCACGAGGGTTTCATCGCGAACCTGGTGACGGCTGTTCTGGTTACTTCAGGGGCCATCTACGGGCTCCCGATGTCGACGACGCACGTGTCATCGGGCGGCATCTTCGGTGCAGGAGCCCAACGCGGATCGCTGAACCGAAAGACTCTGCGAGACATCGTCCTCGCCTGGGCGGTGACGCTGCCGGCGGCCGCTGCGCTCGGCATGACGGCCTACGTCGTGATCAAAGCAATCGAAGGGTGACGGAGCTGTGACAAAGACAGCGCGGTACGGACTCGGCGTCATCGTTGCAGCGGCCTTGCTGGCTGGGCTGCTCCTCCTCCCGGTCAATCACTGGGCGCTGCTCCTCGTGGAATGGATCCGCGACGCGGGTGCCGTCGGCGTTGTTGTTTATACGCTGGCCTATATTCTGGCGACGGTGCTCCTCTTGCCGGGCTCGATTCTCACTCTCGGCGCCGGATTCGCCTACGGCCCCGTTTGGGGAACGGTTCTTGTTTCACCCGTCAGCGTCGTTGCCGCGACGCTCGCCTTCGTCCTGGGCCGGACCGTAGCGAGGAATTGGGTCTCGCGCCGAATGGAGAAAAATCCCCGCTTTGCTGCAATCAACAAAGCCATCGGCGAGAGCGGCTTCAAAATCGTCTTCTTGCTCCGGCTTTCTCCCATCTTTCCGTTCAACGTTCTCAACTACGCGCTCGGCCTGACGCGCGTGCGTTTGCGCGATTATGTCATTGCCTCGTTCTTCGGCATGCTCCCCGGAACGTTTCTCTATGTTTACCTGGGATCGCTGGTCACCAGTGCCAGCGAGCTTCTCAGCGGCAAGCGACCGTCAGCCGGTCCCTGGGGTCAGGTCCTCTACTGGGGAGGACTGGCGGCGACGCTGCTGGTGACGGTGCTGATCACGCGGATCGCTCGAAGAGCTTTGAACCGAGCGCTTGAACACAAACAGGTTGGGCTTCCCGAAGCGAGCGAGGCGGAATCATGAATCAGATCGACACGCTTGTTTCGCGGGGGAATGGCGTCCCCCGAAGCGAGGTGGACGGGCAGCCCGAGCAGACGCTCATCCTGCCCGACGACGTTTACAATCGATTGCTGGTCCAGAATGTCCATCCAACCAACTGGGTGAATCCAACGCCGGCGGGTCGATACAACCTGGTCGTGCTGGGCGCGGGCACGGCCGGACTGGTATCGGCAGCGGGCGCGGCTGGCCTCGGCGCCAAGGTTGCTCTCGTCGAGAAGCATTTGATGGGCGGAGATTGTCTCAACTTCGGTTGCGTGCCTTCCAAAGCCCTGCTGCGAGAAGCCCGCGCCATAAATGCGGTGCGAGAGGCGAACGTCTTTGGCGTCCGTACGGGCGATTCCCCCGGCTTCGACTTCCCGTCAGCCATGGAGCGGATGCGCCGCCTCCGCGCCGGCATCTCGCACAACGACTCGGCGCATCGCTTGGCGAAGCTCGGCGTCGACGTCTTCCTCGGCGAGGCAAAATTCGTCGGCCGCGATGCCGTCGAGGTCGGGGGACAGAGGCTGTATTTCTCGCGCGCGGTGATTGCGACGGGGACTCGGCCCGCGACGCCCTCCATTCCGGGGCTGAGCGAAGTTGGCTTTCTCACCAATGAGACAGTGTTCTCACTGACCATGCTCCCGCGGCGACTGGTCGTCGTGGGAGGCGGCCCGGCTGGCGCCGAGCTCGCTCAGGCCTTCCGCCGATTCGGCAGCGATGTCTCCCTCTTGAGCCACGGTTCGCGCCTCCTGCCTCGCGAGGACGCAGATGCGGCCGCCATCGTCGCGGCGCAATTCGAGCGAGATGGAATTCACATCGAGCTGGGTGCGAAAATCCAGCGTGCCGAAAGACGGAATGGCGCGAAGGCGCTCGTCTTCGAGCGCGAAGGCAGGGAACGGACGATCCTCGCGGACGAAATCCTGATCGCCGTCGGCCGCGCGCCCAATGTCGAAGGTCTCAACCTCGAGGCCGCCGGGGTCGCGTTCGACAAGACGGGCGTCAAGGTGGACGATCATCTGCGCAGCTCAAATCCGCGCATCTACGCCGCCGGCGACATCTGTGCGTCCTACAAGTTCACGCACGTCGCCGACGCGATGGCGCGGACGGTGCTACAGAACGCGCTCTTCTTTGGGCGTAAGAAGGCGAGTGTTCTCGTCATCCCCTGGTGCACGTACACCGATCCAGAAATCGCCCACGTCGGCCTCTATGAAAAGCAGGCTCGAGAACGGGGCCTGGATGTCACGACCCTGACCGTGCCGCTCAAGGAGGTCGACCGCGCTGTGCTCGATGGCGATGACGAGGGATTTGCCCGGGTCCACGCGCAGGCGAAGAGCGGGCGCATTCTCGGCGCGACCCTGGTCGCGCGCCATGCCGGCGAGATGATCGGGGAGATGTCTTTGGCTATCACCGCCGGCGTTGCGCTGGGCACCCTCGCCAAGACAATCCATCCGTACCCTACGCAGACAGAGGCGTGGAAGCGGCTGGGCGACGCCTGGAATCGCTCGCGCCTGACGCCTCGAGTTCAAAGCCTCTTCGAGCGGTACTTCAGCTGGCGGAGATAGCCACGCGGCGGAAAGGTTACGTTTGTATCTTCGCCAAGCCGCCGCGCCCAGGCATGGTCAAGACGCGACTGGCTCCCGAGGTTGGAAACGAATGCGCCGCCGCGCTGGCGCGGGCCTTCTCGCGCGACACCTGGTCTGCGGTCTCTTCGTTGCCCTGGGCGCGGCCCATCCTGGCAACAACGGACGCGGATTGCCGAGACTGGGATTTCGCACGTGAGACCGAGATCTGGCTCCAGGGCGACGGCGACCTGGGCAAACGACTCGAGCGAGTGCTCCGGCGTGCGCTCAGCCTGGCGCCGTTTGCCATTGCCGTCGGCATCGACACTCCGGGCTTACCCCATTCTCTCCTCGAGCAAGCGAGAAGATATCTTCGCGCTTCGGACGCCGTCCTCGGTCCTTGTGTAGACGGCGGCTTTTATCTGATTGGCCTTAAGCGTTGTCCGCCGGGGCTCTTGCGCAACCTTCCCTGGAGCGCTCGCGATACGTTTGTCCAAACGCTCACCAGAATGAAGAACAGGGGATTTCAGACCAGGGTCCTCCCGCTTTGGTTTGACGTGGATCACCCCAGCGATCTGCGTCACCTGCAATCACTTTTATCGCGGGGAGCGATTTCCGCGCCCCAAACCGCGTCCATCCTCTCGGAGATGTTGCCTCCCGCCCGCGATCGCCGGCGCCTACCTTCCAGGACTTCGTCGTGACTGCGGACGCGGGCCTTCGTGTCTCAGTCGTCATGCCGGTGCTCGACGAGGAGTCGAGCATCGCTCGACAGATGGAGAGCATCCTGGCGGTTCCAGGAATCCATGAGGTGATTGTCGTCGATGGCGGAAGTCGGGATCGCACGCTCGACCTGGTACGAGCAACTCCAGGCGTCACCGTTCTCATCGCGCCCAAGGGGCGTGCCCGCCAGATGAACGCTGGCGCCAAAGCGGCGAGCGGCGACGTCCTGCTTTTCCTCCATGCCGATGTTCGCCTTCCGTTGGATGCAATGCGTTGGATTGCGGAAGCGCTATCCGATCCAGAGGTAATTGCCGGCGCGTTTCGAACCTGGACGGTCAGCGAGGGCCGTGGGACTTGGCTCGCGCCACTGCTGCACCTCGCAGATTTTCGGTCACGCTACACATCGCTGCCGTATGGCGACCAGGCTCTCTTCGTTCGCGCCGAAGTATTCCGACAGCTCGGTGGGTTTCCGGAACAGCCCCTCATGGAGGACCTCGAGCTCAGTCGGCGGCTTCATCGTTTCGGGGCCGTCCGAATTGTTCCCGCGTCAGTACGAGTGTCGGGACGCCGGTTTCTCTCCAAACCGGTCTACTACACGCTGCTAGTGAACATCTTCCCCCTCTTGTACCGGCTGGGCGTGCCTCCTCGCGTATTGGCCACGTTTTACGGAAATACGCGGTAAGGGCGCCCGGCCCAAGTCGTGGCTTGGCCAACCCGGCAATCTCAGCACTCGCTTGGGAATCCGCTACGACTTTTAGAGTCGGTCATTCCTGTCGCTAGTGCCCTTCTGCTCTCTCGTGCTAATCGCTACTTGAGAAATGTTTACCCTGTTAATCGACGACTTCCAGGAAGCGCGGGCGCGCATCGCGCAGCACATCAAGCGAACGCCGCTCTTGACGTCCCGCCAGTTGAGCGAGCGGACGGGATTCGATGTTCGGCTGAAGGCCGAGCTCTTCCAGCGCGTCGGGTCGTACAAGATCCGCGGTCCGTTGAACAAATTCGCGCTGATGCCAGAAGAACAAAAGCGGCGCGGAGTCGTTTGCTCGTCGGCGGGCAATCACGCCCAGGGTGTGGCGCTGGCAGCAAAGATTCACGGCATTCGCGCGGTAGTGTGCATGGCTGAGAATGCGACGCCGGCGAAAATTGCTGCGACCAAGGGGTACGGTGCCGAGGTGGTGCTGCACGGCACGATCTGGGACGAGGCGAACGAGAAGGCGAAAGAGCTCGTGCGAACGCAGGGGCTCACCTACGTGCATCCGTTCGACGATGAGCAGCTCATCGCGGGCCAAGGCACCCTCGGTCTGGAGATCGTGCAGGACTGGCCCGAGGTGGACGCGGTGATCGTCCCGATCGGCGGCGGCGGGTTGATCTCCGGAGTATCGATGGCGGTAAAGGCGTTCCGGCCGAAAATCCGCGTGATCGGCGTCGAGTCATCCGATGGGCCCGCGATGAAGAAGAGCATCGAGGCCGGGCATCTCGAGACGATCGACTGCAGGACGATCATCGACGGGCTACGCGTGCGGCGCGTGGGCGAGATCAATTTCTCGGTCGTTCAGCGGTTCGTCGATGAGATCGTGGCTCTCCCGGATCGCGAGATCTTCGACGCGATGATCTGGACCATGGAGCGGTGCAAGCTGGTGGTCGAAGGCGCCGCGGCCGCACCGGTCGCGGCGTTGCTGGCCGGGCTGGTGAAGATGCCCCCGGGCTCGCGCGTCGCGGTGGTCTTGTCGGGAGGTAACGTCAACCTCGATCAGCTGCGCGGGCTCAAGTGGAACTGAATCTGGGAAGCTTCGAGCTCACATGCTGGGGGTCGGGCGCTCGCCGTGGCTTTTGAGCTTCGGCAGGAGCCACGCCTCCAGCTCGCGGTAATGACTGACGTGCTGCATCTTTGCCCTGGGAATCGCCTCGTAGGCGCGACGCCCCAGCGCCAGGGCCTGGTCGCGGTCCTTGCCTGAATCCCAGAGAGCGCGCGCCAGCGTCAATTGCGCCAACAGCGTATCGCCTTTGCTGCCCTTGATTCCCTTGTACATCGCCAGAGCGCGCTCCAGAAGCGGGATGGCTTCGCGGGGCCTGCCGGCCAAGATATACGAGCGAGCGAAATTCCGGAGCGTAAAGGCAACCGCCGGATGCTCAGGGCCGAGAGCCTTTTCCCGGATGCTCAGCGCGCGCCGATGATAGGCCATTCCCTTCGAGGGATTTTTCAAATCGTCGAACACCAGCGCCATGTCCTCCACGGTCGTTGCGACCAGAGCATGTTCAGGGCCTAGAGCCTTTTCGCGGATGGCCAGCGCCCGAACGTACGCATCCATCGCGGCCCGAAGGTTGCCCTGCGCGTAGAGCGTGAATCCGAGGTTGGAAAGAGCGTACGCCACCTGGGGGTGCTCGGCTCCCAGCGTTTTCTCCAGGATCGCCAGCTCGCGCCGGTGGTACTGCACGGCCGCTGCGTCGGCTCCCATATCGAGCGCCAGATTTCCCAAAGTGCCCAGTGTGCGCGCGACGTCCGGATGGTCCGGCCCCAGGGCTTTCTCTTGAATCGCCAGAGCGCGTTTCTCTGAGGCCATCGCTTCGTCGGGCTGCTGTTGGAGCCGCAGGACGCTTCCGATCGAAACGAGCGACGCGGCTGCGGCAGGGCTCTCCGGTCCAACTGCTTTCTGCCAGATGGCCAGCGCTCTCCGGTGCGCCTCCAACGCTTCGTCCAGCTTGTCAATTCTCCTGAGCGACAATCCGATGTTCGTTAAGGCGTCCGCCACCAGCGGGTGCTGCGAGCCGACCGTCTTCTCCAGGATCTCGAGCGATCTTCGACTGTAATTCACCGCTTCCTCGAAAGCGCCTCGCTCGCGCGACAGGCTGGCGAGAAGCGTGAGGCTGGTTGCGGTTTCCGGGTGCTCGGGCCCAAACGCCTTCTCGCGAATCAAGAGCGCCTGTTTCAAGTGCGCGGCCGCTTCGGCGTGCTTGCCCTCCTTCAACGAGAGAGATCCAAGCTCGGAGTGCAATCGCCCATCGAGCTCCGGCGGGTGCTCGAGCCGGTCCACCGTTGCAGCGGCGTACTGGGCGAGGCGGTGCGCTTGCTCGAAACCGGCCTGCCGATAGCCGACCACGTGGATCAGATCGATCCACGCTTTGGCCTTCACTTCGTCGAGGCGCCCTGCCTCGGCGGCCCAGCTTGCCTCGGCGAGCGCCACCTCCGCCGATTTCACATCGCCGGTCTTCTCCTGAAGCTGGCCGAGCAGATGGAGCGCCTCCGCTTCGAGCGGCCTGTAGCCGTGCTTCAGCGCCGCGGCTGCCGCGACCTTGGCGAGCTCCAACCCCTCCGCGTACTTGCCTGTTTCTCGAAGCGCCTGTACTCGCGCGAGCTCGGAACGCTCCTGCTCCACCGCCGCGCGCACGGCTGGATCCGAAGGCAACTTGATCGGAGCGATCAGACTCGCCACGTCCGCGCAGCCGCGCAACGGAGCGATGGAGCGCGCGGCCTCGACGGCCTTTTCGACAATCTGCGCATCGGCCTTGGCGAAGAGATCCGAAAGCGCCCTCACCTCGTCCACTCGCCGCCGCAGGCAGTCCATACGCAAGTCGAGCAGTGCCTCCGATTGCTCGCCGCGAAGGCGCGTCGCCTCACACGCGTCGACATGCATTGCGACCCACTGCCTGGTCCAGCCGTCAAAGGCCCTTTCCACCCCGGTGAAAGCATCCTGGGCGAAAGGTTTCGCCGTGGACAGAAATGCTTGTTCGATCGCCGCTCGCTTGGGCGCGTCCCAGACGCCGGCGAGCTTGGCCTCGGCTCCCTTGCAAATCTGGCTGTGCCTGTGGACCGCGACGCGATAGCCAGCCACGATTCCCACAGCCACGACTGCTGCTGCCGCAACGGACAGCGCGCGGCGCCACTTGCTGCGAGGCTCGGCTGATATCGCGGCGAGCAGCTTCTCGAGTGTCTCGAACCGATCGGCGGGGTTCGGCGAGAGGCCGCGCAGAATGGGCTGAAGCGCCCACGCTGGTATCCTCACGCCCTTCGGCAGCTCGACCATCCGGCTCCGCGCTCGCTGATCGGCAAGCCCCATCTGCGAGTGCACCGTGGCAAGAGTCTGGCCTTCGGAAGGACGTTCGCCGACGAGCGCCTCGTACAGCGCGACGCAGAAGCTATATTGGTCGGCGCGCGCGTCGACGGGCCCTCCGCGAAGCTGCGCTGGCTGGCTCAAGGCGAGGCCGAAGTCGCTCACCTTCACCACTTCATCTCGGCGCACCAGGACGTTGCCCGGCTTGAAATCGAGATGGACCAGCTCGGCGGCATAAGCCGCGGCCAATCCCTTTCCGGCTTCACGGAAGACGGCGAGGATCTCGCGCCACGTTCGCGGGCGTTCCTTTAGCCATGCATCAAGCGTGCGCCCGTCGATCAGCTCCATCGCCACGAACACCTTCTCCTCGAAAGTGCCGACGTCGTAGACGGAGACGACGTTGGGATGGGAAAGGCGGGCCATCGCCTGCGCCTCACGCAGCAAGCGAGCGCGTGAATCGGCGGAATCTCCGAGGGCGGCGCGCAGCAGCTTGAGAGCGACCTTCCGACCCAGCTGCGGATCGTACGCGGCGTAGAGGACGCCCATTCCGCCCTCGCCAAGGCGGTCCAGGACAAGGAATCGCCCGATGCTGGTGCCGCGCACGCCGCCCATACTGATGCTTTCAATGGCAATCGCAAGCGCGATCGAGATTCACCCGTTCAGCCCGAGCCAACCGTTCAGGCATCTTGAATGGATGGCGGCTCGGGGCTCTGACGACAGGCAGATGAGCAAAAAACGGGTGTCCTGCCCCGAATCAACGAGGCTGGAAGGGTCCGAGCGGACTCAACCGCC
>Ga0070706_100000076_pt1 | contig 114519 bp, 95 predicted proteins | sample KBSK5501metaG_FD_65476 | JGI IMG/M metagenome (GOLD analysis project Ga0070706, IMG submission 65476) | Corn, switchgrass and miscanthus rhizosphere microbial communities from Kellogg Biological Station, Michigan, USA - KBS K5-50-1 metaG | ecosystem: Host-associated > Plants > Roots >...
CTGGTCGACGTGTCGTCGCGGGGCAGCTCGCCCGCCGCCTGAGGCCCGCCGCGTCGCCGGCCTCGGGCCGCGCCGCCGCCACCGATCTCGGCGTCCGCTCCGGGCCGCCGAACGGGCTGTGCAGCGAGGCACCAAACGGTACTTTCGGCCCATTGGGGTCTACCCCATCCGGTCGTAGGTTCCGCGTGTCGGCAGCCAGATTGGCGGTCGCAGGATCCGGTCTGAAACAAGGCAAACCCGCCGAGAGGCGGGGACGCAAAGCCAGGGATCTTCGCCGACAGGTTCGGCAAGACCGCCCGGTTGCCAGGAGCCGCATCAGGAAAGCCCCCGAAGGTGGACTTCGATGATGCAGCCCGAGCGCACAGCCTTCGACGACGGACGGCACACGCATCGACTGCCCGACCCGGGTGGTGCCGACGGATGGATCCGACCGGCGAGCGCGGCCCGATGACGCCGACGTTCGGCTGGAGCCTCGACTTCACCGCCCGGCGCCGGCTGAGCGTCTTCCTGTCGACGGCCCTCCTGATCGCGGCGTTCGGCGCGACCGGCGTCCAGGCCGCGGGCTACGACCCCGCGACGGACGTCAACTCGGTGGCATCAACGACCGACTACATTGGTGCGCAGGCATGGTGGGCCGCCGGCTTCACCGGCCAGGGCGTCGACGTCGCCATCATCGACTCGGGCGTCTCCCCGGTCGAGGGCCTGAACGCCCCCGGGAAGGTCGTCTACGGGCCCGACCTGTCGCTCGAATCGCAGGCGCCCAACCTGACGAACCTGGACACGTTCGGCCACGGCACGTTCATGGCCGGCCTGATCGCCGGTCGGGATTCCGCCCTCACGGCGCCGTACGCCCAGGCGCCCGCTTCCGCCTATCGCGGCATGGCGCCCGACGCGCGCATCGTCAGCCTCAAGGTCGCGACGGCCGACGGCGGGACCGACGTCTCGCAGGTCATCGCGGCGATCGACTGGGTCGTCCAGCACCGCACGGACAACGGCATGAACATCCGGGTCCTGAACCTCTCGTACGGGACGAACTCGTCGCAGTGGTACGGGGTCGACCCGCTCGCGTTCGCCGTCGAACAGGCCTGGGATGCCGGGATCGTGGTCGTGGCTGCTGCCGGCAATAGCGGGTACCAGACCAAGGGGTCATCGCCGGCCCTGGCCGACCCCGCGTACGACAAGCGGATCATCGCCGTTGGATCATCGGACTCGATGGGCACGTCCACGCTCGTCGACGACACGATGCCGGACTTCTCTGCCGCCGCGAAGACCGGCTCCGCACGGGCGTCGGACTTCGTCGCACCAGGCGTCCACCTGCAGGGTCTGCGGGTCCTGAACTCCTGGATCGACACCAACGTCGACGGGAAGACCGTCCTCGACGACCGCTTCATGCGCGGCAGCGGCACCTCCGAATCCGCGGCGATCACCTCGGGAGCCGTCGCACTGATCCTCAGCAAGTTCCCCCAGGCGACGCCGGCCCAGGTCAAGAAGCTGATCAAGGACGCCGCCTTCGACATGCCGACCCAGAACACCCGCCAGGTGGGCTCGGGCGAGCTGCGTCTCGGCCCCATCCTCGCGGCGCAACCCCCGATCTACACCCAGGCCATCGCGCCGGCGACGGGCGGTGGGTCCCTCGAGCTCGCGCGCGGGTCGGATCACCTCACCCTGGACGGCGTGGTCCTCAAGGGCGAGCAGGACATCTTCGGAAAGCCGTTCAATGGGACCTCGATGGCCGTCCTCGAGGCCGCCGGAAGCTCGTGGTCGGGCGGAATGTGGAACGGCAGCATCTGGACGGGATCCTCATGGTCCGGCAGCAGCTGGTCGGGATCATCGTGGTCCGGCAACAGCTGGTCCGGCAACAGCTGGTCCGGGTCGTCCTGGTCGGGCAACAGCTGGTCCGGGTCGTCCTGGTCGGGCAACAGCTGGTCGGGCAGCAGCTGGTCGACCGCGACCTGGAACTAGCGCTCCAGGCGCCGATGCGCCGCTAACCATCGTCACCTTCGACCTCGTCCTGGTGGTACGTTTCCGGTTCGGTCGCGGGCGGGGACTCGTCGCCGATTGACGCCCAGGGCAGCTCGACCGGTCGATCGGGGTCGGTCGCGGAGGGCCCTGGCCAGGAGGAGGGGGCCCGTGGCCACCACACCACCATCGCTGCACGCGTCCGGGACACCGTCCGAATGACCCTGGCCGGCCTGACCCGCGCTGCCCGGAGCGCCGGTCCGGGCGCGATCGCGGCTGGCGCGGTGTTCGGGGTGGCGTTCGTCGTCTATCTCCGGACGCTCCTCCCGGGTCCGAGCGTCGGCGACTGGGCGGAGATGCAATGGATCCCCGCCCGGCTCGGCATCCCCCACCCGACCGGCTACCCGCTGTACGTCCTCCTGGGGAAGGCGTTCAGCCTCATTCCGGTGGGCTCTCTCGGCATTCGGGCGGAGCTGCTCTCGGCGGTCGCGGCCGCCGGCGCTGCCGGGACCGCCGTCCTGATCGCGGTTCGGCTCGGCGTCCGGCCGGTGATCGCGATGGCGGCCGGCCTCTCGCTGGCGGTGACCGGCGAGCTGTGGCTCGAGGCAACGTACTCCGAGATGAACGGTCTCCATCTCTTCCTGATGGCCGCCATTCTCCATCGGGCGCTCGTCTGGCGGGCGGAGCGGCGCGACCGCGACCTCCGGCTCGGGGCCCTCCTCGTGGGCCTGTCCCTGTCGAACCATCTCCTCGCGGTGACGGTCGTCCCGTTCATCGTCCTGTTCGTCCTCGTCGACGCTCGATCACGGCTCCGCGAGCGACCCGCCCTGCTCGTCCAGGCGGCCGGTCTCGTCGTGCTCGGGCTCACGCCGTACCTCTTCCTGCCCCTGCGTGGGCTGTTCGGGCCGGCGTCGATCTACGGGAAGTTCCTGACCTGGGACGGACTCTCGAGCCTCGTCACGGGCGCGGAGCTCCGCGGTCAGATGCACTTCACGTCGTTCGACGACGTCACGAAGGCGTGGAATGCCGTCCCCGACGTCGTGGCCCAGTTCCGCGACCGCTCGAACGTGGTGTTCGTCGCTGGCGGGCTTATCGGTGCCGGCATCCAGCTCGTCCGCGACCGCTGGGTGGCGGTGATGCTCCTCCTGATCGTCGCGGTGAACGTCTTCTTCTTCGTCAACTACGTCGGCGACCTGGACCACTACCTCCTCGTGACGTGGCTGGCGTTTGCGGTCTGGCTGGCCGTCGCCCTCGAGGCGGGCGTCGTCTGGCTGGAACGACGCGTGCCGAGCCTGAGGCTCGCGTCCGGGAGGTTCGTCGCGGGCCCGGCCGTCCTGGCCCTCGTCCTACCGATCGTCATCGGGGCCGACAACTGGACGACCTACGACCAGAGCCAGAATCACGTCGGCGAGCAGTTTGCGGCGAGCGTCTTCAACAACCTGCCGCCGAACGCGTTGCTGCTCACGTACTGGGACGCGCTCACCAACCTCGGCTACGAGCACTGCGTCGACGGGCAGCGGCCGGACATCGCCCTGCGCTCCCTGGACGAACAGGCCAGGGTCGTGTGCGATCCGGTCGAGGGCTCCCTTCAGGAGGTCGCGAGACGCCGTCCAGTGTTCGCCCTGTTCGTCGCGACGAGCCAGGTCAACGCGCTGCGCAGCTCGTTCGACTTCATCGCCGGCCCGCGCCTGGCCGCGCCATATGGCAAGCGCGGCCTGGATTACAGCGCGATCCTGTTTCGGCTCGTCCCTCGGCAGGGCAGCGGACAGGCGCGGGTCCGCGGCCCGGCCTGACGGCGCCGGGATCCGACCCCGGCGCGCGCGGATGTCGGCGTCGTCATTGGGCCCGGCGCCGCAACGATCAGGTGGTCTTGGCCCGCATGTCCACCGCGGCCCGTTGGACGGCCCGGATGATCGGCTGATAGCCCGTGCAGCGGCAGAGGTTGCCGGCCAGCCCGTCGCGGATCGCGTCCTCGGATGGATCCGGATCGCGGGCCAGCAACGCCGCCGCCGAGATCAGCATGCCCGGCGTGCAGAACCCGCATTGAATCCCGCCACCCTCGAGGAACGCGGTCTGGAGCGGGTGAAGGGCGCGGGCGCTGGCGAGACCTTCGACCGTCGTGATCTCGCGCCCGGCGGCCTGGAGCGCCAGGTAGGAGCAGGAGTTCACTGGCTTGCCGTCGACGAGGACCATGCACGCGCCGCACTCGGAGTCGTCGCAGCCCTCCTTCGTTCCCGTCCGGCCGAGGTCGTCCCGAAGGACCCGCAACAGGGTCCGGCCAGGCTCGATCGACGCCGTCAGCGGTAGCCCGTCGACCGTCAGCTGGAGGAGCACGGGCACGGATCAGACCGCCTGACCGTGGGCCCAGCGCGAGGCCGGGATCGTGATCGTCTCGCCGCGTGCACGCGCGGCAGCGGCGGCGAGGGTCCGGGCGACGACGACCACGACCATCGCCCGGCGATAGTCGGCGCTGGCCCGGACGTCGTCGATCGGGCGGGCGGCGGCGGCGGCCACCTCCGCGGCGAGTCGGAACGCGGCGGCGTCCGCGGTGGCCCCGACCAGCGCGGCCTCGGCCGCCGGGGCGCGGACGATCGTCGGGGCGACGGCGGTCAGGGCGACCCGGGCGGCCGCGATCCGACCGTCGCCGTCTAACGTCACGAGGGCGGCCGCCCCGACCACGGCGATCTCCATCGCCCGCCGGAACTCGAGACGGATGTAGGCGCTGCCGCTGCCGGACGCCGGTCGGGGCACCCTGACGCTCGTGAGCAGCTCGCCCGGCGCGGCGACCGTCCGTCCCGGACCGGTGGCCAGGTCCGCGACCGCGACCGTCCGCCGTGTGCCGCCGGACGCCTCCAGCGTCGCGACCGCATCCAGGACGACGAGCGGCGCGGTCGTGTCGGCGGCCGGTGACGCATTCATCACGTTGCCGCCGATCGTGCCGACGCCACGGGTGGCCGGCGAACCGACGATCGCGGACGCGTCGGCGAGCGCCGTCCAGCCGGCGCGAACGTCGGGCGACGTGGCGAGCCAATCGTGCGTCGCGAGGGCGCCGAGGACGAGCACCCCGTCGACGACCTCGTGCCGGTCGAGCTCGGCGATCCGGTCGATCGCAACGATCGACTCCGGAAGGGCCGCGCGACCCTGGCGAGCGGCCACCACGAGGTCGGTCCCGCCGGCGACCGGGCGAGCATCGCGGTCGCCGGCGAGGATGGCGAGGGCGTCCTCCAGCGCTGTCGGGGCGGCGAACCGGCTGGTCATCGGGCGATCGCCGCTGCGGCGGCCGGTCCGAACGGAGCGTTGGCCTCGGCGGCGCCGTCGTCGCCCGTCGTGACTGCCCGCCAGACGCGCTCGGGCGTCATCGGTAGCCGCCGGATGCGCACGCCGGTCGCGGCCGCGATCGCGTTGCCGACGGCTCCCGCCGTGGGGACGATCGGTGGTTCGCCGACGCCCTTCGACCCGCGCGGCCCGCCGTTCGACGCCGGATGCTCGGCGAACACCACCTCGATCTCGGGTGCATCCGCCGTCGTCAGCAGCTTGTAGTCGAGGAGCGACGCGTTGCGCTGGCGCCCATCCGCCCCGTAGACGGTGCCCTCGAGGGTGGCGTTGCCGAGGGCCATCACGACCCCGCCCGTCATCTGGCCGGTGGCACCGGTGGGGTTGAGGACCCGGCCCACGTCGGTCGCCGCGACGACCTTCAGCGCCCGCACGATGCCCGTCGCCGGATCGACCCGGATCCGGACGGCGTGGCAGAAGAAGGTCGGGGAGGCGAACGATTCGAACCCCAGCCGGCCTACGCAGGCCGATGCGTCGTGCTCCGGCGTCTCCGGCGGCATCCCCGAGCCGCGACCGAGGAGGAGTGCGCCACCGTGAGCCGTCGCCGCGAGCTCCCCGATCGAGATCCGCCGATCCGGGCTGCCGACGACGCCGGCGTGGCCGTCGCGCAGCTCGAGATCGGCAACGGCTGCCTCGAGCGCAACCGATGCGAGATCCAGGAGTTGGCGCTTCACCTCGCGCGCCGCTTCGACGACCGCCCGCCCGTTGTTGAACGTGGTCTGACTGCCGGAGCTGCCGCCGTCGAAGGGGCCGGTGTCGGTGTCCTGGTAGGTCAGCGCGAAGTCCTCGGGCCGCATCCCGAGCTCCTCGGCAGCCAGGATCGGCAGGGCCATCACGGCGCCGGTGCCGTTTTCCTGGGCACCGGTGACGATCCGGCCGCTTCCGTCCGACTCGAGCCGGACGAATGCGCCCGACGGCCCCGGGGCGCTGAACCACCAGCCCGAGGCCACCCCGATCGCTTCGCCGGGCCCGAGGGGTCCGTCCGCCCCGATCCGCGCGACCGCCTGCTCGAGGGTATCGATTGCGCCGTCCCCCTCGTGGCGTTGGCGCGTCGGGCCTTCGTCGCCATCGTGGACGAGGTTCCGCCGGCGGAACTCGACCGGGTCGAGCCCGACGCGCGCGGCGATGGCGTCGTGGTGCTGCTCGACCGCCCAGCAGGCCTGTGGCCCCGTCGGCGCGCGGACGGAGCCCGATGGCGTCCGGTTCGTGTAGACGCTCAGGGCCTCGATGTCGATGTCCGGGATTCGGTACGGACCCGCGATCATCATCGAGGCGACCTGGCCGAGGACAGGCGTGTCGCTGGCATAGGCGCCGCAGTCGAGCAGGACACGGGCCTTCCGGGCGAGGATCGTGCCGTCCTCGGCCAGCCCGGTCTCGAGGTCGACGACCATCGCGTGGGTCACCTTGTCCGGGGCGATGAACTCCTCGCGCCGGCTCAGGACGAGCCGGACCGGCCGCCGCGCGGCGCGGGCGAGCGCGGCGACATGGCCCTCGAAGTGGAAGTCGCACTTCCCCCCGAAGCCGCCGCCGAGATGGGTGACGACGACCCGAACGCGGTGCTCCGCGATCTCGAGGACCTCGGCGGTCTTCCCACGGGCGAAGAACGGGACCTGGGTGCTCGAGTAGATCGTCACCCGGTCGCCCGACCAGTCGGCGGTCACGGTGTGCGGCTCGATCGGGACCGGATGGGCCATGTCGGCGACGTATCGCTCGCGAACGACCACGGGAGCGGCGGCGAGGGCCGCCGCGGCATCGCCCTTGACGATCGTCGACCGGCCGGCGACGTTGCCCGCGGGCGCGAGGTTGGGGTCGTGCCCGTAGGTGTCGACGGCCGGATGAACGAGCGCCGAGCCGGGCGCGAGGGCAGCCTCGACGTCGAGGATCGGGGGCAGGTCCTCGTATTCGACATCGATCGCCGCGACCGCGGCGGCCGCCTGTTCCGGGGTCAGTGCGGCGACCGCGGCAACGACCTCGCCCTCGAACCGGATGACGTCGCGGGCGAAGAGGGTCCGGTCCAGCACGAGGTCGAACGAGCCGTAGCGCCGCTCCGGGACGTCGTCCTGGGTCAGGATGGCGAGAACGCCGGGCAGCGCCCGTGCACGCGCCGTGTCGATCCGGACGATCCGCGCGTGCGCCCGGCCGGCGAGGAGCAGTCGGGCGTGGGCGAGACCCGGGAAGGTCAGGTCGGCCGTATAGCGGGCCTGACCCGTGGCCTTCGCCTCGCCGTCGGGGCGGATCCACGGCCGCGCGGGCGACCCGTCCGGCGACCCGCCGGCGACCGTGGCCGCTACCGGCGGCTGCGGGGCACGTCCAGTCGTCTCGGTCACGAGCGCCTCGTCCTCCTCGTCCTCCGGCCAGTCCATCCGAGGATACGGGCTGGATCGGCGCACCGCGGAACCGGACCACACCGCGGATCGGTCACTCCACCTCGGTCAGGCGGCCGGTCGCGACATCGAAGACCAGCCCGTGGATCGGCACCGGACGGATCCACGGATGCGAGCGCAGCCGAGCGACCTGGGCGCGAACGGACGCCCCGACGTCGGAGAACGACCCGAACGCGATGTCGAGCCGGCGGCCGGTCCGCGCCTCCAGGTGGTCGCGAATCTCCGCCTCGTCGGCGCCCTCGAGGCCGCAGCCGGTATGACCGATCACGATGACCTCGTCGGTCCCGAGGCGCTCCTGGCTCACGATCAGGGAGCGGATGGCGTCGTCGGTCGCCAGCCCACCCGCGTTGCGGATGATGTGGGCCTCGCCCGTCCGCAGCCCGAGCGCCCCCTCGACGTCGAGGCGGGCGTCCATGCAGGCGATGATCGCCAGCCGGGACAGGGGCGCCGCGGTCAGCGCGGAGCGGCCGAACGATTCGACGTAGCGACGGTTCTCGCCGAGCACGCGCTCGTACTCGCCGGCCTCGCCGTCGGGCGGGATTCCGCGACCGGTCACTGGCTCAGGCGCGCGACGACCAGGTCCTCGATCGGGACGACCATCCGAGTCCTCCACCCCGACGCCCGGCCGGGCATCCCTCGCGGCAAGGATACGATGCGCGATCGGTAACGCGGCGGTCCGGCACGGCGATCCGGTGCCCGGTTCGGGCCCGCGTCAGCCGCCCGGTCCGAACAGGAGTGACAGCCACGATTCGAGCGGGGTCTGCCGGTCGGTCCGCGCGCCGAGCCGGACGGACGCCGAACCCGGTGCGCCATCGACCGGCGCGGCGACGGACGGACCGAGGGCGAACGGGATCTCGTGCGACTCGCCGAGCCCGACGCCGCGCGCGGCGATCGCGACGTATTCCGGTCGGACGGTCAGGTCGACCTCGGTCTGGAGGGACTGAACCTCGGCGGCGAGCGCCGTATTGTCTTCGGCCAGCTGGACGGCGCGGCTCGATGCCGCCGCTGCGTCCCCGACCTGGCGGGCGAAGACGATCACGATCCAGATGGATAGGAGCCCGGCCGCGAACCATCCGACGCGGCGGCGGGTGATCCCGGCGATCGACAGGCCGGTCAGGTCGATCCGATCGACGCTGCTCCCGGCCGATTCGGACGGGTCGTCGGTCGAGGTGTCTGGTGGCGTCGCGTCGGCCGCCGACGGCTCGCGAGCGGCGGACCGAGCGAGGCGACGGGGCTCGTCGGCCGAGACAGCGCTGCGGGACTTCACGGTTGATGGAGGGTAGCTGCCCGCAGCTGACATGTCAACTCGCCGGCCCTCGTGACAGCCAAGGTGTCACGAGCGTCGTCGACGCTCCTGCTAGACTGCGGTCATTTCGCACGTCTGTTCGATTTCGAGGTGACCCGATGCGGACCTATGCCCCGGCCTCGACCGAGTCCGTCCTGCGGGCGATCCTCGACGACGAGCCATCCCTCGCCTGCGGAGTGACCCACCACGCGGTGATGCCCCCTCGCGAGGCGATCTGGCGCGATCACCCGCACTGGCTGGATCCGCGGATCCGGGCCGGCCTGTCGGCGCGCGGGATCGACCGCCTGTACAGCCACCAGGCGGAGGCGGTCGAGGCCGTCCGGGCCGGTCGCGACGTCGTCGTGGTGACACCGACGGCGTCGGGCAAGACGCTCTGCTACGCGCTGCCGGCGCTCCAGGCGATCGCGGATGATCCCGCCGCCCGGGCGCTCTTCCTCTTCCCGACCAAGGCCCTCGGCCAGGACCAGGTTGCCGAATTCGCGGAGCTGTCCGCCGCCGCGGGCCTGACGATCTCGGCGGCGACGTACGACGGCGACACGCCGGCCCCGGTCCGGTCCGCCATTCGCGGAGCGGGCCAGGTTGTGGTCACGAACCCGGACATGCTCCACTCGGCGATCCTTCCCCACCACACGAAGTGGTTCCAGCTGTTCGAGCAGCTCCGGATCATCGTCATCGACGAGCTTCATACGTATCGCGGCGTGTTCGGCAGCCACGTGGCGAACGTGATCCGGCGGCTTCTCCGGTTGTGCGCTCACTACGGCAGCAAGCCGGTGATCGTCTGCTGCTCGGCGACGATCGCCAACCCGGCCGAGCTGGCGGCGACGCTGACCGGTCGGACACCGATCCTGGTCGATCGGAACGGCGCGCCGTCGGGCGAGCGTCACGTCCTGCTGGTCGAGCCACCCCTGACCCATGTCGCGACCGGTGCCCGCGGCTCCAACCTGACCCTTGCTCATCGCTGGGCGATGCCGTTCCTCCGGGCCGGCCGCCAGACGGTCATCTTCGGCCGCAGCCGGACCGCGGTCGAGATCATGCTGTCGACCCTGCGCGAGGCGCTCCGCCAGGATCTCGGGCCGCGATCGCGCGTCCGCGGCTATCGAGGCGGTTATCTGCCCACAGAGCGGCGGGCGATCGAGAAGGGGCTTCGCGACGGTGAGATCCTCGGTGTCGTCGCCACGAACGCGCTCGAGCTCGGGGTCGACATCGGCCGGCTCGACGTGTCGATCCTCGCCGGCTATCCCGGCTCGGTTGCCGCGACGTGGCAGCAGATCGGGCGAGCCGGTCGGCGGGGTGGGACGAGCGTCGCGATCCTCGTCGCTTCGGCGGCGCCGGTTGATCGATACGTCGTCCATCACCCGGAGTTCCTGATCGGCGGATCGGCCGAGGAGGCTCGCCTCGACCCCGACAACCTCCACGTCCTAATCGCCCATCTCCGCTGCGCGACGTTCGAGCTCCCCTTCGAGCCCGGCGAAGTGTTCGGCCCGGGCGTGGCGGACGACCTCCTCGCATTCATCGCCGAATCGGGCCACATCCGTCAGGCCGAGGATGGCCGCTGGTACTGGAGCTCGGAGAACTTCCCGGCCTCGGAGGTGTCGCTCCGAACGGCCGCACCGGAGAACGTCGTGATCATCGACACGACGCCGGACCGGCCGCGTGTCCTCGGCGAGATCGACCTCTTCGCCGCCCAGGTCGTCGTCCATGAGCGGGCGATCTACATGCACGAGTCGGTCCAGTACTACGTCGACCGGCTCGAATGGCACGAGCGCAAGGCCTACGTCCACCGGGTCGACGTCGACCACTACACGTACGCCAACCGGGCCGTGACCCTGAAGCCGCTCGACGTGTTCGCCGAGGCGCCCGCGCCGAGCGGCCGGCGCGTCCACGGCGAGGTGATGGTCGCCAGCCTCGTGACCCTGTTCAAGAAGCTGAAGTTCGGGACCGACGAGAACGTCGGCTGGGGCCCGATCGACCTGCCGGAGCTGGAGCTCCAGACGACCGCCTACTGGCTGACCGCCGAAGGCCTGGCCAGCCACTGGCGACGGAACGACCTCGACATCGCCCTCATGGGTGCCGGCCGGGCGATCCAGACGGTCGCTTCGGTCCTGCTGATGGGCGACCCGCACGACCTCGGGCTCGTGACCCAGGTTCGCTCGCCGCATCACGAGGCGCCGACGATCTACCTGTACGAGGCGACGCCCGGCGGGATCGGCCTCAGCGTCCGCCTCTGGGAGCGCCACGACGAGCTGATCGCCGCGGCGGCCGCGCTCATCCGTGACTGCGGCTGCGACGGCGGCTGCCCGGCCTGCACCGGGCCGCGCCTGGAGCCCGACACGGACGCTCGCGGGCTCGCCCTGCGTCTCCTGGCCGAGCTCGCAACCGCTCCCACGGCTACGTCGATCGCGACGCCGGTCCCGGCGTGAGCGGCGCGACCCTGGAGCGCCGGCTCACGAACTATCGGGCCGCGATCCGATCGTCGGGACAGCCGGGCACGGTGCCGGCGCCCGGAGATCGCATCGACGGCGGGGTCGCCCGCGGGTCGATCGAGCTCGGGCAGCGGCTGGCGGACGCGCTCGACGGCGAGCTGATCCTCGATCCGGCCGGGCCGGTCGTCCGCGTGGAGCCGGCAACCGTGGTCCTGCCGATCGACCGGGATCGGCTCCGATCGCTGCCGGGCCTGCCGCCGGCCGCGGTCCCGCTGGTCTGCCTCGACACGGAGACGACCGGTCTGGCCACCGCGGCCGGGACCGTGGCCTTCCTCGTCGGGCTCGGCTGGTGGGAGGCGGACCGCTTCCGCCAGGTCCAGCTCCTCCTCCCCGACCATCCGGCCGAGCGCGGTCTGCTCGCCCGGCTGGCGGCGCACATCCCGGCGGAATCGTGGCTCGTCACCTACAACGGACGCGGCTTCGACTGGCCGCTCCTCGTCGCCCGGTACCGGATGGCGCGCCTGCCCGCACCGGTCCATGCCGGTCACCTCGACCTGCTGCCGTTCGTCCGGCGCGTCTTCCGGCATCGGATGGCGGATGCCCGGCTGCGAACCGTCGAGACGGACCTGCTCGGCACGTTCCGTCATGGCGACGTGGATGGCTGGCAGATACCGGGGCTGTATCTCGACTTCCTGCGCGGTGGCGAGGCGTGGCCCCTGATCGATGTCGTCCGACACAACCGCGAGGACGTCCGATCGCTCGCTCGACTCCTCAGCCGGATCGAGCTCGACCTCGCCGACCCCGAGGACCGCCGCCGCCAGCCGATCGGCGATCTCGCCGGGTTGGCCCGATCGTTCGGGCGGGCGGGCCGGCTCGACGAGGCTCTCGGGTGTCTCGAGGCGGCGCTCGACGGGCTCGTGTCGATCCGCGGCCCTGCCGCCGCCGAGGAACCGCCTCCATACGATTCGTCGGACGATCCGCGAGGCATGCCGTGGTGGCATCCGGGCCGCCCTGCGGACATCGGTGGCCGAACTCCGCGTCCGTCGTGGGACCGCCTCGTCACGGGACGGCTCGACTCACCATGGACGGTCGAGCGAGTCACGATCGAGCGTGCTCGCCTGCTGCGTCGCCTGGGTCGCCACCACGAGGCCGTCGCCACCTGGCTGGACCTTGCGACGGGACCGGGCGCGATCGCCGTCCAGGCCTGGATCGAGGTCGCGAAGCTGCGCGAGCACCGTCTGGGCGATCTCGCCGGGGCCCTGGACGCCGCGTCGCGGGCGATTGCCCTCGCGGAACGGCGCCGCCGGCTCGGCATGGGCGACCCGCGCGTTGACCACGCCCTGGGCGTGCGGATCGATCGTCTTCGGCGGCGAACGGCCGCAGGGCTGGTCTCCCCGGGTCAGCCGACGAGCGTGCGCGCCGGGACGAGCGGCACCCGCGGATCGAGCTCCATCGTCGGCCAGGTCCCGCGGACCCAGTCGAGGTCGGGATCGAAGGAGCAGGCCATCGTCCGTCGGTCGCCGGCGAGCGCGTTGAGGTAATAGGCGTCATCGCCATGCGCTGCGGCAAACGGGTGGTACCCGTCGGTCACGAGGACGATATTGCCGTCCCGCACCTCGAAGACGACGTCCCGTGATCGATCGGCACGGTACACGCGCTGGATCGCCCAGGCCGCCGGCCGCCGGAACCGGTAGTGATAGATCTCCTCGAGCACCGCCTCGCCTGGCATGTCGTCGACGTCGTGCTTGTGCGGCGGCCAGCTCGACCAGTTGCCCGACGGCGTGTAGACCTCGACGACCTCGAGGCGGTCGGCCGGGAACGACGGGGCGATGATGTGGCTGATCTGGCGCGTGGCGTTGCCGGCGCCGCGCGTCTCCACGACGACATCGGACGGGCGGATCGCGATCGGCTCGGTGGCGACGCCGACGCGGGTGGACCGCGGCGCTCGGGCGACGACGACGACCGCGATCCCGGTCGCCGGAGGGTCGCCGATCTCGACCCAGAGCCCCCGCCCGTCCGGGACCCACAGTGCGGACGGCAGATCGGCGAACACGGACTCGCGGCCGGGAAGGGACCAGCTCCGCCCGTCGTCGTCGGTGATCGTCACGTCGCGGCCGGACTGGACGACGATGCAGGCCTCGTGGCCGGCCGTGGCCGGGATCACGTGACGACCCTGGCCGACCGGGTGGACGACGTACGAGAGATACCGCCAGCCGGCCTGCTCCGGTCCGAACGCGAGGTGCTGATCGGCATCGGGCCGAAGGTGCAGCTCGTCGTCGTCGAGGTCGCTCGGCAGCGCCCGGGGGTGGATGGTCGGGTCGGGCATCGAGCTCAGGAGGCCGGTCGGAGGTCGGGGTTCGGGATCATCGCGTCTGTGACCTGGTGGAGCAGCTCGTGGTACGAGGCGATGAACGCGCGGAGGGTCCGGGCGGTCGGCGGGAACGCGTCGAACTCGTCGCGACGGAGGCCGTCGGGCTCGTACGCTCGGACGAAGTCCGGGAAGCGGGCCGCGAGCTCGGTGACGACGGTCGGGTCGACCGGGTCGTCCATCCGGGGCCGGACCTCGATCGAGGAGGCGTTGAAGCGCCGCTGCCAGGTCGCGGGCATCGTGATCACGACGTCGCCGCCGATCAGCTCCGACCAGTGGTAGTGATGGCGGATTGCCGCACCCAGCAGGCGGGCCCGGTAGCCGCGCTCGCGGAACAGGCCGTAGGCCCGCTTGAACACGGCCACGCCCGACCATGGGAGGGCCGCCGGATCGACCACGATCCCGTCCCGCTCGGTCTGGACACGCAGCCAATCCTCGATCCGGCCCATCATGATCGTCACGACCGGCCCCATCGCCGCGGTCGACTCACCGGCGGCGTCGCGGCGGCGGATGCCGCGCTCGATCGCCTCTGCGGCGGCAACCGCCTGGGCGACCGAGAAGCAGACCGTCGTGTTGACGCTGACGCCTCGGGCGCTCGCCTCTTCCATCGCATCGATCCCGGCCGAGGTCGCGGGGAACTTGACGATGATGTTCGGGGCGATGCCGTCGAAATGGAGGGACTGGGCGAGCATCCGCTCGGCCGAACGGTGGAACGTCGGATCGGTCTGGGTCGACAGCCGCCCCTGGTGACCGCCGCTCGCCTCGAACGCCGGCATCAGCAGGGGCGCTGCGCGGACGGACATCTCGTCGACGATCTGCCAGGCCAGGTCCGTCTCGCTCGCAGCGGTCCGCTCGGCGGCCAGAGCCGCGACACGGGCTCGCCAGCGAGCCGGGTCCTGCTTCCAGACGTCGGTCACGATCGTCGGATTGGCCGTCGCTCCCACGGCGCCGAACGAGATCGCGTACTCGAGCTCGTCGATCGCGCAGGAATCGTTCCAGATGTCGGTCGACGTCGTGGCGATCGTCCGGCCGAGGGGACTGTCGGCCAGCGGTGGCGCCTTGGTGCCGATGATCGTCACGACGCCGGCTCGATCAGCGCGTCCGGGGGAACCCGAGATCGATCTTCGACGTGCCCGGGTCCGGCCAGCGCTGGGTCACGATCTTCGCCCGGGTGTAGAACTGGATCCCCTCCGGGCCGTACATGTGGAGATCGCCGAAGAGCGAGCTCTTCCAGCCGCCGAAGCTGTAGTACGCGACCGGCACGGGGATCGGGACGTTGATCCCGACCATCCCGGCGTTGACCTCGAACTGGAACTGACGGGCGGCCCCACCGTCGCGGGTGAAGATCGCCGTCCCGTTGCCGTACGGGTTGTCGTTGACGAGGCCGACCGCGGCCTCGTAGGTCGGAACGCGGACGACTGTCAGGACCGGCCCGAAGATCTCGTCCTTGTAGGCGTCCATCTCCGTCGAGACGTAGTCGATCAGCGAGACGCCGAGGAAGAACCCGTCGGACTCCCTGAACAACGGGTGCTCGCGACCGTCGGCCACGACCGTCGCGCCCTGGGCGGCGGAGCTGTCCAGATATGAGGCCACCTTGTCTCGATGCTGCTTCGTGACGAGCGGTCCCATCTCGGACTCGGGATCGGTCCCGGGGCCGACCTTGACGTTCGGGAGGCGCTTTGTGATGGCCTCGACGAGCGGGTCGGCGACGTTGCCGACGGCGACGATCGTGGCGATCGCCATGCATCGCTCGCCGGCCGACCCGTAGCCCGCCGAGATCGCGGCATCGGCGGCCATGTCGATGTCTGCGTCTGGTAGGACGATCATGTGGTTCTTCGCCCCGCCGAGGGCCTGGACGCGCTTGCCGTTCTTCGTCCCGGTCTCGTAGATGTATCGGGCGATCGGGGTCGATCCGACGAACGAGATCGCGGCGATGTCCGGGTGAGCGAGCAGCGCGTCGACCGCGACCTTGTCGCCGTGGACGACGTTGAAGACGCCGTCCGGGACGCCGGCCTCGTGGAGGAGCTCGGCGATGAACATCGACGCCGACGGATCCTTCTCGGACGGCTTGAGGATGAAGGTGTTGCCGGTCGCGATCGCGGTCGCGAACATCCACATCGGGACCATCGCCGGGAAGTTGAACGGTGTGATCCCGGCCACGACGCCGAGCGGCTGGCGGATCTGGAAGACGTCGACGCCCGTCGAGGCCTGTTCGCTGAAGCCGCCCTTCAGGAGCGTCGGGATCGAGCAGGCGAACTCGAGGTTCTCGAGCCCGCGGGCGATCTCGCCGAGGGCATCCGACGGGACCTTGCCGTGCTCCGCCGTCAAGTGGGCGGCCAGCTCGCGGCGGTGCGTCTCGACGAGATTGCGGATCTTGAACAGGATGTCGGAGCGCTTCGAGATCGACGTCGCCCGCCAGGCCGGGAAGGCGGCTTTCGCCGCAGCGACCGCGGCGGCGACCTCGTCGGTCGAGGCGAAGTCGACCTCGCGGGCGATCCGGCCCGTGGCCGGGTCGTAGACCGGACCGCGCCGGCCCGATGCCCCCTCGACGATCCGCCCGCCGATCCAGTGGTGGACCGCGCCGGTAGCGACGTTCCGCCCCTCGGCCTGGGCCCGGGCGCTGCCCGGTTCGGCGACCTGCGTCATCGATCGACCTGTCCTTTCGTCGCGCCCGCGGGACGGACGCCATCGTTGTCAACCTTACCGCCAAGCCCCGATCGGCGGCCAGCGACCGCGCCGGCGGACCGTTCTCCGGCCGGACGGTCGACCGAGCCTCGGAGGCCGCCGCCGGGCAACCATCGCGCGTCCGCCATGCATCCTGACCGTTGACACGGCGCAACCACGTTTGTACGCTCCCCGCGGACTTTGTAAACGATTACATGGCGTACGCGGGAGCACCGTTGAGCGACTCCGTCACCGAGCTCAGCCGTCTGACCGGCGCCCAGATCCTCGTCGAGTACCTCGTCCGTCAGGGCGTCCCCTTTGCCGCCGGCATCCCCGGTCACGGCTGCTGGGCCATCACCGACGCGCTCCTCGACCGGCGGGACGCGATCCGGACGATCCAGGTCATGCACGAGCAGTCGGCCGTCCACCTCGCCGACGGCTATTTCCGAGCGACGGGCCAGCCGATACTTGCGTTCACCAGCATCGGCCCTGGGGCGATGAACACGGTCATCGGGATGGGCACGGCCTACGTCGACTCCACGGCGGTCGCCCTCGCGATCGGATCGCCGCACACCTACATGCGCGGCCACGGCCTGTTCCAGGAGTTCGAGCGGAAGCATCACGCCGACAATCCGCGGGTGTTCGAGCCGGTCGTCAAGGAGTGGTGGCAGCCGTCCCGCGTCGACGAGCTGCCCTTCGTTCTCCATCGGGCGTGGAACGCGATGACGAGCGGCCGGCCCGGACCGATCCTCCTCGACCTCGCGATGGACGTCCAGGCCGAGGCGGCCGACGTCCGCCTGCCCGATCCCGAGCGACGCGAGGCGCGCGGCCGGGTCCGACCGGCGGCCGACGATGTCGAACGGGCGGCCGCTACCATTCGAGGCGCAACCCGCCCGGTGATCGTCGCCGGCGGCGGTGTCCTCCTCGCCGAGGCCTGGGACGAGGTCCGCGGCCTCGCTGAGCGCCTCGGGGCTCCGGTTGTCTCGACCTGGAACGGCAAGGGCGCGATCGACGAGACCCACGAACTGAGCGCCCAGACGATCGGTGACACCGGCTCGACGGTCGGCAACACGTTGGCGGCCTCCGCGGACGTCGTCATCTCGGTCGGCCAGCGCTTCACCGACTGGTCCGCCTCGTCGTACCGCAAGGGCGTGACCTTCGCGATCCCGCCGTCACGCTTGATCCAGGTCGACATCGATCCCCGTGAGATCGGCAAGAACTATCCGGTCGACGTGGCGCTCGTCGGCGATGCGAAGGCGGCCCTCGTCGATCTGCTTGCCGCCCTCGGGCCGGGCGGTGGCGCGGCCGTCTACCGCACCACCCCGTACTTCGCCGAGATCCAGCGGCTCAAGGCCGACTGGTTTGCCCAGGTCGAGATCAAGTCGGGATCGGCCGCCACGCCGATGACGATGGCGCGGGCCGTCCGCGAGGTGCAGCGGGCGACGACGGACGACGCCGTCGTCGTGACCGGAGCCGGGCTGCCGCAGGGCATGGTCAAGCAGCGCTGGGTCACCCGCCGGCCGCGCACCCACCTCACGTCGGGCGGCTTCTCGACGATGGGCTTCACCCTGCCGGCCGCGATCGGCGCCCAGCTCGCACTGCCCGACCGCGAGGTCATCGCGGTATGCGGCGATGGCGACTTCCTCCAGACGATGCAGGAGCTCCAGGGGGCGGTCCTCGCCGGGACGCCGATCTGCGCGGTCGTGCTCGACAACTCGGGCTGGATCAGCATCAAGGGCGGCCAGGAGAGCTTCTTCGGGCGGTCGGCGTGGACGGACTTCCTGACGCCCGACGGCTCGGTCTACTCCCCGGACTTCGCGGCGATCGGCGCGGCGTTCGGCGTCCACAGTGAGGCGGCCAGCCACCCCGACGAGGTCGAGCCGGCCGTCCGCCGGGCACTGGCCTCCGGCGGCCCGTCGCTCGTCCACGTCAAGGTCGACCGGAACCTTGCCGTCGCCGGGCCGGACAAGACCGGCTGGTGGGACGCCCCGAGCCCGCCGAACCACCCCGAGCAGCACGCCCGCTGGCTCGCCGGCCGAGCCGAGGAACAGCACCAGTGATCGCCGCGACGTCCTCGACGGGCGCAACGGCGACGATGGCTGCGCCGACCGGCGTGGAGCGGGCCGCTCGGTTGAGGCGTCGCCTGGCCGCCGGCGGACCCCTCGGCCGTGCCTCGATCGGGACGGTCCCGATCCTCTGGAACAACGTCGACATCGCCGAGCTCCGGCTCGGGACGGACGCCGCGACGATCCTCGACGACATCGCCCGGACGGGCTACGTCGGCTGCCAGCTCGGGCTGGGGTTTCCGGAGGGCGACGACCTGCGCCTCGCCCTCGCCTCCCGCGACCTGCGCCTCGCCGAGGTCTACGCCTCGATCCCGGCCACGGTCGAGGGCCCGACGGCGGGTGCCATCGACGAGGTCCGCGACCGGCTCCGCCTGCTCCGGACGGGAGGCGGTGAGGTGCTCTGCATCGCATTCGACGCCACGCCCGACCGCGACCGATCCGCCGGCCGGGCGTCGGACCCCGCGACCCCCCGCCTGACCGACGCCGGCTGGACGCGAACCATCGAGCTGCTCGACACGATCGCTGCCGAGACCCGGGCGGCCGGGGCGCGGATCGCCTTCCACCCCCATGCCGGGACGTATATCGAGACGCCCGACGAGGTCGAGCGTCTCGCCGGCGCGATCGACGCGGCGACCCTCCCCTTCTGCCTCGACGTCGGCCATTACCTCGTCGGTGGTGGGAACCCGGTGGATGCACTGCGGCGGTTCGCAGAGCGGGTGGAGCACGTTCATCTGAAGGACGTCGATCCCGACGTCCTCGACGGGCTCCGCCACGGGACCGTCGGCGGCTTCCGCGGGGCGATCCAGGGGCGGCTGTTCACCGAGCTCGGATCGGGCGTCCTCGATCTCGATGGCGTCCTCGCCGTCCTCGCCGAGCACCGCTACGCCGGCTGGCTGATGGTCGAGCAGGACAGCGGCTGGCCGCCCCCGGCCGAGAGCGCGGCGATCGGCCGGCGCGTGCTCGCGGCGGCCCTGCGCCGGCTCGCCGCCGCGGGCGCGGGCGGGGCGCTCGTCGCGGCGGACCGGTCGAACGGCGTCGATCGATGAGGGTCGCCCTGCTCGGCGCCGGCCGGATCGGCCGGCTGCACGCCCGGCTCCTGACGGCGACACCGGGGGTCGACGAGCTGGTCATCGCCGATGCGATGGCGGAGCGGGCCGCGGAAGCTGCGGCCGAGGTCAACGCGCGGACCGTCCCCAGCCTGGAGGCCGCGCTCGACGAGGCGGACGCGGTCGTCATCGCCGCCGCGACGTCTGCTCACGCCGACCTGATCCGGGCATCGGCGGATCGCGGCCTCCCGACCTTCTGCGAGAAGCCCCTCGCCCCGGACATCGTGGCGACGATCGACGTCGCCCACCACATCGCCGCCACCGGCATTCCCTTCCAGCTCGGCTTCCAGCGACGGTTCGATGCCGGCTACGGCGAAGCGCATCGGCTGATCGCGAGCGGCGAGCTCGGCACGCTCTACAACTTCCACCTCGTCGGTCACGACCCGGAGCCGCCCCACGAGAGCTACATCCCCCAGTCGGGCGGCCTGTTCCGCGACTTCTCGATTCATGACTTCGACGTCATCCGCTGGCTGACCGGCCACGAAGTCGTCGAGGTCTATGCCGACGGCGACGTCCGCGGCTTCCCGATCTTTGCCAAGTACGGCGACGTCGACACCGCGGTCGCGACACTCCGGATGGACGACGGCGCGCTCGGCGTCCTGACGATCGCCCGCCACGACCCGCTCGGCTATGACATCCGGGCCGAGCTCTTCGGCTCGAAGGACTCGATCAGCGTCGGGCTCGGGCCGCGGACGCCGATCCGCTCGGTCGAGCCGGGCGTGCCGCCCCAGGCTGGACCGGCCTGGCCGCACTTTCTCGATCGCTTCGCTGCCGCGTACAGCGCCGAGTTCGCCGCGTTCATCCGGGTCGCCCGGGGAGACGAGCCGAGCCCATGCACCGCCGATGACGGCGTCCAGGCTCTCCGGATCGCGGAGGCGGCCACCCAATCGCTCCACGAGCACCGACCGGTGCGTGTCGAGGAGATCGCCAACAGTTGATCGACCGGATCCGGTCGGTGAAAGGAGGTGTCGATCAGCCGGAGCCCGGCTCGGGCCGGGGCTCGGGTGATGGATGCAATCGCTGCGGACGCCGCGTCACGCTCGTGCGGATTCGCCGAATCCGCGAGTGCCCGACGACCTAGCATCCGCCCATCGTCGTGATCCATGAGGAGGAGATCAGGGAAATGAACAAGCGAACGCTATTCACGGGACTCGCGGGCATCGCGATCGTCCTCGGCGCGTGCAACGCCGCACCGGCCACGTCGACCGCCAAGGGGCCCGATGGAGCGCTCGTCAAGCGTTCCGACATCAAGATCGAGGTCGTGACCCACGGCCAGGCGATCGACGGCTTCTGGGGCGTGGTCCGCAACGGCTTCAAGGCCGGGGCCGCCGACATGGGTGTCACGTACAACTACAACGCTCCGGCCGCCGAGAGCGACATGCCGGCGATGTCGGCGCTGATCGACGCGGCCGTCGCGAAGCACCCCACCGGCCTCGTCGTCTCGATCCCGAACCCGGACGCTCTGAGCCCAGCGATCAAGAAGGCCGTCGCGGCCGGCATCCCGGTCGTGTCGATGAACTCGGGCTCCGACGTCTTCAAGAGCCTCGGCATCCTCGCCCACGTCGGCCAGACCGAGTTCCAGGCCGGCCTCGGCGCCGGTCAACGGTTCAAGGACGCCGGCGTCAAGAACGGTGTCTGCTTCAACCAGGAAGTCGGCAACCAGGCCCTGACGCTCCGCTGCAACGGGTTCTTCACCGGGCTCGGCCTGGCTGATCCGAAGGCGGGCAAGGTCCTGACCGGCAAGATCTCCGATCCGGCCGGGATGCAGGCGACGATCGCTGCTGCGATCCAGACCGACCCGACCATCGACGGCATCCTGACCCTCGGCCCGTCGGTCGCCAAGCCGGCGCTCGCCGCCGTGGGCGCCTCGGGCAAGACGATCCACCTCGCTACGTTCGACCTCAGCGCGGACGTGCTGACGGCGATCAAGGACGGGAAGATGGACTTCGCCATCGACCAGCAGCAGTTCCTGCAGGGCTATCTGCCGATCGTGATCCTCACGAACTACGCAGAGACCCGGAACCTCCCGACGGGCGATGGCACCGGCCTGATCATGACCGGACCGGGCTTCGTCACCAAGGACAGCGCCGCCGACGTCATCGCCCTCTCGGCGAAGGGTCTGCGCTGATCTGAGCGTTGCGCGTCGGTCATCCGACGCCTTCTGGAGGGGCCGGGTCGTCATCCGGCCCCTCCAGTGATCTACCGGAGGCTTCGATGGCGACGACCACTGCGAGCGCCGGTCCGGCGCCCGAGCGACTCCGAACCGTCTCGCTGACCCAGCGCCTATTGGCGAGGCCTGCCGCGGGCGCGTTGATCATCGTCGTGTTCGTCTTCATCGTGTTCGCCGTGCTCTCCACGGCGCGCGGCAGCTCGGCGTTCCTGTCGATCGCCGGGGTTCTCAACTACGTCGGCGTCGCATCCCAGGTGGGCATCATCGCCACCGCGGTCGCCCTGCTGATGATCGCCGGCGAATTCGACCTCTCGGTGGGATCGCTGGTGGGCTTCTCCGGGATCGTGATCGGAATCGTCTCCACGGTCTGGGGGCTCCCGATCTGGCTCGGGATTATCGTCTCGATGATCCTGACTACAGGGCTCGGGGTCATCAACGGCCTGATCGTGGTTCGAACGGGACTGCCGTCGTTCATCGTCACCCTGGCAACGATGTTCATCATCGGCGGCCTCTCGTCGGTCCTCGTGCTCACACTGACGAGCATCACCTTCATCCGGATCGATCCCGCCCTCATCGCCGCGGATCCCCTCGCCCAGCTGTTCAGCTGGAAGCTCTCGCTCGTCTTCGACGGCGCGACATCGGACCTGTACGTCTCGGTCGTCTGGTGGATCCTGATCGCGGCCGTCGGGGCGTACATCCTCGGTCGTCGCAAGTTCGGCAACTGGATCACGGGTGTCGGCGGTTCACCGATCGCGGCGCGCAACCTCGGCGTCCCCGTCGCCCGCGTGAAGATCACCCTCTTCGCGGCGACCGCCTTCTCGGCGTCGATCCTGGCCGCGTGCCAGAGCATGCAGTTCTCCTCCGCCGACATCCAGCGCGGTGGAGGTTGGGAGCTGCAGGCAATCACGATGGCGGTCATCGGCGGCTGCCTGCTGTCGGGCGGCTACGGCTCGGTCGTCGGGACGGCGCTCGGCGCCCTCGCCCTCGGCATGGCGAGTATCGGGATCGTCTACGCCTCGATCAACGCCGACTGGTACAAGATCGCGATCGGGCTGCTGCTGCTCACTGCGGTGGTGCTCAACAACTGGATCCGGCGTCGATTCGCCGGCCTCCGGTAGCGAGGGAGAGCAAGCGATGACGATCTCCGCTTCCGCCCCCGCCGCAGCCACGTCGGCGTCCAGGGCGCCTCTCCTCGAAGCGCGCAACATCTCGAAGTACTTCGGTGCCGTCGTCGCGCTGGAGGGCGTCTCCCTGACGGTTCGCTCGGGGCAGGTCACCTGCCTCCTCGGCGACAACGGCGCCGGGAAGTCGACCCTGATCAAGACGCTGTCGGGCGTCCATCCACCCGACGACGGGACGCTCGCCGTCGATGGCGAGCCGGTCGTCTTCACGTCGCCGCGCGACGCGCTCGATGCGGGGATCGCGACCGTCTACCAGGACCTGTCGGTGATGCCGCTGATGAGCATCAGCCGGAACTTCTTCCTCGGCAACGAGCCGACCATCGGCTTCGGGCCGTTCCGCCGTTTCGACGGCGTCAAGGCGGCGACGATCGCTCGCGAGGAGATGCACAACATCGGCATCGACGTCCGCGACACGGAGCAGCTCGTCGGGACCCTCTCGGGCGGCGAGCGGCAGACCCTGGCGATCGCCCGGGCCGAGTACTTCGGGGCGCGCGTCCTGATCCTCGACGAACCGACGTCTGCGCTCGGCGTCAAGGAGTCGGCGATCGTCCTGCGCCACGCGATTGCGGCGCGCAACAAGGGGCTCGGCGTGATCTTCATCACCCACAACGTCCAGCATGCCCTCCCGATCGGCGACTCGTTCACGATCCTGACGCGCGGGAGGTCGGGCGGCACGTTCAAGCGCGGCGAGCTGAACGCCGAGCAGCTCCATGCCCTGATGGGCGGCGGATCCGAACTCGAGGAACTCCAGGCCGACCTCGAGATGCTCGCCCAGCGCGAAGCGGCCGGCGAGGACATTCCGACCGTCCCGCTGGGCGTCGACCCCGACACGGTCCCGCTCGGGGATGAACCCCCGACGACCTGACCCGGCGATGGCGACCACCATCGCCGACGTTGCCCGACGGGCCGGCGTGTCGACCGCCACGGTCAGCCGTGTCCTGTCCGGCGTCGGTCACGCCAGGCCGGAGACCCAGGCCCGGGTCCAGGCGGCCGCCCGCGACCTGGGGTTCCGGCCGTCCGACGTCGCGCGCTCCCTGAAGCGCCGCTCGACGCTGACCCTCGGGCTGATCGTGACCGACATCGAGAACCCGTACTTCCCGCAGCTCGTCAAGGCGGTCGAAGATGCGGCGATCGGCGAAGGCTACGCAATCCTCCTGTTCAACGCCGACGAGGACCCCGAGCGCGAGGCGTCGTACCTCGACCTGCTCGTCGAGCGGCGGGTCGACGGGCTGATCGTCGCCGCGTCGACGATCGGGTCCCGCCAGGGCGAATGGCTCCGCCACGCTCCGCTGCCGGCGGTCCTCGTCAACACCGCGGCACCGGGCAGCGGGCTGCCGACGATCGTCTCCGACAACCGCGGCGGCGGCGTGGCGGCGGCCCACCACCTGCTCGAGCTCGGGCACCGCCGGTTCGGATACCTGATGCCGCCGCCGCGCAACCTCGACGCGCCCGACCGGCTGGCGGGCGTCCGCGACGCCCTGGCCGGGTTCGGACTCGGTCGGGACGACGCGCCGGCCGAAGGCGGCGATCCGGCCCTGGCGATCGGGCACGGCGCGCCGACGGTCAGCGGCGGCGAGGCCGCGATGGCGGCGCTTCTGGACCGGACGCCCCGTCCCACCGCCGTCATCGCGTACAACGACTTGATGGCGATCGGGGCGATGCGCGCGATCCGCAGTCGTGGCCTCCGCGTGCCCGACGATGTCAGCCTCGTCGGATTCGACGACGTCGCGTTCGCCGCCTACGTCGAGCCCGCGCTGACCACCCTCCGCCAGGAGACGGCCGAGATGGGGCGCTGGGCAGTCGCAACCCTCACGGAACGCATCAAGGCCGCCGGTCGCGATCGTCCCTTGGAACGGGACGATTCAGCCGGCAGCGGCGACCAAACCCCCCGGCCGCGGGTCGTCCCTGTCCATCTCGAGATCCGCGCGTCGACGGCCCCGCCGCCGGCTGGGGCTCCGCCGCGTCCCTAGGCCCAACGACCTAGGCCCCGGCCGGTGCCGATCGGCGCTGGCGGGCCTCGACCATCCGCTGTCGCACCCCGTCCCGCAGCGGGACGCCGAACAGCCCCGGGCCCTCGAGGACCAGCGAGGCCGCCGCCGCCGCGAGGAGCAGGTCGAATCCCTGACCGATCCGTCCGCCCACGAGCCGCGGCTCGATCCGTGCCGCGGCGAGCGCCGCCAGGAAGACGTCGCCGGCGCCGGTCGGATCCACCGCCGCGTGGCTCGGAATCGCCGGATAGTGGCGAAGCTCGAGCTCCGCGGCCGCTTCGCCGTGCGCTCCGTGGACGATCAGCCCGCCATGATCGCCCTGGGTCATCGCGAGCGACGCGCCACGACGGAGCAGCGCGTAGAGATCGCCGAGCGCGATGCCGCGATCGACATCGTCACGGGAGAGCCCGACGAGATCGGCCCGGCGCACGATCGGGTCGGGCCGCGGAGTGATGTGCCGGACCGGCTGGCCAGCGTCGAGCTGGCGGAGCAGGCCCTGCCATCCGACCGCGACGAGCGCGTCCGCCGGTGGCATCTCCGCCCACGCCGGCGGCAGCTCGGCCGCGACGGGGGCGAGGATCCAGCCGGGTGCGGTCCGCCAGGCATCGGGCACGGCCGCGACCGGGACCGGGTCGGAACGATCTCCGCACAGCTGCAGCCGACCCTCCGGTCGCTCGATGTTGACGAAGACCGGGCCGCGGTCGAGCGGGACGAGATGAACGGCGACGCCGGCGTCGCGGAGGAGGTCGAGCTCGGAGGCCGTCGCCGCGGCAGCGTCGACACCGACGACGGCGGCCGTCGGCAGGCCGAGGCGGGCCGTCGTCAGCGCGCTGTAGGACACGCCGCCGCCGAGTCGCCAGCCGCGCGGATCGTCGTCGGTGAGGTCGCGCGACGCGGACCCGACCACGACGACCGTCGGCCGGCGGCCGACCATGTCGACGGTCTGGTCGAGCACCGTCGGGTCGAGCGCCACGCCCGGGTCGATCACGAAGGGATCTGTGCGCGCGGGCGGAAGCCGGAGCCCGACCTCGTGCGATACTGCGGGTCCATCCCATCCCCTTCCCGACCGAGGCCGGCGTGTATTTCTACGAACTCCACGAGGGCGACGAGGACGTCTTCTCAGATGTCCTGCTCGCCCGTGAGGACGAGATGGACCCCGACGAGTTCTTCGAACTCGTCGAGTCGGTTCGTCACCAGGTCCAGGACACCTACACGGACGATACGCTCATCGAGGCGATCGCAGCCGAGCTGGAGCGCGAGTACGAATTCATCTTCGTCTCCGACAACCGGATCGTGGCTGCGGTCAATGTCTCGTCGATCGACGAGGAGAATTTCCTGGTCGCCATCGATACCGACGAGGAGGCGGCAGAGGACGAACGCGGGGCCGACTATCGCGCCGTCATCGCCGAGTTCGATCCGACGGGCGAGGCCGTCCGCGGCGAGGACGAGCGCAACACCTGAGGCACGTTGCCCCGCGTGACACCCAGCCCCAGCGAGGCTCGAACGGCGTCGCTCCGGCGGGCTACTTGCTGAAGAGGATCTCGACGACGTCGCCGTCGTGGACCCTGTACGTCTTGCCCTCCGAGCGGAGCTTGCCGACCTTCCGCGCCGCCGCCATCGAGCCAAGCGTCAGCAGGTCCTCGTAGGCGACGGTCTCGGCCCGGATGAACCCCTTCGCGAGATCGGTGTGAATCGCGCCCGCCGCGTCGACCGCGTTCGATCCGTCGCGGATCGGCCAGGCCCGGACCTCGTCGGGACCCGCCGTCAGGAAGGAGATCAACCCGAGCAGCCGGTAGCTGAGCTCGATGACCCGGTCGAGTCCGGACGACGCGATCCCGAGCTCCTCCATGAACACGCCAGCTTCGTCGGGCTCGAGCTCTCCAAGCTCCATCTCGATCTTCGCTGACAGGGCGTCGACCAGGGCGTCTCGATGCTCGTAGCCGGCGGCCAGCGTCGCAACTCGCTCCCCTGCCCCGGCGATGTCGCCCTCGCCGACGTTGAGCAGGACGAGGACCGGCTTCTGGGTCAGGAAGCGGAAGCCGCGGATCGCTTTCTCCTCGTCAGGATCGAGGCCGAGGTCGCGGATCGGCGAGCCGGTCTCGAGACCGGTCTTGAGGCGGACGAGCACCGACTCCTCCCGCTCGTTCGCCTCCCTCTCGGCCGGCGACCCGTGGCGGCCGCTCGCCTTCAGCCGCTCGAGCCGGCGATCGACGAGGGCGAGGTCGGCCAGCATGAACTCGACATCGAGGCGGTCGACGTCCCGCGCAGGATCGACCGAGCCCTCCGGGTGGGGGTTGTTCGGGTCCTCGAAGGCGCGGACGACGTGGAGGAGCGCATCGGAATCACGGAGGCGGGCGAGGTGCTCGGCCGGCAGGTCCTCCGTGCCGACGTGGCCCTCGGTCGAAGCCGGCGGGGCCGGAAGGTCGACGTACGTGACGTCGGCGTGGATGATCTTCTTCGGATTGAAGATCGCGGCCAGCTTGTCGAGCCGCTCGTCGGGAACCTTGACGACGCCGACGTGGAGCTCCATGCCACCGAATCCGCCGGTCTCGGCATGGCCCCGGGTGAGCGTGTTGAAGACGGTCGTCTTGCCCGATCCGGCAAGACCGACGATGGCGATCTGCATCGGCGAAGTATCGCCCGTCGCCCCGTGCCCCGGACAACCAGCGAAGCGACGCCGGCCCGATCGTCCGAAACCGAACGGTCTTGGAAGTCAGCTGCCTTCGGCCGGTCGAGACGAAATCGGATTCCGAGATCGGACGCGACCGTCGGAGAGACGTGCCCTCCGACGACGTACGATTCGGACGATCGGGTCGGATCCTGGACCATCGCGGACGACCGACGAGCGGTCAAACGCGAGCCGGCGACGGGTCAGTACCCGGCTGTCGGATCCACCACGTTGAGGAGCGGCTCGCCGGCCGCGTACCGGCGGAGGTTGTCGCAGAACAGCTCGACGCTTCGGTCCAGGACACGGCTGCTCGACCACGACGTGTGCGGCGTCACGATGACGTTCGGCAGGTCGTAGAACGCCGACGTCGGCGGCAACGGCTCCTCGCGAAAGGTGTCGAGGATGGCGCCGCCGATGCGACCGGCGCGGAGCGCATCGAGCAGGGCCCGTTCGTCGACGAGGCGGCCGCGGGCGACGTTGATCAGCCACCCCGACGACTTCATCATCGCCAGGGCGCCCTCGTCGATCATGTCCTCGGTCTCCGGCGTGAGCGGCGCCGCCAGCACGACGAAATCGGATTCGGCGAGCAGCTGCGGGATCGATTCCGGACCGCCGACCCGATCGAGCATCACCTCGCCGAACGACCGGGTGTCATCGTCGGCGGGATTCGTCGTCCCGCCGCCCTCCGACCGTCGGCGGACGGCGACGACCCGGCACCCGAACGCCGTCGCGAGCGCCCCCACCGCACGGCCGATCGAGCCGAGCCCGATGATCCCGACCGTGACGTCGCGCAGCTCGACGCCCTCGAGCGGCTGCCACGTCCGTTCGCGCTGGAGCTCGAACAAGCCCGGCAGGCGACGGCTGACCGCGAGGATCATCATCAGGACGTACTCGGCTATCGGCCGCGAGAACACCCCGCGCGCGTTCGTGATCACGATGCCGCGCTGGCGCGCCGCCGGGGTGAGCGCCCGCTCGACGCCCGCCGAGGCGGAGTGGACGTAGTTGAGCCGCGGCGCACGCGCCAGCAACCGGTCGAACGCGTCCGACGACAGCCAGCCCCGCAGGAGCACCTCGACGTCCTCGACCGGCTCGTCGGTCAGCCCCTCCCGCGACAGCGTCACGATCCGGGCACCCGGCGCGGCGGACCGGATCAGATCGAGGTCCCGGGACCGGTAGCGAGCCGACAGGATCGGCGAGAGCGCGATCGCCGTCGGCGTTCCGCCCGGTCCGGATCCGGGGCCGGCAGTCCGGCGGACCCCGTCGTCCGTCACGACGCCGGTGCGTCCGTAGCGCCTGCGACTCGGCTGATCCACGCCGCCGGGTCGTCGATCTCGCCGTGGCGCGGCAGCATCTCGGGACCGGCCCACAGCCGGTTCAACGCCGCCGGTCCGCCGGCCGCAGCGATCGCCCTGACGAACGCCTCGCCCTTGGCGTACTGCTCGAGCTTGACGTCCATCCCGGTCAGCCGCATGACGGCCCGCTCGAACGGCGATCGGCGGGCGTGCCGCCGCTCGTGGAACCGGGCACTGATCCGCTCGACTCCCGGCACCAGATCCTTCCCGACCTCGTCCATGACGTAGTCGCTGAACCCTTCGAGCAGGCTCATCACCGCCTGCGTTTCGCGGAACAGCGCGCGCTGCTCGGCGGTCATCAGCCGCTCCATCCAATGCTCGACGCCCTCGCCCTCGCCGCGGATCGCCCGGCCGAGGCCGCGCAGGGCCTCCCGCCCGAGGCCGCTCGCCTCCTTGCCGAAGAGCGAGAGCTGGCGCTCGAGACGCTCGGCGAGATACGGCCGCAGCCACGGATGCGCCTCGAATTCGAAGGCATGGGTGGTCTCGTGGAGGGCGATCCACGTCCGGAACGGCTCGAGCGGGACATCGAGAGCGGTAGCGGTTGCCCGGATGTTCTCCTCGACGAACAGGAGCTTGCCCGGTGTCGCCTCCGCCGTCAGGAGCGCCAGATCGTACTGGCCGAGGACCTTCCAGCCCATGAACCCGAGCAGGAAGCCGAGCTGGCGAGTCGTCACCCAGCGGTTGGCGAGGGCCATCGTCGCCTTGGCGAGCCCGCCGCCGGGCGGAACGACCTGGTCGAGAAGCTCGGTCTCGAGCTGGCCGATGAGCTGGGCGAACGTGGCGACGTTGGCGTGGACCCAGCCGGCCCGATCGACGACCGCGGACCGCTCGACGACGCCGGGGAGCTCGGTCGCGAGCGCAGCGGACAGCCGCGGGACGATCCGCTCCATCGCCGCCGCATACGACGGCTCCGACGCCTGCAGCTCGGCCGCGGTCAGGGCGCCCGGCGCCGACCGCAACCGGGCGACGGCGTGGCGCTCCGCGGCGGGCCAGTCGACGAGCCCCCGTCGGGCGACCCGCTCGGCGCGCCGGCCGATGACCGTCGCCGCGGCACCGAGCGCCGAGCCGACGAGGAATCCCGCCTGCCAGATGCGATCGTTGCGCCACCGGGAGCCCTTGGTCCGCGGGTCGCTCATGCGGTCGCCTCGAGGTTCACGATGGGACCGCCGAGACCTCGACTGACGCCACGTCCGGGAAGGCGTCGCCGAAGATCCGCTCGGCGACCACACGGAACGCCTCGACGTCGCCGGTCGTCAGCTGGAGGTGGACGGGCCTGGCCGCCGCCTCGTCCGGGCGCCCGTCCCCGTCCGAGCCGGCGTCGGCCGCTGTGCCCCGGCTGGAGCCCGCCGCCCCGAGCCCGTTGATCGCGAGCAGCTCGACGAGCGCGGACGCCGTCGCGGTCGCCGAATCGACGATCGCCACCCGCTCCCCGGCGATCGCCGCAATCACCGGCTGGAGCAGCGGATAGTGGGTACAGCCGAGCAGCAGCGTGTCGATTCGCGCCGAGGCGGGCAGCGGGAACACGAACTCACCCGCCTCGTCCCGTTCACCGAGCAGCGGCGCGAGCGATTCGGCGACGATCGCCTCGACCTCGGGCCCGCCGATCCGGCCGCCCTCGACGAGCGGGACGAAGGCCGGCGTCGCGTGCTCGTAGACCTCGACCGCGGGGTTCTCGTCCTTGATCGCGTTGAAGTAGGCGTGCGAGCGGACCGTCGCGGGCGTGGCGATGACGCCGACCCTCCGATTGCGCGTCGTCAAAGACGCGGTCACCGCGCCGGGCCGGACGACGCCCAGGATCGGCAGGTCGTAGCGGCGCCGGAAGTCGCCGAGCGCGACGGCGGTCGACGTGTTGCAGGCAACGACGATCGCCTTGACGTCGCGGGCGGCGAGCTCGTCGAGCGCTTCGATCGAGAACGCCCGGACCTCGGCGTCGGATCGGATGCCGTAGGGCGCCCGGAGGTTGTCACCGAGGTAGATCGTCGATTCGTGGGGTGAGCGCCGGAGGATCTCGCGGAGAACCGTCAGCCCGCCGACTCCTGAGTCGAAGACACCGATTGGGCGCGGGTCGGACATCCGGCCGCCTTAGCGCCTGCCGGCCGCCGCCGGTCGGACGATCCCGTTCGCGGCGAGCAGCTCCGCGGCGATCCGGTTGAGGTCCTGGCTGATCGGGGCGGCGGGGTTGGCGAGGACGAACGGGACCCCCTCGTTGTTCGACTGGACGACCAGCAGTCCGTCGCTCACGACGCGATGCTCGGGCACCCGGCCAAGGGCGCGCTGGAGATCGCCGGGGTCGATGCCACCGGGCGAGTCCGCGCGATTGACGAGGTAGCGGACCTTCGATGCGGGGTACCCGATCATCCGGAACGCGTCGGCGACGGCGATCGTGTTGTGGATCGTGGTCGAGTCGTAGGTCACGATCTCGACGATCGTGTCGGAGAGGTCGAGGAACGACAGGTTGATGTCGTTCAGGGCCGACGACATGTCGATGACGATCGAGCCGTATACGCGCCGCAGCAACGACAGGATCTTGTCGATGTCGCGGGGGGTGACCATCTCGGCCATCTCGACCCGCGGTGGGGCGAGCAGGATGTCGATACCCGACGGGTCGCGCCAGAGGACGTCCTGGAGGTCGGATTCGGCGACGCGATCGGTCGGCAGGTCGAGGATCGAGGGAGCGTCGATCGGAACCTTCAGCAGCGACCGCAGGTCCCCGAACTGGAGCGACCCGTCGATCAGCACCGTCCGCTGGTCCGCCTGGCCGAGGGCGACGGCGAGGTTGAACGCGATCGTGGTCTTGCCGACGCCGCCCTTCGGAGCGAAGACGGAGTAGATCCGCGACGAGCCGCTCGTCGAGAGGGTGGCGAACTCCTTGTTGACCTGCGCGATGCGGTTCATCAGGTCGAAGCCCGAGAACGGCATCGCGAGGACGCCGTGGATCCCCTTGGCCGCGTCGGGCGAGACCGGGTTCTGGGGGACCGTCAGGACGATGACGGGCACGCCGTAGCCCGAGGCCGCGATCTGCTCGGCCAGCTGGAGGCCCTTGACCCGTCCCTGGAGGAGCGCGTCGACCAGCACCACGTCCGGGCGCAGCTGCTGGACCTGCGGCAGGACCTTGCTGCCGTCGCTCAGGACGTCGAGCAGCTTGACCGAGCTCTGGGAATTGAGCAGGCCGCGGATGTATTGCGCCACCTGGGGAACGTCCTCGACGAGGAGGAGGCGCGTCTGGTCACTCGATGCCATGGCGACCGAGTGTACCAAGCCCATCGTGCGGGGCATCGGCCTCGGGCCGCCGCGCGATCACGATGGCCCGTTCGCTGCCGGGTCCGATCGGGTCGAGGTCGTAATCGCCGCCAACCTGGTCGACGATCAATCCCGCGTCCTCGGCCATCGAGCGGAGCTCGTCGGCGCTCACCAGTCGCAGCGCGTCGTGACGGATCCAGCGGATCGTCGTCCCGCCGGGCGGGCCCTCCTCGTAGATCGTCGTCAGGTCGACCACGGCGGTCGTCGGGTCGAAGCGGGCGGCGGCGACCTTGGTCACGGTATCCCCGGTCTCCGGCTCGCGACGCTCGTACTCGAAGATCATCCGCCCGTCGAACCGCGCGAGATCGTCGGGCTCGGGCAGCCACACGTCGACCGCGGCGAGTCCGCCCGGAGCGAGGTGCCGGAACATCGTCCGGAAGGCCTGGCGCTGGGCGTCACGCGTCGCCAGAAGGAACAGCGAGTTCAGGGCGATGACGGCGAGCCGGTACGTGCCGGCAGTCGGGAGGTCCAGGTCGAGCAGATCGCCTTCGATCAGCTCCAGCGCACCAACGGCGCGGACGGCCGGGACGGGGACTCGCGCCCGTGCGTACGCCCGCTCGAGCATCGCCGGGTCCAGGTCGACCGCGGTGACGTCATGGCCGGCGATCGTCAGGGGAACCGCGATCCGGCCGGTACCGGCCGCCAGCTCGAGGATCGGGCCGCCCGTGCGCGTCGCGAGCGCGAGATACAGGTCGACGTCGCCTGGATCCTCGACGAGATCGAGGTCGTAGAGGCGGGCCAGGGCGCGGCTCGTAGGGGACGGTTCGGCGCCGGCCGTGTCCGCCCGGCGGGTGGTCATCCGCGCGCGGGAGCGCCGGGACTCGATGGGTCGGGGGCGGTCGGGCTCCCGTCAGCCCCGGCGCGCTCGTCTGCGCCAGCGCGCTCGTCGGCGGTTCCCCAACGCCCATCCGCCGTGCCCGGCCCGGAGTAGCGGATCGCCTGCCCCTCGCGGCGCTTCGCGGCGAGGGCGCTGATCGCCTCGAGCGCCGCGCGATTGGCGATCATCGCCGTCGTCTCGGCGTGGTCATACGGTGGCGACACCTCGACGATGTCCATGCCGGCCAGCTCCACCCTGGCGACGATACGGCGGATCGCCCGGAGCAGCTCGCGGCTCATGAACCCGCCGGGCTCGGGTGTGCCCGTGCCGGGGGCCAATCCCGGATCGACCACGTCGATGTCGAGGCTCAGGTAGATCGAGTCCGGGCCGTCGAGCGCCTCGGCGATCGCGTCGTCGATGACGGCCTCCGCGCCGCGCTCCTCGACCTCCCTCATGAAGTGGTAGCGCAGGCCATGCTCCTTCATCCATTCGAAGGTCTCGAGCGGCGGCCAGTAGCCGCGCAGCCCGACCTGGACGAAGTTCCGGCCCGCGACGGCGCCCGACTCGATGAGACGCCGCATCGGCGTCCCGTGGCCGGCGAGGACACCCCAATCGTCGTTGGCGGTGTCGGCGTGGGCGTCGAAGTGGACGATCCCGATGCTGCCGGGCCGGCGAACCTCGGCGACCGCCGTCGCGCTCGGCCAGGTGATCGAGTGATCGCCGCCGAGGATGATCGGGATCGCCCCGGTCGCCGCGACCTCGCGGACCTTGCGGTGGATCATCGCATGCGCCCGCTCGATCCAGGCCGGGATGATGTTCGCGTCGCCGGCATCGACAACGTTCAGGATCTCGAACGGCTCGACGTCGAGCTGCAGCGAGTAGACCGAGCCGGAGGTGTACTGCGCCTCGCGGATCGCCCGAGGCCCGAAGCGCGCCCCGGGGCGGTGGCTGACGGCATCGTCGAACGGCGCCCCGATGATCGCGACATCCACGCCCCGGGACCGAAGCTCGGCCGGATCGGTGATCCAGGGCAGGTTCATGAACGTGGTCGGACCCACGTACGTCGGGAGGTCGAAGTCGCTGAACACCTCCCAGTCGCCGTCCCAGCCGTTGAGATGGCTGAAATCGACCGCCGCGGTCGGGTCGGGACGGGGTTCGTGGGGGCGCTCGGCCACGGGTCCTCCGGGAGACGATCGCGCCACGGCCACTCACCCCATCGCCGTGGCGGGGCGTCGTCGTCTCGCTGGGGGCGCCGCCGGTTCGAACAGAGCGTCCAGCGGGGCGCGCCGCGGCCATCCTAGCACTCGCCGATTCGGCGCTTCCCGCGATCCTGCGACTCGTGGCACGATGGCACGACGACCGCGCGATCGTTCATCGGTCGACCCCTCCCCCCCGCCGTGCATCACAGGGAGAAGGCATTGCGCGACCTGCTTCGCAGCCCCTCAGCGAGCCGATTGCTGGTCGGCCTGGCCGTACTCTCGTTGCTTGCCCTCGGCTATGGGCCGGCTCGGGTGACCCTCGCGGACGGCGCGTCGCCCGATGTCAGCTCGGCCGGCAGCGGAGGATCGGGAGCGGATGCGTCGCTGGATCTGCGTGCCCCGGCCGGAGCGGACGCCGCCGGGTCGGCGTCGACGCCGGAGGCCGTGAGCGCCCCGGCCGCGACCGCCTTCGACCCGACAAAGGTCGTCCTCGGGATCACCCTGGTGAAAAGCGGTTTCAGCAGCCCGGTCCTCGTCACGAACGCCGGTGACGGCAGCCGCCGGCTCTTCGTCGTGGAGCAGACCGGGCGGATCAAGATCATCTCCGGGGGCGTGACCCTCGCAACGCCCTTCCTCGACCTTCGGACGGCGATCACGACCGGCGGCGAGCGCGGTCTCCTCGGCCTCGCCTTCCACCCCGACTATCCGGCCCATCCCTACTTCTACGTGAACTTCACCGACCGCAACGGAAACACGGCGATCGACCGATTCATGGTCAGCTCCAACCGCAACGTGGCCAACCGCGCAAGCGGGGTGCGACTCCTGACGATCGGCCAGCCATATCCCAACCACAACGGCGGGAATCTCGCCTTCGGGCCCGACGGCTACCTGTACATCGGGATGGGCGACGGCGGCAGCGGCGGCGACCCCGGGAACCGGGCCCAGAGCCTCAACTCACTGCTCGGCAAGATGCTCCGGATCGACGTGAATCACTCGTCCGGGACCCGCCATTACCGGTCGCCTGCGACGAACCCGTACGTCGGGCGGACGGGGCTCGACGAGATCTGGTCGCGCGGTCTTCGCAATCCGTGGCGCTGGTCGTTCGACCGCCTCACGGGCCAGCTGTGGATCGCCGACGTGGGACAGGACCGCTGGGAGGAGATCGACCGGTCGAGCCGGCACGGCACGACGCCGGCCGGGCGGGCAGTCAACTACGGTTGGAACGTTCTCGAGGGTTTTGCCTGCTTCAAGCCGATGACTGGCTGCTCGACCAGTGGCAAGCAGATGCCCCAAACCGTGTATGGGCATGTGGTCAGCGGCGCCGACAACTGTGCCGTCACCGGCGGGTTCGTCTATCGCGGATCCGCTTACCCGGTGCTCGCCGGCGGGTACCTCTTCGGTGACTTCTGCTCGGGGCGGATCTGGGTGATGTCGCCGCTCGCCTCCTCGCCCGCGAAGGCGACACTCGTGCGCGATGCGACGGCGAGCCCCCAGCTCGCGATCAGCTCGTTTGGTGAGGACGAGCGTGGCGAGCTGTATGTCTGCGACCTGAACGGGGCGATCTATCGGATCACGGCGACCGCCAAGCTCTAGGAATCGGGATCAGTCCTCGCCGCGGAAATCGCGCCACGCGGCCGCGACGAGGGCGGGATCGGCAAATAGCTCGTAGGCCGTCTGGGCGACGAGCGTGGCGGCGAGGAGCGTCGTCGCGTCGGCGACGGGCGTGGCGGCGGCGTCGCGGAACAGGATCGAGTGGCCGGGCGTGCCGTGCGGCGCAATCGACAGCTCGGGGTGGATCGTCGGGCAGACCCAGCTCACGTTGCCCATGTCGGTGCTCCCGGAGTTCGGGTCCGGACCTTCGTCGACGATCCCGTAGGCGGCGGCGTTCGCGACCCAGCGGGCCTCGAGCGTCGGGTTCGGCTTCATCGTCATCGCCCCACCGCTGAACGAGATCTCGGCCGTGGTGTCGGTCGCCAGTGCGGCCGCGTCGACGAGGGCCCGGAACCGCGTCTTCATCTCTTCGTAGTACCCCTGGTCCGGGCTGCGGACCATGAACCACGCCCTGGTCCGCTCGGGAATGATGTTGGCCGCGGTTCCACCTTCCGCGATGATTCCGTGGACTCGCGAATCGGGCCGGAGCTGCTGCCGCCACAGTCCGACAGAGCTGAACAGCATGATCATCGCGTCGAGGGCGTTCCTGCCTCGCCACGGATCGGATGCGGCGTGGGCCTGCAGGCCGTGGAACACGACCTCGACGTCCTCGGATGCCAGGGGATGCGATTCGACGTGGTTCCGGTCGCAGGGGTGGAACAACAGGGCCGCGTCGATCCCGTCGAACAGCCCGTCCTCGATCATCGTCTTCTTGCCGCTGCCGCGCTCCTCGGCGGGCGTGCCGAGGAAGACGATGTCGCCGGGCAGCTCGTCCGCGACCGCCGCCAGGGCGATCGCGGCGCCGACGCCCGACGCCGCCATCGTGTTGTGGCCGCAGCCATGGCCGAGACCCGGCAGCGCGTCATATTCGGCAAGGATGCCGATCCGCGGCCCGTCGCCCGCCCGTCCTCCGCGACGAATCGCCCGCATCGCGGTACCGAGCGAGCCCGCTGGGTGCTCGACGGTGAACCCGTGGCGGCGAAGGCTTTCGGCGATCCACCCCGCGGCCTGCTCCTCCTCGAATGCGGGCTCGGGATTGGCGTGAATCCTGTGGGAGAGGTCGATGATCTCCTCCCGCGCGGCATCGACGGCGGCCGCGATGCGCGACTTGGCCGCCTCGTGCGGACCGGCCGGCGGGCCGGCGGCGAGCCGAGCGGGTGGAGCGGGCGGATCCGCGACGGGAGCTGGACCCGGAGCCGGAGCCGTGCTCTGGTCCGAGACCGAGTCGAGCTCGCCCGACGCGCTTGACGATCGAGTCACACGACCTCCACGGAACAACGTTCGGGGCCGCTTCGCGCGGTCAGCGCTCCACGGAGAGGACAGCCTCGGCAAGGATGACCAAGGCCAGGATGAACAGCGCGAGGGCCGGAACGAAGGCCCCTTGCAGACGCAGGATGACGAACACGCTCGTCACGATCGCGACCCAGCCGCCGCGGCGAACGGCACGGGTCCAGTCGCCACGATAGGCGATTCGGCGATGACGGGCGAAGACCGCGAGCCAGAACAGGGGTACCACCGTCAGTCCGATCGCCAGTCCGATCAGGAGCGCGCCCACGAACCCGGCGGCGGTGTCGATGCGCGGATCCCTCGTCGTCAGGACCACGGCCACGAGGATCCAGACGATTCCGGCGCCGGCGAAGAATCCGAGGTTCGTCAACCGGTCGCGTGCTTCCATCACGAGGAAGTCTAGGGTGTCGGATCGGCCGTCCGGCGCTCCCTCGGGCCCGCCGTCGGTCGGGTTGAGCGTCGCCCGGGCGAACCCGCCGGCCATCGACGTGTCCTCCGCGGTCACCCGACTGGCGTCCCACCGGACGTCGGCCGGACTGCCTCCAGGAGCGCCTGAGTCTCCATCGGCTTGAGCAGGACCTCGTCGACGATCGAGGGATGGCCGCGGGCGGCCTCGGCACGGGTCGGATCGCCGGTCATCATCACGATCCGGAGCTTCGGTCGCAGGGCGAGAAGCCTGGCCGCCAGCTCGATGCCGGTCATCCCCGGCATCTCGATGTCGGTGACGACCACCGCGGGCCGGACGCGATCCTCGACGACGAGGCGCAGCGCTTCGCGACCGTCGGCGGCGACAGCGACCTCGAAGCCGGCCAGCGAGAGCGCCCGGGCAACGTACGCCCGGATCGCGGACTCGTCGTCCACGACGAGAACGACTGCGCCGCCCACCGTGCCTCCGACCGCGTCGGACGAGGTCGGGGCGGCGGCCGGTCGATGCGTCGAGCCGCCGCTCATCCGCGATCTCGTCCTCCGTGCCCGAACGGTGTCGTCGGTCCTCCCGCCGATAGGGCGGGCGGTGCATGCTCCCACCGCGCATCCGCCTCGCCAATCGGGCGAATGCCCTATCGCGCGACGGCCCGATCCCGCTCGCTCGGCTGACGTCCCGACCGCGGCCGGGTCGAGAGGTGCGCTTCGAGCTCCCCGACCGACGCGAGCTCGAGGTCGGGATCGAATGAGCCGTCGCGATCGCTCGCGGGCAACGGTGACTCCGCCGGCCGTGATGCCAGCCACGCCGTGCGCCAGCCGACCGCGCTCGCCCCGACGATGTCGGCCGCCCAATCGTCTCCGACATGGAGGATCGAACGCGGCTCCGGGTCGCCCAGCGCCGACCGGGCGGCCTCGAAGATCGCCGGCTGCGGCTTGATCGTGCCGACCCGCTGGCTGACGACGATCGCGCGGAGGTGCGGCAACCAGCCTTGGGCGTCCGCGTACCGGTCGATCGTCGCCGCGAGCGGCCAGTTGGAAAGGATCGCCAGGTCGCGATCCGCCGCCAGCCGGCCGAGCATCGCTGTCACCCCCGGCGTCGCCGGCAGCCCGTCGACGAAGGCCCGGCTGTACTGCTCGACGCCCCACGCGATGTCCGCCTCGTCAGATCGCTGGGCGGCCCGGGCCTGGTCCCATCGCTCGGCGACGGGCGGTGCGTCCATCCCACGAAGCCGGGCGTAGACCCGGACGAGGCGTTCCGCGAGATCGACCTCGCGGAACTGGGGAACCTCCTCGCGGAACTGCCGATCCCGCTCCTCTGCCCAGGCCCGGAGAAACGCCCCTCGTTCGAGATCGCTCGATCGCGAGCAGATCGCGTCGGCCGTCAGCTCGACGACCCGCCGGAGACCCGATCGGCTAACCGGCACGAGGGTGTTGCCGAAATCGAAGGTGATCGCGCGGATGCCCGCGAGCCGCCTCGTCACGTGGCTGCGCTGGACGGGCAGATCGTCTTGAATGGGCAATACCCGCACGTCGATCGGTCCGGCTTCGGGCTGAAGTCACGAGCGCGAATCCCGGCCGCCGCGGCCGCGATCTTCGCCCGGGCCCTGGCCAATCGCTTCTGGTCGATCGTGACCCGACCGGTGACACCCGTGTCGAGGAAGTGGAGCTGGACGGCATCGGGCAGGCGTCCCGTGACCGCCTCGTACCCCATGGCGTAGATCTGGAGCTGGAGCGACTCCCGGGCGCGCTGCCGGGCCTTGACGGGCTCGCGTACATCACTCGTCTTGTAGTCGGTGATCGTGACTCGTTCCCGTCCGGTCAACTCGAGCGTCGGCGCGATCGTGTCCGCGGACGGAATGGGAAGGTCCTTCGGTTGCCCAACCGTCGCGCCGTCGGCCGCTTCGATGTCGACGCGGTCCCACCGGCCACGGATCCTGTCGCCGCCGAGCGCGAAGCTGAACTCGCGCTCGACATACGCAGGGATCACGGCACCCGGCTCGAGCTGGGCTGCCCGGAACCGACGGAGCGTCTCGCGGCCGGCGGCCAGCCGGGCATCCTCGTGGTCGCGCGACAGGAATCCCTCGTTCGTCCACGCGGCCTCGAACGCCGCGACCAGCTCGTCCTCGGTCATCACGTCGCCTCGGGCGTGGCGGCGGTGGAATTCCTGCACCGCCCGGTGGAGAGCCGACCCATAGATCATCGCGTGATGCGGCGGGACCGGAACCCGCACGACGTTGCCGAGCTTGTAGCGAAGCGGACAGCTGAGGTAGGCATCGATCCCGGAGAACGACAGCGTGAGCGGCTCCGCGGTCGGACTCCGCTCGGTCGCCGGCCGGACCGGGATCGACGCCACGCCCGCCGCCTCGATCCGATCGATGGCGCGCGCTGCCGGGACGACGGGATCGACCGCCGCCGGGGGCAGGTCCAGCGCCTCGAGCACGAACGGCGACAGGCGGCGGATCCCGACGCCGCCATAGTCGATCGCGTGCGACAAGACCAGCTCGTCGCGGGCGCGGGTCATCGCGACGTAGAACAGGCGACGCTCCTCGCGCAGCTGGACCTCCTCGTCCGCGCCGTCGACCACGTCGGCGAGGATTGCCGGCAGGGCCAACCCGTCTCGCCGGTTGGGGATCGGAAAGCGTCCGGCGACGAGCCCGGGCAGGTAGACGATCGGGAACTCGAGTCCCTTGGCCTTGTGGACCGTCAGCACGGCGACCGCGTCCGCATCGGGATCGAGATCCGCGGTCGCCGGGTCATCGCCCGCTTCGATGAGCGTCTGGAGGTGTCCCGCGACGAAGGTCGCCCGGTCATCCGCGAGAAGCGACGATTGCGATCGGACGATGTCGAAGAAGCGGGCCACGTTCCGGAGCTGCTCCTCTGCCCCGACCGTGGCATCGGCGGCGAGCCGGCTCAACGTCCCGGATCGCCGCAGGAACGCGTACAGGACCTCGCCCGCGGGTCGCTCATGGGCGAGCGCCGAAAGCTCGCGGAGGTCGGCCACGAGCCGGCCGACCGCCGTCCGGGATGCGCCCGAGATCCGGAGGATTCCGGGCTGCCGGTCGAGCTCCTCGAGGACGTCCCAGAGGGGGCGATTGCGCCGCCGGGCCGAGGTCACGATCGCGGTCAGGTCTTCGCCGCCGAGGTGATATGGCTCGCCGGTCGCGACGCCATAGAGATCGACCGACGACCCGAGGTCGGCGATGGTCCTGAGGAACGCGAGCAGCCGGCGGACCTCGGGCCGGGCGTACAGCCCGGACGTGCCGGAGAACCGCCACGGCACGCCGAGGGCGTCGAGGCTCCGCAGGATCGGATCGGCATGGCTGTTGGCCCGGACGAGGATCGCGATATCGCGCGGGGCTGTTCCGGCGGCGAGCCGCCCGGCGATCTCGGTCGCGATCCGGTCGGCCTCGTCGCGACCCGACGGATGCGTCTCCAGGCGGACGGTTCGGCCGACGGGATCGAGGCCGCGCTCCGCGACGAGCCGCTTGCTGATCCCGGCCTGGACCTCGAGCCGATCCGGGTCATTGAACCGGACGAGGCGGTGGGCCGCCTCGAGGATTGCCGGCCGCGACCGATAGTTGCGCCGCAGGACGACGGTCCGGGCGTTCCGATAGCGGTCGCGAAACCCGAGGATGTTGCTGATCGCCGCCCCGCGGAAGCGGTAGATCGACTGGTCGTCGTCGCCGACGACCGTCAGGTTGCGATGGCGATCCGCGAGGTGCGAAACGAGCTCGGACTGGGCCCGGTTCGTGTCCTGGAACTCGTCGACGAGGACGTAGCGGAACCGGGCCTGGATCTCGGCTCGGGCGGCGGGCGAGGTTCGAACGAGCCGCAGGGCAAGAGCGACCTGGTCGCCGAAATCGATGCAGCCGTTGGCCTCGAGCAGCTCCTGGTAGCGGGCATATGCCTTCGCGAGCTCGCGCTGGCGACCCGCCTCCTCGGCGAGCACCGCGTCGTCCGGCGCCGCAGCGGCGGCCGCGACGAGCCGATCCGCATATGCCGCGTACGCCTCGGCCGAAACGTCTTCGTCCTTGCATCGGCTGAACAACGTCGCGAGGGCGCCGAGGAATCGGGTCGGATCGCCGAGAGGGCGATAGCGCTCCAGATCGAAGGCGAACAGATGCTCGCGCAAGAAGATCACCGTCTCGGCCCGGCTCAGGACCCGGATATCCGACGGCAGGCCGAGCTCCAGTGCGTATTCCCGGATCAGCCGGTCGCCGAATGCGTGGAACGTGCCGATCGTCGTGTCCGTATAGCCGTACGGAACGAGCTGGTCCACGCGGACCTGCATCTCCGCGGCCGCCTTCTCGGTGAAGGTCAGGGCGAGGATCTCCGATGGCCGCGCCCGGCGTGTCGCGATCAACCAGGCGATGCGGCGGGTGATCACCTGCGTCTTGCCCGTCCCTGCGCCGGCCACCACGAGCAGCGGGCCCTCGCCGTGGGTCACCGCCTTGAGCTGCTCGGGATTGAGACCGCCGAGCAGGGCATCGAGGCCCGCCGGCGGGTCACCAGAGGGCGTCGCCGGATCCGGGGCGAGGAAGAACCCGTCCCAGACCGGGATCTGCTCGAGAGGAACGGGCTCGCGGCGCGTGCGGGGACGGCTCATCGCGTCGTCCAGGAAGGTCGGATCGGGGGCCACGGCGCGATCATCGTCGGGCCCCGTGTCACCTTGTCTGTCAGGCCGGTCCCGCGACCCGGTCGCGGACGCGCGCCGGACCGGCCCCGGCCGACGGGCTGGTCATCGCGAGTCGGAGCGCCTCGGTCTCCTCCGCGGACAGCGCGCCGTCGGATCGACCGTCGCTGACGGCCTTCGCGTAGACCCGAGTTCCGGTTCGCGTGTGGAGGCTGCTCACGATGAACCCATTGCCCCCCACGTCGGTCATGGCGAGCGCGAAGCTCTGATTGCCGCCGGTGTCCTCGAACGGGTTGAACCGGACGAGCCCGACGCGCTGGATCGCCCGTCGGCCAGCCGCCTCGAGGATCGCCGAGCGAGCCGACAGGTCATCGAGCTCGCGAGCGACGGCATACACCTTGTCGAGGTGGCCGGCGACCACGGCGTCGAGGCTCGTCCCGTCGGCGCCCCTCGTCAGCCCGTCGAGACGCCGCCGGAGTTTGCCGATCCGGCGAGCCTGAATCAGGGCCAGGACGAGGAGGACGAGCGCGACGACCGTGAGCCCGACGACGGCCGCCCCGACGAACGGTGTGACGAGGGCGTTGAGGTCGATCGGTGGGTCCTCCGTTGGACGTCCGCGCCGTGCGCGGGCGGCGGGCGGCCCGAGTCTAGCAGGTGGTCCTGCACGGCCGATCACCCGCGTCCGCCCTGGATCGGGCAGCACGAGCCACACTTCGTGCGTCAAGGAACGAGCGTAGCCTCGCCGCCTGCAGCGGCCCGATGCTATCCTCCGGCCGACCCACGAACCGTTCGGAGCTTCCACCGACCGATGGCGAAACGATCACGCCTCGCGGCCAGACCCGGCCAGCGACGACCCCTCCAGCGCCCGGCGTCGCGGCCGGCGCCGGCGACCGATCGTGCGCCCAGCAGTGTCACCCGGGAGGAGGAGGCCCGCGCCGCCGAGCTCGAGGCGGCGATCCTCGCCGAGGAGCAGGTGGCGGCCGAGTCGCGTCGAACCCGGGAGCGAGGACGCCGGCCGAGCAGCGACACGGTCGGCGGCGTCAGCTACACGTCGGTGCCGCTGTCGGTCCGGGCGGCCGATGAGTACGGCTACGTGAAACGCGATATCCGGCGGATCGCGATCGTCGGCGGCTTCCTGATCGCGATCCTCGCGGTCCTCGAAGTGCTCGTCAACGGGATGCATCTCTTCACCCTCTGATCGGCGCCGGCCGCATTGCGCGCGCGGACGATCCAATGTGCCTCGTAGACTGGCCGAATGCCAACGACGCGCACCAGGGCCGGAGGCACTGCCGTGAGTGAGCTTCTCGGAATCGCACGATTCAAGTTTCGCGAGGGCATGCGCGAGGAGTACCTGCGCTTGTCCGAGCAGGCCAACGCGATCGTCGAGGCCAAGGACTCCGGCACCCTCCAGTACGACCTGTACCTCAACGACGATCAGACCGAGTGCATGATCGTCGAGCGGTACCGGGACTCCGAGGCCGCGATGGAGCACGCCGCCAATCTCGGCCACCTGTTCGACGACGTCCTTGCAACGGTGGCGATCGTGCACGGCGAGCTGCTCGGTGAGCCGAGTGCCGAGCTCAGAGAGAAGTTGGCTGGCAGCGAACTGCCGGTCGTCTTCACGCCCTACCGGTCGATGTAGCGGCCGTTCCGCCCGGCGTCGGCGCGGCCGTCGATCGGAACTAGACTGCGGGCATGCCGACCACCCGGACCAAGGCAGGCGGCGCCAAGCCTGAGCCTCTGTTCCAGCCGCCGCCCGGAGCTCAGCCGCTGGCTGCCCGGATGCGGCCGCGGTCGCTCGATGAGTTCGTCGGCCAGGAGCACCTCGTCGGCGAGCGCGGTCCCCTGCGGCGGGCACTCTCAAGAGGACACCTCGGCTCGCTGATTCTGTGGGGGCCTCCCGGGTCGGGCAAGACGACCCTCGCCCGACTCCTCGCCGACTCCATCGGCGCCGACATGATCGCCCTGTCCGCCGTCTCGTCGGGCGTGGCCGAGGTCCGCGGTGCCATCGCCCGGGCCCAGGACGGGCTCGCAATGAACGGCAAGCGGACCGTCCTGTTCATCGATGAGATCCATCGCTTCAACAAGGCCCAGCAGGACGCCCTCCTCCCCTATGTCGAAGACGGCACGATCACCCTGACGGGGACCACAACCGAGAACCCGTATTTCGAGGTCAACTCCGCGCTGCTCTCGCGGATGCGGGTGTGGCGTCTCGACACATTGGCCGACGAGGACGTCGCGACGGTCGTCCGGCGCGCTTTGGCCGACGAGGAGCGCGGGCTTGCCGGCGCCCTCGGGCCCGACGGCGGCGTCGCGCTCGCCGACGTGGCCTTCGACCACCTGATCTCCCTGGCCGGCGGCGATGCCCGGACCGCGATGAACGTTCTCGAGGGCGCGGTCGCCCTGGCCGAGTCCGAGGGCGTCCGCGACTCCGCCGGCCACGTTTCCCCCCGGCTCGAGGACGTCGAACAGGCGGCCCAGCAGCGCGTCCTCGCCTATGACCGTGCCGGAGACGGCCACTACGACACCGTGTCGGCGTTCATCAAGAGCCTCCGCGGCAACGACCCCGACGGCGCGCTGTACTGGCTCGCGTCGATGATCGCCGCCGGCGAGGACCCGCGGTTCATTGCCCGACGGCTGATCATCAGCGCGTCCGAGGACGTGGGCAACGCCGACCCGCGAGCCCTCCAGGTCGCCGTCGCGGCGGCCCAGGCCCTCGACCACGTCGGCCTACCCGAGGCCCAGTACGCGCTCGCCCAGGCGACGACCTACATCGCGACCGCCCCGAAATCGAACCGGTCCGGGCTCGCGTTCTTCGCCGCCGCCGGCGATGTGGAATCCCGCGGCTCGCTCGCCGTCCCGCTCCACCTGCGGAGTGCCGGCGACCGTCGGATGAAGCACCACGGCATCGGCGTCGGGTATCGCTACCCGCAGGAGTTCGAGGGTGGTGACGTCTACCAACAGTACCTCCCCGACGAGCTCGTCGACCGGCGCTACTACCTCCCCACCGATCAGGGCTACGAGGCGACGATCGCCGGCCGCCAGACGGCCCGCACCGAGGCTCGCGCCGCCGCGAAGAAGGCCGGCAGGACGGCGCGGAACCCGAACCCGACGCCGGAGGTCGGCAAGAGCGACCTGATGCGGACGCGCGAGGCCAACCGGAAGAAGCTCGCCGAGACCGAGCGGACGGACGCCGCCGGGTAGCGACCGGACCCGGCCGTCGCAACGGCCGCGACAGGGCCGTCTGCCCCGCGAACGCCGACCGAGGGAGGATCGATGGCCTGCACGACGACGCCCGGATGACGGTCCTGCGCCGGCTGCTCGACCGCTTCCTGCCCGGCGGTGCGATTCTCCTGTCCTTCCTGTCCGTCGGCTACTTCGCGGCAGGTCTCGTCCGGAACCGGGTTCTCGCGAACCAGTTCGGGGCAGGCGTCGAGCTGGACGCCTACAACGCCGCCTTCCGCATCCCGGAGATCGCGATCAACGTCCTCGTCGGGGCGGGGCTGTCGGCGCCGTTCGTGCCGATCTTCAGCCGCCTCCTGCTGGCCGACGATGCGGGCAGAGACCAGCTGGCGGGCGTGCCGGTGGGGGGCCGTGCCGAGGCCTTTGGCCAGACCGTCCTCACGGCAGCCATCGGCGCGATCCTTGTGGCCCTGGTCGTCCTGTTCGTCGCCGCGCCGTGGATCGCGGCCACGGTCTGGAGCAGCTTCGACGAACCGGCCCGCGCGCTGTACGCCGACCTCCTCCGGATCAACTGCCTGGCGCTCCTGATGTTCGCCGCCTCGATGGCCGTGGGAGAGATCCTCGTCGCCCAGCGACGGTTCCTCGCCTACGGCATCGCCCCGATCCTCTACACGTCGGGGATCGTCCTGGGCGCCGTCGTCCTCGGGCCGTCGCTGGGGATCGCCGGCGCGGCGTGGGGTGCCGTATTCGGCGCGGCCGCGCATCTTGGGGCACGAACGGTCGGCGTCGTTCGGGCCGGGTTCCGGATCCGGCCGCGGTTCGCCGTCCGGACCGGCGAGTTCCGCGAGTTCTTCCGGCTGATGCTGCCTCGGATGCTCAGCTACCCGATCGATCCGATCATCACGACGTACGTGACGGTCCTGGCGGTCTCGGTCGGGGCCGGGACCGCGACGGCGCTTTCGTTCGTGCTCGACTACCAGTTCGCCCCGGTCCAGATCATCGCGATCTCGTTCTCTCTTGCGGCCTTCCCGGTCCTGTCCCAGGCTTTTGCCGAGGGCCGCGCCGGCCTGTTTCGCCAGGTCCTGGTCCAGAACGTGGTCACGATCGCGGTCCTCACGAGCCTCGCGGCGGTCGCCCTTGCCGTCGTCGCCCGGCCGCTCGTCGAACGGCTGCTCGGTGGTGGCCGGTTCGATTCGGACGCTGTGGCCCTGACGGCCGGCCTGCTCGTGGCGTTCGCGATCAGCATCCCGATCGACGGCCTCTCCTATCCCCTCTCCCGCGCCTTGTACGCGACGCACAACACGGTCTGGCAGGTCGGCGCGTCGATCGCGGGCCTGGCGACGCTCATCGTGGCGGGCCAGCTCCTCGTGCCGTCGATGGGCGCCGTCGGGATCGCCGTGGCCTACGCGCTGGGCGGGCTCGTGAAGATCGTCGTCCTGGCGATCGCGCTCGCGCCACGGATCCCCCGTCCCGATCCAGGCCGCGACAGGGCGTAATGCGGCCCGGAGCCGCGCCTTGCGCTAGGGCCGCGGCAACGTCGGGACGACGACGATGAAGTTGCCGTCGCGCGCGGGATAGGAGCCCTCGGGTCGCTTCCACGGCAGGAAGTTCCGAACCATCTCGGCCGCGTCCTGGAAGGTGCCGGGCGGATCGGACGGACCCCAGATCGAGGAGACGTCGGGATACCACGGATCGAGGATGTACGTGCCAATGACCTTGGCGTCGTCGAAGACGAGCGGATCGGCCGTGGCGCGATAGCCGGTCATCACCCAGGTATGGGCGCCGCGCCAGGCGAGGAGGATCGCGGGCGAGTTCGTCGACGCGATCGCCTGCGCGGCGCCGCGCAGCGCATCGGCCCGCGTCTCGTAGGCCCGCACCTGGTAGCCGGGCGCGCCGTACGCCGCGAGGGCCTTGACCATCGCCGACGGCCCCCAGTCGAGGTTGTGACTGTCCTGATAGGTCTCCCACTCGTGGATGCGCGACTCGATCTCCGTCTCCCGGGCGGCGTTCGCGGGGCCTTTCCCGAGGACGGCGAGCGCCATCGTCACGCCGGCCGGTGCGCACCAGGTGACGTGGATCTCGTGGACGAACACGGCGTTGTGGTCGGTGACGATGTCGACATCGACCGGGACGCGCGGGACCGGAGTCGCGGTGGGAGCCGCGGACGGTCGGCCGCTCGCCACCGGCGGCAGGCTCGCCGTCTGGCTTGGCGATGACGTCGCCGGTCCGGGTGTCACGACGATCGTCTCCTCGGTCGTCCGGTCGGCGGGTGGCGGACCGGCGAGGAATCGGTCGACCTTGGCCACGAAGCGTTCGTACAGGCGGCCGGCGCCGAGCGTGTTGGTCGCGATCGCTGCCGCGCCGAGCGACCCACCGACGAGCCCGAGCACGACGATTGCGATGACGGCCTTCTTCGTGCGGCTGCGACGGCGCCCGATCCGGAGGCGGGGATACCCGGGATCGATCCGACTGCGATGGAAGTCCAAGCGATGGCGCTCCGTGTGATCGGTTAGCCGTGAGTTGACGATCGGGGCCGCCTGCCTGCGACGCGACCAATCCGCCGATCAACCGCCGATCAGCAGCCGATCAGCCGACCTCGGTGATCGTAGCGGTGTTCGTCCGATCAACGCGTTTCGGCATCCCTCGCCCGGCTGGCACGATCCGGGCGCTTCTGCGACCATCGGGGAACCGTCACCGACCGGATCCGCGTCGCCCGCTCGCGCCCCCGAGGAGACTCCAGTGGACCGCTTCGAACCCAACCTGAGGATCCCTGGCCCGACCGCCCTGCCGCCATCGGTCCGCGAGGCGGGGGGGCGCCAGATGATCAACCACCGGGGTCCCGAGTTCGCGGCGATGCTCGCCCGGATCACCGACGGCATGAAGCCGTTCTTCGGGACGAGCAGCGACGTCGTGGTGCTCACCTGTGCCGGCTCCGGCGGGCTCGAGGCGGCGATCGTGAACACCCTCTCGCCGGGCGATCGCGTCCTCGGCGTCTCGATCGGCAGCTTCGGCGACCGGTTCGCGAAGATCGCCGGGATCTACGGCGCCGACGTGACGAAGATCGAGGTCGAGTGGGGCCGGGCGGCCGCTCCGGACGCCATTCGCGATGCCCTCCGGGCGCACCCGGGCTACCGGGCCGTCCTGCTCACCCACAACGAGACCTCGACCGGCGTGATGAACCCGATCCGCGAGCTCGCCGCCGCGGTTCACGAGGCGTCGCCGGACAGCCTGATCCTCGTCGACAGCGTGTCCGGGCTGGGAGCGGTTCCGTTCGACATGGACGCCTGGGGCGTCGATCTCGTCGTCACCGGCTCGCAGAAGGCGTGGATGGCCGCCCCGGGACTCGCGATGATCGCCGCCTCGGAGCGGGGCTGGGCCGCGACAGAGACGGCGAGGATGCCCCGCTTCTATCTCGACATGCGCGCCCACCGAGAGTCGGCAGCCGCCGGCCAGACGCCCTTCACGCCGGCGATCGCGGTCGTCTTCCAGGTCGACGAGGGCCTCCGGCTGATGCACCTCGAAGGCAAGGAGCAGGTCTTTGCCCGTCATCAAGCCTGCGCCGCGGCATCCCGGGCCGGTCTGGCCGCACTCGGCTTCGAGCTGTTCGCCGATCCCCGTCATGCGTCCCGGACCGTCACGGCCGCGAAGCTCCCCGACGGCCACGACTGGAAGGCGTTCAACGGCGCGATCAAGAGCCACGGCGTGGTCCTGGCCGGCGGTCAGGGCAAGCTCACCGGCAAGATCTTCCGGCTGGGCCACCTCGGCTCGGTGACCGTCGGGGAGATCATCGACGCGATCGCCGTGCTCGAGCGGGTCACTGTCGAGCAGGGCCGGAGCATCGAGCCGGGCCGCGCCGTCGCCGCCGCCCAGGCGGCCGCCCTGGCGATCCAGACGGGCTCCGATCCCGCGGCCGGCACCCATGAGGCGGTCCGCGCCACCGTTCCCGCGTGAGGATCCTCGTCGCGGAACCGATCGCCGCGGAGGGCGTCGCCCGGCTCCGCGCCGAGCATGACGTCGATGAGCGGCCGAACCTCAGCCGCGACGAGCTCTGCGCGATCCTGCCCGGCTACGACGCGCTCGTCGTCCGGAGCCAGGTCCAGGTCGACGCGGCCGTGATCGCCGCGGCCGGCAACCGCCTCCAGGTCGTGGGCCGGGCCGGCGTGGGCGTCGACAACGTCGATCTCGACGCGGCGACGGCCGCCGGCGTCACGGTCGTCAACGCCCCGACCGGCAACACGATCGCGGCGGCCGAGCATACCCTCGCCCTCCTCTACGGGGTCGCCCGCAAGATCGCGGCGGCCGATGCGTCGGTTCGCCGCGGCGAGTGGAAGCGAGCCCAGTTCACGGGCCTCGAGCTCCGCGGCCGGACGCTCGGGATCGTCGGGCTGGGCAAGATCGGCCAGGCGATCGCGGCCCGGGCCCGGGCGATGGAGATGACGGTCCTCGCCGCCGACCCCTTCGTCACCGAGGAGCAGGCCGCCCATCACGGCGTCGAGCTCGTCACGTTCGAGCGACTGATCGAGCGGGCCGACGTCATCTCGGTCCACGTCCCGCTGACCCGGACGACCCGTGACCTGATCGGTCGCGATCAGCTGGCCCGGATGAAGCGTGGGGCGATCCTGCTCAACGTCGCTCGTGGTGGCGTGATCGACGAGGCGGCCGTCGCCGACGCCCTGCGGGACGGGCAGCTGGGCGGTGCCGGCGTCGACGTCTTCAAGACCGAGCCGCCGACCGGCTCACCGCTCCTCGACGCCCCGAACACGCTCCTGACCCCGCACCTCGGGGCGTCGACCGCGGAGGCCCAGGTGCTCGTCGCCGAGGAGGTCGCCGACCAGGTCCTCGAGGTGCTCGCCGGCCGGAGCGCCCGCTACGCGGTCAATGCCCCGCTCCTGACCCCCGAGACGGCCGAGGCGATCGCCCCGTATCTCCCGCTGGCCGAGCTCATCGGCCGGTTCTACGCCCAGTTCGCCCGGGCGGGCGTCAAGACGTTGACCCTCGAGATCGCCGGAGATCTGGCCGCGTTCGACGCGTCGTCACTGACCGCGGCCGTCCTCCGCGGCCTCATCGAGACCACGACGACCCAGCGGGTCAACCTCGTCAACGCGGCGGCCCTCGCCAAGGCCCGCGGGATCACCGTCGTCGAGCGCAAGACGCCCGACGCCGGCGGCTACGCCTCCTCGATCAGCCTGTCGGGCGAGAGCCGCGGCCGCTCGACGACGGTCGGCGGCACGGTCGCCGGTGGGGAGGCGCGGCTGACCCGCCTCAACGACTACCGGCTCGACATGGAGCCGACCGACGTGATGCTGATCACCAACCATCGCGACCGGCCAGGCATGATCGGGCGGATCGGCCAGACCCTCGGCGAGGCGGACGTCAACATCAGCGCGATGCACGTCGGGCGGAACGCGCCGCGGGCCGACGCCCTGATGGTCCTCGCCCTCGACGATGACGTCCCGGCCGCGGTCGCGGAGTCGATCCGCGGCCACGAATCGGTCCTCGAGCTGTGGACGATCCGGCTGGGACCCGACCACTGACGGGGTCGCCGCGGCCGCTCGTACCGGGGTCGACCGAGCCCCTCGAACCGGACCGAGCGGCGACGGCCGGCGGCGAGCCGATCGCGATCCCGGCCGATCTCGACGCGACGATCGTCCTCGTCCGCCACGGCGAGTCGGCGCTGATCGTCGAGCGCCGGTTCCAGGGCCAGCTCGAATCGCCGCTGTCGGCCACCGGCCATCGCCAGGCAGCCCTCGTGGCCCAACGTCTCGCCCGGCCCCACGATCGCCCGGCCTTGCCCGTTCCCGCCGGGCCGCCACTGGCGATCGTCCATTCGCCGCTGAGCCGGGCGGCCCAGACTGCGGCCGCGATCCTTGCCGCGACCGGCGCGCCCGATGCCTTCGACGGTCCGATCCCGATGCGCCCGGATGCGCGATTCCTCGAGATCGCCCAGGGCGAGTGGGAGGGCCTGCCGGCGACGGAGATTGCCGCGACGGATGGCGCACGGCTGGCCGCCTGGCGGCGGACGCCGACGCTCGCGTGGGCGCCGGGCGGGGAGCGCCTGGCCGACGTCCGGGCCCGCGTCGCGCCCGGCCTGGTCGACCTCCTCCTCGAGCTCGCTGCCGCCGGCCGGCCCGGCTCCATCGATGCGCCGCAGGTCGCCGGCTACCGCGACCTCGTGCCGGACCAGCCCTGGACGATCCTCGTCGGGCACGACGGCGTCTTCAAGGTCCTGCTCCTGACGTTGTTCGACCTGCCGCTCGAGCGGTTCTGGATGTGGTCGTCCGACCTATGCGGGATCACCGTGATCGAGGTTCGGGCCGGCCGGCCGGTCGTCCGGGCGATGAACCTGACCGAGCATCTCGCGGACCTGCTCGACGAGGAGACGCAGGCGGCCGCGGAGGCACGAGCCCGATCGGGTGCGATGTAGGACGACTCAGTGCTTGCGCCGCCGGTCGCCGCGCCGGAACGCGAGCCGCAGAAGCGCGACGCGCAGCCGCCGATACGAATCGCGGAGGGCCCGCAGACGGTCGTCGCCGAGCTCGCGCCGGCCATACGCCACCTCGACCTTGGCCGCGGCAACGGTCTGGAGCTCCGGCCGGACGCCGGGCAGGATGTCGCCGAGCGCGGTCGCGTATTCGTATGCTGTCTCGGTCGGGCGCGGACCGAAGCCGAACCGTCTGGCCAGGGCGACGACAGAGCCATACACCCGGTCGGGGGTCATCGCCCCGCGCGGCCCACGGCGATAGGCCAGGAACGCAATCAGCACGACGATGGCGAAGAGCGCGATGGCGGACGCGATCAGGGGGCCGTTGTTCGAGCCGCCCGGCGTCGTCGTGCCACCGCCGGGGATCGGCCGTCCGCGACTCGGAAACGGATCGTCGCCACGATCGATGCTCGGAAGCACGAGCGACGCCCTGGGCCCGAGGCTGGGGATGGGCAGCGGGGAGCCGAGCGGGATCGGCTCCGGCTCGGCCCTTCCGCCGGTCGGATCGAAGTTGTACCAGCCGATCCCAGGGAAATAGACCTCGACCCAGGCGTGGGCGGCGCCGGTCTGGATCGACTCGTGGCCGGTGCTGACGTCGACCGTCCCGGGCAGGAAGCCTTCGACGAGCCGAGCCGGGATCCGCTCGTGACGAAGCAGGATCGCCATCGTGCTCGCGAAATGCTCGCAGAAGCCGATCCTCTGGTGGGCGAAGCACTCGACGATCGAGGTGTAGTGGTCGCAGACGCCCGGGATGCTGGTGCTGTACTGGTAGCGCGCCTGGTTGTGGAGCTCGTCGACGATCGCCTTCGCGAGGTCATAGGGAGTGGTCGTGCCTTTGATCCCCGCCTTGATGTCCGCGAGCAGCCCGTTGGCGCCCGGTCCCATCGCCCCGGCGGGGACCGTCGTGTACGCCGCCACGATGTCGGCGGGGTAGTTCTGACCGGCGGCTCGGAGGCGGTTCTCGGTCACGCCGCCGTCGACGTCCTTCAGCGTCTGGACCGACGCGCTCACCGTGTACGGAACCCCGGGCGCGATCGAGAGCGACTGGAAGAACCCCCCGTCGCCCGCGGTGTTGAGGGTCGAGTCGAGGTCGATCGAGACCGGATCGATCGGGCTGAATGCCACGTTGAACAGCCTCGATTGGGGCACGATCCGGAACTGCGCGGTGGTTCGAGCGGCGGTCGTCGGGATCGAATCGAGCGTGTCCTGGAGGATGCTGGTGCCCTTCAGGCGGGCTTCCCTCGCCGGATCGCTCGAGACCCAGCCGAACAGGGTGAACTTGTCGTAGGTTGTGGCCCGCCAGTAGAACCGACGGTCGTCCCCGGTCCTCCGGATGATCTCGAGTGCTGGTTCGTTCGTTGTGGACCAGGTCGCGCCGATCGTCACCTGCTGTCCAAAGGCCGGAACGCCGACATTCCGAGCATCGGGTGCCGCCGGGATGATTCGCTGCAACCACTGGCTGACCTCCACGAGCGCCGGCCGGGCGTCATCCCAGAACCCGGCCAGCGGCGCCGACCGAGCGGTCTCGGTCAGGGCGATCGAGCCGAAGATCGCGATCGCGATGAAAACGCTTCCGCCGCGGAGGTACAGCGAGCCGACCGTCGAGGGGTCGCCGATTCGCCGGCGAACCCACGTTGTCTGCTCGTCGACGGCGTGCAGACGGGTCAGCAGCAGGAGTCCCGCGGTCGAGAACAGGACCAGGAACCAGATCTGGTCGTGGATCGTCGCCGACATGTTGGCGACGAGGACGGTGCCGAGGACGATGATCGGGCCGATCGGCCGTCCCTGGCGGAATACGGCCGAGGCCGCGAACTGGCCGTTGGCCCAGCACAGGAGGCCGAGGACGAGCAGGTAGTGGCCGGTCTGTCGCGTCACCGGCAGCTTGTTCACCGCAAAATCGAGCACGGCGTCGAGCGTCGACGTGGCCGTGGCCTGGTACTGGGCCGCCGGCGAGCCCGCTGGGTCGAGGATCGTGCCGATGATCCACGGCACGATCACGGCCGCGAACGCAGCTCCGATCAAGTGGGCAACGGGGCGGCTCCAGCGAGCCTTGGCCCCGACGAACCCGACCGCGACGCCGCCGAGCGTGACCCACGCCAGGAAGTCGGTCCACGCCCGCTGACCGAGGACGAGGGCCGCGTCGTCTAGCGACCACGCGACCGTGACGGCCATCACGGCGACGAGGAAGAGGCTGCTCCAGCCCTCGGCCGGGGTGGCAACGAGACGGGACCTGAAGGACTGGGTCATGACCCGAGGGCCTCGGCGAGCGAACGGCCCGGCGAGAGCGAATGGACCTTCAGCTCGTACTCCGAAAGGGCGTGTCGGAGCGCCCGCACGCGCTGAGCCCGTTGCGCCGCCGTTGCCTCATCGACGTCCGCGACGGCTTCCCCGGCGCGGGCTCGCTGAGCCCGGTCCAGTCCGTCGGTGGCCGCCGCGTCCAGCGTGACCACGACCGATCCGATGCCTCGCGTCCGGAGCGCGGCGATCGGCCGGATCCAGACCGGGTCGGTCGAGGGCGTGATCACGATCGCGGTCATCCCCCGACGAAGGCGACCGGCGGTATTCACCAGGCACTCGACGAGCGGGGTCGTGCCGTCGCCGTCGACGGCCGCCAGAAGCTGCATGATCTTCAGGTGCTGACGGCTGCCCCGATCGACGGGGACGATCGACTGGCGATGACCGTTGACCGTCAGGCCGACCGCCCGGTTCTCGAGGAGCGCCTTCGCCGCGATCGAGGCAGCCGCCCGCACCGCGACCTCGACGGTCGAGTCGTCGCCGCGGCCACCCTGGACCGCGCGTTCCAGGTCGAGGATGATCCAGGCGTCGGCGGTCTGCTCGAGCTCGAACTCCTTGACCTGGATATCGCCGTGGCGGGCGGTCGACTTCCAATGGATGCGGTTGAAGGCGTCACCGGGCGCGTACGGCCGGACCGTCGTCGCCAGTGGCGAGGTCTGAAGCGTGCGTTCGGGTGCCGCATGGCTGCCCTCGATGCTCGCGGCCGGCAGCCGCCACAGGGGCAGCTTCTCGACGCGCGGATACACGACCACGGCCACGCCCTGGCCGACCGAGGCCGACGCCTCGAAGAAGCCGAACGGATCGCCGGTCCGGATCTGGAGCGGCTCGACCCGGAAATGGCCGCGGCGGACCAGCGGCGCTCGGACGAGCCACGACCGCTCCGCGCGCACGCCGAGCGAGATCGCCCGGCCGGGCAGGCCGCCGGGCAACGTCGTCGGGTTGTGGATCTCGAGCCACGGCTTCGGCACGCGGCTCGTGTTGCGCAGGGTGTACGTGATCTGGAGCTTGTCGCCGACGTGGCCGGACAGCTGGTTGACCGCGTAGCCCGCCTCGAGGTCGGCCAGGCCGAGTCGGGTCAGGATATACGAGCCGCCGATGACGAGGATCGAGAGGTAGACCAGGTAGAAGAGGAACTCCAGCTCGGTCGAGAATGCGGCGATCAGCAGGATCGCGGCGATGACGACGAGCTGGAAGCGACGAATCATCGGACCGGGCTTCGGGTCATGCGTCGGGTCGCGGGACTGCCGCTCAGGCGCTCGCGGCGCTCTGCTTGGTCGGCTTGATCGCGCGCGGTCCGTCGGGACCGCCGGTCGGGCGGATCCCGTCGATCGGGATCGAGTCGAGGAGCTCGCGGACGACGCTGCCGGACTGGATGTCGTGGATCGACGAGCTCGTCTTGATGATCAGCCGATGGGCGAGCGCCGGCTCGGCGAGGGCCTTGACGTCGTCGGGGATGACGTAGTCGCGACCGAGCAGGCCGGCCAGCGCCTGACCCGCCCGGTACAGCGCGATCGACCCTCGCGGGGAGGCGCCGAGGTACACGTCGGGATGCGTCCGGGTGGACCCGACGAGGCGGACGATGTACTCCGCCACCGACGGGTCGACGTAGATGTCGCGGATCGCGTTTTGCATGCCGCGCAGCTCGTCGACCGAGCAGACGACATCGAGCTCGTCGAGCGGATGATGGCGCTTCTGCTCGTCGAGGATCACGACCTCCTCGAGCGGCTGTGGATAGCCGAGCCGGATCCGGAGCATGAACCGGTCGAGCTGGGCCTCCGGCAGGGCGAACGTGCCCTCGTACTCGATCGGGTTCTGGGTGGCGATCACGAGGAAGGGGTCGGGCATGGCGTACGTCGTGCCATCGATCGTCGCCTGGCGCTCCTCCATCGACTCGAGGAGGCTCGACTGGGTCTTCGGGGTCGCCCGGTTGATCTCGTCGGCGAGGACGACCTGGCTCATGATCGGCCCGGGCCGGAACTCGAACTCCTGGGTCTTCTGGTTGTAGATCGACAGGCCCGTCACGTCCGACGGCAGGAGGTCGGGGGTGAACTGGATGCGGCGGAAGCTGCAGCCGAGGCTCCGGGCAATGGCCTTGGCGAGGACGGTCTTGCCGGTACCGGGCACGTCCTCGATGAGGAGGTGGCCGCGGCACAGGAGAGCAACGAGCGCGAGGCGGACCTCGTGGTGCTTGCCGACGATCACTCGCTCGACGTTCGCGAGGACCTTCTCTCCTGTCTGCTCGATGTTCGTCATTGGGCTCCTCGCGGGATGCGCGGATCAAGCGTCCGGCCATGGGGTTTGCTGGATAGTACGTCCGACGAGCGGCAGAGGTTCGCGGTTCCTCTGTTGACGGGCGCCATTGTCGGGATGTGGTGTCTCGCTCCCGTCGCGACGCGTCGGGTGCGGCGCGCTCAACCACGGACCAGGGTCACGACCGCGACCCCGACCGTGAGCACGGCCCCGGATGCGCTCATCGCCGCGAGGATCCACTCGCCGCCGGCCCAGGCCGCGATTCCCATGACGGACAGAAGGATCCCCATGACCAGGGCGATGGCGGCGAGCCCGATCCGCTCGAGCCAGGGCCGCCGCTCGGACGTCGTCGCGCCCGAGCGCCCACGGCCGGACGGGCCAGGCGGGTTGCCGCCGGTCCCGGTCATGGGCCGAGCGTCTTGAAGTAGAGCGTCATGAGGTCGCCGGCGAGCGGCGCCGCCCGGGCGCCGCCGCGCCCGCCGCGCTCGACGATGACCGCGATCGCCACCTGCGGGTGGTCGACCGGGGCAAAGCCGATGAACCACGAATGCGGGGCGCCGCTCCCGCCGAGCTCCGCGGTGCCGGACTTTCCGGCGGTCGGCACGCCCGGGACCTTGGCCCCGCTGGTGAACTGCTGGCCGATCGAGCTCTCGACGGCGCCCTGCATCGCGGCCGCGATCGCCGCGGCTTCGTCCGGGCCGATCACGACGCCCATCTGCTCCGGCGCGATCGTCCGGGTCCTGTCCCGACCCGTCGTCGCGACCACGAGATGGGGCTTCATCAGGACGCCGCCGTTGGCGACGGTCGCGGCGACGAGCGCCATCTGAAGGGGCGTCACCAGGGTTTCGGCCTGTCCATAGGAGGCGTTGGCGAGCTCGGTCTCGTCGGTGAATCCGCCCGGTCCGCTGCCGTCGCCGTTCGTGACCTGCGACCGCGCGGTCGGCAGGTCGAACGTCAGGGGCGAGCCGAATCCCATGCGATTGGCGAACGTCGCGAGGTTGTCACCGCCGGTCCGCATGCCGGCAAGCGCGAACCAGATGTTGGACGACCACTCGGTGGCAGCGGCGAGGTCGAACGACTGCGACGGGACGCCGGGGTGCTCGTGGATCCGGAAGCCCCCGACGAGGAGGCCGTCCTGCTCGGCCTTGGGCTGTTGCGGGAACGTCGTCCCCGCGGTGATCCGCCCGGATCCGAGGCCGGCGATCGCCGTGACGATCTTGAATACGGAGCCCGGCACGTACTGGCCCTGGGTGGCCCGGGTCACGAGCGGCTTCGCGGGGCTGGCGAGCGCGGCCGCGAACGCGTCCCGCGACGTCTTCGGGTTGGCGATCGCGCTCGTGTCGTAGGTCGGCGTCGAGGCGAGGGCGAGGATCTCGCCGGTTGCCGGGTTGAGCATGACGACCGCTCCGCGATCGGCGCCGAGACCCGCGATCGCCGCTCGCTGGAGGACCGACGAGATGCCGAGCGTCAACTTCTGCGGGTCGTACGGGTTGGTCCGGAACTTGCGCAGGACATCGCCGATCGGATCGCGGCTGGACACGCCGGTGAGCTCGGCATTCCAGGAGGCCTCCAGGCCGGCCGCCCCGAAGTCGGTCGTGGCGTAGCCGATCACCGTGCTGAAGCCGCGGTCCGTGTAGACGCGATAGGGCTCGCCGGTGTCGGGGCTGCGACGGTTCGATGCGAGGACCCTGCCGTCGCGATCGACGATCGCCCCGCGGACGATGTTCCGCGCCGCGGCGATGACGGCCGGGTTGGCGGGAGCGCGGGACAGGTCGGGCGAGCGGAGCACCTGCCAGTACCCGGCACCCAGGGCGATGCCGGCAAACGCGACGACGAGCCCGAGACCCACGTTGCCGATCGTCTGTCCGAGCGGCTTCGGCCGGGCCGAGCCTGGCCCCACGTTCATCGCCCGTCACCTCGGGACGGCCCCGATGGCACCGGCGCGCGGGCGGCCGGGGGTGATTCCAGCCGGGTCGCCCGACCGGTCAGGCGGGCCAGCCGGCCGCGCGGCCGGGGCGGCGGAGGCGGCTCGACGCCGCGATCGGACAGGGCGAGGAGGAGCCCGACGATGATTCCGTTCACCAGCAGCGAGGAGCCGCCGTAGCTGATGAATGGGAGCGTGATCCCGGTCAGCGGGATCAGCTTCAGGTTGCCGGCCGCGATGATCAGGGCCTGCGTCCCGATGACGAGCGCAAGCCCGGCCGCGAGCAGCGCCCGGAACTCGTCGGCGGCCGAGGCGGCGATCCGGAGGCCGCGCTCGACGACCACCAGGAAGAGCCCCAGGATTGCCATCACCCCGACCAGGCCGAGCTCCTCGCCGAGAGCCGCGAGAGGGAAGTCGGTGTGGATCGCCGGGATCGGGAGGTTGCCGCCGACCGTCGGCAGGCCCGCGCCGAGACCGGTGCCCAGGAGCCCGCCACGGGCAAACGCGTACAGGGACTGGACGATCTGGTAGCCGTCGCCCGTCGCGCTCTTGAACGGATCGAGCCAGATGTCGACCCGCGTCTGGACGGTCGGGACCAGGTTGTACATCACGTACGAGCCGGCGAGGAACAGCACGACACCGAGGACGACGTAGCCGACCCGACCCGTCGCCGCGTACAGGAGGCACAGGAAGACGGTGAAGAACAGGAGCGCGGCGCCGAGATCGCGCTGGACGACGACGAGACCGAGGGCGATCGCCCACATTGCGACCATCGGGGCGAGGAACGGCAGAGGCGGGAGCGAGATCGGGCCGACCTTTGTCGATTCCTCGACGAGCAGGGGGCGGTACTCCGAGAGGTAGCCGGCGAGAAAGACGACGAGGATCACCTTCAGGAGCTCGGCCGGCTGGCCGCTGATCGGTCCGAGGCTGAGGCTCAGCCGCTGGCCGTTGATGTCGTCGCCGAGGAAGTATGTCGCGACGAGGAGGCCGACCCCGGCCGCCGCCCAGGTGTACTTGTAGAGCCGCAGCCAGCGATCGCTGCGAACGGTGACCGCCAGGCCGGTCGCCAGGCCGAACGACAGGATCAGCCAAGCGAGCTGGATATCTCCCAGTCCCAGCTTCCACGGCCCCACCGCCTGGACGACGAGGGTCTGCGGCAGGCGCTCCATGAGCAGGAGGCTGATCCCGCCGAGCATCGCCGTCGCCGGCAGGAGGATCTGGTCGATCCGGCGCCCGGACAGGATGAGGACGAGGTGGGCCGTCCCGATCAGCCCGAGATAGATCGCCAGGTGGAGCGGGTTCGCCGGACTGAGGCCCTGCGCCTCACCCGGGACGGTCACCCGCTTCGCGAGCTCGAGCGAGACGCTCCCGACGAGGATGGCGATCGCGACGAGGGCGAGCAGCCGCGACTCGCGACCGCGAGGCCGCGGCCGGATCGGGCCGAGGATCGATGGCAGGCTCGGCGACGCGACGGTCACCGCCGCGACCGGCCGGCCCGCGGACGCTCGAGACGGAGGCGAACCTGGCCGATCTGGATCACGTCGCCGAAGCCGAGCGGCGCGACGCCCTCGACCGGTGCCCCATTGACGAACGTGCCATTCGTGCTGCCCAGATCCTCGAGATACCAGGCCCGGCCCCGGAAGGTCAGGATGGCGTGCTCGGCGGACACGAACTGGTCCTCGACGACGACGGCGTTGTTGACGTCCCGACCGAGGGTCGCGATCGCGTCGAGGGCCAGCGAGGTGCCCTCCTCGGGCTCGCCCGCGGGGGACGCGACCACAACGAGGCGGCCGAGCTCGGCCCCAGGCTCTCGGGCCGCGGCCCGGAGATCGCCGATCAGGGCCCGGGCGACCCGGAACAGGAACAGGTAGAGGAGCCCGAGAAAGAGGAGTCGAACGACCCAGACGGTCAGCAGGAACGGGTCCATCAGCCGGCGACGGATCCGTCGGATCGGCTGACGACCGGGGGCGGGGCGGCGGCGTCCGTCGCGATCGCTTCGACGAGCAGGATCGTCGTCCCGATCCGGATTCGATCGCCTTCGCCGAGGGCGATCGCCTCGATCGGCCGGTCGTTGACGAACGAGCCGTTCGTGCTCCCGAGGTCCGTCAGGATGAGCGAGCCCCGGCGTCCGTCGATCCGAGCGTGGTGCCGCGACGCTCGCCCGTCGCGGAGGACGATGCCGTTGTCCGCTGCCCGCCCAATCGTCAACGGACGTCCGTCGAACGTGACGGTGCGGCTCGACTTGTCCGCCCGGATCTCGCGGATCGTGGCCCGAGGCCCGTCGATGCCGGGGATCACGTACACCGCTGTGCCGTCGGACGACGGGGCCGCCGGGCGGGTGTCGCCGGCCAGCTCTGCCCCTTCGAATCCCTGTGCCTCGTTCCGTGATGCCGGGTCCGCACTCGACGCCGAGTCGCGGCGCGCCGCGGCTCGGGCATCCATCGGATCGGCGGGGCGATCCCCCGCATCGACCGTGATGTCCCCCGGCGCAATGCGCGGATCGGGCCGAAGGGCCACGACGGGCCGGTCCAGCAGGGTGTAGCCGTGGGCCCGGGCGAATGCGAGGGCGCCATCCGCCAGGTCCGAGGCGAGCCCCGGGGAGGTCTCCCGGAGGGCGGCGAGGTCGCCGGGGTGGAGGCGAATGACGAACCGATGGGGCACGACGGTCCGCGCACCGTCTCGCGTCCGATCCCCCTCCATCGCTCGCTCGAGCCGGCGTTGGACCTGCACGGGACGGATCGCCGTCCGGAACAGCCGCGCGGACTGGCGCTCGAAGAGCCGTTCGAGAAAGCGCTCGACGGCGGCAAGGGGACCCATGTCGGGGGCGGAGTCTAGCAGACGGTTCTGCGGCGTCCGACCGCCCGATGACGCTCGTCTTGCGGCCGCGTGTCTGCGAGAGCGGACTTGCGGCCGACCCACCGAGGTCCGAGGCGGAGCTCCGCGACGCCATCGTCCCGAGGTGCGCGGGTGCCGTCGCGAACCAGTCCCGAGCCCGTCGGGACCATCGTCCCGGCGTTGCCCGTACGAGCGGTGGAGGCTGCCGAACAGGCCTGGGTTATACTCTCGGATCTCTCGGCCAGCCGTGTGGCTCCGACTCTGATCCTCGCGCACCCGGGGGCATGATGCCCGAAATCCTCACCGAGTCCTTCTGCGAGCGCTGCGGCACGCGCTACACGTTCGAATCCGCCGCGCCTCGCAAGGCCCGCCGCCTCGGCCAGATCAAGACCCTCTCGAAGGGCATGAAGAACTGGGTCATGAGCGATGACACGTCGCTCGATGAGGCCATGGCCGCCGCTCGGAACGACGACGATCGCGAGCTCACGAGCCAACAGCTCGACGCCTTCCACGCCACGTTCAACTTCTGCATGACCTGCCGCCAGTACACCTGCGGCAACTGCTGGAACGTCGCCGAGGGGCGCTGCCTGACCTGCGCCCCCCACCTCGGTCACGAGATCCTGCCCGCACCCTTCCCGGACCAGGTCGCGTTCGAGCCGGTCCGCATCGAGGCGGAAGCGTGGCCGGAGGTCGACCTCACCGCTCCTGGTGCTGCGGTGGGCGCGAACGGCAATGGCAATGGCTTCCACCCCGATGGGCTGGACGCCTGGGCGAGCACGGGAGCGACCGGTGTCGAGAATGTCCCGGACATCGATCCAGCCGCCCGCCTGGCATTCCTCTCCGGCGAGACGCCGCTACCCGTCGTCGAGCCCGAAGAGACCGCCGTCACGGAGACCGCCCCGGCGGAATGGCCGGCCAGCTGGCTGGCTGCGCCCACGGCGGCCGCAAGCGACCCGCTGCCGGTCGCGCCCGAGCCGGTTGCCTCCGCATCCATCGTCGTCGAGCCTGACGCTGTCCAGCCGGACCCCGACGCCGCGACAGGGCTGGCAGAAGCGGGTGCGGAGGCCCTCCGTACCGAGCTCGCCGGCGACGTCCCGCCGACGGTCGAAGGCGAGGCGGCCGCAGTCGTCGAGCCGTTGCCGGCGACGCCAGATGGGTGGGCCGACGTCGGAACGATGCGGACCGCCGATCTGCTGCGGCGCTTCCGCCCAGGCCAGAACATCGACGCCGAGCTCGCCGCCTACGAAGCCGAGCTCGCGGCCCAGCCCGAACACGCAACGGAGCCGGCCGCTCGGGCCGTGGAGCCCGCCGCGGAGACACCCCTCATCGTCGAGCCGGCTGCCGAGCCCGTGGCTGCGGTCGCGCGACCCGAGCCCGAGCCCGAGCCGGTCGCCGCTCCGCCGGAGCCCCAGCCAGTCGCCGCCGAGATCCTCGCGGTCGAACCCGAGCCGGTTGCTGGCGAGCCCGAGCCCGAGCCCCAGCCGGTTGCGGCCGACATCGCCGCCGTCGACGTCCCCGACGATGCGCCGGTCGTCGAGCCGACCCCGATCTGGCCCGTTCCCGCGCCCGAGCCAATCGCCGCCGAGCCTCCCCGGGAGGACCGGATCGAGCAACCGACCTGGCAGATCTTCGCCCCGGAAGCGACGCCACCGGTCGGCCGCCCGGTGGACGGTGCCGTCCCGCCCGTCCAGGCCCCGTTCGCGGCCGGCGCCGATCCGCAATGGCCAGTCCAGCCCGACCTCGCCGAATCACCGGCGATGGCCCTCCTCGCCAACCGAGCTCGCGGGTCACAGAGCGACGCCCTCTGGGCAGCTTCGGCCCGCGAAGTCCTCGCCCCTGCCAACGTGCCGACCGTCGGCGTCACCGCCGGGGTCCAGCCGTGCTCGAGCTGCGGCCTGTCGCTCTCGGCGACGGCTCGCTTCTGCCGCCGCTGCGGCACCCGCCAGGGCTGACGCTCGCGGACCTGCGAGGGTCCGCGGATCGCTCCTAGACGACCACGGCTTCGGCCGACGCCGTTCGCTCGCGAACCCACGCGGCGCCGAGGAGCACGACGGTAAACACGAGGTCGAGCCACGTCAGCCCGATCAGGATCGCACCGAGCGTCCCGTAGACGAGGTTTGCCCCGAACACGCGCGGCGCAACGAAGACGAACACCCGCGTCAGGAGCACGATGGCAATCGCGCCGACGACCGTCGGCGGCCCGATCGCCCGCCAGGTCGGGCGGGTCAGGGGGAACAGCCGGTAGGCCCCGGCGAGGGCGATGCCGCCCAGGACGGGCGGCAGGATCGCCAGGAGGAGATCGAGAATCGGACGAGCCGGGCCGATCCCGCTCACCTCGACCCCGATCGCGAGGGCCGGCGTCACGACGAGGGCGGCGAGGACGATCCCGGCGAGGACGACGATCGATCCGAGACGCCGGGCCGTCTGGCGGAAGATGCTGCGGCGGGGAGCCCCGGCATCCATCTGGACGATCGCCGACTCGAGGGCTGCGAACAGCCGCGATGTCCCCCATGCGGCAAGGACCAGGCCGACGATCGACACGGACGGCGACGCCTTCGACAGGCCGCCGACGATCTCGTCGACGACGCCGGCGAGAGGCGGAGCGATCGACGCGATCGACCGGATCATGTCGGCACGGCTGCTGGCGTCGTTGAGGACGAAGCCGGCGAATCCCGTCGCGAGGAGGCCGAGCGGGATCAGGGCGAGCACGACGTTGTAGGCGACGCCGGCGGCGAGGAGACCGCCGTCCGCGGCGTTGAATCGATCGAGGACGCGTCGTGCGGCGGCCACGCGCGGAAGGCCGACGATCCGGGTCGCGACGGCGACGAATCGGTCGCGCGCGCTCGCGCGACCGGGTGGACGCGCGTCGCGCCCGACATCCGTCAGCCCCGGATCTCCTCGAACAGGCCCGGTTGCAGGTCGCTCGCACGGACCCGTCGCGGCGGGGCGAGGAGCGCCTTCACCTCGCCGCGACGGACAAACCGCCGCCCGCCGAGCTTGATGCTCTGGAGCTTCCCGCTCCGTGCCCAGCTGCCGACCGTCGATGCCTTGAACTTGATGTTGGCGGCCTCGAGGATCGCGACGGCCTCGGCAAGGCTGATCCAGTCCGCCGCTGAGGTCGGCATGTCAGTCGGCCGCCGCGGGTCCGGCAGCGCTCGACGAATTGGTCCCCTTCCCGGACTCGCCCGGCGACGCCTTGCCGGGCGCCGCCTTCGCATCGCCTCCGGCGCCGTCGGTGCTCGAGCCCTTGCCCTTGTCCGTGCCGGATCCGCCACCCGCTCCCGCCTCAGATCCGGAGCCCGACTCGCTGTCGGATGATGCCGCCGCAGCCTTCGATGCCGAGCGCGAGGCCGAGCTGCGGTCCTTCTTGGCCCAGCCACTGCCTTTGAAATGGAACGTCGGCGCCGAGAAGACCTTGCGGACCGGTCCCTCGCCGCAGACGGGGCATGTCGTGGGACCGGCGGCGGTGACCGAGTGGATGACCTCGAAGCGATGGCCATTCGGACAGAGGTAGTCGTAGGTCGGCATCGGCGGTGTCGAGCGGACCCTCGAATCAGCCGCGGAGGAGGCGCATGCCGCACTTCGGGCAGTAGAACGCCCGCTCGTGGGCCGACTCGAACCCGCAATGGGCGCAGACGAGGCCGCCTCGACCCGCGGCTGGCACGGGCCGGTCGACGGCCGTCAGCCCAAGGGCGTACTGGTTGGCGAGAACGTTGGTCAGGATCCCGGCCAGAAGCTTCGTCGCGATCCGATCGGTGTCGCCGCGGACCCCCTTGCCGCCCCAGCCGACGACAGATCGGACGATCAGGTCGCCCGTCGTCTCGTCCCAGTGGGCGGCAACCCCGCCGACGATGGCCGAATAGTCCGGGTAGCCGCTCGTGTCGACCTCACCATCGAGCAGGGTGCAGACGAACGTATCGAACGCCAGGTCGATCGCGTCGATCGATTCGAGGACGACGAGGGCGTGGCGGGTGACCGGCGAATGGACGTGGTGCGCGTTCAGCCACTGCATGGCCTCGGATGGGCGGGCGATGACCGGCGTTGCCTGGCTGAACTCGATCGGCAGCGGCTCGACCACCTCGATCTCGGTCCGGGCGAGCCCGTGGAGCATCGACGGCAGCTCGGACAGGGCGCTGGGCCCGGCCTTCATCCGGACGCCCTCGCTCGACTTGCCTCCGTAGTACAGCTTGAGCTGGTACTCCTGGGCAACGACCTCCTCGGGCAGCGTGATCGCGGCGTGACTGCTGCGCACCTGGACGGAGGGCGCGCCGGCCGGCGCGGGAGCGGCGCGGTCGCCGGCATTGCGACGCTTCAGGAAATCGAGCGGCACGACGTGGCTCCGTTGGTCTGGACCGAACGGCGCTCATGGTAGCAGCGGCGAACCGGGCCTGGTCAGGAGTACGTTCGCCGTAGCGGCAAGGCGGATGCCGGGCCGGACGGCGCCCAGGCAAGCCGGGCGGGCCCGCGTCGTGCCGGCCGCCTTAGGTCTGGACGGCCTCGAGGATGATGGCCTCGTCGGCGCGGAGGTCGAGGCTGTCGTCGTCGCCGACGGATAGCAGGTCACGATGCGTTCCGACGCGAGCGACCCATCGCCCGCCGTCCGGTCGAGGAATGCTCACCCGGCGCGAACTGCCGACGAAGTTGACGACAACGAGCAGGCGCTGGCCGTCGCATGTCCGCGTCCATGCCAGGACGTCCGGGTCCTCGACGTCGACGCGCTCCATCGCGCCCGCCCGCAACGCGGCGGCGCTCCGCCGGAAGGTGAGCAGGCGGCGGTAGGTCAGAAGGACCGAGTCGGGATCGTCGCGCTGGAGCGCCACGTTCCGAGAGTCGGCGTCGGGTGCGAGTCGCAACCAAGGGCGGCCGGAGGTGAAGCCCGCGCCCGGCCCCGGCCGCCACTGCATCGGCGTCCGGCAGCGGGAGCGGTCGTACCACGGGAAATCGGGCCCGGCCCGAAGCGCCGGCGGATCGACGATCTCGTCGAAGGGAATGTCGACATCGGTCATGCCGATCTCTTCGCCGTAGTACAGGAATGCCGTTCCGCGCTGGGCCAGGATGAAGACCGCAGCAGCCTTGGCGATCGCGTCGCGGTCGGGCGCCCGGTCGCGACCAACCGACGCCGCCAGCCGAGTCGCCTGGCGCTCCCGATCGTGGTTGGAGAGCGCAATGGTCGGCCTCCGATCGGGACCGAACGCGGCGTCGCGGCGGTCGATGCCGGCCGCGAATGCCGCAGCCGTCCACGGCGATTCGATCAGCGACCAGTCGAAGACGGCATGGTGGTCACGGGCATAGGTCGCCGCGCGCTCCGTGGGCCCGGTGAACAGCTCACCGACCGACATCCGGCCCGGCTCCTCGTCGACGATCGCCCGGAATCGCTCGATGAGTGCCGGAAAGTCGGGCTGATCGAGGTCGTGAACGTGCACTTGCCGATTCCACGGCGAGTCACCCTCCACGACGGGATTGTCGCGAAGCTCGGGGTCCTTGAGGAACGCGTTGAAGACGTCGAGGCGGAAGCCGTCCACGCCGCGATCGAGCCAGCCGCGGACCATGTCCCACTGGGCCGCCTCGACACGCGGATTCCGCCAGTTCAGCTCGGGTTGGCTGACCAGGAACGTATGGAAGTAGAACTGCCCGCGCTCCGGAACCCATTCCCAGCCCGGCCCGCCGAAGAACGAGATCCAGTTGTTGGGCGGCAACGGGTTGCCGGCAGCGTCGAACCCGCTGGGGTTGCGCCACAGGTAGAAGTCGGCGTAGGGACCGTCGCGCGACGCCCGCGAGGCGAGGAACCAGGCGTGCTGATCGCTCGTGTGGTTCATCACGAGGTCGAGAATCACCCGGATCCCGCGCTCGTGGCAGGCGGCAACGAGGCGATCGAAGTCGGCCTCGGTCCCCATGAGGGGGTCGACCGTTGTGTGGTCCGCGACGTCGTAGCCGAGATCGTGACCGGGCGATGGAAAGATCGGCGAAAGCCAGATCGCGTCGATCGGCAGCTCGTCCGGCCCGAAATGGTCGAGGTGGTCGAGGATTCCGGCGAGATCGCCGGTGCCGTCGCCGTCGTGATCGGCGAAGCTCCGGGGATAGATCTGGTACGTGACGCCGTCGCGCCAGTCCGGCACGGTGTCCGGATCGCCTCCGGTCGTCCTCACTGACGCGTCCGACTGGCCGTCACCGATCCTCCTCGGCCGCCGGACGCCGTTGTGCGCCAGCGACACTCCTCCCGCCCGGGTTTCCACGCGTGGGGCTTGACGGTTCGGCCCGGAACCCCACTAATACGCGTTAGTGTCGCGCGTTAGTTTCGGGACTACAGGGGCCCTCGGTCAAGCCCCCTGAGTCCGTGGATGTGAGGAGGCGTGCAGACATTGACGGTCAGACGGCCGACGAGCGCCGACGTGGCCCAGCGGGCCGGCGTCTCGCGCACGACCGTGTCGTTCGTCCTCAACGGTCGGGCCGGGGTGACGATCCCGACCGCCACTCGACAGCGCGTCCTCGACGCCGCGACCGCCCTCGGCTATCACCCCCACGGACCCGCCCGGCAGCTTGCCGGCGGGGCCAGCCACACCCTCGGCCTCGTCCTGCTGCAGTCGGCCGAACAGGTGGCGGGTGATGCACTCCTCGCCGACACGTTGCGCGGCCTGGCCGCGGCCGCCCGCAGCCGCGACTATCGCGTCCTGGTCGAGACGTTCGAACCGCGGGGCGGGAGCTACGCCGGCCTGCTCCGTGAAGCGCACTGTGACGGCCTCGTGATCTCGGGTCCGCGGGTCGACGACATCGAGCTGATCGCGCTCGTCGAGGACGACTTCCCGATGGTCATCCAGGGCTTCCTGCCGACCATCCCGGCGCCATCGGTCGACGTCGACAACGAGGCCGGCGCGCGGCTCGCCGTCGAACACCTGATCTTGCTCGGCCATCGCCGGATCGGCTGCATCACGAACGCTCCCCTCGCCTACACCGCCGCGGCCGCCCGCCTGGACGGCTATCGGGCGGCCCTGAAGTCAGCCGGGATCTCGTACGACGCCGCGCTCGTCGCCGAAGGCGCGTTCGAGCCGAACAGCGGCCACCGCGCCGTGGTCACCCTCCTGGAGCGCGCCCCGGCCGGAACCATCCCGTTCACCGCGCTGTTCATCGCCAGCGACGTGGTCGCCCTCGGGGCGATCGGCGGCCTTCGCGGGCGAGGCCTGCATGTGCCGGCCGACGTCTCGATCGTCGGCTTCGACGACATCGCCCTCGCCGCGTATGTCGATCCACCCCTCACGACCGTCCACGTTCCCGCCCGTGAGCTCGGCCTGGCTGCCGGCCGGGCGCTTCTCGACCGGATCGCCCGCCGACCGGTCGCCGAGAGGACGCTTCTTCCGATCGAGCTCGTGGTGCGTGGATCCACCGCGCCACCGATCGAGCGACATCGGGGGGCGAGCCCGTGAGTGACGGTCCAGCGTCTCGACGGGTTGGAGGACAAGGACCGGCGACGGATGTCGACCGGCCGACGAAAGGAGATCTGATGGAGGAGAGAAGGAGCAGCTGGCGGCGCGTAGCGGCGCTCGCCGGTGCGGCGGCCCTCGTGTTCGCTGCATGCTCGGGCTCGAGCTCGAACGCCGGCAAGTCGGTCACCGTGATCGGCACGTGGGGCGGTGACGAGCAGAAGGCCTTCCTGGCAATGGTCAAACCCTGGGAGGACTCGACCGGCAACAAGGTCAAGTACACCGGAACCCGCGACATCAACACCGTCCTGACGACCGGTGTGGCGTCGGGCGTCCTGCCCGACCTCGCGGGCCTCCCCGGACCTGGCCAGATGGCCGAGTTCAGCAAGTCGGGCGCCCTGAAGCCGCTCGACGGCGTGCTCGACGTCGCCACGTACACGGCCGAGACCGCTCCGGCGCTGGTCGCGCTCGGCAAGGTCGACGGCAAGCTCGCCGGCGTCTTCATCAAGGCCGCCGTGAAGGGGCTGATCTGGTACAACCCGAAGGTCCACGACTATTCGTCCGCGCCGCCCAAGACGTGGGACGACCTGAAGAGCCAGGCCACGGCCAACAAGGATGGCGCCGCAGCCATCTGGTGCCTCCGCCTCGGCAGTGGCGCGGCATCCGGCTGGCCGGGCACCGACTGGATCGAGGACCTCGTCCTCCGCCAGGCGGGACCGGACGTCTACAACAGCTGGTGGTCCGGCAAGACGAAATGGAGCGACCCGGCGATCAAGACGGCCTTCCAGACCTACCTGACCGACGTCGTCGCGAACATCAAGGACACGACGGAAGCTGTCGACCCGACCAAGGACTTCAGCGGCGGCGGCGATCCGCTCTTCACCAGTCCTCCGGGCTGCGAGCTCTTCCATCAGGCCAGCTTCATCACCGGTCTGGGCGGGTTCAAGGGCAAGGCTGCCGGGACCGACTACAACTTCTTCCCGTTCCCTGACGTCAATACCCAGTTCTCGGGCGCCGTCGAGGGCGCCGGCGACCTCTTCGGCATGTTCCACGACACCGACGAGGCGAAGTCCCTGATGAAGTACCTCGTCACCGCTCCGGCTCAGGACATCTGGGTGAAGGCCGGCGGGGCGCTGTCCGCCAACAAGAACGCCAAGGATTATCCGGACGACATCAGCAAGCGATCCGCCGATCTCCTGGCCAACGCCAAGAGCTTCGTCTTCGACGCCTCGGACCTCATGCCCAAGGCGATGAACGACGTGTTCTGGACCGCGATGCTGAAGGTCACGAAGGACCCGTCGACCCTCGACTCGGTCCTGGCGGATCTCGACAAGACCCAGGCGACGGCCTACGCGCCGTAACCAGGGACTGGCGGCGGGAGCGGCTCGACCGCTCCCGCCGTCCCCGACTCAGGAGGACAGTGCATGGATCCGCGTCTGGGGACGGCTCTGGCCGTGGTCATCGGCGTCCCGGGGGTGCTTGTCGGATATATCTACCTGACGGAGGTCGTGCTCCGGTTCGTAGCTGAAAAGAACCGGGCAAGGATCCGCCCGTGGTTGTGGCTCCTGCCCGCCCTCCTCTTCCTCGGGCTGTTTCTCGTCATCCCGACGATCCTGACGATCCTGCGCAGCTTCCAGGGAGCCGTCGAGGGCGTGTGGAGCGGCCTGGACAATTACGCCTGGTTCTTCGGGACCCCCGACGCGCTGACGGCGCTCCGGAACAACCTCCTGTGGGTTGTGTTCCTGACGTTGTTCGCGGTTGGCGGCGGCCTGATCATCGCCGTCCTGGTCGACCGGGTTCGCTACGAGTCGGTCGCGAAGTCGGTGATCTTCGTCCCGCTGGCGATCAGCACGACCGCGGCCGCCGTGATCTGGCGCTTCATGTTCGACTACCAGTCGAAGGGGACTGCGCAGACGGGGACATTGAATGGGATTTTGGGGGCGTTCGGGCTCGGGCCGATCTCCTTCCTTCAGGTTGACACGCTCGCCCTCAACACGATCTTCCTGATCATCGTCACGGCGTGGATGTGGACGGGCTTCGCAATGGTCATCCTGTCGGCAGCCCTGAAGGGGATCAGCGCCGAGCTGCTCGAGGCCGCCCGCGTCGACGGCGCGACCGAATGGCGTGTGTTCCGCTTTATCGTCTTCCCGTTACTGCTGCCGACCGTAGCAGTCGTATCGACGACGATCGTCATCACCGCGTTGAAGACGTTCGATGTCGTCCTTGTGATGACGAACGGCAACTTCGGGACGGACGTGATCGCCCTTCGGATGATCAAGGAGTCATTCATCAACGGGAACGTCGGCCACGGCAGCGCCCTGGCCGTCATCCTGCTGCTTGCCATCATCCCGGTGATGGCGCTCAACATCAGCCGCTTCCGCGCCCAGGAGGCGATCCGATGACCACACCTGTCGCGATCCAGGCTCCGCTCGCGCGTGCAGCCGCTCGGGGCCGCCGGTTCACCGGTGGTCGTTTCGCCGTCCACCTTGTCCTGATTCTCCTGATGGCCATCTGGCTGCTTCCGACGATCGGGCTCCTCGTCAACTCGCTGCGCTCGTCATCGGACATCGCGTCGTCCGGCTGGTGGACCTCGCTGTTCCCGCCGAAGGGGTTGACCCTCGACAGCTATGCCGCCGTCTTCCGCGAGACGGACATTGCGAGCGGTTTTATCAACAGCCTGTTCATCACGATCCCGGCCACGATCATCCCGATCTTCGTGGCGGCGTTCGCCGCATACGCGTTCAGCTGGATGAACTTCCCGGGCCGGAACCTGCTCTTCGTCGTGGTCGTCGGGCTGCTCGTCGTGCCGCTCCAGACGACATTCATCCCGATCCTGCGCACGTTCGGCCAGATCGGCATCGCCGGCGAGTTCCTGACGGTGTGGCTCGCCCACACGGGTTACGGGCTCCCGTTCGCGATCTACCTGCTACGGAATTTCATGGGTTCGCTGCCGCGCGAGGTCTTCGAATCGGCCTACATCGACGGAGCGAGCCCGGTCACCGCCTTCTTCCGGCTCGCGTTGCCGATGACCGTCCCCGCGATCGCGGCGCTTGCGATCTTCCAGTTCTTGTTTGTCTGGAATGATCTGCTCGTCGCGTACATCTATTTGGGATCTGTGCGTCCCGAAAACCTCCCCATGACCGTCCAGATCAACAATCTTGTCAGCTCGCAGGGCGCCGGCTGGGAACTTCTCGGACCTGCCGCGTTCATCTCCATGGCGTTGCCGCTGGTCGTGTTCTTCGCGCTCCAGCGCTACTTCGTTCGCGGCATCACGGGAGGCGCCGTCAAGGGCTGAGGTCGACCTCCTCCGGCCTCAGTAGTTCGGAACCGCCCGCCGGCATCGCCGGCGGGCGGTCCGTTTCAATGGACCAGGTGGTCCCGCAGGCGGGCCACCTGCTCGGACAGTTCGGCCTCGCGCGTCTGGGCTCCCTTGACGACGGCCGCTGGTGCCCGCTCGGTGAACGCCGCGTTGGCGAGCCGGGCCCGGGCTGCCGCGAGGTGGCCCTCGGCCTCGATCAGCTCCTTCTCCAGGCGGGCCCGGTCGCGACCGGTCATCTCGGCGCTCGCGGCAGGGGGCAGGACTGTCGCCTCGATATCGCCGGCCGGCAGGACGATCTCGACGGCACCGGCGGGTCGGGGAAGTTCCTGGGCTCGGCGATGCAGGACGAGTGGACGGGCACGGGCAAGCCGGGCGATGGCCGGCGCCACGGCCTCGAAGGTCGCGAATGCGTCGTCTGGCGGCGCCAGGTGCGTCTCCAGCCAGCCGGCCGCCGGCAGGTCGACGGTGGCACGGGCATTGCGGATCGCGACGATCGTCTCGACGATGTCCTCGAAGCGCGCGTCCATCTCGCTGTCGCGGCCCTCGGCCGGCGGCCACGCCGCCACGACGAGGAGCTCCGGGTCACCGATTCGGCGCGGGAGGGCGCCCCAGATCGCCTCGGTCACGAACGGCATGACCGGGTGGAGCAGCCGGAGATACGTGTCGAGAGCGTCGACGAGCGTCCACCACGTGGCCGCTCGTTCGGCGGCCGGGGCCGCGTCGTCGGCGAGGCGGACCTTGGCCAGCTCGATCCCCCAGTCGCAGAACTCCGACCAGATCCCCTCGTACAGCGCGCGGGTGACCTCGCCGAACTGGTACTCGGCGAGCCCGCTGTCGACCGCGTCCCTCGTCGCCGCTGCTCGCGACCCGATCCAGCGCTCGATCGGGCCCAGGTCGGCCTCGTCTGGCGCGATCCGCACGGCCGACGGCGGAAGGTCGCCCGGGCGGGCACCGAGGACGAACCGGGCGGCGTTCCAGAGCTTGTTGGCGAAGTTCCGGGCGTTGTCGAGCTTCTGCGGCCCGAAGCGCTGGTCCTGGCCGGCCGTCGCCCCGTGAATCAGGGCGAACCGGAGGGCGTCGGCGCCGGCCTCCTCCATGACCGCGAGCGGGTCGACGACGTTGCCCTTCGTCTTCGACATCTTCTGGCCGAGCGGGTCGCGGATCAGGCCGGACAGGGTGATCGTGTGAAACGGCTCGGTTCCGGTCAGCTCGATCCCCAGCATCATCATCCGGGCGACCCAGAAGAAGATGATGTCGTAGCCGGTCTCCATCACCGAGGTCGGATAGAACCGCCGGAAATCGTCGGTCGCGTCGGGCCAGCCGAGCGTCGAGAACGGCCACAGGCCCGAGCTGAACCACGTGTCGAAGATGTCGGGATCCTGCCGGAGCTCGGCGGCCGGGCGGCCGCAGACGACACAGGCGGCCGGACCGGCAACGTCGGCGCTGACGGTGACGTGGCCGTCGGGGCAGTACCAGGCTGGGATTCGGTGGCCCCACCACAGCTGACGGGAGACGTTCCAGTCCCGGATCGACGTCAGCCAGTGCTCCCAGGTCTTCTCGAACTGGTCGGGGACGATCCGCGTGCGCCCCTCGCGCGTGGCCGCGAGGGCCCTCGCCGCCAGCGGCGCCGTCCGGATGAACCACTGGGTCTTGAGGCGCGGCTCGATGATGTCGTCCGATCGCTGACAGCGCCCGAGCACCATCTCGTGGGGATTCTCCCCGGCGAGATCGCCACGCGTCACCAGATCGGCGAGGATCGCCTTCCGAGCGACGAACCGGTCGAGGCCGTCGTACGCCGTACCCGTGCCGCTGACCGCGGCTGCGTCGTCAAGGATCGTCGGCATCGGCAGGCCGTGCCGGAGCCCCGTCTCGTGGTCGGCGTGATCGTGGGCCGGGGTGATCTTGACGGCGCCCGTTCCGAAGGCCGGATCCACGACGTCGTCGGCGATGACCGGGACGTCGCGCTCCACGAACGGAATTCGGACCCGTCGCCCGACGAGGTCGCGATACCGGTCATCGTCCGGATGGACCGCGACCGCGGTGTCGCCGAGGATGGTCTCCGGGCGGGTCGTCGCGACGGTGACCGTGGCGTCCGGCAGCGGCTCGCCGGTCGCCTCGTCGAGGAGGTGGTAGCGGATCGACCATGACGTTCCGGTCTCCGGGGTCGAGACGACCTCGAGGTCGCTGACGCTCGTCCGGCAGCCCGGGCACCAGTTGACGAGCGCCTCGGTCCGATAGGCCAGGTCGCGGTCGTACAGCACCTTGAAGGCGACGCGGACGGCCTTCGCCGAGACGTCGTCCATCGTGTAGCGGAGGCGGTTCCAATCGACGGAGGCGCCGAGCCGGCGCTCCTGGCCGACGATCACCTCGCGGGTCGCGGCGACGAATTCCTGCATCCGCTCGAGATACCGCTCGCGGCCGAGGCTCTGGCGGCTCTCCCCTTCTTCCGCGAGGATCCGGTCGAGGACGAACTGCGCGGCGATCGAGGCGTGGTCGAGGCCGGGCAGGAAGAGCGCCGCGTGGCCGGTCATCCGGGCGTGGCGGATCATCACGTCCTCGACGGCAGCCCGCTGGGCGTGACCGAGGTGCAGCGAGCCGGTGATGTTCGGCGGCGGCTGGATGATCGTGAACGGCACCGCGTCCGGCCCCGCGGTCGACCCGGCGCCGTCGGGTGCGAAGACATCGGCCGCCAGCCAGCGCTCGTAGATCGCGCCCTCGACCTCGCTCGGCCGATAGGCCTTCGGCAGGCCGCCGGTCGGTTGCGTCGTAGCCGGATCGGTTGTCGCGTCGGTCATCGTCGTCGTCCCCGTGGAATCGAACGCCCCGCTCGTCCAGCGGACGAACGGGGTCGTGGTACCACCTGCTGGTTCGCGATCCGGGGCGGTCCGCTCATCGCGGGCGCCGGTTCCGGGTCGCCTCTGGGCGCGCTATCGGGCGCCGGCCGCACGGCTCGCGAGCGACTTCGGTCCCGCGTGCCGGCGCGGCTCCCACCGTCCCGCACTCGCCTCGTGGCCGACCCGGGCCTACTCCTCTCGGTCACCGCCGTGAGGCCGGGAGTGTAGCACGGGTCCCGTGGCCGGCCGGGCCGCCGGACCCTCAGGTTGGCCCTCCGTCGACTGGGGCCACGTCAGTCGGCGGGTCGTCTCCGGGCGACGCCGCATCGGGCGGCCGTGGTGGGCCGGGTCGGCGCATCGCCAGGATGGCCGCGGCATCGGGCGGTCCGTGGCGCCTCATCACGCGCGCGGATCCGCCGGGTGGCGACCCGCGCCGGGCGGCCGGGTCCGACCCCAGGCCGGGCATGTTCGGCCAGAGCAGCACAGCCAGCACGGTGAGTGGGACGACAAGCGCGCTCGGGGCTGCCAGGAAGAACGCCGCGACGAGAACGAGCGCCCCGGCGAGGACGACGCGTTCGATCCCGTGCCCCCGCACCACTCTCGCGGCAACGATCGCGCTCGCCAGACCGACGATCAGCAGGGCGCTGACCACGAGCGGGACGAGGGCGGTCGATGCGTCGGTCGCGCCGAACGTCGACGGGACGACGACCACGAGTGGCGCCGTGATCACCACGTCGACGAAGGCGAGTGGCGAGTGGCGTCCGGTCGAGCCGGCGATCGCGATGCCGACCAGCACGATCACGAGCTCGCCGATCGTGACCAGGCCGAGCGCCGCGACGGGCATGCAGCAATCGGCGTTACCGATCGGGAAGCCGAAGAGAATGACGGTGGCGACGACGAGCAGGACGACCAGGGCGAGGTGGACGGGCAGGACGACATCCCGGCCGCCGCCATCCGGCCGCCCGGCGCCAGTCACGCCGTCACGCGATCACCCGGGTCTCCGGGTCAGGCCGATTCGCCTCGCTCGGCCAGCCAGGTCGCGTAGTTCGTCTCGTCGACACCCTTGTCGACCTCTGACTTGGTCAACAGCAGCGGCAGCCGGCCCTCGCGGATCGTCTCCTCGGTGATGATGCATTTGCGGACGTCCGATCGCTCGGGGATGTCGTACATCACCTCGAGGAGTGCCTCCTCGACGATCGAGCGAAGGGCGCGCGCACCGGTCTTCCGCTCGAGGGCCACCTCGGCCGCGGCCGTCAGTGCGCCGGCCGTGAAGACGAGCTCGACCTTGTCGAGCCCGAGGAACTTCTGGAACTGGCGGGTGACCGCGTTCTTGGGCTCGGTCAGGACCCGGACGAGGTCGTCGGCCGTGAGCGCCGTTAGTGTGACGATCACGGGCAGCCGACCGATGAACTCCGGAATCAGCCCGAACTTCAGAAGGTCCTCCGGCATGAGGCGCTCCAGGATCTTGCCCCGCTCGGCGCTCGACACACCCGCGTCGGATCCGAACCCGATCGAGCGTCGCCCGACTCGCTCCTCCACGATCTTCTCGAGACCGTCGAAGGCGCCGCCGCAGACGAACAGGACGTTCGTCGTGTCGATCTGGATGAAGTCCTGGTGCGGATGCTTCCGGCCGCCCTGGGGCGGGACGTTGGCGACGGTTCCCTCGAGGATCTTGAGGAGAGCCTGCTGGACCCCCTCGCCCGACACGTCGCGGGTGATCGATGGGTTGTCGGCCTTGCGGGCGATCTTGTCGATCTCGTCGATGTAGATGATCCCGCGCTGGGCCCGGGCGACATCGAAGTCGGCCGCCTGGATCAGGCGCAGCAGGATGTTCTCGACGTCCTCCCCGACGTAGCCTGCCTCCGTCAGCGACGTCGCGTCGGCGATGCAGAAGGGGACGTCGAGGACTCGGGCCAGGGTCTGGGCGAGGAGCGTCTTGCCCGAGCCCGTCGGCCCGACGAGGAGCACATTCGACTTCTGGAGCTCGACCTCGTCGACGGCGTGGCCGGCATTGACCCGCTTGTAGTGGTTGTAGACGGCAACCGACAGGACCTTCTTGGCCCGGTCCTGGCTGATCACGTACTGGTCGAGAGCGAACTTGATCTGGCGCGGGTTCGGGAGCTTGGCGACCGACGGCTTGGCCTTCGGCGCCTCGAGCATCTCCTCCTCGATGATCTCCTGGCAGAGATTGATGCACTCGTCGCAGATGTAGACGCCCTGCCCGGCGATCAGCTTTCGGACCTGCTCCTGGCTCTTGCCACAGAAGGAACAGCGGTACGGAACCTTCGGGCCCTTGGACGTGCTGCTGGTGGTCACTGGTGTTCGCGGGCTCCCTGGTGCCTTCTAGCCCTTGGCCTTCTTGTCGTCGGACTTGTCGTCCGCCTTCGCCGCCTCTTCCTCGGTCGCCGCGTTCGGTACGCCGCCGCCCTCGCCGCCGCTGAGGCCCAGATCATGGGCCCGGGCGATCAGCGAATCCCCCGTGGCCGTGTAGACGTAATCGATGATGCCATAGTCCTTGGCCGCTTCGGGAGACATGAAAAAGTCCCGGTTGGTGTCGATCATGACCTTCTCGAGGGGCTGCTTGGAGTGCTCGGCAAGGATCTCGACGTTGCGCTGGACGAGGAACTCCCATTCCTTCATCTGGATGACGGCGTCCGGCGCTGCGCCACGGAAGCCGCCCGATCCCTGGTGGATCATGATCCGGCCATTCGGCAGGGCGTAGCGCTTGCCGGGCGCCCCGGCGGCGAGGAGTACCGCGGCCATCGAGGCTGCCATCCCGATGCAGATCGTGGCGACGGGCGCCCTGACGTATTGCATCGTGTCGTAGATCGCGAGGCCACTCGTGACGACGCCGCCCGGTGAGTTGATGTAGAGGCTGATGTCCTTCTCCGGATCCTCGGAGTCCAGGAACAGGAGCTGGGCGATGATCAGGTTGGCGACGTGATCCTCGATCGCGTCACCGAGGAAGATGATCCGCTCCCGGAGCAGCCGTGAGTAGATGTCGTAGGCGCGCTCGCCACGGCTGCTGGACTCGATGACCATCGGTACGAGCATCTGGGGTCTCCCGGCTCTCTGGGACAAGGCTGGCGTGGGTGCGGTCAGCCGGCCGGCGCCGGCTCATCGGTGGTCGCTCGGTCGCGATCGCGGTCGTGAACGTGGTCGTGGGCATGGGCGTGATCATGGTCATGGTCGTGATGCTGATCGAGGGCGTCGGCGTCGAGGATCGACCCGGGATCGGTCGCCCCGACGGCGGCCACCGAGCGGGCCTGGTCGTCGTCCATCGTGTCGGCGGGGCCGTCCTCGACGTGCGGGATGGCCGGGTGCTCGGGGTGGGCGGCGAGCCAATCGTCGACCAGCTTCTCCACCACCCGGCTGCGCCGCAGGGTCGAGCGGATGTAGCTCCGACCGCGATCGCTCTCGAAGTATTTGACGAGCTTCGCATCGCCGGCGTATCGCTCGCGGCCGCGAGAGATCTCGGCGTCGACGTCGCTGTCGGCGATCGTCAGGTTCTCGACTTCGGCGATCCTGCTCAGGACGAGGAGCACCTTGACCCGCTTCTCCGCGTCGGGCCGGAAGTCGGCGTGAAGCTCCTCGTGGCTCTTGCCCGAGACCTTCGTGTACGCCTCGTCGCTGATCCCCTGCCGGGCGAGCGCACTGCGGAACTCGTCGTGCATCACCTCGACCTCCTGCTCGAGCAGGACGTCGGGCAGGTCGATCGTGGCGTTGGCGACCGCGTACTCGATGATCTGGTCCGAGAACGTGTGGCGGGCCTTGTCCAGCGCGTTCCGCTGGAGCCGCTTCGTCACCTCCACGCGGAGGTTGGCAAGGTCCGTGAAGTCACCCATTGAGCGGGCGAAGTCGTCGTCCACGTCGGGCAGGATCTTCTCGCGAAGCTCCCGCACCTCGACCTGGAAGTGCGCCCGCTGACCGGCGAGCGTCTCCTCGCCGTAGTCCGCAGGAAACGTGATGTCGAAGCCCTTGGTGTCGCCGATCGTGAGCCCGACGAGCTCGTCCTCGAAGCCCGGGATCAGCCGGTCCTCGCCGATGATCAGGGGCATCCGCTCGGTCGAGCCGCCCTCGAATGGGACGCCGTCGCGGGTGCCCTCGTACTTGATGACGGCGTAATCGCCCTTCTGCGCAGCGCGATCCTCGACCGGGGACAGGGACGCGTTCTGGTCGCGGAGCTCGTCGATGACCTTGTCGACCTTGGCATCGTCGGTCGTCTCGATCTCCGGCCGGAAGTTGAAGTTCGTGTAGTCGCCGAGCTTCACTTCCGGGCGGATCGGGACGGTCGCCTTGAAGATCAGCGGCTTGCCCTCCTCGGCCTGGACGATCTCCACGTCGGCGTTGCTCAGCGGGAGGATCGCCTTCTCGATCAGGGCGTCGCGGTACGACGCCTGGACGAGCCGGTCGACGGCCTCCTCGAGGACCGCGCCGTGGCCGAGCACGGCCTCGAGGACGCCGCGAGGCGCCTTGCCGGGTCGGAAACCGGGGACCTTGGTTCGGCGGGAGAGGGCCCGGGTCGCCTCGCCGACGGCCTGGGCGAGGCGTTCGGCCGGGACCTCGACCTCGACGAGGATCGTGCTCTTGGGCGCGGGCGTGGTGGTGATCTGCATCGCCCGCGAAGTATAGGGAAGCGGCAGGATCGGAGCCGCCTGCGGGGCGTCAACCGGTCGGGGTGCGGCCCACGAGGAAGCAGGTGGGCATCGAGCCCTTGCCCTTGAGATCGACCATCCCGCGGGGCTCGAACTGGAATTCGGCGCCGGCCGCGGCCACGATCGACGCGGACACCTGGATCCGACCGGGCTCGGAGGACGCCTCCAGGCGGCTCGCGACGTTCACCGCGTCTCCCCATAGGTCATAGACGAACTTGCTGGTCCCGATCACGCCTGCGACGACGGGCCCGTTGTGGACCCCGACCCGGACGCGCCATGGAGGCCCTGCGGCCTCGACCACCGCCAGCATGGCGAGAGCCAGGTCCAACGCGGCGTGAACGTGGCCGCCAATCGATCCGGAGCTCGGCCCGGGCGTCGTGCCGGCCCCTGGCAGGCCGGCCGCCGCCATGAAGGCATCGCCGATCGTCTTGATCTTCTCGACCCCGAACTCCGAACAGGCCGCGTCGAACACCGAGAACATGTCGTTCAGGGACGCCACGACGGTCGCAACCGGGAGCCCCGCCGTGATCTCCGTGAACCCGACGAAGTCGCTGAAGACGACCGCGACATCGTCGTGGCGATCGGCGATCAGACGCTCACCGCCGTTCAGGCGATCGATGATCGATTGCGGCAGGATGTTCAACAGGAGGTCGCGGGATCGAGCTCGCTCGACCTCGAGCTCGGCCACGATCCGATCGAGCATCTTGGCGTTCGTGTCGCGGGCCAGCTCCACCTGGCGGAGGGTCGCCTCGAGCTGGCCGACTCGGCGGGCCATCCGGGTCGCCTCCTTCCGCAGGGCGACCGGAGACGGCTCGTCGTCCGCTGGCGACCGATCGGTCACGTTCCGAGGAGGAGCGTCACGAACGTGTCGTTGAGGAACCGACTCGACACCGAGCCGAGCACCGGCCCGATCTCGCCGTAGCAGTAGAGACCGGCCAGCGGCATCGACGGCCCGAACGCCGTCCGAGCGAGCTCGACCTCGGTGCGGGCCTGTGAGCCGAGGAGAAACCGCCGGATGGCGCACGAGAACATGAGCGCCGCCTCGGGCTGGATGCCGGCCGGAAAGTCCGAGGTCGCGTCGGCCAACGACTGTCGTGTCGCCGCCAGGATGTCGTCGGTCGTCGCCGTGGTGAGTTGGACGGTCGCCCCGACCGGGATGGAACCGAACAGGGCCAGGGAGCCCGACACCGGATCGTTCCCCGTCACCGCTCGGAGGTAGGCCCCGTCCGCCCCGGGCTCGCGGACGGCCAGCGGGTTCCCGAATGACGCCGGGCCTGTCACGTCGAGATAGCGGGCGATGTACTCGATTGCCGGACGGCCGTCGATCTCGTCGACCCGGCCCGGCGCGGCGCGGGTGATCGTCCCGCTCGCGCCGAGCGGTCGCCAGCCCATGCCGACCGCGATCGAGTAGTGCACCGGACCGGAGAACAGCAGGACGGCGACGCCCTCGCTCGACACCCGGTCGCCGCAGAACTGCCACGACGGTGCGCCGGCTGCGAGGTTACGGCGGGCCGACCCGCCACCGACGACGACGACCCCCTCGGGAAGAGCGCGAGCGAGCGCGTCGAGGGTCCGTTGTGGCTCGACGATGTAGCCGTCGGCGAACACGACGCAGACCTTCGGATCGCGCACGGTCGAGGAACGCGCCTCGGAGATCGCGGCGCGGCAGGCGGCCTCGACGTCCCGGTCGATGCGGAGGCCGAACCCGGCGGTGATGTCGATGTCACTGGAGGCGAACAGGGCGAGCGTCACCGAGTCTTCGAGGAACCCACTGGTCGACGACATCTCCGCCGACGAGGTCGAACCCATGAGGGCGACACCCGGGAACGCCTCCCGCACGGCGGCGACGAGCGAGGCTTCGAAGGTGTCGAACGCGGCAACGAGGAATCCGGCCTGCGGCGTTCGGCCGTTGAGCTGTGTCCGGCACTGGTCCACCGCGATGGCGATCGCGTCGCGCGCGTCGACGTCATCGCTGTGCCCGACCGCCATCGTGAGCATGCATGGCCTCCGCGGCGATCATACGGTTCGACGGCGGAACGAGCCCGGACGGCGGCGAGGCGAGCGCGACGCACCGGCTTGCGGTCGCCGTGGCCGCGAGTCAGCGAGCGCGAACCTGCGGCCGGCCCAGCGCGGTCCGAGGAGGAGCTCTGCGACTCCATCGGCCCGAGGTGCGAGGAGCGCAGCGGTCAACGCCGCGGTGGTGCGTCCGGCCGCGCCGGATGGTAGGCGAGAGAGGGGTCGAACCTCCACGTCGCTTACGCGACACCGGCTCCTAAGGCCGGCGCGTCTGCCATTCCGCCACTCGCCCGGACCAAGTCTCCCACAGAGGATTCGACTCCGACCGGTTGCCACGCGCGACGAAGGAGTTCCGGGGCCCGCCTGCGTGCGCGCCGGATCTTGAGCCCTCGACTACGGCCCGGTGACGCTCTCGAGCCTGGCCTGCTCCGGGTCTCCGGTGAGGGACTGTTCGAGGATGATCCCGATCCCCGGCCCGTAGACCTTCTGGTCGTACGCGCCCGGTTCGAGTCGCGTCGCCTCGAGCGACGTCAGGACGTTCTTGACCTTGCCGTACGGGACGCTGACGGTTCCGCCGCGATTGACGATCCAGGCGGTGTCCTCGGCCTGGCCTGCGAGGAACTCCTGACGGTAGGCGTCCGGGATCTGGGGGTTCGCCTCCATGATGATCCCGGGCACGGCCCCGTTCACGCCGGCCTGCCACGAGCCCGTCGTGTCGCCCTTGCCGTTGGCCAGGAAGTGGACGGTGTCCTCGCCGAGGTACCAGACGTTGCCTTGCTTGTCCTGGGCGTACCAGTCGGACGTCCGCTCGAGGACCGTCCCGTCGTGGTCGGCGACGTCGCTGACGACCGTCGCGGCCACTCCGAGGATGACCTTGGTCTGGTTCGTCACGGTCACCACGTCGCGTTGGGTCTGGCCGTCCTTGATGCCGCTGTAAACGAGCGTCCGGCCGACCGGCAACGGGAAATAGGTGTTGTCGACCACGGCAACGAAATTGTTGGGGTCGAACACGGGCGCGTTGGCCGGTTGGGTGGCACCGGCGGTCGAGCCGGAGACCGCCGCGATGGCGACGGCGATCGCCGCCCCAGTGGATCCGGCGAGCAGTTTTCTGGACATCGGCGTCCTCCTTTCGGTTCGTCGCAACGATGCCGAATCGTCGATGAGAGGACGGTGAAGCCCTGGAACCCGGGCTACGTCGGAATGCGGAGGACGACGATCGCTCCCCCACCGTCGCGGTTCTTCGCCTCGACGGTTCCGCCATGAGCCTCGGCGACGGCCCGGGCGATCGCCAGGCCGAGCCCGGCGCCGCCGGCCGACCGGGATCGGGAGGCGTCCGCTCGTGTGAACGCCTCGAACGCATGCGGGAGGAACGACGAAGCGAATCCTTCGCCGGTGTCCGAAACGGCAATCGACAGCGTCCCTTCCCGTCCGGAGGCGTCGACGCTGACGCGGCCGCCCGCCGGCGTGTGCCGGAGGGCGTTGTCGATCAGGTTGCCAACCGCCTGTCGAATGCGGTCGGGGTCGATCCGCGCGTGCACGCCGTTCCCCACTGACGCGTCCAGTTCGACTCCGAGCGCGTGGGCCCGGCCGGCGAAGCTCTCGGTCGTCTCGCGGATGAGGGCAGCCACATCGGTTTCCTCGCGTCGCATCGGGAGTCGCCCGCCGTCCGCGCTTGCGAGAAGGAGCAGGTCTTCGGCGAGCCGGGCCAGCCGATCGGTTTCCTCGCTCGCGCTCCGCAGCGCATCGATGAGCTCGGCCGGAGATCGGGCGCGGCGGAGGGCAAGGTCCAGCTCGGCCCTGAGATTGGCAAGCGGCGTGCGGAGCTCGTGACCGGCGTCCGCAACGAACCGCCGCTCGCGCTCGACGGCCGCCTCGAGACGGTCCAGCATCCGATTGAGGCCGCGACCCAGAGCGGCCAGCTCGTCCCGGGTCCGAGGGACCGCAAGGCGCCGCCCCGGTTCGGACCCGGACACCGCCTCGGATTCGGCGCGCATCCGATCCACGGGCCTGAGGGCAGCCCGGGCGACCAGCCAACCGACCGCCCCGGCGAGGACGACCGCGACGAGGCCGGCCACGCCGAAGAGCGACAGCAGGCGATCGAGGACCTCGCGCTGGTCGTCGAACGCGACGCCGGCCACGATCACGCGACCATCGTCGGTCGGCATCTCGAGGATGCGGGCCAAAACGGGTTCGTCCGTGGTCGCAACCGTCCTCTCGAGATAGCGCGGCCCATCTAGGGATCGGAGGTCGCTCGCCTCGGCGATCGAACCGGGCGCGAGACCGGGCGTGGTCGCAACGATTCGTCCATCGCGAGTCACGATCTGGGCAAACACGTCACCGACATCGGACGGGCCCGCTTCGATCGTCGAACCGCTCGGCGGCTCGGCGACCAGCTGCTCCGCTCGCGACACGAGCCCATCGTCCGCCGCAGCGCGCAGGTCGGCTTCGAGCCGGAGGTAGACGAGCGTCGCGAGGCCGATGACGAGGGCACCGACCAGGCCGGCGCAGACGACCGCGAGCCTAGCGCGGATCGGGAGCGTCATCGGGTGGCTCCTCGCGAAGCCGGTAGCCGCTCCCCCGGACGGTCTGGATCGTATCCCGTCGGAACGGGCGATCGATCTTCTCTCGCAGGTAGCGAACGTAGACGTCCACCACGTTGGAATCGCCGTCATACCCGAAGTCCCAGACGTGTTCGATGATCCGCGATCTCGTCAGGACCACCCCTGGCTGGCGCAGGAAATACTCGAGCAGTGCGAGCTCCTTCGCCGTGAGGTCGACCACCACGTCGCCCCTGGTGACCCGCCGTGAAGCCGGGTCGAGCGTGAGATCGCCGACCTGGAGGACCGCGGGACGTTCGCCGGCGCCGCGGCGGACCAGCGCTCGCACCCGGGCGAACAGCTCACTGAACGAGAACGGCTTCGTCAGGTAGTCGTCAGCGCCGGCATCGAGCCCGGCAACCCGATCCGCGACCGCCGTGCGAGCGGTGAGCATGAGGACCGGTGCCCATTGGCCCGCGGCGCGAAGGCGCCGGCACACCTCGAACCCATCGTAGTCGGGGAGCATGACGTCCAGGACGATCGCGTCGTACGGATTCTCCGCCCCCGCCCAGAGCGCGTCCGCGCCCGTTCGATGGACGTCGACGGCGTAGCCCTCCTCCTCAAGCCCGCGCTTGAGGAGACCGGCCATCTTCACCTCGTCCTCGACGACCAGGACCCTCATGGACCGCAGCCTCCCTCGGAACCCGGGCGTCGAAGGCTAGCGGCCGTCAGGTGAGAGCGGGATGAAGAACGGCGCCGTTGACGCTCCGGGTGAGGCCGATCTCCTGCCGGGCGCCTACAGCCCTGCCTCGTCCGGGGCACCCGACCCGCCGCCGGACCGGCCTCCCGACCGGCGACGCTCGCGGATCTTCTCGAGCTGCTCGGCGAAGGCCGGCCCGTCCGGGTCGAGCATCCGCTCCGCCAGCTGCCGGCCGCCTCGCATCGCGATGGGCCGCAGCGCGGACAGGGCGACCGCGGTGATCGCCGCGATCACGCCCTCCTTCTTGCGATCCTTGGCCCGCTCGTCGAGATACTTCGCGAAATCGCGCTCGAGCGTGCCGCGGACCTTCGAACCGTCGGTCCCGATCTTCCGGAGGGCCTTCTCGACGTCCTTGGGCAGCAACGCGGACGGGAGATCCTCCTCCTTGCCGGTGATCGCTCGTCGGGCGCGACGGAAGAGGCGCTTCGGCCCACCCACGGCAAGGAACGCGCCGCCGGCTGCGATCCCGGCTGTTTTGGCCGGGTTCGCTCGGACCTTGGCCGGGATGTCGACGGCCGCCCGCCCGGCAGCCTCGAGTCGATCGACCTGTTCGCCGACGTCCGCCCGGGCCGCTACGACCTGCGCGAGAGCGGCATCCGTTCGCGTGCCCACTCGATCGTCTCCTTCGTGGCCTCGATGGTCCGGGCCGGCCAGAACCGGTCCTTGAGTGCTTCCGTGTCGAACTCGCCGCGGGCGATGCCGGCTGCCATCGCTGCGGTCCAGGCGATGAGTCCCGCTCCGACCCCGACCGCGGCTCCGACGCGCTGGCCGGGGGCAAACGCCGTCAGCAGGCCGAGCAACACTCCGCCGATCGCGCCGCCGATCAGGCCGGCGACGGCCCCTCCCCCGCCGGCCGCCGTCGCCCCTCCGATCGCGCCCAGGATGGCGCCAATCAGGGCGAGCCCGAAGACAGCGACCAGGAGCGGACGGTAGGCCGGGTCCAGCGTCGGGAGGATCGCGTCGGCGAGCGCCGACCAGCCGCGGTTCGTGACATTGAACCCGAGGACGACCCCGACGACGATTCCGACGACCAGGCCGACGAGAAACGGTCGCCCGATCGGTGCCTGGACGCCGGGCCGCAGAGCGGCGATGACGGCGGCAAGCGCGACGGCGGCGAGCAGCAACAGACCGAGCAGGATGCCCCAGCCGATCGAGCCGAAGATCGCCTCGCCGAGGTACAGCGGCACTCCGACGGTCAGGACCAGCGCCGCGACGATGCCCGCGCCGATCGCGATCCCGACGAGCGCGGCGGCCCGTTTGGCCGCGTCGGCGATGTCGGCGAACTCGGACTTCGCGAGCTCGACATGGGCGTCGACCAGGCGCTTGACGGAATCGCGCGTCGCGCCGATCTGCTGGCCGAGACCCGGAGCGTCGGCGGGTGCGGGTTCGGACGCGGAACCGGACGCGGACGGACCCGCCGCGGGCTGCGGGTCGGACGCGGGCAGCGGGTTCAGCGGATCGTCCAGGGTGGGCTCCCGTCGATGACCTGGGGGACCGCGCCCATGATAGCGGGCAACCGCGAGGGTGCCCCGGCGCCCCTGTCTGGTCAGGCCTCAGGCGGCGCTGCCGAACGACCGATGTCCGAGCTGGTCGGCGGCGTCGAAGAAGCCGTATGCCCGGCGGAATGCGGGATCACGTGGGTCGGGGCGTCGACCCGCCGCCGTCCGCCAGAGCGATCGCTCGAGCTCCTCGAGACGGTCCGACAGCTCCGCCGGACCGCGTGGCGCGGGAATGTCGGCGTAGGTTCGGCGGCCCGCCGGAAACCGGACGTCCCCGTCCGGGATGTGCGGCAACATCGCCAGAACGAGGCGCGCGTGGGCGAGAGCGGCGAGATTCCACGGCTCGGCGACGCGCAGCGCGGCCCCGGGGCGACGGCCAACGCGCATTGCCTGGTCGAGCTCGGCGGCGGCCTCCGCCGCGGCCGCCCGGCGCTCGGCGTCCGTGGCAGGCCCGTCGACCCGAATCGACCCGACGCGTTCGAGCAGGTAGCGCAGCTCCGCGAGGCCGGCGGAGTCGCTCCGCAGCCAGCCGACGAACCCCGCCTGGACACCCTCGACGTGGGGCAGCGTCAGGTCCGAGAGATACGCCGCGCCTCCATCGGGCAGGACTCCGTCACCGATCGCGGCGTCGAGCAGCTCGCGCGTCCGGTGCGCCAGCGCGCGCCACCGATCGAACTCCGAGAAGCCGCTCTGTTCGAGATCGTGCATCCGGCCGCCTCAGCCGCGTATCACCAATGCCGACAGCATCGATATCAGGAGAGTCGGCCGTCTTCCGCACGAACGGCACGGCGCGAAGGTTCCATGACACCAGGCCGATGGTACTCGGCAGCGTCGACGCCTCGCCCGACGGCTCCCGGTGCTGCGGCCGGCCTGCGCTAGTCTGCCGCCATGCCCCCCGAACGCCGCCTCCTGACCGCCGAGCTGCTCAGCATCGGCTCGGAACTGACGGTCGGTGAGACGCGCGACACAAATGCCGGTGATCTCGCCCGCAGCCTGACCGACATTGGCGTCGCGGTCGGGCGGATCCAGGCCCTCCCCGACGAGCTCGCCACGGTCCGTGACGCGATCTCGACGGCCGCCGGCCGAGCGGATCTCGTCGTCTCGACCGGAGGCCTGGGCCCGACCCCCGACGACCTCACGCGCGAGGCGATCGCGGCGGTCGTGGGCGAGGATCCGGTGGTCGATCCGGACCTCGAGGCGTGGCTGCGGGCGTTGTGGTCTCGGCGCGGCCTCCGGTTTCCGGAGATGAACGTCAAGCAGGCGTGGCTCCTGCCGTCGGCGACCGCCCTGCCGAACCCGAACGGCACGGCGCCCGGCTGGTGGGTCGAACGAGCCGATGGCGGACTCATCGTGGCGCTGCCCGGCCCGCCCCGCGAAATGGCTCCGATGTGGACGGAACACGTGCTGCCACGACTCGTCGCCCGCGGCGCGGGTGTAGCAGTGGCCAGCCGCACGCTGCGCCTGGCCGGCATCGGCGAGTCACAGGTCGCGGACGTGCTCGGCGAGGAGCTGCTGCGGGCCACGGATCCGATCGTCGCGACCTACGCCCGGAGCGACGCCGTCGACGTCCGGATCTCGTCGCGGGATGGCTCGACAGCGCCGGACGGATCGACCGCCGCCGAGCGCGTCGCGGCCACGGCCGGCCACGTCCTCCGGACGCTCGGCCCGAACGTGTGGGCCGAGGGAGACACGACCTGGCCCGACGCGGTCGGGGCGGCCCTCGCGGAACGCGGTCAGGTCCTGGCGGTGGTCGAACTGGCGACCGGCGGATCGCTCGCGTCCCTGCTCGGCGACCGCGAGTGGCTCCGTTTCAGTGAGGCCCTCGCGGCCGACACGCCGACCGCCCGCGCCCACGTCAGCGCGGACGCGTTGGAGCACCTCGCCCGGCGCGGCGCCGAGCTCGGCGCGGCCGAGATCGGACTGGCCGTTCGGGCTCGTTCGCGGCGCGCCGACACCGCCGTGTCGGTCGTCGTGGTCGGCCCGGGCTGGGTCCATCGCGAGCGACGGATGGTGTTCCTCGGCGGTGCGAATGGCCGGACCCGGGCAGCCCTGGCGGCCGTTCACATCCTCTTGACGGCGATCCGCACGCACTAAGCGGATCCGCCGCGGATCCGCTCTAGCGGTGGGCCGTCCGGTTCAGGCCGTCGAGGTCGAGGACGACGATTCGGTCACGTTCGAGGCGGATCAGGCCATCGTCCGTGAACAGGCCAAGGAGCTTGTTCACGCTCTGGCGGGTGCAGCCGATCATCGCCGCGAGGTCGCCCTGGGTGAGCGGGCCGGCCAGGCGGATCGTTCCGTCCGGGAGTTTATTGGCACCCGTCTCGGCGGCGAGCCGTGAAAGCCGTGACGCCAGGCGACCGGTGATGTCGAGGAAGTGGAGCTCTTCGACGTGGTGGGTGAGCCGGCGAACCTCGGCGGCGAGCGTCGCGAGGAGCGCCTCGCGCATGACCGGCTCGGTGGCGATCAGCTCGCGGAATCGATCTCGGGCGAGGATGTAGGTCTCGGTCGGCTCGATGGCCACCGCCGTCGCCGAACGCGGCGCGCCGTCGAGCAGGGCGAGCTCCCCGAAGAAGTCGCCGGGGCGCAGCGTCGCCAGGATCGCTTCGTCGCCCGTGTCGGCAGGCAGGGTGATCTTGATCGAGCCAGACATCACGACGAACAGCGCGTCACCAGGGTCGCCGACATGGAAGACCGTCTCGCCGCGCCGGAATCGGCGGACCCGCATCCCCTTGACGAGGTTGGCAAGGCCCTCCGCATCGAGGCCGGCGAACAGGGGGACGCCCGCCAGGGCATCGCTCATCGACCGGACGTCCACCATCACGTCGGGATCGTACCCTGCCGGCATCGGCATGAAAATCCTTGGCCCGCACAGAGATTCGGAAAGGTCAGGGCCGTCTCACGGTCCGCGCTGTCATTCGCCGGACATGCCTGTCGTCGAGAATCGACTCGACGCGACACGGCGCCCGGTGCGACCATCCGCGCATGCCGATTCCGTTCGGTCCCGATCCATGCGCCTGACCGTCGTCGGCAGTGGCACCTCCCAGCCACAGCCGGAGACGCCCGCGTCGGGGCTCCTGATCGAGACCGAGTCGACCGCCATCCTTGTCGACTGCGGCCAGGGCATCATCCGGGAGTTGATGGGCATTCGCGATCCGCGCGAGCTGGACGCGATCGTGATTGGCCACATGCACGCCGACCACTACATCGACCTCGTCTCCCTGCGCTACCTCCTGCCGTGGGAGGGGGTGGCATCCGCTCACGTGCCGGTGCTCCTGCCGCCTGGCGGCAAGGCCCGTCTCGACGCGCTCGCGACCGCGATCAGCGAGCGTCCGCGCTTCTTCGACGATGCCTACAGCGTCCTCGAATACGACCCGGCGCACCGGATCCACGTCGGGGACCTCACGATCGCCTTCGTCCCCGGCCAGCACTACGTTCCGGCCTGGGGCTGCCTGGTCACGGGACCCGATGGCGCCCGGATCGCGATCAGCGGTGACACGGGTCCGAGCGACGCGTTCGTCGAGGCGGCCCGCGGCGCCGCGGTCGTCGTCGTCGAGGCGACCCTTTCGGATTCGGCCTTCGACGATCCACGCCGCGGCCATCTGACCGCCGAGGAGGCGATCGAGATGGCGAACCAGGCGGGGGTCCCGCGAGTCGTCCTCGTCCACTTCCGGGCGGAGCTCCAGGAGCGGCTCGATCGCGCCTGCGCGGCACGCCCGGGAGCGATCGCCGGCCGGCCCGGGCTGTCGATCGAGGTCACGGCGTCGCGCGCCGAGATCACGCCTGATGCCGACGCCGTGGCGGACGGCGGATTCGACGCCCTGGCACCGGCCGAGGCCTGACGGGCGGCTGCCTCAGCGACCGCCGACGGGAACGCCGGCTCGGGCCTCCTTCGCCCGCTGCCGCAACGCATCGGCCGGCAATCCGACCGCCATGTCCGCAGCCGCGGCGAAATAGGCGGCCGCCTCGGCTCCGGCGCCCAGGCCCTCCGCCCGCTCGGCTGCCCGAACCAGGAGCGGGATCGCCCGGACCGCATCCCCGGCGGCCGCCCGGTGACGAGCGATCACCCCGACGGCGGCGGCCGGCAGGGCTGCCTCGATCCGATCGGCGACCCGGGTATGGAGGGTCCGCCGGTCCGTCGCGAGGAGGCTGCTGTAGGCCGCGTCATGGATCAGCGGATGGCAGAATCGCCAGCCTCCCGTTGCGTCGACCGGGACGATCATCGCCGCTTCGGCCAGGCGCTCGTACACGGCGGCGTCGACCGGCTCGTCGAGGACCCCCTCGATCGTCCCTTCCCGGAAGCTCATCCCGACGACGGCGCCGACGCGGAGGACGGTCCGGCTCTCGACCGACAACGCGTCGATCCGGCTGCCGAGAAGCGCTCGCAGCGTGACCGGCACCGCCGACACGGCCGAATCGCCGACAGCCAGGCGTCCGTCGCTCGTGATCGCGCCCTCGTCGACGATCGCCCGGACGGTCTCACCGATGAACAGCGGGTTTCCGCCGGTCCGGGCGTGCAGCCGGCGGACGTCGTCGGCCTCGACCGTCGCGCCGGCCACCGATCGAGCGAGCTCGCCCGTGTCCGCCTCGTCGAGACCCTCGAGCGTCATCGACCGGACGTGATCGCCGACCGCGCGCGTCCGCGTCGGGTCGGGCCGGCTACCGACCAGGACGACGAGCGGCAGCCGGGCTGACATCCCGACGAGCTCCTCGAAGATCCCGGCACTCGAGGGATCGAGCCAGTGGAGGTCGTCGACGACGATGACGCGCGGGCCGTCGAGCTCGATGAGGCGCTCGACGTAGCGGACGGCGACGGACCGCAGGTCCCGGGCGACGTCGGCCGGGTCCGAGGGAACGAGATCGGCCTCGGCCTCCCAGCCGGAGAAGGCGGCGTCCCGGGCGATCGCGGCGATGCCGCCGGCCCAGCGGCGAGCCTCGATCGGGTCGGGATCGTCGCTGAACAGCAGCTTCCGGGTCACCGTCCCGGAGTCGGCGCCGTGTTCGTCGGCCACGACCTGGGCCATCGCGCGGGCAAACCGATAGGGCTCGGCCGCGCCGTACGACACGTTATCGACCCAGGTCCAGGCGAGGCGCGCCTGGCGGGCGTCCGCCTCGAAGCCGGCGAGCAGACGAGACTTCCCGATCCCCGCCTCTCCCTCGACGAAGATCGTCGCCCCCCGGCCGTGATCGCGAAGGTCGGCCAGGACCGCGCGGAGGAAGTCGCGCTCGGCAATGCGACCGACGAACCGGCCCCGGAGCGGTTGCCATGGCTGGAACCCGGCGTCGCCGAGCAGCCGCCCGATCCGGACCGGTCGGGTCTGACCGCGGAGGACGCGCTCGCCGAGGTCCTCGATCGCGAGGCCCTTGCGGGCGGCCCGGATCGTGGCCTCGTCGAGGAGGATCTCGCCCGGCTCGGCTACCCCCTGGATGCGCGCCGCGGTGGTGACGGCCGGGCCGGTCAGCGACCAGTCCTGGGCGCCGGGCACCTCGCGGGGAGCCGCGACGACCTCGCCGGTCGCGATCCCGATCCGGACCTGGAGCACCTCACCGGACGGGTCGTCGAGGCGGGCCAGGCCGGCCCGGATCGCGAGGGCGCAATGGGTGGCGCGGAGGGCGTCGTCATCGTGGGCGACGGGCCAGCCGAAGACCGCGAACACGGCATCGCCGATGAATTTCTCGCGCGTTCCGTCAAAGCCCTGGATCGCGTCGACCATCGCGACGAGCGCCGCGTCGACCCGCCGGCGGACCTCCTCGGGGTCGTGCTCGGCGACGAGCCGGACGTAATCGACCAGGTCGGCGAAGAGGGCGGTCACGATCCGCCGATCGCCGGCGGCACCCGATGCGGTTGAGTCCGCGGCCGGCCGCTTCGAGCGTCCCGTCGCGGCGATCGCCTCGTCTCGGTCGAAGCCGCGGCCCGGCTTCCGCGCTGCGGGGATGTCGATCGTCGACCCGGCCGGTGGCGTCGAACCGTCGGAGGCGTGGAGACGCGTGCCGCACTGCTCGCAGAAGCGGGCGTTGGGGCTGACCGCGGCGCCACAGGCCCGACAGCGCACCGGGTCGCCCTCCTCTCGAGCTCAACGCGGGCTCGGCGACCGTGGGCGTTCCGTCCAGCCGCCCCTGGGTTCGTCGGGCGCGGGCGGTTGGGCCCGCGTCAGGAGTCTAGCGTGCCGCGTTCAGCTGATCGAGAGGAGCGGCTGAGGATCGGCGCTGGCCGCACGAACGCTCATCCGCGCCGCGACGGCGCCGGCGACGGCGGTCAGTGCGCGGGCCGCCGGGCCGGGCTCGCGCTGGGCGACGGCCGGAACGCCGACGTCGCCGCCCTGGCGGACCGTGACGTCGAGCGGGACGCCGCCGAGGAAGTCGATCTGGTGCTGCTGGCAGAACCGCTCGCCGCCGCCTCGTCCGAAGATCTCGGTCAGCTCGCCACAGTGTGGGCATACGAAGGCCGTCATGTTCTCGACGAGGCCGAGGATGGGCACCGACAGGCGCTTGAACATGGCCAGGGCCTTGCCGACGTCGCTCAGGGCCACCTCCTGGGGCGTCGTGACGAGGACCGCGCCGCCGAGCGGGACCGACTGGGCAAGTGTGAGCTGCGCGTCGGAGGTGCCGGGCGGCAGGTCGACGACAAGGTAGTCGAGATCGCCCCAGTCGACGTCGCGCAGGAACTGCTGGATCGCGCCGCCGACGAGCGGCCCGCGCCAGACGATCGGCTGGCCCTCGGGGACGAAGAACTGGATCGAGATGCACTTGACGCCGTGGCGTTCGAGCGGGCTGATCTTGTTGTTCGGGGCGGCCTTCGGCTGGCCCTCCACGCCGAGCATCATCGGGATGTTCGGGCCGGTGATGTCGGCGTCGAGCAGGCCGACCGCGGCACCGGCCTGGCCCAGGGCAACCGCGAGGTTCACGCTGACGGTGCTCTTGCCGACCCCGCCCTTGCCCGACCCGACGGCGATCACGTTCTTGACGTTGGGAAGGAGCTGCTCCGCCGTGCGGGGCGCAGCGCGGCGGACCATGGCCCCCCAGGAGAGCGCGACATCGGTGACGCCGATGGCCGTGAGCACGGCTCGGGTGTTCCGCTCGATCTCTTCCTTGAGGGGACACGCCGGTGTCGTCAGCTCGATCGTCAAGGCGACCGTGGTGCCTTCGATCGCGATTCCCTTGACCATCTGGAGGGTGACGATGTCCCGCCCGAGCTCGGGCTCCTGGACCTGGCTGAGCGCTTCGAGGATGGCGCCTTCGGTGAGCGTCGGCATCGGTGAGGAACCTCTGGATCGGTGTGGTCGGTCGCGCCGCAGGAGCGCGGGCCTTCTGTCAGCCGGTGCGTCGATATCGGCATCGTACCGCGGAGCGGCGGAACGGGCCGCCGGCTGAGTGCCCGTCGCGCCGGTTTGGTGACGGAGCGCCCGAGGCGGCGGCGGGCGGCGCCTGTTCGTGGTGGTTGCGCGGCTGGTTGCGACGCGCGATTCAGCATCCGGACGCCCGACTGGGGCACGAAATTCGAATCACATCGGTCGTCGTGGCGGGGCACCTCGCAATCTTGACACCCTCTCGCAGCGACACCTATCCTCGGCCTGCCGCCCGCGTTCGGAGGAGGTCCTCGGATCGGCAACCCTCGGTCGCCCAACCCGGTCGTGTTCGGCCGGTCAGAAACGGCCCCGTGCTTCAGGAGTGCGCGAGTTGCCTGAGGTCGACGTTCGCCTCGTCGATGTCGTCAAGAAGTTCGGCGATCAGGTCGCTGTCGACGGAATCAACCTCGAAGTTCGCGACGGCGAGTTCTTCAGCCTCCTCGGGCCGTCGGGCTGCGGCAAGACCACGACCCTCCGCATGATCGGGGGGTTCGAGCAGCCGACGAGCGGCCTGATCGAGCTCCAGGGGCAGGACGTGACCTGGCTGCCGCCGTTCAAACGCAACGTCAATACGGTCTTCCAGAATTACGCGCTGTTCCCTCATCTTTCGATCTTCGAGAACGTCGCGTTCGGGCTCCGCCGCAAGCATGTCAAAGGGAGCGAGCTGAAGCGTCGCGTCACCGAGATGCTCGACCTCGTCGAGCTGCCGGGCTACGAGCAGCGCCGGGCGACGCAGATCTCGGGCGGCCAGGCGCAGCGCGTCGCCCTGGCGCGCGCACTGATCAATCGCCCAGCCGTGCTCCTCCTCGACGAACCGCTCGGCGCCCTGGACCTGAAGCTCCGCAAGCAGATGCAGGTCGAGCTCAAGCGGATCCAGCAGGAAGTCGGGATCACGTTCATCTACGTGACCCACGACCAGGAGGAGGCGATGACGATGTCGGATCGGATCGCCGTGATGAACAGGGGCCATTACGAGCAGCTCGGCGACCCGGAGAGCCTGTATGAGCGGCCGATGACCCGATTCGTCGCCGGGTTCCTCGGCGTCAGCAACCTCCTTCCGGCAAGGATCCTCGGCATGGACGGGCCCTATGCCCGAGCGACCCTCCACGACGACACCCCGATCCGCGTCCCGCGTGCCCTCGTCGACGGCCAGACAACGGCGAGCATCGGTGTCCGACCGGAAAAGATTCGCCTCAGCGAACCGGGCCAGGACGGCCCGTCGGGACACAACCGCCTCATCGGCGTCGTCCGTGACGCCTCGTATGTCGGGGTGAGCACCCAATACATCGTCGAAGCGCCGAGCGGAACGCTCACCGTCTACGAACAGAATGTCGAGCGCGCGACGCGCAGCGAGCTCTGGGCCCGCGGCGACCGCGTCCAGGTCACCTGGTCACCGGATCACAGCTTCGTCGTGCCGGAAACGGCGGGCGACGAACCGATCGAGCAATCCGGCGCGGGGGTGCCGACAACCGCCACGAACGCCTGAACGGCGTCGAACCGCAGGAGGAACCCGATGGACATCGAGCGTGATCTGCTCAAGACCGACCTGACTCGTCGTCGGTTCCTGCAAGGCACCGCCCTCGCCGGCGTCGCCGCGTTCCTCGCGGCCTGCACCAGCGGGACGTCCGAGTCGGGTGCGCCGGCATCGGTCAGCATCCCCACGCCCCCGCCGGCGACTCCGACGCCGGTGCCGGCGTCACCCACGCCCGTGCCCTCGCCGACGGGTCCGCTCAAGTTTGCGAACTGGCCCGCCTATATCGACCTGGCCGGCAAGGCCGGTGAGGCCCAGGTTTACGCGCCGGGTTCGTCCCCGACGATCGAGCAGTTCAAGAAGAAGTACGGCGTCGCCGTCGATTACGAGGAGAAGATCCAGGACAACAAGACGTTCTACGCGACCGTCCAGCCGCAGTTCCAGGCCGGATCGGCGACGGGCTGGGACCTGATCGTGATCACCGACTGGCTCGCGGCGCGGGTCATCAGCAAGGGCTGGGCGGAGAAGATCGACCACGGGACCGTTCCCAATGCCGTCAACAACCTCGTCGACGCGCTCAAGAACCAGGTCTGGGATACCGCCAACGACTACCACTACCCCTGGCAGTCCGGCATGACCGGAATCGGCTTCAACACGAAGGTCCTGAAGGCGGCAAAGATTGCCGAGCCAAAGAGCCTCAAGGACCTGTTTGCCATCCAGTCGAACAAGGTCAGCTTCCTGACCGAGTCACGCGACACGTTCGGGCTCGGGTTGCTCAAGCTCGGCAAGTCAGCCGACCCAAGCTCGCCGACGCTCGCCGACGACCTTCAGGCCGTCCACGACGACATGAAGCCTCTCGTCGAGAAGGGCCTGATCTTCGCCGACAACTCGTACCTCAAGAACTTCGCCGCCAAGAAGACATGGGCGGCGATGGTCTGGTCCGGCGACCTCGCGTCATCCGGCACGGAGGGCGACACGTTCCAGGTCCCCGAGGAGGGCGTGATGATCTGGACGGACAACATGGTCATCCCGAAGGGCGCGGTCAACAAGTACACGGCCGAGCTGATGGTCAACTTCGTGTACGACCCGAAGATCGCCGCGCAGGTCGAGGACTACGTCTACTACGTCTGCCCGGTGAAGGGCGCCGACCTCGAGATCAAGAAGCTCGACCCTGGGGCCGAAAGCAACCCGCTGATCTTCCCGCCGGCCGACGTCCAGGCGAAATACCACAACTTCCAGTTCCTGAGCGACGACATCGAGGCGAAGCTCGACGAGCTCTATCTGGACCTGACGGGCGGCTGATCGAGCGGCGGCCCGGAGCACGAGACCGCGGGTAGGCACGTGACGACGACCAGGGCGACGACCGCTCCGCCGGGCAAGTGGCGGCGGCGACTCTTCGCCGCGGGCCCGTACCTGCTGCTGGCGCCGGGCCTGCTGTGGCTCCTCTACTTCTTCATCTGGCCCGCGATCCAGATGTTCCTGATGTCGATCTCGAGCGGGACGCTCGACAATGGCTTCCACGTGACCGGGACATTGCGGCCGTATACGGATGCCCTGACGAAGTTCGCGACGCAATGGGGCAACTCGCTCCTGTACGGCGCGATCAGTACGACGCTCGATTTCCTCATCGGCTTTCCGGTCGCCTACTACATCGCGTTCCGGGGCGGGCGCTACAAGAATGTCCTCCTGTTCCTCGTCATCGCCCCGTTCTTCACGAGCTTCCTGATACGGACGATCAGCTGGCAGATCCTCCTCGGGGACGAAGGGCCGATCCTCGCGTTCCTGAAGCATACGATCGGGGTCATGCCCGTCGATTTCTCGATCCTGTACAGCCCGATCGCGGTGATCGCCGGACTGACCTACAACTTCCTCCCATTCATGATCCTGCCGCTGTATGTCGCGCTCGAGAAGATCGACATCCGCGTGCTCGAGGCGGCCGGCGACCTCTATGCGAGCGCGTGGCAGACGTTCCGCCGGGTGACATTTCCCCTCGCCCTGCCGGGCGTCTTCGCGGGCACGATCCTGACGTTCATCCCGACGATGGGCGACTACGTCAACGCCGAGCTCCTCGGCAGCCCGAAGACCCGGATGATCGGCAACGTCATCCAGGGCCGGTTCCTGCAGTCGACGGACTATCCGACAGCCTCGGCCTTGTCGTTCGTCCTCATGGCCGGGATTCTCGTCGCGGTCCTGATCTACGCCCGGGCCCTGGGCACCGAGCAATTGACCGGCTAGCGATGACGACCGCAGCGACCCCCGCCACGATTCAATCCGGAAACGCCACGCGCCGCGTCGGCCGTTCCATTGGTCACTGGGCATTGCCCGTGTTCACGATCATCGCGATCGGCTACCTGCTGATCCCGATCGTCGTGATGATCATCTTCTCGTTCAACGACTATCAGGGAAAGTTCAACTTCATCTGGAGCGGGTTCACGCTGAACGCATGGCAGCATCCGCTCGCGTGGCCGGGCCTGCCGGACGCGATCAGGATCAGCCTGACGATCGCGGCGCTGTCGACCATCTTCGCGACGATCCTCGGAACGATGATCGGGCTGGCACTGACCCGCTACCAGTTCCGCGGCCGTGGTTTCATCAACGGGCTGATCTTCCTGCCGATGGCCTCCCCCGAGATCGTCCTCGGCGCCAGCCTCCTGACCCTGTTCATCAACATCGGGCTGCGCAACGGGATCGTGCCGCCGGGTCTGACCCTCCTGCCGAAGGAGACGCTGGCGCTCGGTTTCACGACGATCCTGATCGCCCACGTGATGTTCAACATCAGCTACGTGGTGGTCACGGTCAAGGCCCGCCTCACCGGTTTCGACCGACGCCTCGAGGAGGCCGCGATGGACCTCGGTGCCAACGAGTGGACGACGTTCTGGCGGGTCACCTTCCCGCTGATCCTGCCGGGCGTCCTGGCGGCCGCGATGCTGGCGTTTTCCCTGTCGATCGACGACTTCGTGATCACGAACTTCGTTTCGGGCACGACGAACACGTTCCCGATCTGGACATACGGGGTCATTCGAAACGCCCTTCCGGCCCAGATCAATGTCATCGGCTCGATCGTGTTCCTGACCGCCGTGGGGTTCGTCGCCATCACCACCCTGCGGACGGGTCGCGCGATCCGGACGCACTGAGCTGATCAACGAGGAGGCGGGAATGACGTCGTCGCTCGAGTTGCCGACCGCGGCCGCTCCCCTGCCCGATCTCTCCGTGGTGCCGCCGGTCTGGGGCCGGATCACGAACCTGATGGTTGATCGTGGCGAAGGCTCGTGGCTGATCACGACCGACGGCGAGCGCTATCTCGACTACTCCTCGGGCATCGGCGTCACGAACACCGGCCACGCCCACCCGCGGGTCGTGGCCGCGGTCCAGGATCAGGCTGCGAAGCTCCTCCATGGCCAGCAGAACATCCTGTACCACGAGCCCGGGCTACGGCTCTACGAGCGGCTTCGCCACGTCCTACCCGGCGACGGCTGGGGTGCGTTCCTCTCGAACAGCGGCGCCGAGGCGGTCGAGGCCTCGGTCAAGCTCGCCCGGATCGCGACCGGCCGGCCGGTGATCCTCGCCTTCCGCTACGGCTATCACGGCCGGACCGGCCAGACGATGGCCCTGACGACCGCCAAGGACGTCTATCGCGGCCACTTCGAACCGCTGCCGGGGAGCGTCTATCACACGGCGTATCCGTACTGCTACCGCTGGGCCGGCGGAGCCCACGCCCCCGACGAGAACTGCACCTGCGACTGGGAGGCTCAGCTCGACCTGACGTTCCACCAGTTCGTCTATCCCGAGCACGTCGCGGCGATCATCGTCGAGCCGGTCCTCGGCGAGGGTGGCTACCTTGTCCCGCCGCCCGCCTTCCTGCCGCGGCTGCGGGAGATCACCCGCCAGCACGGGATCCTGCTGATCGCGGACGAGGTCCAGACTGGCTTCGGGCGCACGGGCGAGCTCTTCGCCGTCCGCCACTGGGGCATCGAGCCCGACATCCTGGTGATGGCCAAGGGGATCGCGTCCGGGCTGCCGCTCAGCGGGATCGTCGCCCAGCGCTCGATCCTCGACCGGCTGCCGCCCGGTTCCCACGGCGGGACGTACGGCGGCAACGTCGTCGCCTGCGCCGCGGCCAACGCGACGCTCGACGTGATCGAGGACGAGGGCCTCGTCGCCAACGCCCGAGAGCGGGGCGCCCAGTTCCTGGCGGGGTTGCGCGCCCTCGCCCCGACGTACCCCTCGATCGGCGACGTCCGCGGGCTCGGGCTGATGCTCGCCCTCGAGTTCGTCAAGCCCGGCGAGGGCGACGGTCGCGTCCCCGACCCTGACCTCACCAAGCGCGTCCAGGCGGAGGCGCTGGCGCGCAAGCTGATCATCCTGACCGCGGGCACGTACGTGAACGTCGTGCGGATCATCCCGCCGCTCATCACGACCGCCGCCGAGGTCGACCAGGCGCTCCGGATCCTCGACGAGAGCCTCGCGGCCGCCCGAGCTTGACCGCGAGGCGACTCTCGCGGTGACTGGCGTCGAGGTCGTCCCTGCATCTCCCGACCGGTGGGCCGACGTCGTCACGATCCTTGGCGGGGCCGGCGACCGGGGCTGTTGGTGCCAGGCGCCGCGCGGTCGCGTGCCGGGCGGACGCTCGTCCGCGCCGAGTGCCCGCCGCGACGCACTCCGGGAGCAATTGACTGAACATCCGCCCGCCGGCCTGCTCGCGTATGCCGACGGCGCGGTTGCGGGCTGGTGCGGGTTCGGACCCCGGCCACGCCTGCCGCGCCTGATCCGATCGCGCACGATCCCGGCGGTCGATGATCGGCCCGTCTGGTCGATCCTGTGCTTCAACGTCCGGGTCGGATACCGGCGCCGCGGCGTCGCGGCGGCCCTGCTCGAGGGCGTCGTCGACCTGGCCCGACGGTCCGGGGCGCCGGGCGTCGAGGCCTATCCGATCGATCCGGGGGGCGACCGGGTCGACGTCTCGTTCGGCTACGTCGGCGTCACGCCGATGTTCGAGCGGGCCGGGTTCCGGCGGGTCATCGAGACCGCGGCCCACAGCGACAACCGGCCGCGGATTCTCATGCGGCTCGACTTCCCCGCCGGGTCGTCGGGTCTGAGCCGATGACGGACGCCACGGGGGTCCGCGAGGAGATCGTCCGGGTCGCACGGCTCCTGCGTGAGCGAGGCCTCGCGGTCGGGACGTCCGGGAACGTCGGCGCGCGCCTCGCCGACGGGCGGATCGCGATCACACCCGCGACGATGGACTACGACGAGATGACGGCCGACGACGTCGTCATCGTCGATGTCGACGGCCGGCCGTCGGAGGGCCGTCACCGCCCGAGCTCGGAGGTCGCCCTCCACGTCGCCGTGTTCGCCGCACGACCGGACGTCCAGGCCATCGTCCACACCCACTCGCCGTTCGCGACGACGTTCGCGGCGGCTCGCCGTCCCGTGCCCGCGGTCCACTACGTCCTCGCTCTCCTCGTCGGGCCCGGCCGCGACACGCTCCGGATCGCGCCCTACGCGACGTTCGGGACCGAGGCCCTGGCGCGCAACGCCGTCGGGGCCCTCGGCGAGGACAACGCGGTGCTGCTCGCAAACCACGGAGCGATCGCCGTCGCGGGGTCCCTGGCGAGTGCGCTCGGGCGCGCGGAGCGGGTCGAGGAGCTGGCGGCGATCGCCTGGCGCGCGGAGCAGATCGGCGGCGCGACACTCCTCGACGCCGGCGAGTTGGACCGTGTCCGCCACCAGATGGCCCGCTTCCCGCGGCAGGCCGGCCGGGTCCGGTCCGACCGTTGATCCGGTGAGCGTCCGGCGGCGAACCAGCGGCTGATGACCGTTGAGACCGCTCCGCTGCTCGTGCTCGCCGGGTTGATCCTCGTCAAGGAGTCCGGCGTCCCGATCCCGGTGCCCGGCGACCTGGTGGTCCTCGGCGCGGGCGTGACGGCGTCGCGCGGCGATCTCGACCCGCTCGTGGCGGTCATCGCGCTCTTCGCCGCGAGCATCCTGGGCGGGACGATCCAGTTCGGGCTCCTGCGCTCGATCGCCCGCCCGTCGATCCTGCGCCTGGCCGATCGGCTGGGCACGACCGAGCGGGTCGAGCGCCAGAGCGACCGGTTCCGGCGGGGCGGCGCCCGCGCCGTCGCGGTGGCGCGGATGACGCCAGGGGTGCGGATCGTCGCGATCGCGGCCAGCGCCCTCGCCGGGCTGCCGGGCGCGGTATTCCTGGGGGGCCTGATCGTCGGCAACGCGATCTTCATCGGAGCGCACTTCGGTCTCGGGTTCATTCTCGGTCCGGCGGTGGTGAGCGCGGTGGGAGCGACGCTTGGTCCACTCGCGGTCGTCGGGCTGATGGTGGCCGCGATCGGGGCCGCCGGTTGGGCCCTCCTCGGACGTCGACACCGGGCGAAGGATCTCGCCCGCGCCCGCGGCGGCCCGGCCGGCATCGCGAGCTGGGCGGACGCGTGCTGCCCGGCCTGCCTTGCGCTCGCGGCAATGGCCGATCGCCGGCTTGGGAGCTCCATCGCGTCAGCGTGACGAAGGCGCGCCGGCCGCTCGCCGAGCGCCCGCTGCTCGTTATCTCGCTCGATGGCCAGCCCAATCGATGATTCGGGTGCGTCGTGCTCTGATCGTCGTCCGAAGGCCCCGAAATGCTGCCAACTCCGCCCAGGGCCAGTCCGCCAAGCGACGCAGCGAGCATACGGCGCTCATCGGTCGCGCTGGACAGCGGAACAGCGGCGAAAGCCCAATGCGGGCGAGTCCGATCGCGCAATTACCATTCGCCCTGGCGGTCGCCCGCCGCCGAACGACGCTCGACGACGCCTGACCTCAGCCGCGCAGTCGCACCAGGACCTCGTCGTGGAGTCGTCCGTTCGAGACCAGAAACGTCCCGCTGTCGATCGCCCGGCGACCGTCGAGATCGGTCGCGCGGCCGCCGGCCTCCTCGACGAGGACCATGGGCGCGGCCGCGTCCCAGGTCGAGAGGTCGACCTCGACCATCGCCTCGGCCGCGCCCTCGGCAAGCAGGGCGTAGCCCCAGAAGTCGCCGAAGCCGCGTTCGCGCCAGACGTCGCCGAGAAGGCCACGGAACCCGGGCGCTCGACCCGACGCCTCGATGTCGTGGCCGGAGCCGTACAGGATCTGGGCGTCCGCGAGGGATGCCACCCGCGACACCCTGATCCGCCGCGGCTCCGCGTCGTTCACGCTGCGCGCCCACGCGCCGCCCCCGCGGCGAGCCCACCACCGCTCACGGAGCGCGGGTGCCGACAGGACCGCCGCCTGCAGCTCGCCGTCGCGCTCGACCGCGAGGAGCGTCCCGAACAGCGGCACGCCGCGGATGAAGTTGTGGGTGCCGTCGATCGGGTCGATGTACCAGCGGGTCGGAGCGCCGCCGGCCTCGGTCCCGTACTCCTCGCCGACCAGGCCGTGATCCGGGTACGCCGCGAGGATCCGGGCGCGGATCGACCGTTCGATCGCCGTGTCGGCCTGGGTCACGAACGTCCGGTCCGGCTTGGTCGAGATCTCGAGATCGCGCTTGAATGCCGACCGGGCGATCGCATCGGCCTCGTCGCATGCCGCGTGAGCGAGCTCGAGCCAGGCGTCGAGCTCGGCCTCGGGGGCCCGTCGCAGGCCCGCGCTCCACTCGGTCCCGTAGCCGACGCTCTGGTCCATCACGACCGGATCCGCGCGCTGGCGGGGTCGTAGAGCGGTTCGCGCATGACCTCGAACCCGATCCACTCGCCGAAGACGTCGATCTCGCCGCGGGTCCCGATCGGGGCGTCGGGCGGAAGGTAGGCGTAAGCGATCGAGCGCTCGACCGCGTAGCCGTAGCCGCCTGAGGTCACCCGGCCGACGATCGAGCCGGCGATCCGGACCGGCTCGTTACCGAGGCACACCGATCGCCGGTCGTCGAGGACCAGACAGCGCAACCGTTTCCGCGGTCCGGCGGCCTGTGCTGCGATCAACGCCTCGCGGCCGATGAAATCGACGCTCTTGTCGAGCGCGACGGCGAACCCGAGTCCGGCCTCGAACGGCGTCTCGTCGGGCGTGATGTCGCTCGACCAGACCCGGTAGCCCTTCTCGAGCCGAAGCGCGTCGATCGCCCGGTAGCCGGCGGCGACGAGGCCGTGCGGCCGGCCCGCGTCCCAGAGCGTCGACCACAGCGCCCGGCCGTAGTCCGCACCTGCGTAGAGCTCCCAGCCGAGCTCGCCGACGTAGGTCACGCGCAGGGCGAGGACCGGCACGAACCCGACGCTCAGCTCGCGCGCGGTCAGGAACGGGAAGGCTGCATCGCCGATGTCGTCGTGGGTGACGCCGGCGAGGATGTCGCGGGCGCGCGGCCCCCACAACCCGAAGCAGACCCGACTGGCGGTGATGTCGCGGAGCGTGACGGAGCCGTCGTCGGGGAGGTGCGCCCGCAGCCAGGCCGCGTCGTGGTTGCCGAAGGCGGTCCCGGTCACGAGCATGAAGCTTTGCTCACCGACCCGGGTCACGGTCAGGTCGGCCTGGATGCCGCCGCTCGGATCCAGCAGCTGGGTGTAGACGATCGAGCCGACCGGCCGGTCGATCCGGTTCGCGCACACCCGCTCGAGGAAGCCGAGCGCTCCGGGCCCGGCGATCTCGAGCTTGGCGAAGGAGCTCTCGTCGAACAGCCCCGCGGCGGTCCGCGTCGCGAGCGCCTCTGCCCCGATCGCCGGTGACCAGTGCCGGCCCGCCCAACCGCGCGGCCGCAGCGTCACGTCACCGGCTGGCGCGTTGGTCTCGAACCAGTTCGGCCGCTCCCAGCCGGACTTCTCCCCGAAGGCCGCGCCCAGGGCATCCAGCTGCTCGTAGGTCGGCGCGGTCCGGAGCGGCCGGCCGGACTGGCGCTCCTCGTTCGGGTAGTGGATGTCGTAGTACGTCGCGTAGTTCTCGATCGAGCGGGCGAGGGTGTAGCCCGGGGAGCGATAGGCCGGCCCGAACCGCCGGATATCCATCTTCCACAGGTCGAGCTCGGGCTGGCCGTCGACGATCCAGCTCGCGACCTGCCGTCCGATCCCGCCGGCGCCCGCGATGCCGTGGGCCGAGAACCCGGCCGCCACGAAGAACCCGCCGACTTCGGACTCGCCGAGGATGAACTCGTTGTCCGGGGTGAAGCCTTCCGGGCCGTTGATGATCCGGCTGACCCCGGCGTCGGCGATGGCGGGAACGCGCCGAACGGCGCCGGCCATGATCTCCTCGAACCGCGGCCAGTCGGGCCCCAGGAGCTTGCCGTTGAAGTCGCCCGGGATGCCGTCGAGCGACCACGGTGCGGGGTTCCGCTCGTAGCCGCCCATGCACAGCCCGCCGACCTCCTCGCGGAAATACACGAGGTTGTCCGGGTCGCGGAGCTGGGGCAACCCGGCATGGACTCCCTCGATCGCCTCGGTGAACAGGTACTGGTGAGCCATCGGGATGATCGGGACGGTGATGCCGGCCAGTCGCCCGATCTCCGGGGCGAACATGCCGCCGGCGTTGACGACCACCTCGGCCGCGATCGTCTCGCGCGAGCCGTCGCGCAGCTCGACCTCGACGCCGGTGACGCGCCCGCGCTCGACGCCGATGCCGACGACCCGCGTGTGGGTCCGGATCGTCACGCCCTTCTGGTGGGCGCCCGCGGCCAGGGCCATCGCCAGCCCCGACGGATCGAGCCAGCCGTCGGTCGGCAGCCAGACCGCGCCGAGGACGCCCTCGATCGACATCAGCGGGAAGCGCTCGCACGCCTCTGCGGCCGAGATCAGCTCGAGCGGCAGGCCGAACGTCTTGGCCCAGCTCGCCTGGCGCTGGAGCTCCTCGAATCGCGCTTTCGACGACGCGAGACGGAGCGATCCGACCTCGTGCCACGATGGGTCGACGCCCGTCTCGTCTCGAAGCCGGCGGTAGAGGCCAGCTCCGTACATCATCATCGTCGTCAGGGTCACCGAGCTCCGCAGCTGGCCCACGAGCCCCGCAGAGTGAAAGGTCGAGCCGGAGGTCAGCTCGGCGCGGTCGACGAGGACGATGTCGGTCCAGCCGCGTTCGGCCAGGTGGTAGGCAATCGAGGTGCCGCCGGCTCCGCCGCCGATGATCACCGCCCGGGCGTGGTCCGCCATCCGATCCGGTCCCTCTGTCGCCGTGGCCCCGCTGGTCCCCGTCGGCCGCCGGGCGGCCGACCTCAGCCTATCGGGTCACCCGCCTGCCGCGCTGGTCAGTGGCACGGGGTGCTGCCGGAGTCGGCGACGTCGCTGCCGACGGGCAGGAACTCCCAGTCGTAGTTGGCCGGATGAAGCGTCAGGCGCAGCACGCCCCATGCGCCGGCCTGGCGGAACTCGCTGTTGGCCGCCTGGACCTTGAACGTCCGGAGCACCGCCCCGCCGGTTCCGACGACGATCTCGCGCAGGCCGCCCGGCCGCTCGACCTTGCCCGACGGGTCCTGCGGGGCGAAGCGCTCGTAGTCGTGGTCGTGGCCGTTGATGACGAGCTCGGCGCCGGCCGCATGGAGCTGATCCCAGAAGGGTGCGACCTCGGGGTCGTCTCCGTGTTCGCCCGAGCTGAAGCGCGGGTGGTGCCAGATCGCGAGCGTGCAATGGGCCGTGCTCGCGGCGAGATCCTTCTTGAGCCAGCGACCCTGAGGTGAAGCCACGTCACAGCCGCCGACCATCGCGCAATCCGAGTCGAGGACGATCACGTGCCAAGCGCCGAGATCCTTCGAGTACCAGGTGACGCCCTGGGGCGCGGCGGCGGCCCCGAAGTACGCCAGATAGCCTGCTGCGCCGCGGGTGTTCCAGTCGTGATTGCCGGCCGCCGGCAGGATCGTCCGATCGAGCACCCGGCCCCAGGTCGGCACATAGCAGTTGGCGAAGTTCGCCACACTGCCGTCCTGGTAGGCGTTGTCTCCGGCGGTGAAGATCGATCCCGCTTGACGGATCAGGAGATCCGAGGTCTGGGCCGCTCCTGGGAGCGTGCAATCGGCGATGTCGCCCGCCCCGGTCAGGACGATCGTCGCGTCACCGGACGCATTGGGCGAGGCCATCGACACCGTCGACGGTGCGGGCGATCCAGCGCCTGCCACGACCGAGGCGAGCGGTGACGCGCCACCGGCTCCGCCGACCGCCGCCCGGCCGAGCAGGGCGCGACCTCCGACCAGGAGCACGAACGTTGCGACGAAGACGACGACGAGCAGGCCAGCCTGGCGGGCGGCCGAGGCGCGATCGTCCATGTGGCAAGGGTAGCGGGCCTGGCCGATTCAGCCTGTACGCCGAGCAAGCCGGATCTCTGCCATTCACCACCGGGCGTGGTGCGCGTCAAGCTCGCGTCGTCGGGATCGCGTCACCGACCACCACCCGTGGTGGGTGGCATGGCGAACGGAGGATTCGGGCCCGGAATCGGTCCGTCCGCCAGGTACCACGCTCGATGGTGGACGGGCGGGACCGGGGCGCCGCGGTCCGCCGAACGCGCACAGCGGTCAGCCGCCGATCACGCGACGGCGTCGCGGAGAGCCCGTTCGAACGAGGGGCTGGTCGCGTTCCGGATCAGCCGCTCGAAGTGCTCGCTCGCGTACTCGACGAAATCGACGTCGAGCGTACTGATTCCCTGCTGGAGCACGCCCCACATCGCCTCGCGGAAGTCGGACATCGTGCGCATGAGCGTCAACCGGGCGAGGCGATCCGACCGCACGTCGCCCTCATACGCCCGCAGGACCTCGGCGTCCTCGTCCGGCGTCAGGCCGTGGTTGACCGAGAAGTTGCCGAGATCGAAGAACGGATCGCCCATGCCCGCGTACTCCCAGTCGACGATTCGGATCCGCGTCCCGTCGTCGATGAAGTTCGCGTTGAGCAGGTCGTTGTGGCAGGGCCGCATCTCGATCGGGCTCGTCAGGCATGCGAGCTCGATCCGGCGCGCGAACGATTGCGCGACCTCGTACTCCGGCGGGATCGGAACGCCGCGAGCGGCGGCGAGCAACCGGTAGGCCTCGACGATCCGGAACGGGATGAACAGGCCCGGGATCGGCGGTCCGTCATGGATCCGACGGAGCGATTCGCCCACCCGCCGCTGGGTGACCGCCTGGTGGACCGCCTCGTCGGACACCGGCGAGCCTTCGATGAACCGCGTGACGAGGTAGCCCTCGGGACGGATGAAGGCGGTGACCTCGGGCCCGACCCCGACGCCGGCCGCGGCGACCGTCGCGGCGTGCTCGACCTCGCGGCTGATCCCGAGAAGATGCGTGTCGTTGCCGGCGAGCCGGATCACGTAGCGGTCCGACCGCCCGGCGACGGTGACGAGGAAGTTGCGGTTCGTGATCCCGCCGCTCAGCGCGGTCAAGGTCAGCTCGACGCCCGCCAGCTCCGGGACGCGCTGCATCGCCCCGACGAGCTGGTCGCGCAGCTCGCCGCGGAGCGGAGATTCATCCGTCCCCGTCACGGTCGATCCCTCCCGGCGCGATGAGGCGGCGCGCCGGATCCCGACGCGCCGCCCGGTTCTCACGGATTGACGACTGGCGTCAGCCGATCACGGCCTCGCCGGTGGCCTGGTCGGCCTCGATGACGTCAGTACGACGGAGCTGAGTCGCGAGATAGTAGATCGTGCCGGCGATCAGGATGAGCAGGACAGTGCCCTCGTAGAACGGGATGTCCGGGAGGAAGGCGATTTCCTTGCCGCCGGACGTGACAACTTTGAGGGACGGGTTCGTCAAGTCCCGCAGGTCGCTGCCGAAGTTGCCGAACATCCCGTCCTTCCAGAGGGCGAAGTTGATCGTCATCAGGCCGCCCCAGACGATTGCCAGGATGTTGACGACGAGGCCCCAACCGCCGAGCTTGAACCAGGCACCCTGGCGCGGCCAACCGCGCAGCCGGGCGATGAGAACGCCGATGTTGCAAAGCAGGTAACTGAGGTAAATCAGGCCCGTCGCGCCGGTCGCCAGCAGCCCGGGATTGTCGGTGATCAGGAACGGAATCGCAGCGAGGACGCCAACGGCAACGGCGGCATTCGCAGGAGTGCGGAAGGTGTGGTTGACCGATCCCCACAGCGAGCCGAGCGGCATTCGCCGATCGCGACCCATCGAGAACATGAGCCGAGTCGTGGCGCCCTGGATCGCGAGGGTGCAGACCGCCACTGCCGCAAGGATCACGAAGAGGTACACGTTGCCGAATGTCTCACCGAGACCCGATTTGATCGCGGTCGAGATCGGCGATGGATCCTTCAGGGCCGCCGCCATATCCGGCGTCGCCAGGATGATCGCCAACAGGAACACCGCGCCCACGATCCCGGATAGCCAGATCGCGTAGAGGATCCCGCGCGGCGCCTGGCGACCGGGATCGACAGTCTCCTCACCGAACGTCCCGGCGGTATCGAAGCCGTACACCACGAAGAGGCTCATGAACATCGCGACGGCGAAGATTGGCAAGTAGCCGCCCGTCTCGGCGGTCTCGGTCCCGGCCGTCTGGAACAGCACGGCCGGCGACTGGTGGTTCGCGAAGATCAGCAGGATCAACGCGAAGATCAGCATGCCGACGATCTCGGCCGCGACACCGATGTTGTTGATGACGGCGAGCAACCGAACGCCGAACGCGTTGATGAGGGTCGTGACGATCAACGTCGCAAGCGCCCAGAAGACGAGGTTGTTCATGAACGCGAGCGGACTCGGGTCCGTCAATTTGAAGCCGACGATGCTCGACATGACGAGGGGCACGGTCCCAGCGACCGCGGTCACCGTCACAACGCCCGCCCAGAAGTAGAACCAGCCCGTGAACCAGCCAAGGGTCCGGTTCGAGAGCCGCTTGGACCACTGGTAGATGGAGCCCGCGACCGGGAAGTGGCTCGCCAGCTCGGCGAAGTTGAGGGCCACGAACGTCTGACCAAGGATGATCAGCGGCCACGACCAGAAGAACGCCGGACCACCGACGCCAAGGCCAAGTGCGATCAGCGTGAACGTGCCCGTCGAGACGGAGATGTAGCTGAAAGCGACCGCGAAATTCGAGAGGAAGCCGAGGCTTCGCCTCAGTTCCGGCTTGATCCCGAGCGATTGCAGGTGCGCATCGTCGCGCGCCGCCTGGTCCTGGACCGATCCCGCCACGATCTCCTCCTCTGCTCCGCATCGTCGCGATGCGAACTGACTACCCGAGGTGAACGCGAGGACGCCGGGGATGCGCGGTGCTCCCTCCCTCAAGGACGCCGCGATTGCGGCGGAGGATGGCACCGGGCTGCGGCCGCGTCAACGCCGTTGCGCGCCACGCCGAACGAGGCGGTCGGCACCGGCCAGTCGACGACGCCGACCGCGGCCTCGCTCAGCCGGCCGCTCAGGCTCCCGCTGACCCGGACGCCCCCGCCCCGACGGCCTCGCGCAGGCCCTCCGGGGGCGGCGTCCGCTGCCCGACCGGCCGGATGTAGCGGTCGACCATCTCGCGCGAACCGTTCACGCCGAGCTCAGTGAACAGAAAGCCGATCTTGCGTCGCTGGGCGGCCAGGATCTCATCCTTGGTCGAGAGGTCCCAGAGCTGACGCTTGAATGGCCCGATCGCCTTCTTGCGGGTGGTGTAGACGAACTGCTGGTCGGTCTGGTCGGGCTTTCGCTCGTCCAGAGCGTTGGAGAAGCAGTACGTCTCGATCTCGTGGTGGAGCTCGGCCGGGAATGCCGGGTGCTCGAAGAGCGCGTTCTGGAATCCGGTCGCGAGGTGGATCTCTGCCGTCTCGACGGCCGGGAACCGATGGAACAGCTCGTCGGGCAGGGTCGACGCCCCGTGCTGGACGGCGCCTGCCAGGCCGTACGTGCGAGCGACCTCGCCGAGCCGACGGAGGACCTCGAAGTCGAGCTTGACCTCGGCGACCGTGCCATCCGGGAGCGGGACGCCGCCGTGCGAGGTCCCGGTCTGGACGCTCACCTTGCTGATCCCCGTCGCGCCGGGCGCTCGGGCCTCGAGCTCGCGGCGATATCCCTCGAGATAGGCGACAAGCTCCTCCTCGTTCGAGTTCTCCTTGCCGACCTCGCCGATCTCGCCGCCGACGCTGACGGTCACTCCATCGGTCTCGAGCGAGCGAATGAGCGCCGTCAGCTCGGCCGCCCGGACGTAGTTCTCGTGCTGCTGCTCGTCGCGGGACGGGAGCGAGAGGTCGACGAGCGTCGAGCTGTCGATGTCGATGTTCCGGTAACCGGCGCTCAGCGCGAGCCGGCACGCCCGCCGGATCTCCTCGGTCATCGCCTCGGGGTCGGCGAGGTACTTCTTCATGTTGAACTGGTAGTGGTCGCCCTGAAGGAACACCGGGCCGCGCCAGCCCGCGGCGATGGCGCCGGCCAGGACCGCGGTCGCGAAGTCGATGGGCCGCTGGAACGTGTAGGTCTGCTCGCTCCGGGCGATCTCGATGATCACGGCGCCGACGTCGGCGGATTCGGCTGTCTCGTAGATCGTCCGGGCCATGTCGAACGTCTGGGCTCGGAGGTTGATCGCCGGGACCGTGAAGCCGTGGATCTCGCCCCGGGCCCGGGCCAGGTACAGCTCGTGGATGCTCGCGCTCAGGGCGCCAAGCTCGCGCGCCGCCTCGCGGACCAGCCACTGGGCCGCCGCGATCGTCGCCTCGTTCTTGGCGAACGCCGCCGTCCACGCGAGGTCTCGGATGGGGTCGCCGCGGAACGCGGCCTCATCGTCGACGACCAGGCGGTCACCGGCGAGGTGGGCCGCGTCGCCGAGTCGGCTGATCAGGTCGGGAACGCGTTCGGCGACGTATGGCATCGGTCCAGGGTCTCCAGCGAGGCTCAGTCGGCTGTCGCCATGGTATGCCGCCGTCGCGATCGACGACCTCAGAAGGTCGGCTTGGTCACCATGAGGATGACGATGACGACGATCAGGACCGTCAGGAGCATCCCGCCCTGCTGGAGCTTCTTGCCGAGTTCGGCGACGGCTGGCGGCGGACCGGGCGGCGCGCCCGCCGGAGGCGGTCCCGGTGGCATGCTCTGGAGCAGGTGGACCATCTGCGCGGCGTTCTTCGACTGGACGAGGATGGAGAAGCCGATCGCGATCAGGTACAGGATGATCCCGACGACCAGCCACCGGTAGGCCGAGCTCGTCAGGTCAGCGCCCAGGATCAGGATGAGGGCGACGCCCGTGATCCCCTGGACGATGGCCCCGGGGATGACGATCCGCTCGGATATGTACTCGCTGAGAGCCGCGGCGAACGGGAAGTTCTGCGGGCTCTTCCTGGCCTGGGCGGTAATCACCGGGAAGATGAACGTGGGCCCGAAGACCACGATCGCGCCCATGACATGGAGGAACAGGAACAGGGCAAGGAGCGGGGACACGGCAGACCTCCAGCGGCTGGCAGCAATGGACCGGCACGGATCCGCGCCACGGATGTTCCGCGCAGCCTACGGCAGCGCAGCCGCCGTCGCTGCCTCGTTTCGTCGCCTCAGCCGACGCCGCGCGTCCGGCCCGACACGAAGTCGACGAGAACGTACTCGCCGAGGTGCTCGGGCGTGGCATAGAAGGCCCGGCCGCGGTTCAGCCTGGTCACGAGGGCGACGAACTCCGCGAGAGCCCGCGACCGCTCGAGCATGAACGTGTTGATCGTGATCCCGTCGCGGGTGCAGCGCTGGACCTCGCGGAGCGTCTCCTGGATCGTCCGTCGTGTCGGTGGATAGCTGAACTCGACCTGGCCGTTCTCGAAGTGGGCGGTCGGCTCGCCGTCGGTGATGACGACGACCTGACGGGTGCCGCCGTGTTGCCGGGCGAGGATCCGGCGCGCGAGCATCAGCCCGTGCTGGAGGTTCGTCCCATATTCGTAGCCGTGCCAGGTGAGCTCGGCAAGCGCCTCCGGCCGAAGCTCCCGGGCGTAGTACGCGAAACCGATCACCGTCAGGTCGTCGTGCGGGAACTGGGTTCGGATCAGGGTGTCGAGGGCAACGGCGACCTTCTTGGCCGCGAGGAAGCACCCGCGCAACAGCATCGAGCGGCTCATGTCGACGAGGAGCACCGTCGAGGTCTTCGTCAGCTGCTCGGTCCGGAAGACCTCGAAGTCCGCCGGCGACAGGTGAACTCCGGGCTCGCCTCGCGCCAGCCGCTCGAACGGCGCGTTTTCCGACCGGCGCAGGGAATTCTCGATCGTGCCCCGGATGTCGAGATGGAACGGATCGCCGAACTCGTAGGGCTTCGTCGTCTCCTCGCGCTCCCCTCCCCGCCCGCTCCGGTCGATCCGGTGGCCGCCGAACGCGTCGCGCGACAGCTTCGCGAACAGGTCGTCGAGGACCTTCTGGCCGATCCGCCGGCTACCGCGCGGGGTCAGCTCCATCCGGTCGCCTTTGTTGATGAGATAACCGGCTTTCTCGAGCTGGCGGGCCAGCGCGTCGAGCGCCTCGAGGTCGCGTGCCGCGTCCGGTCCGAGCAGGCGCTCGACGTCGTCGCGGTCGAGCCCGCCGAGGTCGGCCGGCGACTCGATCGCGGCGAGCTCGTCCTCGAGCGCATCGAGCGCCTGGAGCTGGCCGATCCGGTCCAGCGCCGGTTCGAGCCCGAGGGGCTCCTCGCCGCTGAAGTCATAGCTCTCGCCGACTCCATCAGGCATGAGCTGATCCATGTTCGAGGCCAGCCGGGCGAGGTCCCAGCGGAGCCGGTCGTCGCGCAGCAGCGCGTCCATCATCGACTGGAGCTCGGCCCGCTGTTGCGGGGTCATCGAGCGGAGGAGCGATTGCATCGCCGCCATCCGCTGGGTCAGCCGTTCGACGATGTCGTCGAGGGTCCGCGCGCCGGGAAAGAACCGGCCATGCTTGGCGAGGAAGTCGTCGACGTCGTCCTGGCTCGGCTCGCGGCCTTCGAGGCGTTCCTCGAGGAGGCCGTTGAGGTCGCGGACCATCTCGCGGTTGGCGTCCAGCTCTTCCGGCGTCGTCCCCTGGATCGCCTCCGACAGGCCCTCGACGAAGCGGTCGAGGGTCTGCTTGCGGAGCCGCTCGACCAGCTCGTTGAACCGGTCGCGCGCCGTTGGCTCCATGAAGTCGTATTCCTCAAGACGGCGGATCCGGCCGCCGACGTCGCGCGGCAAGGCGTCGAGCTGGTCGATCCGGCGCGCTGCGGCGTCGCGGAGCATCGCCCGCAGGCCGGCATCCGGCGACGTTCCGCGGACCGGGTCCGACGCCCGGCCATCCGATCGAGCGGGGTCCTGCGAGCTGTCAGGCCGCTCCGTGTCGGGCGGCGCCGCCGCGTCGTCGAGGCGCCGCTCGATCCCGGCCCGCTCCTGGGCGACGATCTCGTCGAGCTCCTGACGGACGTCGGCGAGGACGTCGCGGAGCTGATAGCGCTCCTGGAGCTCCTCGCGCCGGCGACGGAGGCGCTCGCGGAGCTCGTTGAGACCGGCCAGATCGGGTCGCGTCGGGTCGGTCGACCGCCGGCCGCGCTCCATGAGCCGGCGGAGCGCCTCCGCCAGGTCACCCTCGGCCATCACGTCATCGGCGAGCGCGTCGAGGATCTCGTCGGCATCGAGGGCCGGGATCGTCTGCGTTCCGTCCCACCGAGCATAGCGGGCCGCCCGGGCGAGCAGCGGGTCGCGGCCGGCCGCGGCGGCCGCGGTCGCCTCGAGGTCGCGCGGATCGGGTGAGTACGCGGTCATCGTCGTGCCGCCGACCGATGCCGGAGTATCGCGCCGCGAGGGCGCCGGGCCGGGGAGCGGCGATCGGTCATCGCCGGTAGACCGTGCCGGCCCCCGCACGATCCTTGTTGATCCGGCGCGACAGGTGGAGCCCCTCGAGAAGGAACTCGACTGCGGACGCGACGACCGCCGGCTCCTCCGCTCCGTCGGTGACGTCGAACGTGCCGAGCCGGCGAACCGCCTGATGGAGGCCAGGGATCTCGGCCATCCATCGGACGTACTCGCGCGACGGCACGCGATCCCCGGTCTCGACGACGAGCCCGTCCTCGAAGGACAGCACGACATCGTCGAGCTCGTCGATGTCGACGATCCGGCCGAACGTCGTGAACAGCGCCTTCGTGATCAGCCGCTCCACGATCCGTTCCTCGGGAGAATCGTCGCCGACCGACTCGAGCTCGATCTTGCCGACGGTGCTCGCGACGACCGCGCCGAGGTCGGAGACCCGCGGCGCGGCGACCGACTCGCCGAGACGGACGGCACGTCGGAGCGCGGCCGCTTCGAGGACCTCGGTGTTGGCGACCGTGACCCGGACGCTGACGCCGGACCGCTGGCTGATCTCAGGCGAGCGGCGGGCGAGGTGGGTCAGCTCCGCGAGCAGCTCCTCCATGAAGGCGGGAACCGCGATGACCGGCTCGCCTTCGCCCCCGACGAACCGCTGCTTCTCCTGGCGGACGATCGCAAGCTCGTGGTCGAGTGTCCGAGGATAGTGCGTCCGGACCTGCGAGCCGAGGCGGTCCTTCAGCGGGGTGATGATCCGGCCGCGGGAGGTGTAATCCTCGGGGTTCGCGCTCGCGATCACGAACAGGTCCAGCGGCAGGCGGATCGTGA